>Ga0314774_1000549_pt1 | contig 29144 bp, 31 predicted proteins | sample MetaGCBIA2018_FD_204515 | JGI IMG/M metagenome (GOLD analysis project Ga0314774, IMG submission 204515) | Cryopeg brine microbial communities from Beaufort Sea near Barrow, Alaska, United States - CBIA 2018 | ecosystem: Environmental > Aquatic > Marine > Coastal | place: USA: Alaska | collected...
ACCGTTGTCACTGGCACAATTCGAAACGTTATGATTTTCCATGAACCACAAAAGTGGCACAATTCAAACCGATATCACTGGCACTAACAAACCGATATCACTGGCACAATTCGATCCGATATATCCAATATGTTTTGGCTGATTTGAAATCCTAGTTTGTTTTGGGTATTGGTAGAGATTTTCCGTTGGAATAAGAGTAACGAAAATATCACCATTTTCACGCTTCCAACCACCGAGAGTATATTGTATTCCAGGTTTTAGAATAATTTCATTTTTAAATAATTATAAAGATTTTGTTTCCTATTAAATACTAAGTTTTATTCCCATTATGTTTTTTTAGGAAAGTTTCAAATAAGTCCACCTTTGGATTAGTAGAAATTTCTTTTAATGCAAAAAGGCATGATCCAGGGATTACTTTTTTTCTGAAATTTAAATCTTCATTTGAAAAAAATACTTCCATTTGAGAAATAAATAAAATTAATTTAAAAGCTAGTATTTCATTATCGATAACCTTGTTAAAATCAGATAATATTGTTTCACGAGCTCCATACCGTTCTTTTAGTATTTCAATGAGATACTTAGAGTGGAAATTTGTTTCTTTCATAATTTTAAGGATTAAAAAAAGCGTGGAACTGAAACTTATCGATACTAGAGGTATCGCCAGACACCTTTCCACCAAATAAGACAGAACCACGCCATTGACGTGGACGTCTTAACTTTAATATTGGTGGAAATTAAAAACTGGCGATTTTCTAGTCCCAAATAAAAGCTAAACGCTTAATATGTTAATAATAATTTATTCTTATATTTTTAATTTCAAATTTAATGTTTTTTTATATTTAAAATGAGAATTTACTTTGAGTATTTCAAAATTCTTCTAAACTATATTTTCTCCCTTTTTCTAATTGGAATTATCAAGTACCGAATTAAAATAAGTTCTTTGATCTACAGTTAAATCTTTCTCTAAAATATGTTCCCAAGCTTTTTTATAATTAGTATTATCATTAAAATGATTTATGATGATTATTGAAATTGAAAGGAAAAATATAATTCCTATTATAGTCAACCAAACTTGATTTCTACTGTCTTTATCAAACTTAATTGTTTGGTGGTAAATTTTAGGAGGTATTGTTTCTGATACATTTACTATTTTGTCTTTTGTTAGTTTAATAAATTTTAAAATGGTTACTAATTCTACCCTATGTTTTTTAATTGTACCATCTAGGCTTATTAAACTTTCATTTAACGTGTTGATATTTGTTTTTCCATTATTCTTTAATAATGTATTTAATTTTTCATCTTGCGTTTCTAAATATTCTATGATTGTTTTTAATTGTGTATTTTCCATTAGATTCTTTTTTTAAATTTTCTTTTCTTCTTTTTTATTGGATCAGATTCAAATTCTTCATTATCTGAAGTATTTAATGAATCATATATTTCAGAAATAGATGTGGTTAAAGAAATAATATTCTTAATATCATCTTGTTCACATTCTAGAGGTTTAATTAGTTTTGGAGTAGGTTGTGGTATATTAATTCGTTTTTTAATATTGCTTAAACTATTTTCTCTAGAAATAGCGCTGCCTTTTATTTTTGTGCCATTTTTTATATTAATAAAAGTAATTCCTCTTCCAACTATTACTTTGTAGTTTTTCTTTTTCATAAGTTCAATAAATTCTTCAAGTGAATTGCATTTATGTAAAGCAATACTTATTAATTCTTCCAAATCATTCTTATTTATATTTGAATTTTCTGATTTGAAATTTGAAATTTTATTTAAATCATATTTAATTTCTAATGTCCTACAGATTCTTTTGGCTTTTAAATGGCTAAAAGAGTCTGATAATAATTTTCCATTAGCTTTTACTCTGTTAATTACAGCATGCTGATGAAAATGTGGTGTATTAAAATGCATAATACTTAGCCATTGATTCTCACTTGCTCCAAATTCATTTAAAAAATCTTCTGTGATTGTCTTCATTTTTTCTGCGGTCAAATTCTCCTTTTCCGGAAAGGATAGAACTATATGCATTAGATTGTTTTTACATCGAGGATTTAAATTTTGAATTTCTTTAAATGCATTTGTGACATAGATCGAATCAGCATCAGGAAATAACTTATTTGATGTTAATACAGTAAATTTTTTAGCTGTTAAATAATGTAATAAACCACTTACATTAGTTCCAGTTATTATTTTTGCTATCATAATAATTTGTGATTGATTTAGAACTGTTTTTAAGTTCTTGAATTAAACTTTCTAATTGTATTTTTTCAGATAATTTTAAGGTCTTATTGTATTTAATTAGCGTCCATAAATTCTTGCCAATTATTGTTAATTCTATTTTCAATTGTAAAGCATGTTCATCGGCAATTGCTTGTAATTTGATTTTTTTATTTTCGGCCAATGAGATCAAATAATTACTACTTGTAGTTTTATAAATAGCTGCTTTTTCTTGAATTCTTTTTTTAGTTTCTTTAGAAACTCTAATGTAGATTCTTTCTGTTTTCATTTTCTATGAGCTTTAGCGAATAGCAAGTTTGTTTGAGGGAGCAATATTTATATGCGTACGAAAACACAACTTGCTAAATCAAATTTGCATTTGATTATAGTTTAGGAAAAGGGATAAAATGTTATTGTTAGTAATTTTAAAGATCTGAACTTGATTCTAATAAAGCTTCAATATCTTTATGATTGAAGTAGACTCTGCCACCTAATTTAATGGGCTTTAAAAGCCCCTTTTCTATCCAAGAATAGATTGTGGGTCTGGTAGTGTCAAACAGCGTTACGAGTTTTGAAATAGTGTACAAACTTATTTCTGATTGTACGGGGAGTGCTGTATTTTTCAACAGACTTTCTTTAAATGAATTTAAGAATGAATTTGTTTTTGTTTGGTCTTCTTGATTGGGAGTAGATGGTATAAATTCTTTTACTCCGTTGTCATCGATTATTAAAATTTTCATGTCAAATAGTTTTGATGTTTATATTTGACAAACTTACAGAGGTATGTAAAATGATGTAAGAGTTGATGTACGTTTATAATGTGTACATCAACTTTTATTATCACAACCGATTACCTTATTTTTTGCATTTTCAAGCCCTTCAGAAACTTTTGGGTCGTCTATTAAAATTAGTTGGTTTGATAAAATAAATGTTAATGCTTTTAAGTATTCTCCCATACTCCTTTCACTATCTTCATATTGTATACAAGGTTTTTCAGGGTGAATATGTTCAACGCTTTTTAATTTGTTTATATTTCTTTGTCTTATATAATCTTTATATTCTACAATAACTTTTCTAATAATATCTTCAAGTTTGATATCAGATCTTTTAATTTTATTACAGGAAATTTCTTCTTCAATTATAATAATTCCACCCTTTCTCAAAGAAAGTTTTAAAGCATTAAGTACTTCATCTTTATTTACTGTTTTTAATAATTCTGAGATAAGATGTTTAACATCTTTTTCTGAAAAATAATTTTCCCCTCCAATTTGTGTTTGGGGGTTTTTCATAAAAGTCTGTACGTTACTTACTATTTCATCTCTTAATTCTTTATCATTCATTTCGCTGAAAATTATGGTTTTATTCCTTTACTCTTTTTTCGGTTTTTACTGAGTCCGTTGTTAATTATTTTCTCAGCGGTACTAATCATAATAGAATATTTATTATCTAGAATAGCTCCTTTTAATTTTAAAAAATTTGCATATTCATAGTCAATATTCATGTTGTATTTTACAGATGAAAACTTCCTGTCGAATATTAGTAGAATATATTTGTATACAGGACCACTTATTTCTTTTAACTCATTTTTAGAAAATTTTTCAAGTTGTGAGTGAATAATATCAATAATATCAGAGTTACTATCATTTAACTCTGTCTTAAATTTTTCTATTTTTAGAAGATCTATTTTCTCGAATATTCCATCAGACAAACTTGTTAAACAATAATTCCCATACTCCCAATTTCTTATAAGATGTAATTCGTCCAAAACCTCTTCTGAAATAAAACTATTTAGATCTAAATCCTCTAAAAAGTTATGAATTTCATATTCTTTCTTTAACAGTTCTTTAAATCTTAAATCAGTAATTTTATCTCTTACTAAAAATTGCCTTTCCAAATACTCACGAGTATAATTTAATATTGGGCTTGTTCCTCTGGATTCAGATATATTGATAAATATCGATCGCAAATACTTATAATCATCTATTTTAATTCTAGATAATTCAATAGTTGCTAGTCCTGTAATTACATTTTTAAGTCCTAAAGCATTAAAAATAATTCGACCGTTCCCTAATCTTCTTAGTCCATTTTTTAAAATTTCTTTATAACTAAGTAATTCTATTTTTTCTAATTTATTAATTTTTTTAAAATTCATAAAATTTTATTTCTTATTCTACTTTTATTTTTTTCAACTTATTTGTATACTAAATATTACTATTTATACATTATCCAAAAATTTAACAAATATCAATTTAGATAAAAGAATTAATTTTCAAATCTTTTCAAGATATTAAATCAATAATTTGTAATATTCTGTAAATCAATCTCAAAAATTAAAAATTGCTCTTTTATTTTTAATTTGATATAGAATAAATGATTTAATACAGGGAATTTGAGTCATTTTTTTTATTAAAAATGAATTATTGTTGCAAAAAAACTCTTCAAAATGATGAATTCTAAAACAAATATTTTTGATAAAATATTTGTATATAAAATAAACTAAAATGGGAGGATTATAACTTATAAGTTTAAATTCATAAAAATTCGTTTTGAGAATAACAATAGAAAATGCTAATTTTTTACAGTTTGATATCTTAACATTTTAAGCTTATTTAGCTTAAAAATCTGAGTTTTATAGTTCACCTTAAAATTATAAAAAAACTACATTTATAGTAGGGGAGGAAACTGTTGGGATAACGCAGAAGCTGAATAATTTTTTAAAAACTTGAAATCTAAATTAATTTATCAACATAGTTTTAAAACCATAAAAGCAGCTAAATTAGCAGTATTTGAATTTATTGAAATTTGATATAATAGAAGTGTATTAAATTCCTCCATAATGTTATGAAGTTAAGATTTGAGACTGTTAAATTTCATTTTTCCAATAATTAGCTAGTTTTTCAACATGCTCCTTTTGGGTTGTTTTTATATAAGACATAAACTGACTGTGACTTTTGTGAGTGGTAATAGCCATAATAGTTTTATCATCAATTTTCCCATAAAGATTTGTGGCAAAGCTTCGTCTGCATGTATGTGAACTAATAAGCTTGTATTTTTTAAAATACCCTTTTTCTTTTCGGTTTGTCTTAGGGTTTTTTAGTTTGCCTAATATTTTCTGATCAAAACCTGCAATCAAGCACAATTCTTTCACGTATTCATTAAACTTTTGATCACTTATAATTCTAGGTAATTTCTGTTCCCTTTTTTCTAGAATTTGTTTTATTTGAGGATGAATAGGGATTTCCACGCTAGAATCAGTTTTCTCAGTTCCAGATATTAAAATAGAGTTTGAAGAAAAGACAAATTCAGAGATTCTTTTTAAATCGCTTATCCTCAGACCTGTCCTTAAGCCCATGATGAATAAATCTCTTACGTTATCAAGCCTATCATTATCAGCAAAGTCTAAATTAAAGATTTTATTAATTTCTATCTCATTTAAGTAGGTATCTATTGTTTCATCTCTTGTAAAGGAGAAATTTCTATTTTCAACTTCGATACTAGTTTCATAGCCTTCTAATTTTGCTTCTCTTATAAAAGTTTTAATTTGACTTACTATTTTCTCAATTAATGTATTAGAATAATTATGTTCAACTTTTAAATATGTTGTGATTTTTTTATGAAATGATAGGTTGACATCAATTAATTTTATTTTTTGATTTTCAATATCTTCGAATTCTTTAATCCTTTTTAGAGTTGTATTGTATTTTTGTATTGTTTTTTTAGAAATAGGGTTGCCCGTTTTCGCATTCATTCTTGTTTTAGAGTCTGTAATGAATTTGTCAATAAAGCAAGTGAAAATTTTGCTGTAGTCATTCTCATTTGTTGGTCTACTATAAAATTGTTCGATAGTAGCGTTTAGCCATTTGGAATCAATATTTATACCATTTGAAAAGTCTTCATTGAATTTTAGTATAATTTCATTTCTTAAATTTTCTATTTTTTCAGAATAATGTTTTTTTAATTTTTTATCAACTGAAGGTTTTAAATTTTGCATTTTATTACTCCAATTTTTTGGATCAATAAGAATATTAGTTCTAGCATTACAATCAATTAATTTTCCATGATAAAATCGTACATTTAAATTTGAAAGAGATTTTCCACTTAGAATATTAAATTTTATATTAGCCATATTCAATTAAATTTGATTGTAAAGTTAATTTAAATTCCCGATATAATCCCGATAATTAGCTTTAATCTATAATACATCATTTTATTTATTTTTATATAATACTTTGTAAACCCTTATAAATAAAGGGTTTTTTATTTTTTGATTGTAAAATAAAATATGATAATGTATATAATTATAGTCCAGTCCCCGCTGCTCAACAAGTTGTATCATTTCATACTTTTCTGATTGACTGTAGTGCATATACTTCTCCCTTTTTACTCGTCTCCACGTAAGTTTTTTTCAGAAACCGAACTTCTAAAGAAAGCTCTGCAACCAACTCTTTTAACGTTCTATTCTCGTCTTTGAGTTCGTGAACCTCCGATGTGTTAGCTTCTCGCATCATATCTCCACTTAGCCTACGCTTACCTGCTTCCATGAAATCTTTGGACCATTTATAGTAGTTAGCTTGATGGATGCTTTCTCTTCGACACAATTCTGCAATGGTAGTTTCACCACGCAATCCTTCGATAATAATCCTGATTTTGTCTTCTGAATTGTAAGCTTTTCTTGTCTTACGTTTTAAGTCGCTAATTAAAGCACTGGCACTTTTCTTGTTCTTCATCATTTAAGATTTTAAGGTTTATAAAAATAATAAAACCTCTCTCTTATATTCAAGTGATAACTAGTTCACTTTTGTCTGACGTTATACACCAGAACAACTGGAGAAAATACTTCTCATTTTATTCTTTAAGATGGATTTAAAATATGGTTTTAATGAATTTATACCATCAAAAACATATTTAGGGAAAAGGATTTCTTCAAAATTTGTTACATCAGTTAAAAATGTAATAAATAATATTTCAAATGAGGATGAACTTTCTGCATATTTAAAAAAGAAATTCAAGTAAAGACTACGAGTATTTATAATACAGTATTATAGAATTCATAGATGAAAAAGATATTTAAATATTTGAATTATGTTCCCAAACCAATTCATATAAAGCCGAATAAATATGATTTAGTAGATGATGATGAATTTTGCACTGCAGATTATCGAATTCCACTTCTGATAGTTACACAGTTTGGAATTTTTCCATCAAAGGGATGCTATAAGGGAAAGAAAGATTACAGTAAATTAAAAGGATTGGAATATCAAACTGTAGGCTTTATTAGAAGGGCATACTTATCTAATCATGAGTCCGAATGCATTATAGCGATACTGTTAGATTTAAATACTGTAGAAAAAATTAGAAATAGCGATTTAAAAATTGACTTTACATTAATCTGATATGCTATTTTTTTAGATTGGCTTCAACGGAATAATTTTAAAATAATTAATAGTTTAGAATTAAATAATAAAGAGACTAAATAATACAGACTCCACTATGAAAAAGTCATTGGTTTTGCCTTGTGCCTGTATGTAATCAGTTTTGGAAAAAATATTGGCTATGATGATATTGAAATTAAGGGTGAAAATGGGCAAAATTTGGTAGGTTTTTAACTTGTTCCAAATTATGCATTTAAAACTCAAGTATTGAAAATGGAAACAGAGGTAGTTGTTGTTTTACCGCCAACTTTTAAAGAAGAGATAAAACTAATGCTCAAGGAAACTATAGAAATGTATAGTTAGGTAATTATGAGAATATTAAATCTTCTTTAAAATTAAACTTAAATTTTAAAGGATAAAACCTATAAAAAAACATCAATTTTCACTTAAAAAATGACCGCCTTAAAATCGAAGAAATCATATTAAAATCGATTTTCATCAATTCTTATTCGGTAAAATCGGTTTTAATGTAGTTTCAGCAATTATTTTAATATTTTGAGTTTATGACATCGTCTTTTTAAATAAATTATTTTATAAAATAATTTATTTATACTTTTTTTATTTTTTACTAATGTTTTTATTGGGATAAATTGATTAAAAAAAGGTCATAACTATTGCAAGTAGTAGTTATGACCTTTTCAAATTTGATACTTACTAATCTAAATAAATCAAATTTTATTCTGAAGCTTTTTCATCTTTCTTTCTTGAGTCAATTTGAAGTACAATAACAACTGTAATGAATATTAAAATTGCTCCTATTACAATTCCCTTATTTAAAATATTATTTTTTTCAGTAATGGTAATCTCTTGCGGTTCTTTTATTAGTCCCACTAATTTTCCTCTTTCTACAGATGACATCAACTTTTGCATGCCTTCGAATTTTATCTCTTCCATAATATATATTTTTAAATGAATACTAAATTATTTTCTTTGTCAATCATAAACTTGATATCATAAATACAAGAAACTGAAATTGTTTTACCCGCATTATCAATCATTTCCAAATCTTTATGTAATGCATCAAAATTAAAACCATGACTCTTAATTGTTTGCAAAGCAATGGGGGCCAAATTCATTTTTTTAAGTTTTTTCAAAATCTTATAATTTTTTTGGATAGCCTTGTTCATTTCAATTATTGGAGCATCCTCAATTTGTTTTCTTATATATGCAGCTCTGTTTTTACAGATATCATTACAATGTTCTCTTTTTGAACTTTTATATATTTTAATGATTTTACCACATTCTGGGTTTTTGCATTGTTTCATAATTAATTATTTTTAGTATTTTGATAATGGTAAAGACTTTAACAAAATTGTTCGAGCTTACCGAGTTTCTAGAGCTATATTTTACAAAAGGCGTTAAAATTTCAAGGGGGTAGATTCAAAGCCCTTAAAGCGATTCCAAATTCTCAAAGAGGAGAACAGTTAAATGATACTTGGATGTTGAATATGGCAATTATAGACTTTAAGTAGGGTTTTTTAGTAGGTTTTCTATTTCGGTATCTACCCAAGCTTCTACACCTCCTTCAGTATCTATTTCTTGATCAATTAACCAAGTTTTAAACTGTTCAACTTGATTTTTTTCTACTAAGTACTCTAATTATAATTCTTTCATGATTTTTGTGGATATGCAAATAAAAGTTACAGCTTAAGTTAAGCAGCAATTTTGAACTCTTATATTATGTTTTCCCCTTCTAACATTCAGGATTTTTAAATATTTTTTTAGTTTCATTTTACTATTTTTTTAATTAAATATAGAAGCTTAATAAACTTCAAAAACAGCTTAAACAATTAAAAAAATAATTTATGACACTATCCTTAGATTATATAAAACATACTCTTTTATTGTATTGTGTTTTCATCAATTAATTTAACAATATCAGAATATTTATAAAAAATCCGCTTTCCTACTTTTGAGGTACTGATATTATAATCCTGTGAGAAGGTTGACATTTTGGTATCACCATAATTGAAAAAATCTTGAACAACCTTTTTGGGTATCCAATCTCCAAAAGTTGTTGATTTTTTTAGCGTATTTGTTTCGTTTGTTTCCATTTGAATTTGTTTTAAATCAAATGTCTAAAAAAAAGCCAACATACTGTGGAACAAAAAATTGACTAAGACAAAATCAACCTTTCGACTCGTTTAATCTTAAATCGTCTTAAAGTTTTATAATTTGATATTGCATCTTCACTATTGTTTAATAATTCCTTTTCCCTTAAAACAATTTCTAATAATTCATAAAATTCAACTTTAAAATCACTCTGATTAAAGTCAATAAATTCAGCTTCTTTATTAAAATCAGCTAAACTATGATATAAATTGCGTAATTCATATTTATGAGAATATTTTACTTTGTGAGTCATAAAAGTAAATGGGTTTTTCACAGAAATATCATTTTTATAATGAGGGATTTCTTTTTTAATAAAACCATTTATCTTTTTGTTATCTTCTATTACTTCTGTTAAAATTGGAGGGAAGCTCTGGTTATTTATTTGTCTATTTACCTTGCGTGCATTAGCTGAAAGATCCATTTTAAAATCCAATGCCATTTTTTCTTTAATAACAGATAAGCTATAAAGTTTATAATAGCCCCAGATAGTTTCATATAGATATAAATATTTTGATTCTTCTTGGTATTTATCTAACAAATTAAAAAGGTCCAAATGACAAACAAAAACTTTAGGTGTATATTTTATTAAACCCAAGCTTTTTATAACATCTTTAACCTCTTCGTCTGTATAAAAGGATAAATGAGCTACATATTCATAAATTGCCACATATCTTTGCAATTTATTAAGTTTTAAATACACCACTTTATGATTATTTAAATGATTGATGAGTTGGCTTCTCTGCGATTGTAATAAATCAAATGTTTTTTCCTTAAACTCTGCATTTATACTTTTAACCCAATTCCTCATCTTAATAATTTTTTAAAATGTTTTTGTAATTTCTTTTTGGCATCCTTTAAAATATCATAACTTACATTAAAATAATGACTATCTATATCGTTACTGCTAGTGTGGCCCATTAAGCTTTTAATAACTAGACTCTCCCTAATACCAGATTCAAAAATGGATTGTCTAAAAAAGCGTCTTGCCGTATATGTGCTAAGTGAAAAATCGATTCCCGTCTTTGCCGCTATAAGCTTTAAGTTTAAATTCATTTTGTCCAAACTTCGTTTAGGTAATATTCTATCTTCTGGGGTTTTTCCGCCATATTTCTCTGCAAGTTGCACTATTTGTTTAGTTAAAAATTGCTTCATCTGAACCTTTGATTTTTTTCTTTTTAAATCTATTACACCGTTTTTTATGTCTGAATATTTTAAATCTGTTGCATCACAGTAACTCAGTCCAGTGTAACATAGAAATAGAAAAATATCTCTATACACTTCTAAAGTACTATTTTTTGACAAATCAAGTTTGGCTATTTTTACAAAATATTCATTAGTCAAACGAGGTTTATCCGCTTTTTTAAATGGAACTTTAACACCAATAAAAGGATTAGTTGTAATACGCTCCTCAAATAGTAGTTTATTAAATATAGGCTTGACATTCTTAACAATTGAATTAACTGATTGACTATTCATTCCAATTTTGTCTTGCTTAGGAATTGGAGTTTTAAGATAATCGATAAAAATGGATACGTGAAGCTTTTTAAAGTCCTTAACATTTAAGCGATTTAGTTTTTTATAAACTAAAAAGTTACACAAATGATTGATTGATTTTTTGTAGTTTCTTTTGGTTCCTGGAGCCTTATCGACATCCGGAAAGATAACTTTATCATAAAATTGATTGGCTGAATTTATAACTGTAATGTTTTCATCCTTTTCTCTCGAAAGCAAATAGTCGGTAATTTGGTGAGGAGTCACTTCTCCCATCTTAGTTATATGCGTTCGCAGGTAGTTATGAAATTCATTTTGTATTTCATTAAGCAAAATATTGTGTGCTAGTAAATGCTTCTGTTTTGAACTAAACCGCTGCAAATCTTTATTCCAATATTTGATATCCTTGCCACTAATTTTTGTTGTGCTAATTTTTCCTTCAGCTTTTTTACGATTGTGTACAATTCGCAGATACAAGGGATACCATTTATTATCCTCTATCTTTTTTGGGGTTTTAATGTAAATTTTAGTTGTTGTTCCCATACTTTTAAATTTTGTTAAAGATTTAAATTTTTATAAAATATTTGTGGAACAAAAAATTGACATCAATTCGATTGTCGTGAACTCAATTGAAATTAATCACCTAAACAGTTTCGTTTGTAAATGCAGAAATTTTATATTTCTCCAAATTTTAACATTTTTGTGAAACATTATTTCAATTGGTGAAACAATAGTGAAGCAAAAATGTGGTCTTAAACGAATTTTAATGAAACCAACTGAAAACAAAAACCCCACAGTTCTTAAGAACTGTGGGGTAATGAATTAAATTGAATTTAATATAGTGACCTCGACTGGATTCAAACCAGTAACCTCTTGAGCCGTAATCAAGTGCGCTATTCAGTTGCGCCACGAGGCCGTTTTGAGGCTGCAAATATACTATTTTTTAAGTATTTACAAACTATTTTTTGTAACAAAATATCGCCAGCCTATAATTGCCATTTGCCATTTTTCAGCTTTAGACATATCCAATCTTTTTTTAGTGAAGCTTGGAAACAAAATTTTATTAATTTTTGCTAAAAGGTTGAATAGTTGTTTTTTCATTTTGTAAAAGTACATAATAAAGAATATCTCACAAAATGCTGGAGGTTTTGAAAAGATGAATTTAAATTTCATTTAAGAAAGGATTATTCTAAATGAGTAGTGAGTTTCTATAAATATAAGAGAAAAAAATAAGATAATATTTCTGTTATATTTGTAAAAAATATTTTATGAATTTAGTACTAATTGCCCTTGGTTTAGTTTTGTTGATAGCTGGTGGAAATTGGTTGTTGAAATCGGCAGTTGGTTTTTCATTACGTCTCAAAATTCCTAAAATTGTGATAGGGATGACAGTTGTTTCATTAGCGACATCTGCACCCGAACTGATTATTAGCATAAAATCAGCTTTAGCAGGCCATGCTGATATTGCTTTTGGAAATGTTATCGGTTCTAATATTGCCAATTTAGGATTGGTTTTGGCAATTACAATTATAATTTCAACAATAAGAGTACGGGAAAGCTTTTATAAAACAGATTGGCCAATCATGATGATTTCGTCAGTTTTGCTTTATTTTTTTATTGCATTTGATGGTGTCTTACAACGATATGAAGGCGTTATTTTGTTATCATTACTGTTCCTGTTTTTAATTTACTTATTAAAGTTTCAAAAATCTGCGGTAATAGATGAAATGCCCGAAGATGATGAGGAATTACCATTATATAAAAATGTTTTGTTTTTAGCTATTGGAGGTATATCTCTTTGGGGAGGTTCGGAATTATTGATTGATGGAGCGGTAAGTATGGCCAAACAATTTAATATTAGTGAACGGATTATTGGAATTACAATTGTTTCTATAGGAACTAGCATTCCAGAATTAGCAGCTTCAGTTATTGCCATTTTAAAAAAGGAAAAAGCGATTTCGTTGGGAAACCTTATAGGTTCTAACATGTATAATATTTTAGGAGTTTTAGGATTAACAGCCATAATTACTCCAATTAAAATAACAGATCAAGGTTTATTATATAATGATATTTTCTGGATGTTGGCAATTTCATTTTTAATATTGCCGCTTAATTTTGTGCCAAGTAAAATGAAATTAGGTTGGAGAGATGGCCTAATATTACTTTCATTATATTCAATATTTATGTATAGAATGTTTATTTAATGCTGAAATTTCAATTTATTGCTTTATAAAATATAATTTATGTAAAAATGACGGCCTACACCAACAAAAACATAAAATATGAACATCACCCCTAATATTCACGGGGGTAATTTTTTTTAAATCATTTTTTAGGTTATATTTGCATTATTAAAAACAGTGAATTAATTTAAACCACTTAAAAAATGTCCGTAATTAGATTTCAAGCATTAGCTCAGTCTGCAAAAAGAAAACCAATTGACGTAAAAGAAGATACAAAAAGATCCATCTTATTTGGCGAAAATGTATTTAATGAAAATACGATGCGTCAATATTTAACCAAAGATGCCTATAAGGGTGTTATGAGTGCAATTGAGCACGGAACAAAAATTGACCGTAAAATTGCCGATCAGGTTTCTGCATCAATGAAAGAATGGGCAATGTCAAAAGGAGTAACGCATTATACGCATTGGTTTCAACCTTTAACAGGCGGAACTGCTGAAAAGCATGATGCTTTTTTTGAAACTATCGGAGGGGGAATGGCTATTGAAAAATTTGGAGGTGATCAATTGGTGCAACAAGAACCAGATGCCTCAAGTTTTCCTAATGGAGGAATTAGAAATACTTTTGAAGCACGTGGCTATACCGCCTGGGATCCAACTTCTCCAGCATTTATATATGGTACAACTTTAAGTATTCCAACTATATTTGTTGCTTATACTGGTGAAGCATTAGATTATAAAACACCTTTGTTGAGAGCGCTAACAGCTGTAGACGAAGCTTCAACAGCAGTTTGTAAATATTTTGATAAAAATGTAAAGAAAGTTACTGCATCACTTGGATGGGAGCAAGAATACTTTTTAATTGATAAATCATTGGCCAATAGCCGACCAGACCTTACCTTAACCGGAAGAACTTTATTGGGGCATTCCCCGGCAAAAGGGCAACAATTGGATGACCATTATTTTGGTTCTATTCCAAGCCGTGCATTAAATTATATGCGTGATTTGGAAACTGAATGTATGCTTGTGGGGATTCCTGTAAAAACACGTCATAATGAGGTAGCTCCAAATCAGTTCGAATTGGCGCCTATTTATGAAGAATGTAACTTAGCAGTTGACCATAATTCATTATTGATGGATATTATGGGGAAAGTGGCTTCTCGCCACAATCTTAAAGTACTGCTTCATGAAAAACCTTTTGCAGGTGTAAATGGATCAGGAAAACACAATAACTGGTCGCTGGCAACTGATTCAGGCATCAATTTATTAGCACCTGGAAAAACACCGATGAGCAATCTTCAGTTTTTAACATTTTTTATAAATACTATTAAAGCGGTTTATGAAAATGAAGAATTGGTTAGAGCAGCGGTAGCTTCAGCAAATAATGACCACAGACTTGGTGCAAATGAAGCGCCTCCTGCAATTATTTCGGTATTTATTGGAGAACAATTGACAAAAGTTTTGGAAGAATTGGAAGGCGTTACCAACGGCAAACTTTCTCCTGAAGAAAAAACAGACCTAAAATTGAATGTTGTTGGTAAAATTCCGGATGTATTATTGGACAATACAGACAGAAACAGAACCTCGCCATTTGCATTTACAGGAAACAAATTTGAGTTTAGAGCAGTGGGTTCATTTGCAAACTGTGCAAATCCAATGACCGTTTTAAATACAATAGTTGCAAAACAATTAAAAGAATTTAAAATTGAAGTAGATGCTTTAATTGTAGCGAAAGACTTAAAGAAAGATGAAGCTATTTTTAATGTGTTAAGAGAATATATTAAGGGTACAAAAAATATATTGTTTGAAGGAAATGGCTATGGTGAAGCTTGGGAAAAAGAAGCTGAAAAAAGAGGGCTAAGCAACAATAAAACAACTCCTAAAGCATTAAAAGCGAGAGTTTCTAAAAAAACAATTGCGTTATTTGAAGAAATGAAGGTAATGAGCAAAGTTGAAACTGAAGCCAGATATGAAATTGAAGTTGAAGATTATACCATGCGAATCCAGATTGAATCTCGTGTTTTAGGAGATATCGCTAGAAATCATGTGGTGCCTACAGCAGTTCGTTATCAGAATATGTTGATTAAAAATGTGACCGGATTAAAAGAAATATTCGGAAAAGAATTTGAAAAACATGCGGCCGAACAAATTAAATTAATTAAATTAATTTCTGAGCATATTGAGGCCATCCACTCAAAAATAGATGAAATGACTGAAGCGCGTAAAAAAGCCAACATCATAGAAGATGTAGAAGAAAAAGCGGAAGCATACTGTGTTGAGGTTAGACCATTTTTTGATGAAATTAGGTACCATTGCGATAAATTGGAATTAATGGTTGATGATGAGTTATGGCCACTTACCAAATACAGAGAAATGCTGTTTACGCGATAACAAGATAACACAAGATAATAAGAATAAAATCCCGCAAATTGCGGGATTTTTTGTTTTTACCCTACATAGTTTAAAAAATATTTTGATTTTTTTTTGTTGTTCACTTCATTTGGAATAGTAATAATTAATATATATAATTAACTGATAATTAGATACATAAAACTAAATGATTGCCGTAATTAATAATTGGATATGGTATAAATTATAATTGGCGACGCATATAATGTTGTTTTATGTTATAAAAGTTACAAAACTTACCATTTATTTAATAAAACTCGCTGCACGCATATTTCAGTGATAATTTTTTTTAAAAACTGATTTATATCAGTTTTAACATGTAGTTTAGCCGTGTGTTAATTTAGATTCATTAAAGATAAAGCGCTTAATATTCTTTAGTTAATTAAAAGATTAATTGCAGTTAGCTCATTTTAAAATATTACCAAATTATATCTCCCCATGTAATTTATTTATTGAGACCTTTTTATAATATGTAAAATATATTTATAAAAACAGTTTCACCCCATATAAAAAGTATGGAATTACATTTAATTATTAATTAATTTTTTATTTAAAACTTTAGTATTATGAAAAAACTTATTTTAAGTGTGGCAATGTTATGCGCTACAGGGATGGTATTTGCCCAAACTGCTCAATTGGATGCTGATTGTGTTGATTGTGGGAAACCTGATATTACAAAAAAACAAAGAACTGCAGTTATAGAAATACCAAGAGATGTATTTCCTGTTGCAATTATTAATACGAGTGATGCGACTTCATTAGGTGATAACAACATCATTGCGGTCAATCAAACTGGTGCAGGGAATTATTCTTACGTAAATCAAGATAATTCAATGAATAGTGTTATGGGAGGTAATAATGCCGATGTTACGCAAAGTGGTATGCAAAATTACTCAACAGTTAGTCAAACTGGTGATTCTCACGAAGCAAATGTTACTCAAAAAGGTGATGAAAACATTTCAGGCATTTCACAAACCAGTGGTGATAACACTGCCACGGTTATCCAAGGTGATAATCAATTTGGTGAAACCAATATGAGTTACGCAAAAATTGACCAAATGGGTGGCACAGGAAACCGAGCAACTATTGGCCAATGGCAAGGTGATTCAAATGACGCCATACAACATCAAGATGGTTCTAATAACTCTGCAAGTGTTTATCAGCACGGTGGTTCAAACCATTCAGAACAAACTCAAACAGGTAATGGCAACCTTGTGCATACAGATATAACCCAAATATCAAGCTTTAATACAACCGTTCAATCACAATCTGGTGGCGATAACAACTATGCTTCTTTGGATATCAGTGGAGATAGAAACGTGTTGCAACAAACACAAACAGGGAACCGCAACACATCTATTCGTAGAGCAAATTCTGGACCTGGAATAAACGGAAATGACAATTCATTGGAAGTTACTCAAACTGGTGACGACAATAGATTTGAAAGTGGTATTGCATATGGTGATTCTAATGATATGTTTATAAGTCAATTAGGTAATAATAATAGAGGCGATGGGTACATTGGAGGTAATAGAAACTATTTTAAAATCCATTCTGAAGGCGATAACAATTATTCAAGTGCATGGATTCAAAATGGTAATGATAACCAAATGGAGGCAACACAAATGGGAAGTAATAATTCTAGTTTTAATAATTTAATGGGATCAGACAATAAAGTGCAAATTACGCAAACTAATGATTTTAACTATTCTAACACTTCTTCTATGGGTAATAGTAATGCTGTTTCTACTACCCAAACAAGTGTAGGTGTAGGTACTGGAACAGGTCCTAATAATTGGAATAACGCTTCAACATCTTATCAATTTGGAAACAATAATTTGGCTTCTACAAACCAAACACAATCAGATGCTGGGTCTTATAATAGCAGCACTATTTATCAAGGTGGTGATTGGGGGTCTGGATGGTCTAATTCAAACGGAAATGCTGCAGGAGTTACGCAAACAGGAGGGTTAAATAGTAATACCAGTTCAGTTCTTCAAGTAGGTAATATGAATGCGGCTTGTATTATTCAAAATGGTAACAGTTCAATTGAACAATAATTTATAAAACTATATTAATTAAAGGAAAACTAAAAGACCAGTTTTCCTTTAACTAGTAATATTTAATTTTTTAATTTAAATTTTTATTATGAAAAAACTTATTTTAAGTGTGGCAATGTTATGTGCTACAGGGATGGTATTTGCCCAAACGGCTCAATTGGATGCTGATTGTGCTGATTGCGTGAAACCTGATGTTACAAAAAAAGATAGAACTGCAATTGTAGAAATACCAAGAGATGCATTTCCTGTTGTATTAATTAATACGAGTGATGCGACTTCATTAGGTGATAACAACATCATTGCGGTTAATCAAACTGGTGCAGGGAATTATTCAGATGTAATGCAAGATAATTCAATGAATACTGTTATGGTAGGTAATAATGCCGATGTTACGCAAAGTGGTATGCGAAATTACTCTACGATTACTCAAACGCATGTATCTCATTTGGCAACTGTTGTACAAACAGGTGATTTAAATTATTCTAAGATTGATCAAAGCCATGATGACAACACTTCTACTGTTACACAAACCGGAGGAGACGAGAATTACGCGAAAGTCTCTCAATATGGTGGAGCCGGCAATATGGCTACTTTAACGCAAACAGGAAATTTAAATGATGGATTTCAAACTCAAAGAGGCTCAAGAAATATTGCTACCTTAAGCCAAATTGGTGATTCAAATTATTCTGTTCAGATACAAGGTGAGGATTCTAATTATGGTGATGATAATGTTGCAAATATTTCTATTAATGGTGATAACAACAGTTCTGTTCAAACTCAATATGGAGATGATAATTACGCGCAATTTTCAATACTAGGATCTAACAACTATGCTACACAAACCCAAATAGGGAATGGCAATGATGCAAGTGATTTTAGTGGTTGGAAATCTATTGACGGTGATCATAACTGGTCTGAACAATACCAAGAAGGTGATGACAATTTAGCTGAAACTACCATATTAGGTAATGGAAATACTAATTTCCAAACACAAATTGGAAGCAACAATACCTTTAGAACAACTTCTTATGGTAATGGTAACTATAACGAACAATTTGCAGAAGGTAATAATAATTATGCAGATGGTTTCCAATGGGGTGCTGCAACAGGTGATAATAATATAATAATTCAACAACAAACAGGTGATGACAACTATGCTTATGTAGGTCAAGGATACGACCATGCAGGTTCACACCCAAATGTTGGTGGTGCTGATGATAATATTGCATTGCAAACTCAAAGTGGAAAATATAACTCAGCCAGATCAATTCAAATGGGAGATAGAAATACTTCTATTGAAACTCAAACTAATGCTCCTGGTTCCTGGCCTTCAGAAAATAATGTTTCTAGTGTTCATCAATTTGGTGATGATAATTTAGCATGTGTTGAGCAAAGTACAAATTGGACGTTAGGTACTTGGAATCAAAATAACATTAGTGCTATTAATCAAACTGGAAATGGTAATGCGGCATCGGTATTTCAAGATGGTACAGCCAACAGCAACTGGAGTTTGGTTACACAAACAGGGAATATGAATGCGGCTTGTGTTACTCAAAATGGTAATAGTTCAATTCAACAATAATTTATAAAACTATATTAGTTAAAGGAAAACTAAAAAACCAGTTTTCCTTTAATTGGTATTACTAATTGTTTATTTTTCTTATGAAAAAACTAAATTTATTTTTAAGTGCAGCATTGATTATGTCTGCAAGTGCAATTTTTGCACAAAGTACTCAAAGAAAAAATATGAGGGTACAAGAATCAGAAGAAACGGCTTCATTTGAAAGTGATTGTGTCGATTGTCAACGACCAGAAAGGGTATCGGTTCTTAAGAAACATCGTTTAGAGGAATCTTTTAGAAAGCAGATTAATCGAATGGTTATTAATACCAGTGATGTAACATCAGAAGGTGATAATAACAATGTAAGTGCAAATCAAACTGGTGCCGGTAACTATAATTTAATCAGTCAGGTAAGCAGTGATAATAGTGCCAATGTTGATCAGGTTGGGGTACAAAACAATTCTGATATTTCACAAGAAGATGATGGCAATCATATTGCTACCGTTGATCAAGATGGTAACTTACATTATTCAAGCATCATACAAAATGGAGAGGCTCAGGAATCTACTGTTACCCAATCAGGAAGGAATAACTATGCAGAGGTAAGCCAAGAGGGTAATGACAATACTGCTACGCTTGTTCAAACTAAAAGAGGGAATAATGCTTTCCAAACACAACTTGGTTCATTTAGCAATGCAGACTTAACGCAAGATGGAAGACGTAATTATTCCGATCAATATTCTGATGGTGATTATAATACTATTTCGATGGACATAAAAGGAAATAGAAACAGAACCCATCAAAGTCAAACAGATGGTAACAGTAATTATGCGCAATTTTCAATTTTAGGAAATCACAACTATGCTGTACAAACCCAAGTAGGGACTGGCAATGATGCAAGTGATTTTAGTGGTTGGAAATCTATTGATGGTGATCATAACTGGTCTGAACAATACCAAGAAGGCGATAACAACAAGTCAGAAACTACCATATTAGGTAATCACAATACCAATTTCCAAACACAAATTGGAAGCAACAATACATTTAGAACAACTTCTTTAGGTAGTTGGAACTATATCGAACAATATGCAGAAGGAGATAATAATAAGGCTGAAGGATTCAATTGGGGAGGAACAGTTAACACAGGTAATATAATTATCCAAACTCAAATTGGTAGTGATAACGAAGCGTATGCTGGCCAAGGTAATGATCATGCTGATTATTTTGGAATTGGTCTATTTCCTGGGGGTGCTGATGATAATATCTCCTTACAAACTCAAGGTGGAGATCATAACTCAGCCAGATCAATTCAAATGGGAGATAGAAATACTTCTATTGAAACCCAAACTGCAATGGTTGGTGGTAGCGATTATAATAACATTTCAACCATACACCAAATTGGCAATGACAATTTAGCTTGTTTAACTCAATTACAATCATCACTTGATGTAACAAACGTAAGTAGTATTTTACAGGATGGTAACGGTAATGCTGCATCTGTAAGTCAAAATGCAAGCTTAAACAGCAACTGGAGTTTAGTTACTCAAACAGGTAATTTTAATGTTGCAGTGGTAAGTCAAAATGGCAATAGTGGGTCTTTGATACAAGGTAATTAATTGAAAAAATTATACCAAAGCTTTACCTGCTTATAATTAATTGATAAAAGGGGGTATGTACCTCCTTTTATTCTTATATTTATAAAATTATGAAAATCCTCACAAATCTTACTTATTCTCACTATTCATTATTTGTTATTTTAGTGCTGTTCAACTTCACTTTTTTTAACGGAAATGCGCAACAATCTAATGAGAACACTTTTATTATCAATCAGTATTTTCAAATGAATAAAGATGCTTCTTCATTGTTGGAAAACAAGGTTCCAGCTAATTATACCGGGCAATCTCAAGATAATTTGGTATTAAACCAGATGGGGAGCGGCAATCAAATTGGTATTAAAGGCAATGTTAATGATCCTCAAACGGTAAGCCAGTCTGGAAATAATAATGACTATCAGTTCATAAATTATTATAACAGTACACCTTCCAATTTCAATATATCTCAGCAAGGAAATGCCAATTCTCTTCAAATTTATGGGGAAAATTCATTGATAAAAAATATGAGTATTGTTCAAAAAGGTAGTTTTAAAACGCTGATTATAAAAAACTATTAAATAAATATTTTGAAAACAGACATATTTCATATCCTGTCCTTATTACTGTTCTTAACTATTGGAACTTCAGTTCTTTCCCAAGAAAGTGTGAGCGCTAAAATTGTAGCAAAAGTTGCGGATAATTTAATTGATGCCAAAGCTGTTGCACAAAATAATGAAACAACCTTTAAAGATGACTATTCTTATGTACTGTTTTCATTAAAAAAAGGAGCACAGGGAAATTATTCCAAAAACAGTCAGTCTGGTAAATTTTCTTTGCAGTCGGGTGAAGAAAAGGCATTGGCTTCCTTAAAAATTAATATTCAAAAAGAGGAAGAATGCAAAATATTTTTATTCATAAGAAAGGATGATGCGTTAATTTCTAAAGATTCAGTCATCATTTATGCAGCTGAAAAGGAAAAAAAAAATGAAGTAATTGCAGAAACTGATTTTGAAATTAAGGGAATTGTTATTGAAGATGTTATTACAAAAATAGGAAAAGACTTTCACGATTATTTTTATCAGGAATACAGCAATTCAGGCAGTCAATATCCTTTTGTGATAAACATAAAAGAGAAACCTTATTTTGGCAGAAGCAGCATTATTACCGTTGAAATAGAAGGTCAAAATGTTTATCAATTCCTCTCAAAACCTGATGAGGATTTTTTAAGGTCCTCCGTTAAATCGGCTTTAGAAATCATCAGTCAATTTGCCATCCAACGAAAATTATTATATAAAAATAATAGAATATAAATTTTTTTAATGCATTTACATATGAAAAACCTCAAGATCATTGTAACCTTTATATTGCTTAGTGTTCCTTGTTTGCTTTTTTCGCAAAATATTGTGTACAAACCCATGAATCCTTTTTTTGGAGGTGACACCTTTAATTACCAGCAACTATTGGCGGAGGCCAATGCACAGAATGATTTTAAAGAACCAACTACGAATAATTTTAGCCAGTCAACTGATTTACAAAATTTTACGGATGGCCTGAACAGACAATTGTTGAATTCATTGTCTCAAGATTTATTTCAGCAACAATTTGGTGATCAGGGTCTTGGTGAAGGAACTTTTGTTTTTGGATCTTTAGTGGTGGATGTTTCGCCGGCAACCGGTGGATTGCTCATCAATATTTTGGATACCAAAACAGGAGAACAAACTCAAATTACAATTCCTAATTAATATATAGAACAATTATTTTATGAGAAAGACTTACCCACGAGTTTTATTATTATTTTTTATCTCGTTATTTACAAGTTGTGGTACTTTTTTTAATCAGCCATTCAGTACCAGTAAAGCCAGAATTGGCGAAAACACTTCAGGCAAAAGTATGTTAACAGGGATCTTACCCGTTAAAGAAATGGTTGTTGGCGTTTATAAATTTAGAGATCAAACCGGGCAATATAAATTGGTCGAAAACGGATCAACTTTCAGCACTGCTGTTACCCAGGGAGGAACTTCTATTTTATTAAAATCTTTGGCAGATTCGAAATGGTTTACGCCAATTGAACGTGAAAATATTGGAAATTTACTTAATGAAAGGCAAATTATCAGATCTACCCGTCAGGAATATGCTGCGAACTCAGAAAATAAACAAGTTACAAACTTGCCCCCCTTATTGTTTGCCGGAATAATTTTAGAAGGAGGTGTTGTTTCTTATGATTCAAATATAATTACTGGTGGTTCTGGTGCTCGGTATTTTGGAGTTGGAGGATCAACAGAATATAGGGAAGATCGAATTACCGTTTATTTAAGAGCGGTTTCAACTTCAACCGGTCAAATATTAAAAAATGTATACGTTTCAAAAATAATTTTATCACAAGGTATCTCAGCAAATTTATTTAGGTATGTGAGTTTAAGAAGATTGCTGGAGGTAGAAACAGGGATTACTAAAAATGAACCTGCGCAATTGGCAGTTAAAGAAGCTATTGACAAAGCCGTTGAAAACTTAATTGTTGAAGGAGTCATTGATGGATTGTGGATGCCGGAAGGAGGGCAGCCTGTTGTTGATTCCTTAAAAGAAAAATATTTAAAAGAAGAGGCAGAGGCTCAATCAACGGTTTTACTTGATAGAAAAATGGAAGATAGGAGAGGGAAATATGCCTTAAGTATTTCTGGTGGAACTGGTCTTATTGATGGCGACTATGCCAATCCTAAGGCAGGAATAGCAACCAACTCATCTCTGAAGATTTTTTTAAACAACCCAAGTTTTAATTTAAATGTTGGAATGGGATATTTAAAATTGGAAAACGAACAATCATTTAAAAATGAATTTTTGTCTATGGATACAAATTTGGAATACAATGTGCTGCCCTATGATAATTTTACGCCATTTTTATATGCAGGTGTAGGTGCAGTTACTCCAAACTTGAAATTTGATAAAGCTTTCGCAAAATTTCAATATGGTGTAGGTTTTGAATATTTACCGGTGAATAATATAGGAATTAGAATATTTGGTGAACAGAATATGGTTTTAAGCGATAAATTAGATGGAATGGTGAATGGGAAAAGGGATGATTATTTCTGGAGATTTGGAGTTGGTTTAAATTTTTATATTGGAAAGCCACACAATAGCGTAAAATCAACAATTTTTGAATAACTAAAAAAGTAAAAATGAAAAGAATATTTAACATAATAATGATACTTGTATTTAGTTTATTTATGAGTTGTGGGGAAGATACTATAAATATAGTTGGACTGGGAACAATTACTGGCAGAGTGGTTGAGGCAGCAAGTTTTACCCCTGTTGAGAATGCCAAAGTAACTTTAAGCCCATCGAATAATACTGTGTTTTCTGATGCTGATGGTTATTTTATAGTGGAAGATGTGGAGGCCGGAGATTATTCTGTAAGCGCAACGAAAGAAGGATATTTAACGAATTTTCAACCGGCAACTGTTACTGTTGGTCTAACCGTAAATGCGATTTTTGAAATGGATGATGAAACGGCATTGAACAGACCTCCAGTAACTCCAAGTTTGCTTACTCCTACTGATGGTGTTGAAGATCAGGAACTTTCCGTTCAATTAATATGGTCTTCAAAAGACCCGGAAGCTGACCCAATTACGTACAGACTTGAAATTAAAAACGACTATAATAATGATGTTATTAAGGTTGAAAGTTTAATAGATACAACCTATGTAGTTTCAAATTTAAAGTATGGCACAAAATATTTTTGGCAAATTGCAGCAACAGATAGTATCAATGCAGAAGTTCTGAGTCTTGTAAGTACTTTTAAAACGAGCGTAAATACTGAAAATAGGTACTTCTATGTTAGAAAAGCTTCCAATGGTAATAATGGTGTTTATTCTTCAAATTATAATGAAGTTGATAGTACTCCGGAAAATGAAGTGCAATTAACGGGAGATAATCAAAATAGTTGGAGACCAAGAAAAAATCAAGCTTCTAACTTAATTGCTTTCTTAAGAACTTCAAATAATGAAACGCATTTATTTACCATGAATCAGGATGGTTCAAATATTTTTCAGGTGACATCTGCAGTATCAGTTGCGGGAATTAATTTGAATGAAATTGATTTTTCATGGGCCTCAAAAGGGGATAAATTATTATATGCACATTATGATAAACTATATGTCATTAATAAAGATGGTAGTGGACTTCAACAAATTTATAAAACTTTAGACGGTAGTTATATATCAGAATGCGATTGGAGTAATGATGAAAGTATGATTGCCATAAAAACAAATGATATTACTGGATATAATTCCTCTGTTTTTACAATTGATATGGCTGGAAATAAATTAAAAACAGTTCTTTCAAATGTAAAAGGAGCCGTTGGAGGCCTTAATATTTCAGTTGATAATAAATTAGTCTTGTATTGTTATGATATTTCACAATTTGAAAGCCCAAATAACAGACAGTTAGATACGCATATTTTTATGTATAATATGAATGCAAATTCGGTAACTGATTTATCTCTTGATAAACCTGCAGGGACGCTTGATTTAGACCCAAGATTTTCACCGAATGAAGCTGAAGTTATTTTTATAAATATGTCAAATGATGGTGTATCTGCAAAAACAATTTATAAAACGGATATTCTTAATGTTGATGTCAATAATAACAGGATTCAATTGTTTATGAATGCAATGATGCCAGATTGGGAATAATTTAAAGAATTCATATAAAAAAGCCGAATAAAATTTTATTCGGCTTTTTTATGACTCAATATTTAAAAAAGAAAAATTACTTTTGCAGAACAAAATAAGTGGTACCAATGAGTTCAGAAAACAGTAAAAGATACAGCCTGAGAGGCGTTTCAGCTTCAAAAGAAGATGTGCACAATGCCATCAAAAATGTGGATAAAGGTTTATTTCCGAAAGCATTTTGTAAAATTGTGCCTGATTATTTGACAAATGATGAAGATTACTGCTTAATAATGCACGCAGATGGCGCTGGAACAAAATCTTCTTTGGCCTATACTTATTGGAAAGAAACTGGAGATATTTCGGTATGGAGAGGAATTGCGCAAGATGCATTAATTATGAATGTGGATGATTTAATTTGCGTAGGGGCAACAACCAATATCATGTTGTCTTCAACAATCGGACGTAATAAAAATTTAATTACCGGTGAAGTGATTTCGGCCATTATTAATGGAACTGAAGATTTGTTGCAGGAATTAAAAGGATTTGGCGTTGAAATTCATTCAACAGGAGGAGAAACAGCTGATGTTGGTGATTTGGTGAGGACAATCATTGTGGATTCTACCGTTACCGCCCGAATGAAAAGAGCCGATGTTATTGACAATGCAAACATTAAATCTGGTGATGTTATTGTTGGTTTGGCTTCATTTGGACAAGCGTCTTATGAAAAGGAATATAATGGAGGAATGGGGTCTAACGGATTAACATCTGCCCGCCATGACGTTTTTCATAAATATTTGGTGGAGAAATATCCTGAAAGTTTTGATGCTGCAGTTCCTGATGAATTGGTTTATTCAGGAAACATGAAATTAACTGATGACGTTGAAAATGCTCCAATAAACGCGGGAAAATTGGTGCTTTCTCCAACAAGAACTTACGCGCCCATCATCAAAAAAATACTTGAAAAATTTACTTCTGAAGAAATTCATGGAATGGTTCATTGCAGCGGAGGTGCCCAAACTAAAATTCTTCATTTTATTGACAATTTACATATTATAAAAGACAATATGTTTTCAGTTCCGCCATTATTCAAATTAATCCAGGATCAGAGCAACACAGATTGGAAAGAAATGTACCAGGTGTTTAACTGTGGCCACAGGATGGAATTGTATGTTTCTCCCGAAATTGCCCAATCGATAGTGGCTATTTCAAAAAGTTTCAATGTTGATGCTCAAATTGTGGGCAGGGTAGAGGCTTCTGAAACCAAAAAACTGACCATCAAAAGTGAATTTGGGCTTTTTGAGTATTAAATTTATCTGGATTCCAAAAAACCAATTTTGTATTTTTCTTCAGGAATTGGTATAAACGGATTGTCTTATTTGATGAAAAGATGCTAAAGCTATGTCAAATTCATTAAAAAGACATTAAAAACTGCTTGAATAAAATATCAAGAATTTGTTGTAAATTTGCAAACTAATTAAAAATAAATGTTAGATAAATTAAGAATCATAAAACAACGATTTGATGAGGTTTCTGATTTAATAATTCAACCAGATATTATTACAGACCAAAAACGCTACGTTAAAATCAGTAAAGAATACAAGGATTTAAGCGGAGTGATGAAAGTGGCTGATGAATATCGTGGGTTGTTAAATAATATTGAAGAAGCCAAAGAAATTATTGCTGACGGAGCTGACGATGATATGACAGAAATGGCTAAAATGGAAATTGAAGAAGCTGAAGCCCGTTTGCCACAATTAGAGGAAGACATTAAGTTTATGTTAATTCCTAAAGACCCTGATGATGCCAAAAATGTAATGGTTGAAATTAGAGGAGGTACAGGTGGTGATGAAGCCAGTATTTTCGCAGGTGATTTGTATAGAATGTACACAAAATATTGCGCAGATAAAGGCTGGAGAACAAGCATTGTGGATATGAGTGAAGGAACTTCCGGAGGATTTAAAGAAATCATTTTTAGTGTAGAGGGGGAAGATGTTTACGGAAATTTAAAATTTGAAGCCGGTGTGCATCGTGTGCAACGGGTACCACAAACCGAAACGCAGGGACGTGTGCATACATCAGCCGCCACAGTGATGGTTTTACCAGAAGCAGAAGAGTTTGATGTGCAAATTGACATGAAAGATGTACGAATGGATTTTTTCTGTTCATCTGGACCGGGAGGGCAATCTGTGAACACCACGTATTCCGCAGTTCGTTTAACCCATATTCCAACTGGGCTTGTTGCGCAATGCCAGGATCAAAAATCGCAGCACAAAAATAAAGATAAGGCAATGCAGGTTTTACGCTCGAGGTTGTATGAAATGGAACTGGCCAAAAAGCAAGAAGCCGATTCTTTAAAAAGAAAAACAATGGTGAGCTCTGGAGATAGATCAGCTAAGATTAGAACATATAATTATCCTCAAGGTCGCGTTACGGAGCATAGGATAGGTTTAACAATGTATGATTTGAATAATATTATCAATGGTGACATTCATAGAATAATTGATGGCTTAAAATTGGCTGAAAATACCGAAAAGCTTAAAGAGCTGGGAGAAGCTTTTTAATAGAGATGAATTAAGATAAAAACAAAACCCTCAAAAATTTACTTTTTGAGGGTTTTGTTTTTCAATTTGTTTTTGAGTTTATTCCTCAATAAATTCTTCCTCTTTTGTTAATTTAAGTGAAACTAAAATTCCGATTAAAAGTGCAAGCGCGATAAATGACAGCGACAACCATTCCGGAAACGTATAGTAATGCATTAAAATTAACTTTAAGCCCACAAAAGACAGAATGGCAATTAAACTGAATTTTAAATAATAGAATTTCACCAACATATTAGAGAGGAAGAAATACATGGATCGCAATCCAAGAATGGCGAAAATATTAGAACTAAAAACTAGAAATGGGTCGGAAGTGATCGCCAATATTGCCGGCACGCTGTCTAAAGCAAATAAGATATCGGTAAATTCAATAATTACCAAAGCCATAAAAAGAGGCGTTGCAGCATTTATATGTCGCATTTTAATAAAAAAGTGTTCCCCCTGCATATGGCTGGTAATGGGAATAAGTTTTCTGATTTGTCGATAGATAAATGATTTTTTAGGCTGAAATTTTTCTTCTTCTGAAAATAACATTTTGTATGCCGTGAAAAGTAAAAATGCACCAAAAATGTAGGTGGTAAAGCTAAACTGTTTAATAAGTACCACCCCAAAGAAAATCATGAATGCCCTAAATACAATGGCGCCTAAAATTCCCCAAAATAAAACCCGATGCTGGTATTTTAATGGAATTTTGAAAGATGCAAATATGACGGCAATCACAAAAATATTGTCAATGCTTAATGAAATTTCAATCAAATAACCTGTAATGTATTTTAATACAGCATCTGTTGCGGTAAGATTGTCAATGTTGTTTATAATAT
>Ga0314774_1000550_pt1 | contig 29021 bp, 29 predicted proteins | sample MetaGCBIA2018_FD_204515 | JGI IMG/M metagenome (GOLD analysis project Ga0314774, IMG submission 204515) | Cryopeg brine microbial communities from Beaufort Sea near Barrow, Alaska, United States - CBIA 2018 | ecosystem: Environmental > Aquatic > Marine > Coastal | place: USA: Alaska | collected...
TAATTTTCATCTGCAACGATGTTTTCACCTAAATTGGTGAAAATATTCGAATTGGAAAAGCCTTTTAACCTTTGGGTTTAGTGGCTTTTCCTTTTCTTTTTAATTGAAACTTGCGGATTTAAGGGACTAATAAAATAAAAAATTAAATGATGGATTGGATTTATGAACCTTGGCCCTGGTATATTGCAGGCCCTTTAATCGCCTTGACCATGTTTATCTTATTGTTCATGGGCAAGCAGTTTGGCATGTCATCAAACCTCCGCACGATGTGCAGTATTGCTGGAGCGGGAAAAGTTACTCCCTTTTTCAATATTGACTGGAAAAAGGAACGCTGGAACCTTATGCTCGTTTTAGGAGCTGCTTTAGGTGGTTTTCTCGCCTCGCATTTTATGTCAAATAATTCAGTGGAAATCAATCCCAAGGTTGCCGCCCAACTTTCGCACGATTATGACATAAATAGTGCAGGTAGCGCCTATTTACCGCCAGAACTTTTTGCCATGGAAAATCTAAGCGATCCCTTTGTGCTCGTCATTTTAATTTTGGGCGGTTTTTTGGTAGGTTTCGGTTCGCGTTATGCCGGTGGGTGTACCTCTGGGCACGCTATTTCCGGCCTAAGCAATTTACAGATGCCTTCGCTCATTGCAGTGACTGGCTTTTTTGTAGGTGGCCTTTTCATGGTTCATTTTATTTTCCCTTTAATTTTCCCTTTAATTTCTAGCTAAATGAAATACATAACTTATCTCTTTATCGGTACTTTTTTTGGAATTGTAATGTATAAATCTGAAGCTGCTTCCTGGTTTAGGATTTATGAAATGTTCCAGTTTGGTTCATTCCATATGTACGGTATAATTGGCTCTGCGCTGCTCTTGGGCATTATTGGCATTCAGGTGATCAAAAGAAAGAAGATCAAGGCATTTGGCAATCAAGAAATGCAGTTAAAACCGAAAAAATCAAGCCTTTGGCGATATTTATTGGGCGGGATTATTTTTGGCTTGGGATGGGCACTTGCTGGTGCCTGCCCCGGCCCTATGTACGTACTGGCCGGTGCCGGTTATCTTTCCATATTTGTGGTGATAGGCGGGGCGTTGCTGGGAACATTCGTTTATGGTCTTTTGCGGAATAAATTACCGCACTAAGAGTAAGCAAATCTTTCCTTAAAGAACAAATTCACAACAGTAATTGCAATTTTAATATCCTTGCCTTTTCTTATCTTCCATGGAAATAAATCGAATACCGGTATTTTATTATTCCTAAAAAGGTACATTTACAATTACTAATAAAAGTTCTTACATAATTTCATCTACCGAAAAAGGTTACACTTAGGGGTTGTAAAGAAATAAAATATGCGGAATTGACGATGTTATTTTGTTTTTTAAGGAGGCAAAAAACATAGCTTTAGCCTTAGCTAAAGCGAGGCTTTTTAACGATGTTAAAAAGCAAAATAACAAGTCAAAATGTATAGGTTATTTCTTTACAAGCCCTTAACGTGCAATAATAGGGAATCTGGTGCAAATCCAGAACTGTCGCGCAACTGTAAGTAACACCACAGGTTTTTATCCACGTGATCCACTGTCTGTAAAGATGGGAAGGACGATAGAAACCGTTACAAGTCAGGAGGCCTGCCTTTTTCGCAATGACTTTGCTTTCGCGACCTGAAGCTTTACGTCTGGCATGATGCACCTATTCAAGGGAGTTTACGGTACTCCCCTATTATGTGCATATACCTCACAAAACGTTCTTTTCGCAATTTGCAAAGCAGGAATTCTGCAAAACTTTTAAACATTGTTTAATCTTTAAAAGTAATTAAAATGCAAACGCACATTCTTGGCTATCCGCGAATAGGTAGCCACAGAGAACTCAAGAAAGCCTGCGAACAGTATTGGTCTGGCAAAATCTCAAAAAACGACCTTCTGAAGGCCGCCCACGAGGTAAAAAAACACAACTGGCAACTTCAAAAGAATGCGAGTATAGACCTCATTCCTTCTAACGATTTTTCTTTTTACGATCAGGTTCTGGATATGGCACTTACGGTCAATGCCATTCCTAAACGCTATCATGAAGTGATCTTAGAGCAGGACAATACAGAACTGGACCTGTATTTTGCCATGGCGCGCGGCTACCAGAAAGATGGTCTTGATATCACTGCGATGGAAATGACCAAATGGTTTGACACCAATTACCATTACATTGTACCAGAATTTCATCCCGATCAACAGTTCAAGTTATTTTCTACCAAGGTGGTAGATGAGTTTAAGGAAGCCAAACGTCTGGGCATTGCGACAAAACCAGTACTTATTGGGCCCGTTTCCTTTTTACTGCTCGGTAAAGAGAAGGAGAGCGGTTTTCACAGAATAGACCTTATTGGAAATTTATTACCGGTCTATCTCGAGATACTTTCCCAACTTGAAGAACTGGGAGCCACGTGGATTCAATTTGACGAGCCATTTCTGGCGCTAGACCTAAATGCGGCTGAAAAAATGGCCCTTTCCAATACCTACGCCAGCATTAAAAAGCACTTTCCGAAGTTAAAAATACTGGTTGCCACCTATTTTGAAGGCTTGAAAGATAATTTAAAAATGGCCACATCCCTTCCCATTTGTGCATTGCACATAGATCTGGTTCATAACCCGGAGCAATTGACAGCGGTTTTAGAACATGCGCGTAAGGAACTCAGTATTTCGCTGGGTCTTGTGGATGGAAGAAACATATGGAAAAATGATCTGGAAGCTTCCCTTGCCGTAATCAAAAAAGCCGAAAAAGTATTGGGAGCTGACCGTATTTTAATCGCCCCCAGCTGCTCTTTACTGCATGTACCCTGTGACCTGGAACTGGAAAATGACGCGAAAACGCTCACTCCGGAAGTTAAAAGTTGGCTGGCCTTCGCCAAACAGAAAGTGCATGAGGTAACAACACTTAAAGCACTTACTAAAGACACTTTAAAGGCGTCAACAATAGCTTTACTGGAAGATGCTAAAAAAGCCACGGCAAGCCGAAAAATCTCAAAAGCGATCCATAACCCACAGGTAAAAGGGCGTAACGCTGCAATCTGGGAAGCACATACCAACCGTAAGAACCCTTTTGAAATCCGCAAGGGGATACAGCGCAAAACCTTAAAATTGCCAGCATACCCTACCACGACAATAGGATCCTTCCCGCAGACTAAAGAAGTTAGAACCTGGCGTGCACAGTTTAAAAAAGGCGATCTAAGCAAGAAACAGTATGAAAACCTGCTTCAAACAGAAACCGAAAAAGCCATACGCTGGCAGGAAGCAATTGATCTAGATGTACTCGTGCACGGCGAGTTTGAACGTAATGATATGGTGGAATATTTTGGCGAGCGCCTTGATGGGTTTGCTTTCACAAAATTTGGCTGGGTACAAAGCTACGGGAGCCGTTGCGTAAAACCACCCATTATTTATGGTGATGTACACCGTCCGGAAGCCATGACCGTAGCCTGGAGTACGTATGCGCAAAGTCTTACCGAAAAGTTTGTAAAAGGAATGCTCACTGGCCCGGTAACGATCCTGCAATGGAGTTTTGTGCGTAACGACCAGCCACTTTCTGAAACCTGTGAGCAGATTGCCCTGGCCATTCGCGATGAGGTGGAAGATCTAGAAGCGGCCGGAATACAGATCATTCAAATAGACGAACCGGCCCTACGTGAAGGTTTGCCCTTGCGCAAGGCAGACTGGGAAAAATATTTGCGGTGGGCGATCAAGGCTTTCCGTATTTCCTCGTCGGGTGTTAACGATGAAACCCAGATTCACACCCACATGTGCTATTCAGAATTTAACGATATCATACAGCATATCGCAGCCATGGATGCCGATGTGATCACCATAGAATGCTCTCGCTCGCAGATGGAACTTTTGGACGCTTTCGCGAAATTCAACTATCCCAACGAGATCGGCCCCGGCGTTTATGATATTCATTCGCCACGGGTGCCCAGCGAAAAAGAAATGGTGTCCCTACTGGAAAAAGCCAAAGCGGTAATTCCTGAAGACCAACTCTGGGTAAATCCTGATTGCGGACTTAAAACTCGGAATTGGGAAGAAACCAAGGCAGCACTAACCGAAATGGTTTCGGCAGCCAAAAAAATGAGGGCAGTCCTGCAAAAAAAAGGCATTAACTAGCCAATGGCCAAACATGAAGAAAAATATTGCCCACGTTGCAAAACTCGCTTTGAGTGCAAGGTGGGCTCTATTATGCTTTGCCAGTGCAGTACGGTAGAACTTACCGCAGCGCAGCGGGAATATATCAATGTAAATTATACAGATTGTCTCTGTGCTTCTTGTATGCTCGAGTTGCGCGCCATCTATAATGTAAAACAACACAACCAGAACCTAAAACGAATTTTAGGTAACCACTTTAAAGAAAATCAATGACAACAGAAGAACGCATAGAACGGGCTACAACAAGTATTTTTAAAGCTGTTTTTCCCAATACCACAAATCATTACGACACACTTTTTGGTGGTACGGCAATGCAACTTATGGATGAGACCGCATTTATCACCGCGACTCGTTTTAGCCGGGAGCGCATGGTTACCGTAAGTTCAGAACGTATAGATTTCACAAGGCCCATACCCGCCGGTACGATCATAGAACTACTGGGAAAGGTTGAAAAAATAGGCAACACAAGTCTCACCGTACGCGTGGATATTTTTGTGGAACAGATGTATTCTGAAGAAAGGGAAAAAGCGGTGAGCGGTGCCTTTACTTTTGTAGCAATGGATAAAGATAAAAAACCAATGAAAATTCTGAAATAGCGTTGAGGAATTTCAAAATTTATTTCTGATTCAATCCTATCTATTTTTCAGTATAAAAGGATCAATTTTTGGCTTTTTATGCCAATAATTTCGGTCTTCGTAGAATACGATATTTTTTTTAAGTTTCACTCATACACAACTTCACGAATTTATTTTCCACTAAAAACATTAAAAATCAGTTAATTCCACATTAGATTATACGGTCATTGATTAACTTTTACACGTGATACGTTAACATTAGTTTTTAAATGCACCGATCTACTATGGAAAATAGGAGAAGTTTTATAAAGAAGTCTGGTTTATTTCTAGCCGCAAGTACATTGCCGTTTCCGCATTCTATTTTTGGTCAGCAAAGAAAACTCGGCGTAGCGTTATTGGGCCTCGGCAATTATGCAACGACCCAACTTGCACCAGCACTTCAACACACAAACCATATTGAACTGCGCGGGATTATCACCGGTAGTCCCGATAAAATCCCCCAGTGGAAGAAGAAATACAATATCAAGGATGCCAATGTTTACAATTATGAAAACATGGCCGACATAGCCAATAATGATGCTATTGACGTAGTTTATATCGTCACGCCTACGTTTTTACATGCTAAATATGCCGTCGCCGCAGCCAATGCTGGCAAACACGTTTTCTGTGAAAAACCCATGGCAATCACTGCGATGGAATGTCAGGAAATTATTGATGCCTGCAAGCAGAATAAGGTAAAACTCGCTATAGGATACCGGATGCAACATGAGAAAAACACCCGCCAGATCATGCAGTGGGCAAAAACAAAACCTTATGGCGCGCTACAAAGTGTGAGCACCGCGGCCGGTTTTAGAATTGGGGCATCTGGCGGCTGGCGGCTGGATGGTGCAAAAGGGGGCGGCGCCATTTATGACATGGGCGTTTACCCACTTAACGCAACGCGTTACAGCACCGGTCTGGAACCGCTATGGGTAACGGCGCGACACGAGACCACCCGCTCAGACTTATTTATAAACGGTGCTAATGAGATCACCTATTTTAATATGGAATTTCCTGATGGCATTAAAGCAGATTGCAAAGTGTCTTACGCAGATGGTTATAATAATCTAGACATACAATGCGCCGATGGCACCTATGAGCTCTCGCCCTTTCAAAGTTATACTGGCGTAGAGGGAAGTACTTCTGACGGTAAAAAATTGCTGCCCTGCGATTGCGTGCAGCAAGCCATACAGATGGATGACGACGCCCTTTCTATAATGAACAATAAACCCATGATGGTTTCAGGTCAGGAAGGATTGCATGATATACGCATTGTGGAAGCCATCTTTGAGTCGGCTAAAAATGGTTCTGAAAAAATTGTGCTATAAAAAGGTGTATAATGTATGTTGTATAATGTAAAAATGTATATCTTATATTGTAAACATGGATATAATACATAGTATTACCTCATAGGGCACTATACATTTTACAATATACAGATCTACAGATCTACAGGCCTGTTTTTTAATCTTCGGGCTGTGTGGTCTCGCCTTTCCATTTCATAAAACCACCATCAAGGTTGTAGGTGTTTTCAAAACCTAAGCTGTCCATAATCTGGCATGCCTGACCGCTACGGGCGCCGCTGCGGCAATAAATATATACATTTTTAGATTTATCGATTTTTTCCACCTCATCTATAAAACCCTGGCCTTTGTGAATGTCAATATGCTTGGCCTTTGGGATCATTCCACCTTCCACTTCTTCATCGGTGCGCACGTCAAGGATTTCCACGTTTTCATCTTCGGCGATTCCTTTTGCCCATTCTTCTTGTGTGATATTTTTCATATAATTTATTTATTTTTTAGTTCCGCTTTTGCGGAAAATGTTCTGTTTCAGTAAGAGAAAAATTCGTTCGCTTTCGCGGAAGCGAAATCAATTCACCTTAATAAAGCTTAAAATTAAGGAATTTTTAAAATAACGAGAAGAAATCTGCAAAGGAAATCGGATTTAAAAGAAGAAAAATAGACAAAAACACCTTATAAATGAGCTCTAAATAACTGTTTCTCGGCATTAATAAAGATACTCTTTTCAGCTTTTTATGGAACAGCCAATGCTCTTTGTAGAGGTAATTTTTATGGGATCGCCGGCCAAAAGGTCATCTACAGCATTTTCTAAAAATTTTTGATCTACTCTATTTTCATCACGTGAACTGTCATCTATTGCGCCAATGTATTTGACTATAAGTTCGCCATTTTCTTTATTAAGTAAATAGACATGGGGCGTTTTAAGTGCGCCATAAACAGCATGTATTTTTTGATCTCCTTCATATAAATAGGGAAATGTGAAATTCTTCTCCCGTGCGCGCTTTTGCATGGCGGCATAACTTTCACCATCCTTTTCATTGGGATCGTTGGGATTTATAGCAATTACAGGATATGCCAACTTTTTATATTTTTGATCTAATGCGATCAATCGGTTTTCATTGGCCCTTGAAAACGGACAAGTATTACAGGTAAAAGCGATGATAAAGCCTTTGGAATTGCTATAATCGGAGAGCGCGACCAAATTTCCATCTACATTTTTTAGCGAGAAGTCAGTGGCGGTATCACCTACTTGATAACCAGTGGGATCAAAATTAATTGTATTCCAAGCAAACGCAAGGCTGACTGCAGATACGGCAACGCTTGCTAAAATGGCTAATTTTTTCATTATTCATTCAATTGTCAAAAATCATAATCGGATATCGCTTCCTTTAAAGAAGAGTAGTTAAAACCACTTTCATAAAAATCACGCTGTCCCTTTTTATAAATCAATGTTGCGGGGATTGCACCGCTCCAGGCTTCGTCCACTTTGGGAATCCAAGTATTACTTTTAGAATCATCAAGAAGAATCACGTTTTCTAACTTTCGTTCTGCTACAAAAGGAATCAACTTCTGCTCCATCTGCCCTGGGAAATCCAAGCTTACAAAAATCACTTTTACTTTTTTACCGTTGAATTCTCGCGCAACACGCGTAAAAGCCGGAAGCTCTTTTACGCAAGGTTTGCACCACGTGGCCCAGAAATTAATGATGCGCAGCGTATCGTCCTTTTTGTGCAATAAAGGCTCAAAATCGTTAAAATCATAACTTAGAATCTCGACTTTTTGGCCATTTACTACCGCAGAAGGGTTGTTTTTAGCCATTTTTTGCTGTTTTTCTTTAAAAGAGAAAAATAACAGCATGACGCAAAGCAGGATATATTTAGAGAAAATCAAGTGTGTGATACTTTCGGCAAATATACGTTGCAAGGCTTCTTATGGATTTTGGTTTAAGAAGATAATAACACAAGAACGTTGATAAGGACTCGATTTGTTCTGTTTATTATCTTAAAATCTTACGAATTGTTAAATAATTCTAAAATCAGGTACACCTTCAATAATTGTTTTAAATTTGTACATACAATATTTGTATATACATCAATGGAGATAGAAAAGGTTTTAAAATTAAGTAATGCCACTACTTTAGCCACAAAGTTGGTTATCAACTTAGGCTACACTACGCGCATGCTTGAAGAAACTGTTTCCTCTATTTTAAAGGAGTATGACATTAGTATGCCACAATACAATGTCATGCGCATTTTAAGAGGGCAAAAGGGAAAGCCGGCCAGTTTAGCCTGTATTCAGGAGCGTATGGTAGACAAGAACAGCAACACCTCGAGACTGGTAGATAAACTAATCGCAAAAAAATTAGTAAAACGTAGGCTCTGCCCTACTAATAGGCGTAAAGTGGAAATAGAGATCACGTCAAACGGACTTGACCTGCTTACCACATTAGATCCGTTAACCGAAGAGGTAAATAGCAAAAATACGGCCAATCTAAGCCAACAGGAATGTATACAATTAAACGGTTTATTAAATAAAATGAGAACGCATGAATAATTATATAGAACAATTGAACTGGCGTTACGTTACAAAAAAGTTTGATGCCTCTAAAAAATTGAGCGCAGACGATTTAAAAATATTAAAAGATGCCATCCAACTTTCTGCCTCTTCTTACGGTCTGCAACCCTACAAAATCTTTGTGGTCGAAGATAAAAACACAAAGCAACTCTTAAAGGAAGCCGGCTACAACCAGGCTCAATTTACAGATGCATCACAGATTTTTGTGTTTACGCACCGCACTGATTTTGGCGAGGAACTTGTAGATTCTTACATCACCCACGCAGAACGTATTCAGGAAATTGAAAAAGGCAGTATAGATAAGTATGCCGGCGTAATGAAAAATTCGCTGATGGGACTTGATACCGCAGCCAAAAGCGTCTGGGCCTCCAGACAAGTATATCTCGCCATTGGCAATTTACTAAGTGCCGCAGCAGTCTATAAAATTGACGCTTGCCCCATGGAAGGTTTTGATGCAGATGCCTTTGATAAAATCCTTAACCTGAAAAAAGACAACTTGCATGCCGTAGCGGTGGTGGCTTTAGGCTATCGCAGTGCTGATGATAAGCATAACAAGAAAGTGAGAAGGCCACAGACTGAATTATTTGAAACGGTGTAAACTAACTGTTTCGGGCAATCATAAATTAAGCTTTCACCACTTTAATTCACTTAAAATTTGGCTTTTGCTGAATTAATAATTAATAAACAAATACATATATTATGGAAAAAGTAGCAATCAAATCAAGCACAATAAATTGGACCGGGAAAAAAGTTCTAGGGAAACATCATGGTACTATAGACCTTAAAGAAGGTTATTTTGAAAAAGGGGGTGACACCATCATTGGCGGCCACTTTATTATTGATATGTCCAGTATCACGGTGACGGATCTTGAGGGCGAAGACAAACAGAAACTCGAAGGCCATTTAAAAACCGAAGACTTTTTTGGCGTTGAGAAATATCCTACGGCCACATTAAACATGTCTGAGGTTAACCGAACCGAAAAAGGCTATTCTATGGTGGGCGATTTAACGATCAAAGAAAATACAGAACCTCTTACTTTTGAACTTGATGTAAACGGCAACACCGCCAGCACAAAACTGATCATTGACCGCTCAAAATTCAATGTGCGCTACGGTTCTGGTAAGTTTTTTGACAACTTGGGCGACCAGACCATTCGCGACAACTTTGAACTTGATATTACCTTGACCATGTAAATTGGAAGGCAATTGTTCTGTTCAAATAAAAGCACAGAGAAATTCAGAAATAGTTTGCATTTTAAAAACTGATTTCTATCTTTGAGGCTCCATGAGAACAAATACAGCAAATACCTGGTGGTGGATCACACAACGCTAACGTCGTGAATGACCCCGTGTATTAATATCATATACAAAAGGCCCGTCAATCACGACGGGCCTTTTTCATTATAGTACTTTTTTCATTTCCGCGAAGGCGGAAATCTCAAAGTCGATCAACAGACAACGAATTCTGAACAAACATGAAATACAGTCTTAAAACAAAAAGCAAAAAACTGCTGGCCGATACCATAACCCCGGTATCTGTTTATCTGCGCTTGCGTGATAAATTCCCCAACAGTCTATTGCTGGAAAGTAGCGATTACAGAGCAAATGACAATACCTTCAGCTACATTTGCTGCAACCCCATTGCTTCTATAAAAGTAGAAAAAGAGTCTATTTTTCAGGAATTTCCTGACGGAAAGCAGATTCATACGCCCATTGAAGAATCTACTGATGTGGTCAAAATATTGGAGGATTTCGCGCAAAGTTTTGAAACCGAAAAAACCGATCATAAAGTCATTGATAACGGTCTTTTTGGCTACATGTCATACGATGCGGTGCGTTATTTTGAGCAGGTAGAAATCAGTAAGAAAAAGGGCGATCTGGAGATACCCGACCTCTATTATGCTGTTTATGCCAATATTATTGCCATAAACCACTTTAATAATCAGGCATATATTTTTTCGCACAGCACCACCGGCGACCATAACCTTAACGAGATCGAACAAGCGTTAAAAGTCAAGAATTTTGCTGAATATCATTTCAGTCGGCAGGGCGACACGGAATCCAACATCACCGATGAAGCATATAAAGAACTGGTAAACAAATGCAAAGAGCACTGTCAGCGTGGCGATGTGTTCCAGATCGTACCTTCTAAACGTTTTTCTCAGGGTTTTACCGGTGATGAATTTAATGTATACCGCGCGCTGCGCAGCGTAAACCCAAGTCCGTATTTGTTTTATTTTGATTACGGCAATTTCAAGATTTTCGGCAGCTCGCCAGAGGCACAATTGGTGGTAAAATCGGGCAGAGCCGAAATACATCCCATTGCCGGCACCATAAAACGTACGGGCAATGATGAGCAGGATGCGGCGCTGGCCAAAACACTTTCTGAGGATGCCAAAGAAAACAGCGAGCACGTCATGCTTGTCGATCTTGCCCGTAATGACTTGAGCCGCAACGGCACCGATGTACACGTGGAAACTTTTCGCGAGGTTCAGTATTTCTCGCATGTGATCCATCTCGTGAGCAAAGTGACCGCGACCAAAAATCCGCAGACCTCAACCATGCAGGTTGTGGCAGACACTTTTCCCGCAGGAACACTTAGCGGTGCGCCAAAACACCGCGCCATGCAATTGCTGGAAAAATATGAGAACGTAAACCGAGATTTTTATGGCGGTGCGATCGGTTTTATGGACTTTTATGGCGATTTTAACCATGCAATCATCATCCGTTCCTTCCTAAGCAAAAACCACAAGTTGCACTATCAAGCCGGTGCAGGCGTGGTAAGTGACAGCAAACCGGAAAACGAACTCCAGGAAGTATATAACAAACTGGGCGCCCTCACCCGCGCGCTGGAACTGGCGGAAGAAATTTAAAGTCCCTCCTCCTAACCCCCGAAGGGGGAACGCTAATCTTACGGTTTACGCGCCTGAATTTGGATGTGGAATTATTCTAATTGCCGAGATCAACGACAAACTTGACTATAAAGAAACTTAATAAATGGACGGAAATAATAAATCAGAGCAGAATGCAACTCCCTTCCCCTCGGGGGAAGGGTCGGGGATGGGGATTAAAATATTAGTTATAGACAATTACGACAGTTTTGTGTATAATCTTGTGCACTATCTGGAAGCGTTGGATTGTGACGTAACCGTTAAGCGGAACGATAAAGTCACCCTTGAGGAAGTCGCTGACTATGATAAAATACTCCTTTCTCCGGGACCAGGAATCCCTGAAGAAGCTGGACTTTTAAAACGCATTATTAAAGAATATGCGGGCAAGAAACCTATTTTTGGCGTTTGTCTGGGACAGCAAGCAATTGGCGAGGTTTTTGGCGGAAGCCTTATCAATCTCGATACCGTTTTTCATGGAGTATCGACTACCGCCACGCAAACCGTCACCGATGAGCCGCTGTATAAAGGCATTGACAAAGAATTTGAAATAGGGCGTTACCATTCTTGGGTAGTTTCTCCTGCGCAATTTCCCGCTGAACTGGAGATAACTTCGGTAGACGTAAACGGCCAGATCATGTCCCTGCGCCACAGAAGCTTTGACGTGCGCGGGGTTCAGTTTCACCCAGAATCTGTATTGACTCCAGAGGGTAAGAAAATTATTGAAAATTGGGTTTCGGGGTAAGATTGAAGATTTTAGATATGAGATATGAGACGTAGGTGGCTGAGTGAATTCTGCGTAGCGAGAGCGAAGCGGAATTTGTACCGAAGCAACCGGTGATGAGGTTAGAGGTTAGAGATTAGAAAAAATTAAAATTCAGGAAACTATTCCTATTATTAAAATAGAATTGAAGGAAACCCTCCCATTATGGAGAAGCTAGAGAGAGAAAAATGAAACAAATACTCAACCGACTCATTAACCATGAGCAACTCGATAAACGGGAAGCGCGAGAAGTCTTGGTCAATATTTCTGAAGGGAAATACAATCCCAGCCAGATTGCTGCTTTTATGACCGTTTATATGATGCGCAGTATTTCCATAGGTGAGTTGGAAGGTTTTCGCGACGCCCTGTTAGACCTTTGCCTCGCCGTGGATTTTAAAGGCTACAACAGCATTGATCTTTGCGGTACCGGCGGCGACGGTAAGAATACATTTAATATTTCCACGCTTTCTTCCTTTGTGGCCGCCGGTGCTGGCATTAACGTGACTAAACACGGCAATTATGGCGTTTCTTCGGTGAGCGGCAGCAGCAATGTTATGGAACATTTGGGCATAAAATTCAGCAGTGACAAGGAATTTTTACGGCGCTGTCTGGACGAGGCCGGAATTTGCGTGCTGCACGCCCCGCTCTTTCACCCTGCGATGAAAAATGTCGCACCCATACGCCGTGATCTCGCGGTAAAAACCTTTTTTAACATGCTTGGGCCCATGGTAAATCCGGCGTTTCCTGAGAACCAACTAGTGGGCGTTTTCAATCTGGAACTGGCGCGCATGTATGGATATCTGTATCAAAAGGGAGATAAGAATTTCACCATTTTGCACTCCCTAGATGGCTATGACGAGATCGCACTTACCGGTAAAACCAAGGCGATTACAAACAACAGCGAGCGCATGCTGTCACCGGAGGATTTTGGCGTAGCCGAAATAAAACAAGAAGCGATCTACGGCGGCGAAAGCATAAAGAAATCTGCTGCTATTTTTATGCAGGTAATCAGTGGCAAAGGTAGCGAAGCGCAGAACAACGTGGTTTCGGCAAATGCCGGAATGGCGATCGCGACGGTTAGAAATCTTTCGCCCAAAGCAGGTTTTGAATTGGCTAAAGAAACACTTTTAAGTGGAAAAGGACTGGAAAAGTTGAATACATTGATTGAATTATCCTCCCCCTAACCCCCGAAGGGGGAATTTAAACAACGTAAGGCTCCCCTCCTTTTCAAGTAGGGGAAAATTTCAGCGAAGTTGAAAGAGGGGTGGTTAACTTGCCGCCCTAAACAAGTGAAGGAATCTAAACTAGATAAGAGATTCAATTAAAATAACAATAGCAATAAAAATAACCCGTGAACATTTTAGATAAAATAGTAGCAGATAAACGTAAGGAAGTCGCTTTTAGAAAAGGGCTGATCCCTCAAAGTCAACTTGAAAAATCAGTGCTTTTTGATAGAAAATCGCCTTCTTTAGCAGCTATTTTACAGGAGAGTTCTTCCGGGATTATTGCCGAACACAAGCGGCGTTCACCTAGTAAATCGGTTATTAATAACACGCTTAATGTGCAGGACGTGGCGACCGGTTACGAGCAGGCTGGAGTTTGTGGCATGAGTGTTTTGACCGACGCAAAATACTTTGGCGGTTCACTGGATGATTTGCTTTTAGCGCGCGCCGCGACAGATTTTCCGCTGTTGCGGAAGGAATTTATCATTGATGAATATCAGATTCTAGAAGCTAAGGCTTATGGCGCCGATGTGATTTTATTGATCGCAGCGGTTCTTTCGCAAAGCGAAATAAAAGTGTTTTCTGAGTGTGCAAAAAATTTAGGAATGAATGTGCTTCTGGAAGTGCACAACCTGGAAGAGCTTGAAAAATCAATCATGCCCTCACTAGACATGCTGGGCGTGAACAATAGAAATTTAAAAACCTTTGAGGTCAGCCTTGAAATCAGCAAAAGACTTTCTGAAAAGATACCAGAAGATTTTGTGAAAGTTTCAGAAAGTGGTATTAGCACTATTGAGGCTATAAAAGAACTGCAACCTTATGGATATAAAGGCTTTTTAATAGGTGAAAATTTTATGAAAACCGATAATCCGGGTGAAAGTGCTTCTAAATTCATCAAAAACCTTTCACTGACCTGCAAGGTGTTTCCCGAGGAACGAGGGACTCCTTGTAGGTCTAATCAATACCATAAATAAAACCTACAAGGAGGTCTGCAGAAAAAGCAGACAACACCTCGCAGGTTAAACACACCAGAAAAAATGAAATTGAAGATTTGTGGAATGAAATTAAACACCGCTGAAGTAAGCCAACTTCAGCCAGATTACCTTGGTTTTATATTCTATGATAACAGTCCGCGGTTTTTTGATCTTGAAGAAATGCCGCAATTATCATCGGCAATTAAAAAAGTAGGTGTTTTTGTAAATGCGGAAATCGGTGATATTTTGGCTAAAATCGACCAATTTAATTTAAAAATCATTCAGTTGCACGGTACGGAATCTGCCGAATTTTGCGCTGCGTTAAATGCTCAATTAGGATCAAAAAATTTAGAAATACTCCGTGCTGAGGCTGTCAAAGTACCTCGTACTGAGCCTGTCGAAGTACGCCGTGCTGAGCCTGTCGAAGTATGGAAGGTTTTTAGTATAAAAGATGCGTTTGACTTTTCAGTTTTGGAAGCTTATGAACCCGTGGTTGACAAGTTTCTATTTGATACCAAAGGCAAAGAAAAAGGTGGTAACGGCTACGCTTTTGACTGGTCGGTTTTAAAAGAATATCCATCAAAAAAACCTTTTATTCTAAGTGGTGGTATTGGGCAAAAAGAGATTGAAAAACTTAGGGAATTATCAAAAACAGATCTTCCGTTATATGGCATTGATGTAAATAGTAAATTTGAAATTGAACCGGGATTGAAAGATGTGGAAAAATTGAGGAAGTTTAAAAAGGATTTGTTTGAAGTTTTGAATTGAAGGTTAAGAAAAGTATAATCTAAAATTCAGAATTCAAAATTTAGAATAGAGAATACAGAATAGAAAATACAGAATAGATTTCCGCCTTCGCGGAAATGAAAATAAGATCTACTATGAATTATAACGTAAACGAAAAAGGATATTACGGTGATTTTGGAGGAGCGTATATTCCCGAAATGCTGTATCCCAATGTGGAAGAACTACGGCAAAATTACCTGAAAATCATGCAGGAAGTTGATTTTCAAAAAGAATTTCAAGAACTGCTGCGCGAATATGTGGGCCGCCCTACTCCGCTGTATTATGCCAAACGGTTTTCGGAAAAATACGGCACCAAAGTTTATCTCAAACGGGAAGATCTTTGTCATACCGGCGCTCATAAAGTCAATAATACAATCGGTCAGATCCTAATGGCGCAACGGCTGGGCAAAACGCGCATCATCGCAGAAACAGGTGCCGGCCAACATGGTGTGGCCACGGCAACGGTTTGCGCACTCAAAGGGCTGGAATGTATTGTGTATATGGGCGCGGTCGATATCAAACGCCAAGCGCCCAATGTGGCGCGCATGAAAATGCTGGGCGCCACAGTGATTTCGGCTGAATCTGGCAGCAAGACGTTAAAAGATGCCACAAATGAGGCCATTCGCGACTGGATCAGCAACCCTACAGATACGCACTATATCATAGGCAGCGTGGTGGGACCACATCCTTATCCTGATATGGTGGCGCGTTTTCAGAGCGTGATCTCGCAGGAGGTTAAAAAACAGCTACAGGAAAAGGAAAACCGAGATTCACCCGATTATGTCGTGGCCTGCGTAGGCGGTGGAAGTAACGCCGCCGGACTTTATTACCATTATCTGGATAATCCAAAAGTGGGTATTATCGCGGTAGAAGCGGCCGGAAAAGGCATTGATTCCGGAGAGAGTGCTGCTACTTCGGCATTGGGAAAAGAAGGCATCATTCACGGCAGCAAAACCTTGCTCATGCAAACGCCAGATGGGCAAATTACCGAGCCGTATTCGATTTCGGCGGGGTTGGACTATCCCGGAGTAGGGCCGATGCACGCGCATTTATTCCGCAGCAAACGCGGTGAGTTCATCAGTGTTACCGATGCAGATGCCATGCAGGCCGGTCTCGAACTCAGCAAACTGGAAGGCATTATTCCCGCAATAGAAACCGCTCATGCTTTAGCAATTTTTAAAGACCGAAAATTTAAAAAAGATGATGTGGTTGTTGTGAATTTGAGTGGGCGCGGCGATAAGGATTTGAGTACTTATATTGAGTACTTCAATTTGGCTTAAGCCAAATTGAAAATTTATCATTTCCGCGAAGGCGGAAATATTAAAGACTCAAATAAAACTAGAGAAATGACAGTTGAAGAAGGGCAATACATCGCATGCCAAAACATGTAAGGTAAGACCATAGAATAACCTGCAAGGTATTCCCGCGAGATACGAACGGGTTCCTTGTAGGTTTGAACAGAAATTTTGAGAAGCTTTCTAAAACTGCAATCACATTACAACATTAATCAGACCTACAAGGAGGCCTCGTACCTCGGCAACACCTTGCAGGTCACAACCCTTATCCCGAAATGAGTAACAGAATAAACAAAAAATTACAGGAGAATAAAAAACTGCTTTCCATTTATTTTACGGCGGGATATCCTAAAATTGAAGATACGATGCCTACGCTAGAGGCACTTCAGGAAAACGGTGTGGATATGGTGGAAATTGGTTTGCCATTTAGCGATCCGCTGGCCGATGGACCTACGATTCAGGAAAGTTCTACACGGGCACTTAAAAATGGAATGACCACTGCCAAACTCTTTGAACAGCTTAAAAATGTGCGGAAAACCATTGATATTCCCCTTATTATCATGGGGTATTTTAATCCTGTCCTGCAATACGGCGTTGACAAATTTTGCGCAAAGTGCAAAGAAATCGGTATTGACGGAATCATTCTGCCTGATCTTCCGCTTGCGGAATATGAATTACATTATAAGGATATTTTTGAGAAATATGATCTAAAATTCATCTTTTTGATCACACCGCAGACTTCAGACGCGCGTATAAAACAGATCGACGAGGCCAGTGATGCTTTTATTTATATGGTGAGCAGCGCGAGCACTACTGGAGGAACTGGAGGTTTTGGCAGTGTACAGAACGATTATTTTGAACGCATTGCTTCCTTAAAACTAAAAAACCCGCAGATTGTAGGCTTTGGAATAAAGGATAATGAAACATTTACAGCGGCAACTAAAAATGCAAAAGGCGCAATTATAGGTTCGGCATTTATTAAACATATTACCGAAAAGGGCGTGGATAAAATCGGTGATTTTGTGTCCAAAATGAGATGATTTGATCAAAAAATCAGGCATATTATTAACCCTATATTACCATTTTATTATCAGATTTTAACGATGCTTCGGTTTAACTTTAATGTATTAATCAAATACATTATCTCATGGCTAAGAAATTTGAAAGAAAAGTTGAACAGACCACACCCACAAATCCAGATGGAAAAGGGAAAAAAGAGGTCAATAAATTCGATATTGACGAGAAAACCATAAAAAAACAGCAAAACAAAAAGTAAGATTTTGTCCTTTACCCAACTTTATCCTACGGAAGCCGATACAGATATGTGTCGGCTTTTTTTGCTTTTTATGAGGAATGTTTTCTATTCTATTTTATCTGCAACCAGCTGATACGTTGGATCTTCCATAATATTAACATCAATAATAGCTTCGGCATTTTTGAGTAGTTTTATACAATCTTTACTCAAATGTCTCAAATGAACTTTTTTACCGACTTTATGATAGCGACTAGTAATAACGTTTAAAGCTTCTATAGCAGACATATCTGAAACCCGACTTTCTTTAAAATCAATTATTACTACTTCTGGATCGTTTTGTACATCAAATTTTTCAGTAAAAGTTGTAGTTGAAGCAAAAAATAACGGTCCAAATATTTCATAATGCTTTACTCCGTCGTCATCTACATATTTTCTAGCTCTAATTCTTTTAGCACTTTCCCAAGCAAAAAACAAAGCCGAAATAATAACGCCCACTAAAACAGCTAAAGCCAAATTATGCAACATCACTGTAATCGCAGCAACGATTATGACTAGGAAAACATCCTTCTTGGGTACCCTATTAATTATTTTTAAGCTTACCCATTCAAAGGTTCCTATTGCAACCATAATCATAACGCCCACTAAAGCGGCCATCGGCAATTTTTCAATGATTGGTGCACCAAATAAAATAATGACGAGAATAGTCAGTGAAGCAATAATCCCCGACAAACGTGCTCTTGAACCAGCCGATAAGTTAACTAATGTCTGCGCGATCATAGGGCAGCCTCCCATTCCGAAGAAAAAGCCGTTTAAAATATTAGAGCCACCCTGAGCGATACATTCTCTGTTGCCGTTCCCTTTTGTTTCTGTAATTTCATCAACCAAGTTTAAAGTAAGCAAGCCCTCTGTTAATCCCACAGCGGCCATAATCATAGAGTATGGGGCGATCAATTTTAAAGTCTCCCAGTTAATGGGAATATTGGGAATATGAAAAGGAGGAAAACCACCACTAACAGATGCGATATCTTTTACCGTTTTTGTATCTATTCCCAGAAAATAAACCAAAACAAAGACCACGATAATAGCAACTAATGAAGATGGTACCGCTTTTGTGACCTTAGGTAATAACACTACGATTGCAATCGTTAAGACCACTAAACCAGCCATGATAAGCAACGGACTTCCAGAAAGCCAAACAATGTCACCGTTTAATACCGTTTTAAACTGCTCTAACTGTGACATAAATATGATAATCGCTAACCCATTTACAAACCCGAACATAACCGGGTGCGGTACCAAGCGTATAAACTTACCCAGTTTAAAAAGCCCGATCATAATTTGAAAAACACCTGCTAAAGCAACTGCCGCAAAAACATATTCTAAGCCATTAGAATTCATCAAAGCAATCAATACAATAACCGTTGCTCCTGCCCCTCCAGAAATCATCCCAGGTCTACCTCCAAATATTGCGGTAACCAAACCAGCAATAAAAGAAGCATATAAACCCATTAATGGAGGAAAACCGGCTAATATAGCAAACGATAAAGATTCTGGAATCATCGTCATCGCAACGGTTAAACCGGCTAAAACTTCGGTTTTGTAATTTACCTTTTGAGTTAAATCAAATAAGTTTAATACTTTTTTCATAAAATACTATAAATAGATGGTGTCGTGATTTCCCATTTCAAAATCAAATAGACAAGGGTGCAAATTCTTATAAAAATGCATCAAGGGAATTTAATAAATGGGTTAGGAATTATTTTTTGCCTTAAAGACTGTAAATCAAGGCGTAATGACTAGCGTATAATATGCGGTATTGTCGTCATATTTTTGCAAAAATAACCTTTTTAATCAAATCACAAAACGTTTAAAAGAAACACCTGCAACATCTTGTATTTTATAGTTCGTGTTGTCTATGAGAAATTATTGAAAAGGTTCGGAAACTAGTTCAAATATGTTTCACTTGAACAAATTCAACAACATACATTGTCCCTTTCCGTAAAGGGATCACACCATTTTTGAATCCTGCTTTCGCCAAATATCAAATCATTAACAATGAAAATCTATGCTAGCGGTTGAAATTCTGTCTTCCCAGCATCCTAATCCGTTTGTTCAGATTTATTGAAATTTAAAAGTTTAGTGATAAAAATGAGTGTTTCCGTGATACCAAAAAGCAGTGCCAGTTGAATGGCCAAAAAATCTGAAGTAGCTTCTTTCTTAAAAAATAAAATAACTCCTAGTAATATGAAAAATAGACCATAAAGGCCGTTTTTCCATTTTGTTGTATAAAATATGCTGTTTAATTTTTGGTTGAAATTTGACTTTGATTTACGCTTTCGAATTGCCTTAAAAGCAAAAATGATCAGATTCAAACTTCCTATAAACAAAAAAACCTGGGTGGAAAATGCAGCTGCACTACCTCCGTTCTTAATCAAGAAAAAGAAGCCTGCAATTAAAAAAATGATAGCATAAACGCCACATTCCCATGTACTTTTCCAGAACATTAGTTTAGTTATTTAAGAGTTACCGATGAATATAATTACACAGGAGCTGTTTTGAAAATTTAGCAGTCTAAACGCTATAAATTGCTTTGAAAAATACACGCTATATCCCTATCGCCAAAACATATCTATCCGTTTTTATAGGCATAACGCAATAACTTTAAACCTTAAGATCATTAAAAAGGTTAAATATTTGCCAATCACTGCTCAAACTTTATGGTCCTACTCATGAAGTCTTAATTTAGTAGAAAATTTAAAAACATGAAAAGATATATACTGCTACTAATGGTGGCGGCACTTACATTCAGTTGTAAAAACGAAAAAGGTGTTTCAAAAGAAGAGAAAAAAGACCTTGCAAATAACGCAAATATCACTGTACAAACTGCAATAGGGCCTTTAGAATTGGTTCCCCCATTTTCTACAGAATCTGTAAACAACGGAAGTGAGGTTATAGGCTGGCCAGAGGATGCCTCTCCAAAAGCTCCGGAAGGATTTACTGTGACTCGTTTTGCTACAGATATGGAGCATCCCAGATGGACCTACGTTGCACCAAACAATGATATTTTTGTAGCGGAATCAAATACCAGTAACAGCGCAAATCGCATTACCCTTTTAAGGGATACCGATGGGGACGGCACCGTAGATGAACAACACGTTTTCTTGAAAGACCTTGATCAGAATTTTGGAATGCTTGTGCTCAATAATTATTTCTACGTTGGCAATACAGACGGACTTTACCGTTTTCCTTATAAAGAAGGACAGACGGAAATCACCGCCAAGGGCGAAAAAATCGTTGATCTTTCCGCAAGTGGGTACAATAACCACTGGACGCGTAATATAATCACGAATAAGGCTAAAGATAAAATTTATATTTCGGTAGGTTCTTCTAGTAATGTAGGTGAGCATGGTATGGAAAAAGAAGTTCGCCGTGCAAATATTCTAGAAGTAAATCCTGATGGAAGTGGTGAGGTCGTTTACGCAAGTGGTCTTAGAAACCCAGTAGGTATGGACTGGAACCCCGTTACCGGTGATCTTTGGACCGCGGTTAATGAACGCGACGAACTGGGTAACGATCTAGTTCCCGATTATGCCACGAGCGTTAAAAAAGGAGGTTTTTACGGTTGGCCATTTAGTTATTATGGACAAATTAAAGATCCACGATGGTCTGACGATCCACATCAAGATATGGTAGATAAAGCCATTATTCCCGATGTGCCGTTGGGAAGCCACACGGCCTCTTTGGGATTGACTTTTTATAAAGCAGATAGCTTTCCGCAACAATATAAAAATGGTGCATTTATAGGTCAGCACGGCTCTTGGAACCGTAAGCCATTTTCTGGTTATAAAGTGGTATTTATTCCCTTTGAAAATGGAAAACCTGAAAAACCACAGGATTTTCTTACTGGTTTTATAGACAGTAATGATGAAAGTAAAGTTTACGGCCGCCCAGTTTGCGTAGCCGTTGCACCGGATGGCTCGTTATTGGTCAATGATGATGACAGCGGAATTATCTGGAGGGTTGCTGCGAATTGAGAGTGAACTTAGCGTTGTAGTATTCATTTCAAAAAAAATCCGTATTTTAATTTAAATTTTGATGAAAATGAACGTTCAATTAAAAGATAGGATTACAATGGATTCCGATATTTGCTTCGGAAAACCCTGTATTAGAGGAATGCGATATCCTGTGGAACTTATACTTGACTTGTTAGCTTCTGGAATGACACAAAATGAAATCCTTTCTGATTACCCTTCTCTGGAAGAAAAGGATATTTCAGCCTGCCTTCTATTTGCCGCTGAATATATCAAAATAGGTAGTATTTCGAAGGTATTGGCACATTAATGCGATTTATAATAGATGCTCAACTTCCCCCTAGAATTTCGATTTGGTTAATTGAACATGGACATGATGCAATTCATACCGATGACATGCCCTTGGGCAATAAAACTCCCGATACTGTCATTGCGACGCGTTCCCTTTCTGAAAATAGGATTGTAATTACAAAAGACACCGATTTTATGAAAATGCATATGATCAAGAAAATCCCTGAGCGTATTCTTTTCATAGCAACGGGAAATTTGCGGAATTCCCAATTGGTTGCACTTTTAGAACAAAATTTTGAAAGAATAGTCGAACTTTTTGTCAATGGAAATAGCATTATTGAAATGAACAATGAAACGATTATTATAAGAAAATCCAATTGAAAAACATTAAAATAAGAATTGGAAATTATCTATTTTTCGCAGTATTTCTAATGTCGGTCACCCTTCACTCGCAAACCACTGACTCCCTTCCTAAAACAGAAGAATCCCTGCCCGAAGTCCTAATCCGCAGCACACCTATTATTGATACCTTACAGCGCATTCCGGCCGCGGTAAATGTGATCAGTGCAACCGATCTGCAACGTGGCGACCAACTTTCAATCGCTAATGAGATCAATAAAAACCCAGGGATCCAGATGCAGCAAGGTGCGCTCAATACCAGCCGCATAAGCATTCGGGGATTGGGAGCTCGCAGTCAGTATTCAACAAATCGCGTCAAAGCTTATATTGAGGGCATCCCGCTCACTAGCGGCGAAGGCGAGACGACACTTGAAGATATAGACCTCAACCTCATAGAACGTATCGAAATTATCAAAGGCCCAGCATCTAGCAGTTATGGCGGCGGTCTGGGCGGGGTAATGAATATTTCCATCATTAAACCCAAACCTGAAAGCGCTTCCATTCAACTTAATGGACTTGGCGGTTCTTTTGGCACGTTTAAAAATGGTGTCACGGCAACGCTGGCCTCGGGGAAAACGGCGGGTCTTTTTAGTTATAATCATTTAGAAAGCGATGGTTATCGTGACAATAGCAATTACGATCGTGATACTTATACCGCTTACGCGAAAACCCAGCTGGCACCCGCACATTCTCTTGCCTTTTTTGGGAACTTTACTAAACTGAAAGCCTTTATCCCAAGTTCGATAAATCTGGAAGATTTTACCAATAATCCGCAAAAAGCGGCATTTACCTGGGGCCAAGCACAAGGTTATGAGTCGTATGACAAAGCAATCGCCGGACTTTCATACACTTGGGAATTTAATGACAATGCGTCCTGGACGACCAGTATTTTCGGAAATTATCGCGACGGTTATGAGCCACGACCTTTTGATATTTTAGATGAAAAATCTTCTGCTTTCGGAATTCGGAGTAATTTACAAACCGCTTTTAAAATTGGTGAAATACCAGTAAAAAGTAGCTTAGGTGCTGAATATTTTGATGAAAGTTATGATGCGCAGCTTTATGAAAATCTGTACGAGAGCAATAATGGAAACGGCACGTTGCAGGGAAACCGCTTTAGCGATCAGCATCAAGACCGTAAATACCTGAATCTTTTTGCCCAGTTCAGCCTGCAGTTTACAGACCGCTTAAAAGGTGAATTCGGATTGAGCTATAACCATAGTCGCTATGTGCTGGAGGATATTTTAAACGAGAACGGTGATGACCGGTCTGGCAAATACACCTATCCGCGGCAATTTTTACCACAAGCCGGACTTACTTATGAAGTGGTTTCAGATAAATTTGTTTACGCTACGGTAAGCAAAGGGTTTTCACTGCCTTCGGTGGCGGAGACTTTAACTCCAGAAGGTGCTATTAACACAGATCTCAAGCCAGAAACCGGCATCAACTATGAAGTGGGATTAAAAGCAACCTGGCTCAACAAGAAACTCTATACCGAAATCGCATTTTATAGCATTCAGGTAGATAATCTTATCGTGGCAGACCGCATTGCAGATGATCAATATGTAGGTCGTAATATTGGAAAAACGGATCATAATGGCATCGAGTTTTTAATGCATTATAACCAGTTTGTCTCGGCCAACTGGCAATTAAAACCATACGGTGCAATCACGCTGAATGACTATAGTTTTGATGAATTTGTAGATAATGACGTGGATTATAGCGGTAACGACCTTACCGGTGTTGCCGATCAGATTTATAATGTAGGCCTGGATCTTGTTCAAAACAGCGGATTTAAATTTAACCTGAATTATAGGCATACGGGAATGATCCCGTTAAATGATGCCAATACGCTTTATAGTGATTCTTATAATTTGCTGAACGCTCGCGCAGACTACACGTTTACGCTTTCGCGGAACTTAGAGATGAATATTTATGTAGGCGCAAATAATATTACAGACACTCATTACGCCGCACAGATCCTACCAAATGCAAGCGGTTTTGGAGGGGCATCGCCACGTTATTATTATCCCGGTGATCCCGCAAATTATTATGCCGGACTTCAATTGAATTATGGGTTTTAAAGGTTCTTTTTCGGATGAATTTCTCGCACTTTGCTCGTCGGATGCAATTTCCAAAGAAAAAAGCGCATTCCTAAAAACCGTCAGAAACCATTGAAAAACAGGCTAAAAAGGTCGTTTTTTGACTGATTTGGAGGTTTTTGAATGACCCGTTAAGATAAAACATGGCCCAGCTGTGATCTCTCGTCGCCGCAGAAAAGAGCGGCTCTGTCGAGATGACGCCCCAAGACATTCCGACAGCGCTAGGAACGAGCAACGATCAAATAGTCGGAAACGACCATACTAACTGAAAACGAATGCCGCGTTAGGGATTGAAGTGGAAATCCTTTTTGTGAGGGACGAACAAAAAGATTGCAACAAAAAGCCCGACCCTTTTGGGGAACGCCCAAAAACCACTGAAAACAGATCAAAACGGCAACATTTGATCAAAAAACAGCTAAATAAGGTAATACAACTAGATTTTGCTTTAGGGATTGAAGTGAAAATCCTTTTTGAGAGGAACGAACAAAAAGATTGCAACGCAAAGCCCGACCCTTTTTCAGGGGAACGCCCAAAAAATTAAGGTAAGAAGTCAGGAACAGCTTTATCCACACATTTTATCATTATTCTGCAATCCGCGTTAGAGATTGAAGTGGAAATCCTTTTTACGAGGAACGAACAAAAAGATTGCAACAAAAAGCCCGACCCAAAGGGAAATGCCCAAAAATCCTCAAAAACGGCTGAAAAGGTCAGAAAACAGCCTTATTTAATATGAAAACAACTATATTCCTTCAAAAACGAATCTCGCGTTAGGGATTGAAGTGGAAATCCTTTTTGTAAGGCACGAACAAAAAGATTGAAGCGGAAAGCCCGACCCGCAGGGAAACGCCCAAAAAACAATTAAAATAAAAATCCTAATAGAATCTCGCGTTAGGGATTGAAGAGAAAATCCTTTTTGTGAGAAACGAACAAAAAGATTGAAACGTAAAGCCCGACCCGCTAGGGAAACGCCCAAAAACCGACAAAACTGATCTTACAAATTAAATTCCTTTACTTAAAATTCCCTATTCCTTCCTGTAACCAAGCCAGATATTCCTCCACATGTGGATTATAGGCCACCGGTGGATTTAAATTATTTCCATCATGATCTATAAGCACATAATACGGCTGGGCATTGGCCCTGTATTTTTCAATCTGAAAATCGCTCCACTTTCCTCCTACGGTAGTTATCTCCTTTCCGTTGGTCGAGGTATAGATCTCATTTTCGGGCAGATCGCGTTTATCATCAACATATAAAGAAACCAGCACGACCTTATTTTTGAGAATCTCCAGAATTTGCGGATCTGGCCATACGCGCTCTTCCATTTTACGGCAATTTACGCAGGCATAACCCGTAAAATCAAGCATCACCGGTTTGTTCACTTGTTTGGCATAGGCCATTCCATTATCATAATCCTTAAATACGGGAATATCATAAGGGCCCAATTCTGCATCTTCGGGAAGTTCTTGCGCGCTAAACGCTGCACCGCCACGGCTATTGCCCACGCCATATGGACTCTCACTGTATTGTAATGGCGGCGGGAAACCACTGATCCACTGTAAAGGCGCTCCCCAGAGACCTGGAATCATATAAACCGTAAACGTTAATGTCAATATCCCCAAACTCAAACGGCCCACAGAAATATGTGGTAATGGCGAATCGTGCGGCAAGGTGATTCTTCCGAATAAATAGAGCGAAAGCACTCCAAAAATAGCGATCCAGATCGCTAGAAAAGTTTCGCGTTCAAGCAAATGATATTGCATCACGAGATCTGCGTTGGACAGAAATTTAAAGGCAAAGGCAAGTTCTAGAAAACCCAGCACCACTTTTACCGTATTGAGCCAGCCCCCGCTTTTGGGCAACGAGTTCAACCAACCGGGAAAAGCGGCAAAAAGCGCAAACGGAATGGCAATAGCCATAGAAAAACCAAGCATTCCTATCACGGGAGCGAGCCCGCCGTTACTGGCAGCTTCTACCAGCAACGTGCCCACGATGGGGCCAGTACAGGAAAAGGATACGATCGCCAGCGCCAGCGCCATAAAAAAGATACCTATAAAACCACTACGATCTGCTTGCGAGTCAATTTTTGTACTCCATGAACTGGGCAACATTATCTCAAAAGCGCCCATAAAAGACACCGCAAAAACCACCAAAATAATGAAAAATATAAGGTTGAACCACACATTTGTAGAAAGCGCATTGAGCGAATCTGCACCGAAAATCAAGGTCACCAAACTGCCCAAAAGGACGTAAATAACAATAATGGAGAGACCGTAAATAATGGCGTTGCTTATTCCCTTAGCTCGGTTTTTACTTTGTTTGGTAAAGAAACTCACCGTCATGGGAATCATCGGAAACACGCAAGGCGTAAGCAACGCGGCAAAACCAGATAGAAAGGCGATGATGAAAATACGCAGCAGATCGCGGTCTTTTTTTGGTGTGGTGGTATTTGCCACTGCCGGTCCTTTTGAGACTGTGGCGGCGGCTGTTTTTTTTGCAGTATTTTGCCCCGCAGCCATATTGATACTTGTCCCTTTTTCTATATAACCGGGAAGCGCGAATACCAGTTCTTCCGTGGTGGGCGCTAGGCAGCGTTCATCATCACACACCATAAAAGTCACTTCGCCAGTTACTTTTATGGGCGCACCACTATACCTGATCTGCTGCCGAAAATCTACCTCATCTTCAAAATAGGTGATCTCCATTTCAAAAACGGGATCTTGTATGGTATTTCCCTCCTCTTCGATAGTTTCTCCAAAAAGAGCGTAATCATCAGATTCTTTATAGCTGAATTCTGTTGCAATTGGCCCGCCGTCGGGAACCTCTTGAGAGTACAAATGCCACCCGTCTTCTATCGTTGCGGTGGCGATTAAAGTGTAGGTAGAATCGTTTGTCTTTTCTACCGATGTTGCCCAGTCTACGGGATCATAAATCTGGCTAAAGGAACTTGTGGTAAGTAATAAACCTACCATAAGAAATAAATATCTCATGCTTTTGTGTTTATAAAATGTACTCGTTCTACTCTAAAAAACCCGCATAAATGCTTTTCATTCTCTTCCAGAGCCGAAGTTAGGATGAGATCTTGTGAAAATGTATTGAACTACGCCAAAAATCAACTAAAATCGAGCTTTTATTCTGCTCTGCGAAATTAATGCGTTTATGCCAACTGCCTGTTCAGAAGTGCTTTTTTTATCGCCTTTGTCGAAAAACAACCTTAAAAAGGCCGAAATACGTGCTAATTGGCCGCTTTATTCAAAAAACCCCTAAATTCTATACTGTAACTAACTAAACGATCCAACAGTTGGAAATGTTTTTCTTCTGAAAGCAAACTGACACTTATATTTTTGGTCGTGCAATATTCAAGAAAAAGCGCGTGGTTTTCCTTTGGGATTTTTAGCTGTCGCGTTAATAATTCTTCAGTAAAAACGTCTGTTGTCTCAAACAGTTCTACCAGTTGCTCGTAGCTTATTGTACCCGCTTTTTGTTTTGCATTTTTATTTTTGAGCAGACTAATGGCTTTATTCACAATCCAACCTACATTGCCGCTTGCTCCTTTTCCGTATTTACCTGGATTGGCCTTATATTCTTCCTGAAAGGATTTCATGATTTCACCGGAAGTTTCGGCCATATCAATTTCCTTGGGATTGCTGGCAGAAAGCCGAACTTCGTCCAGTTGGTTTAAATTTTCTTTGAGCTCTACAACCCAAACCTCAGTAAGTTGATACGGTTGTACCGCAAATTTCTGAGTGACGTAAAACGGAGCGGTAAAAACGAGTGAATCGCCCACTTGCGCATTTAGAGAAAAATCGCCCGTTTTACCGGTAAATTCTATTTCTCCGCGCGTAATATTCTGCACAAAAACATCTTCTAGTACTCCTGTGGCATTATGGACCTTTCCCGTGGTTTTCTGGGCGAAAACAAGGCTGCTTTGAAAAATAAGAAAAAGCAGGAGTAGATTTTTGAGCATACATATAACTGTGGGATTTTCTAAGGACTTCTGGTAGGAGAGTGTGTTGCAATTATGGAATAATGCAGGTGAAATTATATTTTGGTTTAACTGTTTTGACAGGGCGTGAAGATACTTTTTTCAAGTAGGATTTTTAATAAGCAAAAGTACTTATATACCTCTAATGCGCTGTATATATGCACAATGATGTTTTACGACTTATATACAAAGGTAAATGGGAGGATATGTATATAGTTTTATTAGATTGCGTATATACAACCGTTGTAAAGCATTAAAAAAACAGAATATGAAATCCATTTCCTTCTTCATACTTTTTATTTTTTGGTTCAATGCCTCTTTCGGACAAGTGACAATTGAAGGATTAATAAAATCAACTATTACAGAT
>Ga0314774_1000553_pt1 | contig 28961 bp, 15 predicted proteins | sample MetaGCBIA2018_FD_204515 | JGI IMG/M metagenome (GOLD analysis project Ga0314774, IMG submission 204515) | Cryopeg brine microbial communities from Beaufort Sea near Barrow, Alaska, United States - CBIA 2018 | ecosystem: Environmental > Aquatic > Marine > Coastal | place: USA: Alaska | collected...
TTTAAAACAGCTCTATTTATCGATAAACAAGAACGAAAAATCATGGAAAAGAAAGGCTCATGGATGGACCGCAATACAGCGAGATATCATGGAATTGTACCCAGAAAGAATACCCCAGAAAAACTAGACAGAATAAATTTGAACCCTAGACACACTTAAATGAACTATCCCGGGAGTAAGATAAAAAATTAGTTTGAATGGAAATTATGTGTTCTGATAATATATAAATTCAACATCAATATTAATTTGCTTTAAAGGAATCACTTTAAATTCAATCAAAAACTCTATAAATTTTTGCAATAAGCTTCACTTTTTCTTTTCTTGAATGTCCACCCAAATTGCCTGTCTTTTTTACTTTCAAACCATTATTATGCAAAAACATACCTACGGCAGCGGCCTGATTGGCAACTGTGCCTACATCGCACACATAGAAAAAAACACAAATATTAGCTGGCTATGTCTTCCCAGATTTGATTCTGATTTTATTTTCGGGGGGATGCTCGACAAGGATAAAGGGGGTGAATTTACCATCTTTCCAGAATCTGAAGATTTCGAATCTTCCCAGGTGTATTTGGAAAATACCAACATACTAAAAACTACTGTTACGTCTGGCGAGGATAGTTACTGCGTCACTGATTTTGCTCCCCGCTTTAATAACTTTGACCGATACTATAGGCCATTAATGGTAGTGAGGAAAATCGAAGCGCTCACAGGCTCTCCCAAAATCAAAGTCACTTGCATACCTCGGGCGGATCGAGGTTCCAGAGCTTTAGAAGCTGTAATGGGGTCCAATCATATAAGTTTTGACGGCCTAAGTCAAGAGCTTCGACTATCAACGAATGCCTCGCTAAGCTATGTGATGGATGAAAAAGCATTTCTACTCACTAAGCCGGTATATTTGGTATTGACTTATGGACAACCATTAGAAGCTCCAATTGAGACGACCTGTGAGCGTTTCCTTCAGGCCACAGCTTCCTACTGGCATGATTGGGTGAAGAGTACCAGTATTTATAATTTCCACCAAAAATTGGTACTTCGTTCTGCATTAATTCTCAAAATCCACCAATACGAAGATACCGGAGCAATCATTGCGGCATCTACCACGAGCCTTCCAGAATCTCCGGGATCTACCAGAAATTGGGATTACAGATATTGTTGGATTCGGGATACTTATTACACGCTGACCTGTTTCAATAGTCTGGGACACTTTGAAGAATTGGAGAAATATTTTGAATTTATTCATAATTTGAAAGTGGGGGAAGATGGTAGATATCAGCCACTTTATTCTATTACGGGGGATTCATTGCTGACGGAAGAAATTTCAGATTTGGCAGGCTACATGGGAAATCAGCCGGTGAGATTTGGTAATCAGGCCTATACCCATATTCAAAATGATCTGTATGGTCAGGTGTTAGTTTCTCTTTTACCACTGTATTCAGATCATCGATTTACAGAAGAGGAGAGGAGCAACTCTCGGCCTTTGATCACCAATCTTCTCAATAAGATTGAATCCACAATGAATGAGAAAGATGCAGGATTGTGGGAATTTAGAAATTTGGCTCAGCAGCATTGCTACACTTTTTTATTCCATTGGGCAGGAGCGAGTGCGGCTGCGAAAATTGGGATTAGGCTGAAAGATGATGACATGTACTCGAAGGCTTGTCTTCTTCGTGATGAGGCCATAAAGAAAATTGAGTCGTGCTATCTGCCCGATCGAAAAGCGTATTCGCAAGCCCTAGGATCAACTTATATGGATGCTTCTACGCTTCAATTGATAACTATGGGTTACTTTGGTGATGATCTTGAGCGTGCAAATGATCACCTCAAAGCCTTGGAAGAGGAACTTCTAGCTAAAGATTTCTTATTCTATCGCTACAAGCACATGGATGACTTTGGGGTTCCAGAGACTACGTTCTTGATTTGTGCCTTCTGGTATGTGGAGGCGTTGGCGTGTGTGGGAAGATTGGATGAAGCAATAGAAGGGTTTGAAACTTTAACTAAATATTGTAACCACCTACAGTTATTCTCAGAAGATGTAGATCAAAAGACCGGTAGCCAATGGGGTAATTTTCCGCAGGCATATTCCCATGTCGGCTTGATGAACGCAGCATTTAGAATTGGTAGAAAATTAGACAAACCTAATTTTCTATAGTTGCTAACCTTTGGGGAGTCATTTCGAAGGAGAAACGACTGAGAAATCTCCCCTAAGGTTTTGTGAACAACGTTTAAGACGGGGTGAATGATGGTTGATTTTCGACCATCCGGTGAATAGATAAAGATTGAAATATTTACGCTGACTAAAAATAGGTGTTTCTGATACAGTATACCAAAACAACCCCCCCCCCCCCCCCCATTATTTGTGGGGAATTGATGCGATGATCTTTGGATTCTACCTTCGTATCATTGGAATATATAGTTGTGTATTTCTAACATACAAACTGATTGACGTATTGTATTAATTTGTGGCATTGCAAGAAATGCATTTATTTAATAGCGACCTCAGCTTATAAGATCTCCATTAAATTCGTGGTAGAACCGAAAATATACTACCACAGGTTCAATATTAATGTATGATAATACATCTATTGGCCTGTGGAAGTTTAGTTTTTTTATTTTGTGAATTCAATCACATTTGCAGAAGTGGTTACCTTCTTTTTCCAAAATAGTAAAAAGAAGGAAGATTTGGTGTCAAAAGTTTCATTGACTAAAGCTCTTGAACCTCCAACTAAATTAGCTTTTGAATACATGTCCTGGCGCGCAGCATCTATCAAAGATTCTTTATTTAGGCCACCAAAACCTAATACGTAAGTAGCATTGGCGCTTCCCGAAACATGATCTGTTACTGTAAAATTGTTTTCAGAAAGTACTACATTGGTTTGATGAGTATTTAAATTACCAGTATAAGCACTGTGAGTGGCGCAGCTAGAAAATAATAAAAGTGTTACTCCAAGAGCTAGAAAAGATTTTTTCATTTTAAATATGTTTTTTGTAAATATAAAAGCGAAGTTAAGCATAACTAAACCTTAAATGAAATAGGTAATATTTTTTTAGTTAATTACTTGATTTTCAAAGCGAAAAATTACTTGTAGAATTGAAATTATGTTCTCAACTGATGGGAAAAGTGATTCAATAGCTGACTGAATATTTTGTTTTTGGTATAATTGTGAATAGTCGCGGGTTTGATTGTAACTGAAGGAATTTCCCTGATTATTTGGGAAATTGATGAGATGTCTTCTAATTTCAGCAATTAGAGTTCTAAATAGTAATCCAATTCCATGACCTGCCGAACCAACTTCTCGAGATTATTGCTTCTTGCACTTGTACTTGTTTTTTTCTCTTGCTCTCCAAACATCTACAAAAAGAACAATAAAGAACACAAAAAACAGGTAAAGGGAGTGACCGAGGCAATCCAAGAGATTCCTAAGACAAAAGTTCAGGTTGCAAATGACACCTTGATCGTATCTGATGAATGGGTGGGCACCACTAATTTTAGCATCAGAAAACCAAATGTCGTAGTCATTCATCATACCGCGCAAGAGTCCTTGGAGCAAACCATTCTGACATTTACTCTCACACGAACTCAGGTAAGTTCTCATTATGTAATTGGGAGGGATGGGAAGATCGTCCAAATGCTCAATGATTACCTGCGCTCTTGGCATGCTGGCCGAGGTAGATGGGGCAATGATACGGATCTCAATTCTTCCTCAATCGGAATCGAACTCGATAATAATGGCAGTGAGCCATTTACCCAACCACAAATTGAGAGTTTACTGGTTTTATGTAAGCAATTGAAAGTAAAATATAGTATTCCGGCAGGAAATTTCATTGGGCACTCTGATATTGCTCCGGGACGAAAGGTTGATCCTAGCGTGTATTTTCCTTGGAAAATGTTGGCAGACGAGGGCTATGGATTGTGGTATGATGATCAGGTATTATATCCGGCGCTAAATCCCCCTGACAGCACTACTTCTATTCCACTGGAGAATCCTGAAATGTTGGAAAAAGATGAAATAGATCCAATAGTTGCATTGCGGATAATTGGCTATGATATATCTGATCCAAAAGCAGCAATTCAGTCTTTCAAAATTCACTTTATCCGTCGGGATGTAGAAACTGATCTCAGCGATTTTGACAAAAAAATATTATTCAACTTGTATAAAAAATACCTATAAGAAGAGCCTATAGGTATTTTATTGAATTGATTAACGAAAGTTTCCCTTATTCTGAGGTCATCTTTTGAAGCAATTGTCTTACTTGTCGGAATGACTTGATGTTATAGTTTGCCTGAGTATACGCATATCCTACTCGAATAGAATAGGCATTTTTGGGCATCGCTTTGAATGTATCCTCATCAGTCCAGTCATCTCCAATTGCCAGCACGAAATCGTATTCTTCACCTTTCATCAGTGCGGTAGCAGCACGGCCTTTGTTGATATCAGGTCGTTTTATTTCCAAAACCATATTTCCCTCTAAAACTTGCAAATTATAGCCTCTCGCCATGTATTTCAGATGGCTAAAAAGTTCTCGCATCCTCAAGTCGCCAAGTCCACTTTCTACTTTTCTATAGTGCCAGACAAGTGAGTGATGTTTCTCTTCTATGAAAGCTCCAGGAGTTCTGAGTACATAATATTCCATGACTTTTCGAATATCATCCTTCCACTCATCCTCAATTTCTGCGTAGAGATCCCAGTCACCTTTATTTTCTTTTCTCTTGACCCAAACCCCGTGCTCGGCGATCATATCTATTTGTTGACCTTCAAACCATTCACCTAAAGTGTCTTTGTCTCGCCCAGAAATGAGCACGACCTGAGCCAGTGCGCTCAGATCTTTTATGATTTTTCGCAATTCATCATCCGGAACAGCATCTTGAGGGTTGGCAGTGAAACCAGTCAATGTTCCATCATAGTCCAAAAATAGAACAGCATTTTTGGATTTTTTGAAATCGAATTGTATTTGACTCATGACCTTGGCATCTACGTCCTTGGAAGTAAGATCTTCCTGCTTTTTCTTAACGTGCTGCAGTCGGTCCATAAATACTTTTACCCATTGAAAGACATCATACTTTTTCAAGCTTTCCTGCATACTTTTCATCCTTGCCTTCTGCTCTTCCAGCGGCATTGATAACGCATTGTAAATAGCATCCACCACTCCTTGTCTATCATTTGGGTTGACAAGAATCGCATCCTGAAGTTCTTTTGATGCTCCTGCCATCTCAGAGAGAATTAGCACCCCGCTTTGATCTGTGCGGCTGGCTACGTACTCTTTGCAAACCAAATTCATACCATCTCTAAGGGGTGTAACTAAAGCGATATCAGACATATTGTAGAAAGCGCTAAGCTCCTCAAATGGAAAGCTGCGATAGAAATAATGAACTGGTACCCAATTGAGAGTAGAGTATTCACTGTTTATCCTTCCTACCAAAAGGTCAATTTCTTCCTTTAGATCTTTGTAAGATTGCACTTTGTCCCTGCTCGGCACCACGATCATAATCATGGAAACTTTTCCTCTTAGCTCCTTATTTTGTTTTAGCAGTTGCGCAAAAGCCTGAATTCGCTGTGGGATTCCTTTGGAATAATCAAGTCGATCTATGGTGATCAACATCTTTTGATCTCCAACTTGCTGCCTATATTTCTGAACTAAGCTGAGTGTCTTTTTACTTTTAGCTTGCTTCGCAAATTTGTCGTAGTCAATGCCCATTGGAAAAGAATCCACGTTGATAATCCTATTTTCCGCCTGGATGTATCCACTTTCACTGGAGAGACCATTTAATCTTCCCACCGCACTTAGGAAGTGACGCATATCGTCGTAGGTATGAAAACCAATGAGGTCTGCTCCACACATTCCATTGAGCAGTTCTTTTCTCCAAGGAATCATCCTTATGATCTCATAAGATGGAAATGGGATGTGCTGAAAAAATGCGATGGTGGCATTTGGGAGTGCATCTCGAAGCATTTGCGGCAATAGAAGCAATTGATAATCGTGAACCCAAATAGTGTCATCAGGTCCAGCTTTCTCGAGTATCGCAGTACAGAATTTTTGATTTACCCGAATATAAGCTTCCCAGTGATCTGGGTTATAAACCATGTACTGAGTGAAATAATGGAATGCCGGCCAGAGTGTCTCATTGCTGAATCCTTCGTAGAATTCTTCCACATCTTCTTTTGAAAGGAAGACAGGTGCCATCTTAAGGGTGTGAAGTTCAACAATGATTTCGTCTCGTTGTCCAGGATCATCAACTGTATTTCCAGGCCATCCAATCCAAATATTCTCACCCTCCTTATAGATTGAACCCAACCCAGTAGCTAATCCTCCAGCACTGGGATTGAACTCAAATTTACCTTTTCTGTGGCGCAGGCTGATAGGCAATCGGTTGGATACAATTATAGTTTTTGTCATAGGTGGATAGGTTGGAAAAATGAATAGAGTATAATCTCTTCTTCAAAAAGGGTAGCTTAGAAGGTAGGGAATTATGAGTGGATTAGAAACAAAAATAGGGCTAAATAGCCCTATTGATGAAATTGGAATGATTTATCTCACTTAAAATTATCTTTCATTCAGCAACTGTTTTATTTTGACTCAGCTACTTGCTCTGTTCTTGTAGAGATCTTATTCCAGATGAATTCCCCGATTTCCAATCCTTCTGTGATGCCATAATCTATGGCAGGCATGAAGTGTATCCCTCCATAGAAGCGACTCATTGCTGCCTCCTTGTACGCTTGCGAAAACGAATTAAACTCTCTTACAGGCAATCCATAAGCTACTTCAGAACTGTCCACTAAGTGGAATTCATCACCAAAGAGTTGACCTAAGGTATATCCAGCTGCTGCAGAAGCAACGCTATGCCCTGAAGTATGCTCGGGAAAGGGAGGGGTCTGTAGCAGAGGAACCCATTCTTCATCTATATACTGATTTATGTAAGTCTCCGGACGTATTAAATTACTTTTGAATTTGGCATCCCAGCAGGAAATAAATGCGTCGTTGAGAGCAATTGCTGTCATTACCAGTGCCTCAGAAGTTCCTTTCCAGTCCTTATCGGCAGCTTTGGAAGCGATCCCGGCTATACTCATCCAGTGTCCACCGGGCGTAATTTTTTTCTCCGCAAACATGACGTGACCTTTCACATTCATTTTGTAAGGGTTACAATCCCAAAAAAGTGCGGTGTTCTTTTCTTCTTCGGTGGCATTCACAGCCCCATCATATACTTCCTTGGCAGTGTTATAAAATTCCGATCCCGGTTCTGTAGAAAACGCAGGTGGATCCTGGGGCATAAATTGTGATGCAGAATCTAGGGTGAAAGCTCTGATTTTATTCCAATGAGGTTCGATTGCCTCCATGTAAGCTGGAGGAGTAGGCTCCCATGTACCCAACTCACCAGTTACCGTGAATTTGGGAAATGACCTACTCTGATGGTAATTATCTTTTGAAGCATAGGCTTTTACTGCATCACCGACTTGTTTGCCATAGGCTACAGAAGCTTCAAAAACATCTTCAGGAATACCTTTTTCGCTTAGCATTTTGAACGTTGCATCCCGATGCTCATTCATCATGTTTTCTGAAAAAATGAGGCCTGTACCCACATAATAATAAGCTGCCAAAGAAGCCAATGGGGGGTAAACTTTATCTGATGGGTTGAAATCCTGTTTTTCCGAGCCGTTCAATTGACCCAATAGTGAATGATATGCTGGATCTACAGACGCAGCAACTTCGTAAGCAGCCAGCGAAGAATAAGAATAAATACGTGCTGCCACAGGGGGTGAGAAAATATCGTGAATAATCACTTCTGTGATTCTCTCCTGAGCTTGATAGAGATAAGATCCATCAGTGATTGCGCTAGAATAATCTATTGGCTCGCTGCATGAAATAGCTGCAAGAAGAATCCCTGATAGAAAGAGATTTTTAAGAATACGCATGTTATACTTTAATTAATTTGGGACTAATATGATGAAATCAAGGAAGGTGGTTTTCGTATTAAATGGATTTCACATTAGAATGTATCGACGCCAAAGCTATTGTAAATTAGGGAGGTAGCAAAGTTTTTGACTGAGTTTTTACTGTATCTGGATCGTATACACTCCACCATTATTAACTGGTGCCAATAATAGTTTGGTGGAATCAACAGTAATAAATTTCATTTTTCGAATTTCAGCTGAAATTGGAATTGAAATTTGGGAGTTTGATACTGTCCAAGAATTGTCTTTTCTGATCAACCTGCTTACTGATCGTGCCTTAGTTTTTCCCAAATCTACTCTGAACCCACTGAGATTTCCACCGGTAAAAAGAGTTTTAGATTGTGCATCCCAAGCTAGCGCAGTAATAGGACTGAATTGAGCTTCCAAAGGAAAGGGCTCAAAAGAAAAACCTCCGCTTACGTCCTGAAAATATACTCCTGATCTAAGTTCATAAATAGGATAGTTGTCCGCAGTGGAAAGCTGCTCTTTTGAAAAGAGATCTTCAGGACGTGAGATTTGGGAATACTCAAGGTAAGAAGAATGCTTTTTCTTTAATCCTGGAATCTGCTTGATTAGATCATCACGGCTTGCAAGTGGCACCAATTTATTACCCATATAGTGAAAAATGATCGCTTCTGATTGGCTATTGTGATCAAAATCAGAATGATACATCCAAATTGGGGCGTCAATACTTGCTTTTAATTTTGAGTTTAGTCCAAGGTTTCCGACTGCCAGATCAACTCTTCCATCTGAATTGAAATCTCCTGCGGCAATAGTCTGAACCATACCTGCAGACCTCTCCAGCCCAGAGAGTTGTAGTTCTACGATCTTTTTGGAATCAATAATCCTGAATATTCGGACTGGCTGCCAATCTCCTCCGATGATCAGTTCAGCAATTCCATCTCCATCCATGTCAACCCAATTCGCGCTGTTAATCATTCCCAGATCTATCTTGGAGTCAAACCATTTTTTGGTGACATCCTTAAAATTACCATTACCCTGATTCAGTAATAAAGTGCTTTTTGGACTAGCACCATAGTCTCCAAATATCACCGAAGTGCCCACAAATACATCAAGAAATCCATCTCCATTTATGTCGTATATGGCAAGGTCAGCTGTGTTTTCTCCAATCAAAGGCAAGGACATGGGGTTAAACTTAAAATCACCTTTACCATTTCCAAAAAATACTCGATCGTTCAAAAACAAGCTGCCGGATTTGAATTCATGTCCTCCGCTCCCAACATATAAGTCTAGAAATCCATCTCCGTTAAAATCAGCAAACGCTGCTGCTGTATCTTCTGCTTTTGCAAATTGAAGGAAAATTGGATTACTGTATTCCTTAAAACTTCCGTCTTTTTTTTGTACTAATAACACGCCAGGTTGTCCGATAGCGCCTCCTAGGTAGATATCCTCCAAGTCATCCTGATTCACATCTCCTACGGCTAAAGCCGGTCCCATTTCAGAATAGCTTCTAGGAATTAAATATTCTCTTTTTGTATGCTCTGGAACTGCATTTTCTTCATGCCGCCAGGAGATTAATGGTACTTCTGGAGAAGAATTTGAAGTTTTCTGTAATTCAACAGTTACTACTTCTCCACTTCCCTTCTGAAGAGTTAAACTTCGATCTGAGGTAATATTTAAAAATGATTCAGATGTACCATCTGGCCAATCTACCTGAATAGAGTCTAAATGACTTACTTTCCCCAGACCAAAAACTAAGGTACTTGAAGGTCCCGAAAGAAATCCTCTGGTTGTGCTTACCGTTTGTGACCAAGATTTTTGCGCAGCGAACAAGGAAACTTTCGCTCCTATTGCAAAAGGATTTCTACCTTCTTCTTTTAACTTAATTCGGAGGAAATGATTCTTGGATTTCTCAGCGTGATTGCGATATATGAATGCAGGTTGATTGATATTATTGATGACCAAATCAAGATCACCATCATTGTCCAAATCGGCATAGGTTGATCCATTGGAGTAGGAGGGTTGATCGAGTCCCCAGTCTTCACCTTGATTTACAAACTTCAAGTTGCCAATATTTTTGTAGGTAAAGTTTGAAAGCTTGACCGATGGAAGCAGTTCAATTTGTTTTGCTTGCAGTTCTGTGGATGAAAGCAACCTTGCACCTTCTTGAAAATACTGTACAAAATCCAAATCATTTGGTCTTTTGACTATACCATTCGTGATATGAATATCCGGGAGACCATCATTATCCATGTCAAAAATCAGAGGTGACCAGCTCCAATCGGTAGCATATACTTCCGAGAAAAGTGCGATTTCGCTGAAGTTTCCATTTCCCTGATTGAGATGTAAATGGTTTCGAACATATTGATCACCATACCCGAACTGTTTTTTGATCTGAAAGACTTCTGGCTTGTCTTCCCCTACCGATTTCATCCAAATCGCTGGATCTTCCGGTAACATATCTGTAGTAAATATTTCTGGAAGCCCATCACCATTGATGTCAGCTAGATCATTTCCCATGCTAAACCTACTGCTAGAGCTGAGTATAGTCTCCAATGATTCCTTAAATGTTCCATCTTGTTGGTTGAGGTACACGTAATCATTCTCTGTGAAATCATTGGACGCATAAATGTCTGGCCAGCCATCCCCATCTATATCACTAACGCCAACGCCTAACCCAAAGCCTAGTTGACTGCTGTAGATACCAGCCTTTTCTGTTACATCTTCAAACCTATTTTGCCCTTGAGAAGATAGATTTAGGAACAGTTTATCGCCTTTAGGGTCTGAGGTATTTCTAGCTTTTGCAGGAGCAAATACCTCTGGGCTTTTGACGGAATGTGTGAGCAAATACATGTCCAAATCTCCATCTCGATCCATATCAAAAAATACTGCCTGCGTACTTAGACCTTCGAAAGCTACTCCATATTTTTCTGATTCTTCCACGAACTTCTCATCTCCCTGATTGATATAAAGTTTGTTTTTACCTTGAATTCCCTTATATCCACCAACCTGATTTACATAGATATCTAGCAAGCCATCTCCGTTTACATCAACCATAATGACTCCGGTAGTCCAGCCTTTATCTCCGCTTACTCCCGCTTTCTCAGTGATATCTTCAAATTTGAAATCACCTCGATTCAGATATAGTTTGTTTGAAACTTGATTTCCTCCAAAGTAAAGGTCCACCAACCCATCATTGTTGATGTCCCCGGCGGTCACTCCTGATCCATTATAGAAATAGAGGTACTCTAAAATATTTACTTTGGAGGTCGATTCCAGTGTGTTTTCAAAATCAACCCCTGTTTGACTCGCAGGAAGAAGCTCAAAAAGTGTGGGATCCTTATCTGACTCGCATGAGAGAAGAGAAACACAAAATGAAAAAAGAAGCAGTGAAAATCGTCTCATCTCGCCTTAATTAATAGGTCCAGATTTCTGCAGATCCGCTGTTCTTCACGACCAGAATCCGGTTATTCTCCAATAAACCAAACTTTCGGACATCACCCTGTAGAGTAAGTCCATGTTCAGAGTTGTGCCAATAGGTAAAAGTGCCATCACCTTTTCCAAGCAGTACTTCCCCATAACTTGCATCGTATTTTCCGGCTTCTGGTTTTACCTGAGCCAGATTTCCACCCAAGATGACATCTTGATGTCCATCGTTGTTAAAATCCAATACGTTGATTGCAAAAACCCAAGAACGCTGCGCCATGATAGGAAGTGGGCTCCATTCGAAACTACCGTTTCCTTTACTCATCAAAACTCCAGAAGCAAACTGGTTCGCTTCACTTACAATTGATCTGTTGAGAATTTCTTCCGGGAAAATATCTTGCAAAGACTGGTTATTATAATTTGAATATCTAAGATATTTTTTCTTGATACCCGGAATTTGCCGTTCCAGCTCATGCTTTAAAGTATATGGGATTTGAACATTTTCAGACTCTTGCCTGGTGTAGATTTGCTCCACGGATCCATTTGCATCGAAATCGTTTAAATACATACGAATAGGATGGTTTAGTGCTGCCTTGAACCTCGTATTCAAACCATGATTGCCAAGGACAAAGTCAGGTAATCCATCTTCGTTGAAGTCTCCAACTTCAATAGCTCGATACCATCCTTTAAGGCTGTCAAGTACTGGCATTTCGATGCGATCAAGTTTTCCTCCTGTATTTTTAAGGAAAATTGGGGGCGTCCATTCGCCCACGAGTACCAATCCTTTTTCACCTGAATTATCCCAGTCTGAAACTACAGCATCGGTAATCATTCCAATCGCTAATAAAGAAGGAGCTAAATCTTTTGTATGGTTGGTGAAGTGGCCTTGTCCGTCGTTTATCCAAATTGCACTAGATGCAGGAGCGCCATAGGTGAACGGAACAAGTCGTCCAGCTATGAATAAATCGGGAGCCCCATCCGTATTAAGGTCAAGAATATTGACACTGGAACTACTTCCAAAAGTTGTACCCATTCCAGAGTCCAAAGACTTTTTAAAGTTTCCTTTACCATCATTGAGATAAAGCCTATCGGCTAAATCATAGGCGCCAAATGCTGATTCGTTGCCTCCGGATGTGACTAGAAGATCCAAACTACCATCTCCATTAGCATCAAATAATACCGCATCCGTATCTTCAGATATCGCATCTTCACGAAAAGCTTTTTGAGCAGACAGCATGAATTTTCCGGATGCATTTTGAAGATAAATTTTACCTACAAAAGTCTTTGCACCTCCCAGATATAAATCTGTTAATCCATCTCCATTTATGTCGCCTTGGGCAAATGCAGGACCTTCGGTGGAAAGCATGTGATACGTCAATCGATCTCTGTCAAAATCCACCATGAGATTTTCTTGGTGAGTAAATTCAATAGATGGGGATTTTTCTTTTGAGAAAAATTTATTTTTAGGAGGTGTAAAAAACTCAAAGCCTTCTTCAGGCAGCGTTGCCTCTTCCCATTTCAAAGTAAGCAATTGATCGACAGTTGGATTTCTCAGAACAGTGAGCATTCCATCTGGCCAAAGAATAGATAGGTCATCAATTTCTTTTAATTCACCCAACCCAACTGTTATTTTAGGATCCACAGAAGATTGAAAACCTCGGTTTGGTGTAAGCTCTTGATAAAAAATCTTTTCCCCTGCAGTAATCCTAACCTGAGTTCCAATTGCACCTGTATTCAAACCCTTTCCTATTAATTGCAGCTGGATGTAATGCCTTTCTGGGAAAAGCATTTTTCCGTCATTTTTGAAAATTTGCGCAGGCTTATTCACATTGTTCACCACCAGATCTAGAAATCCGTCGTTGTTTAGGTCACCATAAGCGGCTCCATTAGAGTGGGTTTTTTCTGCTAGTCCCCACTCTTCCGCTTTATCCTCAAATCGAAGATCTCCCTCATTTTGGAAAGCGAAATTTGAGATTGGATTAATTGGGATAGGGTCAATTAGCGCCTTGTAATTCACACCTTTCTCGGATATTATTTTTCGTTTTGTCTCTTCGTCGTTGATGAAATTTAAGTAATCAAGATCTGTAATATCCTGATAGATTCCGTTTGCTACGAAAATATCTCGCTTTCCGTCATTGTCCATGTCAAAAAGTAAAGCTCCCCAGCTCCAGTCGGTCGCTTCTACATTTGCCAGCCTCCCCATTTCGCTAAAAGTGCCGTCTCCATTATTTAGGTGAAGTGCATTACGGGAATATTGGTAATGATAACCATGAGTTTTATTGAATTGAAATTTGTCCCAATTCTCAAAAGTAGTAACCTGTTTCAATCTAGTTTGAGACTGCGGCAGCATGTCAGTTACAAAAATATCAAGCAGGCCATCACCATTAATATCTGCGATATCAGCCCCCATAGACGCTGCACTGGTAGATCGCATAGCTAATTCCAGTTGCTCTGTGAATGTACCGTCTTGATTATTGATATATAAATAATCTCTTTCAAAAAAATCATTGGAAATGAAGACGTCTGGCCAGGTATCTTGATTTACATCTCCGATGGTGATTCCCAGTCCAAAACCTATGATAGATCCAAAAATCCCGGCTTTTTCGCTCACATCTACGAAGTGTTCTCCGTCGTTTCTAAAAAGCTTATCACCGCCTACGGGGTCTCGCTTTGGCCTTTCATTTTTCATTTTATTGAAACTGCCAATGGCCGTATAGCTATTATTGAGCAGGTACATATCCAAGTCCCCATCTTTGTCATAATCAAAAAATACAGCATGCGTGGAGTAGCCTTGATTTGCTAATCCGTAGGTTTCTGCTTTTTCAGAGAAAATGCCATTTCCTTGATTGATAAATAGTTCGTTTTGTTTGTTGTCACCAGAAATATCTCCTGAGTTGCATACATAAATATCCAGAAGACCGTCGCCATTTACGTCTGCCATTGCTACTCCAGTGCTCCACGCTCTTGAACCTGCAACGCCAGCGCTTTCTGTGACGTCTTCAAATTTGAAATTGCCTTTATTTAGATATAGTTTATTTGGGAGGAGATTACCTGTGAGGTAAATATCTACTAAACCGTCATTATTAATATCTCCAAGAGCTACCCCGCCTCCATTGTAAAAATTGCGATAGGTGAAGACATTGAACTCTTCGTGGAAAGTCAACTCATTGCTAAATTCGATTCCTGTCACTTCAGGAGCCAGAGATTGAAAAAGTTTAGACTCAGTCGGTTCGGTTGACTTCTGACAGGATGCAAAGAGAATTACTATTACTATGGATACTGTATTTCTCATGAAAGCTATTATTCTATATTTTTCTGAACAGGCAAGTCCGCTATTTCGGCGCGCACTACAGAGATGTGTTTTTTGAAAATCCGTATTCTTCTATTCCCATCCATTTTTACAAATGCCACCTGGGTGCGATCTTCATTAGCTACTTCTATAAACCCCTTACCATACCATTTTTCGAATAGCGCGATCGTATCTTTGAGAAGATTTTCTGCGGAAAGCTCTTCATTCCATGGTACCCACCCATCGTAGGTAAACTCAATAGGCATAAGATAGATCTTATCTTGGTAGAATTTGGGATAAAAATTCATTGCAGCAGGCTTATCAGATGGCATAGTTAGATCATACACCACCGAAAGTTCTGCTCCTCCATTATTTAAGATTCCCTCTTGATTGAGCTTCCAGCAAGTATCAAAAAACTGTTTTTTAGTCATTCCAAGGGAAAGACCCAAATACAATTCATTTTCCACTTTTCCTGAGGATAATTCTTTTTTTTCTAGCTTTTGATAATCTGTTTTGCAGGAAAGCAGGGTAGATACAAGACAAGCAAATAAAACTACGTTAGCGGATTTCATATACAATTGAGTTGTCATTCGATCTGAATAGTACTAAATGTGGGGTATTATTAATATTTATTTGCAGCATGCTGCGGATTTCCCCATTCACTTTCAAACCACTTTTTTCCTGTGGTATAATTAGCCATTCTTTTTTTTCATTTTGGCTCATCATCCATCCATAGCTTGCCAGTTGAGTTCCCAATTCAGGTTTTATTTTACTTTGATTTCCTCCGACAATAATAAGGTTTTTACCCTCAAGTGTTGAAGCTTTTGCAATGGAATAAATAGGAGCAGATTGGATTTCCATAGGAAGAAATACCTCTTTAAAGCTTCCGTTCCCTTGATTTACCCACAGGGTGGATGCTAGTTCATCTAATTTTAAAGTAATGGATTTTGAAAGGGTTGATTCTGGGAAAAGCTCTTCTATGCTTTTATTTTGATAGGATGCATACGTTGGTACTTGTTTTCTAAGGCTTGGCAGTTGTTTTAGTAAAGTATTTTTTAACGCCCAAGGAATTGAGTTTTTTCCATCATTCGAAACTAGAATATGCTCTATTGCTCCATTTTGATCGAAATCATTAATCACCAACTGAAGTTGATTTTCAGGAGAAGTATGCAAACGGGTGTTTAGTCCAATATTACCTGCAAAAATATCTGGTAACCCATCTCCCGTTAGGTCTTCTACAAGAACTGTATTCCAAAGGCCATTGGTGTTTTCAAAACCAAATTTCGAGGAAGTTTCTATGAAATCACCATCCTCAAAAGTGAATATTCGTATTGGCATCCACTCACCGACTAGGATCAATTCCATGTTGCCATCTTGATCCAAATCCATCCATTTGGCATCTGTGAGCATTCCCAGGGTTTGTAAATCAACAGTGTAAGAATTCGTATCATTAGTAAAAACTCCCAAGCCATCATTTAGCCAAATTTCTATTCCTGTCGGAATACCATATGCAAAAGGGATGGAGCGATATCCTACAATTAAATCCAGATCCAGATCGCCGTCAAGATCAGTAGATAGGATAAAAGAAGTTGGCTTGGAAGAGAAAATAACACTGGACTTTGTAAATTCTCCTTTACCATTATTTAGATAGAGACGATCTCTATAATAGGGCGAGTTATCTGCAAATTCAATTCCTCCCGATCCTACGATAAGGTCTTGATATTCATCCCCGTTGGCATCAAAGAAATGTCCTAAGATATCCTCTGCCATCGAGTCGGCTTTAAATAGATGTTGGTTAGAGGAGACAAAATTGCCATCTGGAGACTGAATCATCAGTGCGGAGGCTTGTTCTTTTGCACCTGGGATAAATATATCAGCTGATGTATCTCCATTGATATCAACCTGCGCAGCTTTTGGTCCTTCATTAGAGATCATCCAAAATCTCAATCGATCTCTGTCAAAATCCACAAAGTTGCTTTCTCGATGGGTAAATGGAATTTTTAGGTTCGATTGTACTAATATAGTTTTGGTAGTAGCAGGCGAAGTAGATAGTTCAAAAGTTTGTGTTGGATCAGGAGTAATTAGCTGATTCACCTGAATATCCTTTAATAAACTCTTCTGTCTATTTGGCCATATAATCTGAATGGAATCCAGTTGTGTTGCTTTTCCCAACCCAAAATGAACTCTCGGATCCACAGAAGACATGTATCCTTTTACAGGTTGGTATTCCTGATAATATGAATTTGAGCCTGTATAACAAGTAACTTGGGCTCCAAAGTGCTGTCCCAGATCAAGGAGTAAATAGTTCCCTTTATCCAATTTATCGGAATTATTTTGGTAAATAAAGGCTTGATCATTCAGGTTATTTACGACCAAATCAAGATCTCCATCATTGTCTAAGTCTCCGTAAGCAGATCCAGTGCTGAAGGAAGGAGTGATCATACCAGCGCTTGCAGCGAGGTCAGTGAATTTCCAATTCCCCAGGTTTTTAAATAAATAATTTCGTTGTGGGATGGATGGAAACTGATTTATCATGTCGAGCAATAAGGTAGAGTCTTTTTTATTGCCAGCAATCTTGTCTTGATTGTGAGTGTAATAATCTACGAAATCAAAATCAGTCAAGTCTTTTACGATCCCATTGGCGATGAATATGTCTTTGAATCCGTCATTATCAGCATCAAATATTAGAGCTCCCCAACTCCAATCTGTAGCGGCTACTCCCGCTTGTCTCCCTACTTCAATAAATACTGGTAATCCTGTATTGGGGTCTAGTCCGAGGTTCCTCTGCAAGGTATTTCTGGTGAATTGGCGATGGTATCCAGCGTTAATATTTGCTTGATATTTATCCCATTCTTCAAGTGGAGTTTTGGTTTTTATTCTCGCCAAATCTGCTGGAAGCATTTCTGTTACAAAAATATCTGGTCTCAGATCATTGTCAAGATCTGCAATATCAGCGCCCATTGAACCTAAGCTTGTCTCTGCAAGCAGAGCTGGAAGTGTTTCAGTAAACGTACCATCTTGGTTATTGAGATAAAGATAATCACGCTCAAAAAAATCATTGGAAACATACAGATCCGGCCAAGTATCTTCATTGAGGTCTGCCACAGTCACCCCGAGTCCGTAACCTATGTTACTTCCATAGATGCCGGCTTCCTCACTTATATCGATAAAGATTCCCGCATCATTTCTAAATAGTTTATTTCCTCCCTCTTGATCTCTAATATCCCTTTGACCTAATCTCAAGTCATATACTCCTACCGACCTTGGTGAGTTGCTGAGAAGATATAAATCAAGGTCGCCATCTTTGTCAAAATCAAAAAATACTGCATGTTGCGAGAGTCCAACTTCATCTAGTCCATAGGCTTTTGATTGCTCAGAAAAGGTGAGATCTCCATTATTAATGAATAACTCATTGTGCCGATTTTCGCCTCCCAGTGGGCCGGATTTACATACATAAATGTCTGGAAGTCCATCGCCATTTACGTCAGCTACACTCACCCCAGTGGACCAAATGTTGTTGGTTTCCAAGCCAGCTGCGACAGTAATATCTTTGAATTTCATACCTCCCTCATTGAGGTATAGTTTATTTGAGGTTTGATTTCCGGTAAAAAAAATATCAATTAATCCATCTTGGTCGATGTCAGCAAGTGCTACACCGGCACCATTGTAAAAGTTTCTAAATGTATATGGGTTTATGTGTTCAGTATAATTAAGATCATTACGAAAATCAATTCCTGTTTCCTCGCTATCTAATAACTGAAAAAGTGTTTTCTCCTTAACTTTATCAGTTGCACAAGCAGTCAAACAAAGTATAAGTAGGAAGAAATGAAATTTTTGGTTCATTGGATGTTAATAAGAAATAGGAAGCATACCAAGGTACGCTTCCTATTTCAAGATTTCAGCTCCAACTTAGTAGCCTGGGTTTTGGACTAAATTTGGATTAGCGTTGATTTGTCCTTGAGGTATTGGAAAGATGTTTCTATATGCTTCAGATGGACCTTTTTCCCACCATGCATCATTAAATTTTCCAAAACGAATTTGGTCGCTTCGTCTTGTCGCTTCTGCAAACATTTCTCTTCCTCTTTCATCATACAAATTTTTCAAGGTCATTGAAGCAAATGGTTCTACTCCAGCTCTTGCACGAATTTGATTTACAATGGCAGTAGCCTCTGTGGTCTTGCCCTGTCTGAACTTTGCTTCTGCACTGACAAGCATGATGTCAGCAAATCTAAATATCGGATAATCATTGCTAAGGTTACTATTAGAACCGAAAGCGAACTCAAACTTACTTATTCTCGCACCGTCTTGCCTTAGAGCTTTAGGCTCTAACTCTGTAAGTTTGGGTGAAAATGTAAGTGGCGCTCCATCAGGATCATTTGGTTCAAAGGAGATGTCCATGAGTCTTTCACCAGAAGATGAAAACTGTGGACCTACCAGAAAGTTGTCAATTCTCAGATCATTCTTATCGTAAGAATTGTAGAACTCTTCTAAGGATGCATAGCCATTCCATGGTTGCTCTTGTAGATCGTACGTTTGTTGATTAAGTGCGTGTAATGTCATCATAGAAAGGTTAAATCCAGTTGCATTATTCTCGTCGTAAGGAAGAGTCATAATGTTTTCGGAAGACCCACCATTTCTGGTTGCAAAATTTGCAAAATAGTTAGTTGATAATGAGTAGACTCCACTGGAGATTATCGCATCAGCTGCTGCCTCTGCATCTGCCCACCTAGGAGTTCCAGTATAAATCTCTGCATTCAAATATAGCTTCGCCAAGATTGCCTGAGCAGAATAATAATTGATAACCGTTTTTTGATCTTCCTTTATCAGCATGTCCATATTGTCCTTTACCGATTTCTCTATAAAGTCAAATACTTCTTGACGCGAACTGTTTGTAGGATTTGAACCTAGATCATTTTCTGTAGAGATGGGGACATTTCCATAGACATCAATCAACCATAGATAGACCAGACCTCTTAATACAGTAAGCTCAGCTTTAAGTTCGGGCAAATCTGGGTACTGAACCATCAAGTTGTTAATTTCTCCCACCGCAGTATAGCAGTAATCCCAAGTGCCACTTATAGAAGGCTCTGAAGGATCCCATTTGTGACGGTGAAGTCTTACCCAAGCACCACCATCTTGCCAATCTGGACCCCTGGTAGGAACTACCACTTCATCTGAAGTTACTTCATGTAGCGACCATATTCCGCCACTTCCACCCCAGCCACCTACAATTCTTGAATAAGCTGAAGCTTTCAATACTGGGATCAAGTTTGGATCAGTACTTTTATTGACTTGATCTTGGGTTACTCCATCAAGGACTTCTTGATCAAGCTCCCAACAGGCTCCCATAGTGAGCATTATTAGGATCAGGAGGGATATATTTTTTATATGTTTAAACATAGCTATAGGTGATTTTTAATTATTTGAAATTAAGAGATAGCCCTAACGTAAAAGACCTAGTTTGGAAATACGTGTTCATTCTTTCTATCCCTGGAGAAAGTGCAGAGGTAAATCCGTCGCTGTTAATAGCGTCAGTCAACCTAGCCTCAGGGTCTACACCGGTATATCCCGTAATTGTAAATAGATTCTGTGCTGCAAAGTATAATCTAAACGAGCTCACATTGTTTGAGTTAGGTTTAAAATTATATCCTAATTCTAAATTGTCCAATTTGACAAATGAAGCTTTTTCTACATAAGAACTGTTATAAGTCGGCTGTGTAGTGACAAGGGGATTCGTTGGAGTTTTGTCTGTAATCACAGAGTTGTATGCATTTGACCCTCCATCTGCATTTTCGTAAAATCCTCTATACGAATTGTAAAGCGTGTGTCCCCATACTCCTCTGAAGAAGAAGCTGAAATCCAATTGCTTATATGAAAAGCGGTTAGCAAAACCAAACTCACCTTTTGGAAGTCCATTTCCTACTTTAACCCAATCATCTGGCTTGTCGGTAGATAGAATGTAATCTCCGTCTTCAGTATATCCTTCTAATATAGGTCCATACGTGTCGCCCAGAGTTTGACCTACTCTATTGTAGATGATAGGATTACTATTTTGTCCTGGAGAACCTGGAGTCGCATAGCGCAGCTCATTGAAACCTAGATCGCCGGCAGAAAAGCTTACGATTTTAGTTTTATCATAAATGGTAAAGTTTGCATTTGGAGTCCATTTAACCTCCCCCAAATTTATAGTAGTTACACCTAAAGCGAACTCAAATCCTGCCGCTCTCAAATCTGCTAAGTTGATCCATGTAGAGGCCACGGTATTAAATCTTCCTGGATCAAATTGATTTGGAGTTCCTGCAGAAACCGGAACATTAAAAATCAAATCAGAAATATTTCTGATGTAGTAATCCATGCTTCCTGTTACTTTATCTTCCCAAAGGCCAAAATCAATTCCGAAGTTTAGCTCTTGCTTACTCTCCCATTTCAAATCTTTATTAGGATTGGAGCTTTGGACTATGCCTACATACACGTCATTTGTAGTTAATGGATCTCCGTCTAAATCCACTCTGTTACCATTAGAAAATGCACCAATTGCAAGGGTAGGAGAAGGAGGAAGGTTACCCGTCACACCAAAAGATACTCTAGGCTTCAGTTGGCTGAACACTCCCAAATCAAACAATTTATTAAAGTCAGATCCTACACTGAATGCAGGGAATACACCAGTTTGGTTGTTTGGTCCAAAACCAGAGTAGGTCTCTGCTCTTACTGATGCGGAGAAGAAGAACGCATTGTTGTAATTGAAATTTGCTCTCCCAAATAAAGAGTTCAATTGATCAGCGCTGGCATACGAAGACATCTCAGTGTTATTACCTACACGTATCGATCCACCACCAAGATTGTCCCATCCTGTATCAAAAAGATATTGTCTTGATCGGGCATTGAAACCTTGATTTTTGGTAGATTGAAATCCGATTCCACCCAAAAGTGTCATGTTTAGCTTGTTAGAGAGATCATGTTCATATCTGATGGTTGATTCAAATATTTTTCTAACTCTGTCATTGGTGATACGTTGTGCAGAACCTCCGGCTCCGAAACCCACCCCAAAATCTTGTTTAGCCCAAAAATTACCACTTAGATCGTTTCTAGAATCTTGAGAATACTGTGCAGACAGCGTAAGATTAGTTAAAATATCAAACTCAACTAAGTACGAGAAAAGGGAGGATTTGATTTCGCTTACATACTTTTGCTGCTTAGTGAGTGCAATTGGGTTCAAATAATCAGTGATCGCACGTTGGAAGTATCCACCATAGTTGGTTTTTGCATCTTCAGTATCTTCAAAGATTGGAGCCGTAGGATTGTATATAGTAGCGTATCTAAATGCGTTGTTATTTACGTTGTTCTGATCTTCATTAGTAACGGAGAGGTTGACATTAAATCGCAACCTGTTATCTAGAGCTCCTTGACGTATGTTAAGCCTGGCATTTAAACGATTGTTCTCAACTCCTTTAATTACGCCGTTGTTATCTCTATAATTTACTGAAGCTAAATAGTTCGTATTATTGAAACCTCCAGAAACGCTTGCACTGGTAGAGGTTGAAAATGAATCGTTGAGCATTTCATCTCTCCAATCAGTTCTACTTCCAAAATCAGTTCCACCTCTTGCTATAAAATCTTCAGGAGAAAGTACAGGGATAAGGTTTGTAGCTTGGTTTAAAGTACCATATGCGTTGATGGAAACGTTAGTAGTTCCTTGGCGATTGTTTCTCTTGTTCGTAGTGACCAAGATAACTCCAGAAGACCCTCTGGCTCCATAAATAGCTGCTGCCGAACCATCTTTCAAAACGTCGATAGACTGAATGTCATTAGGATCGACATTTTCCAAAGATGCTCCAATAACCCCATCAAGTACAACCAAAGGGGAAGAATTGGCTCCAAAGGTGGAAAGTCCTCTTAATCGAACCTCGAAACCACCATTTGGATTGCCTCCTGCTTTAGTTATTGAAAGACCAGCCACTTTGCCTTGAAGTAATTGTGCTGGATTTACAATATTTCCTTTGTTGAATTCTTCTGGCTTCACGCCAACCACAGCTGAGGTGATCTCCTTTTTATCCTGAGATCCATATCCTATTACTATCGCTTCTTCTAAGGTTTTAACATCCTCTTCTAGATTGATGGTAATATCAGACTGGTTACCAATTTCAACTTCTGCGCTAGTGTAACCAATGAAGGAAACGACAAGAATTTGATCTCCAGGCTGAAGATCAAGAGTAAATTTCCCGTCTAAATCAGTTGCTACACCTCTGGTAGTACCTTTGATCAGAATAGTTGCTCCCGGAACAGGGTCTCCATACCCCGCATCCAGAACGGTACCTTTAATGCTCCTGGTCTGAGCGCTGGCGACTAGTGAGCTACTGAAAACCAGTAAACACACCAGAAATACCATAAAAATTTTATGTAAATAATTACTCATAGGGTTTATTGTTAAATAGAAAGTAGGATAGAAATCAACTTCAAATAGAGTTAAAATTTTTGATTTTGCAATTTTTAACATTGCCTGAATTACAGTTTTTGAAGAACCGACTCAATCAGACCACGGATAGTTTTATGGATATGATAATTTAATAGCATATTTTTATCAAGGTCATAATTTAATCGAAATTATTATGATAAATCGACATTATTTGGAAGAATTACTAAATTTTAATATTTTTTGTTTGATCTTCTCTCTACCATTTATTCAAGTAATGATTTTTAATTTTTTTATCTATCATTCTATGAATGGATGAATTTTTTGAAAAACTATATTGAGTTATAAAAAAAATATTGTCAGATAAATTTAGGTAGTTTTTGAGTTAAGATATTTATTTATCCAGTTTTCTTAAATCATTTTAAAAATAAATATTAGACTTCTCAGAACGGATATATTGTGGGCTCAAACCATCACTATGAAGAAACTTTATCTAGCACTTTTATTACTTATAGTATTTACCGGGATCTCTAAGGGCCAAGGCATTAAAGGGTTGGTCAAATCTGTAGAAGGAGAGCCGCTTCCTTATGCATCTGTATATATTAGAAATCTTGGTGACGGAGTACCTACCAATACCGAAGGGAGATATGAGTACAAGCTCCCAAAAGGAATATATGAGGTGCTGATTCAATATCTTGGCTATCAATCTCAGCTCGAAACTGTAATTGTGACCGATGAGTGGGTTGTGAAAGACTTTGTCTTGGAGCCGCAGATTTTGACTTTAGCTGAAGTTGAAGTGAGGGCAGGAGCAGAAGACCCAGCTCTAACTATTATGCGAAAAGCTATCGCCACCGCAAAATACCATAGACTTCAACTCCAAAAATATAGTATGACTGTCTATCTTAAAGGTACAGGTCAACTTACAGACGCTCCATTCTTCATGAAGAAAACCCTGGAAAAGGAAGGGTTGAAATTAGATGAAGCCTATACCTCTGAATCTGTTTCGAGAATCACTTTTACTCAACCTGATAAAATAGAAGAAAAGGTTATTTCTATTCGTACTAATGGGGATAATCAAGCCACTTCTCCAGCTCCTTATATTCAATCTAGCTTTTACCAAGATAAAATAAACGATATCGTTTCTCCTTTATCCCGCTCTGCCTTCAGCTATTATAAATTCACCTTTGAAGGAAGTTTTTTTGACCAGGATGTATTAGTCAGCAAGATTAAAGTAACTCCTAGGTCTAGAGGCGAAAAAGTATTTGAAGGATATATCTATATCATTGAGGGGATATGGGCAATTCACAGTCTCAACCTTCAGACTTCATTATTGGGGTTTAAAATTCAGGCCAAACAGCAATATGCTCCCGTGGCAGAGAATGTATGGATGCCGTTGACACATACCTATACTTTTGGAGGGAAGGTGTTTGGCTTTGAAGGAAACTTCAAGTACTTGGCTTCTACCCGGGATTACGATGTGACGCTGAATCCAGACTTATTAGCTTCCCCTGAGATCATTGACGAAAAGATACAAGAGGTGCCTGATGTGGCGATGGAGTTTGATAAATCAGAATCTGCATTAGAGCAACTAGCTAAAAAACAACCGACTACCCGAAAAGAGTATCGAAAATTGATTAATGAATATGAAAAAGAGACGCTTAAAGAAGAAAAAAATCCAGAGGTGATTACAGAACGAAATTATGAAGTAGATTCTCTTGCAAAAGAATTCGGTCAGGCTTATTGGGATAGTATTCGGCCTGTGCCACTCACAGACAATGAAATAGAAGGATATAGGAGGGATGATAGCGTAGCTACCGTGGAGGCAGCGAAGCTTAGTGATGTGGACTCCGTAGCCCAAAAAGCTAAAAGAAAGTTTCAACCGTTGGATTTTATGAATGGAGGCTCCTATAGTTTGGGGAGTGGGGTTTCTATGGGTTTCAAGCAGAATTGGACAAAACTATCTTTTAATACTGTGGAGGGGTTTAAAGTGGGAATGGGACTTTTTTACAGAAAATACTCCGAGACGCTTCTATCTGATAGCATTAATTTCAGGAAGAAAAGCTTCAACATTGAGCCAGAACTACGCTATGGATTTGAGAGTAATCGCTTTTATGGAAAAGTAGACGTGCGATGGTCAAATACCCTGTCTTTGTCCGGGACTACTTTTGGAATTCAGGGAGGTAGATATATTTATCAGTTCAATGGAGGTGAACCTATCAATGAACAAGTAAACGCTTTCTATTCCTTATTTTTCCGTCAAAACTATATGAAACTGTATGAGCAGAAGTTTGGACAGATTTATTGGGCTCATCGGGTCAATTCAGGATTTACGTATAGAGCAAACCTTACCTATGCAAAGCGGGAACAATTAAGTAATAACTGGAACTATAGCTTTTACAATAAAGAAGGGCGAGAATATACTCCCAATGCTCCGGAGAATGTGGAGACCAATCCAAGTTCATTTGAAAGCCACCAGATTCTCAAACTTAATGCTGCTTTGGAGTGGAGGCCAGGTATAAGATATGGAATCCGAAATGGCAAGAAATACCCAATTACAGACCGTTCGCCATTGGTCACTTTTGCTTACAATAAAGCATTTGGAGGTATATCCGCAGCACACACTGCCTCAGACTTTGACCATCTTGAAATAGGCATTAAACATGATTATAGTTTTGGTGTGAGCGGGAAACTTGACTTCAATCTAACGGCTGGAGCATTTTTGACAAGTGATCAAGTATATTTCCTGGATTTCCAACATTTCGGGGGAAATAGAACCATTTTTTCAAATTTTGGCCCCGCTTCTAATTATCGATTTATGGACTATTACAAATATAGTACTCAGTCAAATTATTTCTCAGCAATTGTACATTACCAGTTCAGGAAATTTCTCTTGACTCAGTTGCCGATGTTGCGTTTCTCAGGGCTTCGGGAAAATATCTTTATCAATTACCTGAAAACCGAAAATTCCCCTAATTATTGGGAAGTTGGTTATTCCCTTGACAACCTATTTAGAATATTTAGATTGGAAATGGGAGCAGGATTTGAAAATAAAGATTACCTCAGGGGAGGGGTAAGATTTGGTGTAGCTACTTTTATTCAAATCGGTACGGGGGATAATTGAACGAACCAATAATTGAGCAGACCAGGATTATGAATCATATCTGATAGGTTTCAAAAAGAATTTGTTTCGGCATCCAATTCAAATTTCACTTCAAATGTAAACTAAGAAACGTGGATACATATGAAGGCTCTTCATCTGTCTCAGATTCCATTAAAAATAAATAGGGCCTGCTGAAAAACTCAGGCTCTACAAGTTATAAAACCTAGTCCAGAATCGCATTTGGACTGGGTTTTTGATTTTGTGTAGGCAAAGATTACGTTTATGCCAAGTAAATACAGGCAGTTGATCCTCTTCCATGCTGAAAATCCCAGACACACCATTTCTGATATCCACAAAAAGGGAAGCATCAAAGGGAGGACGTTTGATATAGGAACTGTACCCCAGAAAATAATGAAGATACCTGTTTTCGGTAATCTGGCCTACGGTCTGCAAGTCATCCAGGTTAAGCATATGCTTGATGATCACTGCACCGATCAACACTCTGGGGTTCAGGACAGGCCTTCCGGTGGATTTAGCGGGATTACGTTTATTAAACAGACCTACCAGCTGGTCACAGGGAATCTGCGAACTGAGTACAACCCATCGGTTACAAGGATCCAGACCGTTATAGAAGGGAGTTTCAAATCCGGCGAAAGAGAGTTGAGTTTGGCTGGTATATTCGCTGCGTGGTGCACGCCTTTTGGGAGTCTTTTGCATAGTCTCTTGCACTTGTCTTCCCTTAAATTCCAAAAATAACTCCTTAATTGTATCAATAACCCCCTTTTTTATTTTCTAAGCAGACCCTATGTAGGCTTTTTTCGCATTTCCATCAATGCCCTTCCAAAATTCATTTGACACATCATTTTGATGGGGTATATCAGCTTTGCCTGTAATTCTGATTTGCATTCTTTCTGAAGGGGGATAAAAGTGCAACCTAGAGGCAGGATTCTTTTGGAGCTCTGCAATCTTTTGTGATCTAAAATCTGTGAAAAAGTAAAAGGAAAGATTTGCGTCAAATCTCCTAATGACTAAAGTTCTAACTTCTGGGTATTCTAATCCTAATTTGGCAAAATTTGCGAAATGAAAAGGATGAGAGGGTTCCTTTGCTCCATCGGACAATTCAAATGCTACCTTTTCTAAAATCGTTTCAAAAGATTCTTTTTCAGTGTATAACATCATTGTTCGATTGACTGAGCACCAAAGCTAATAAGCTCTCCATCTTCAAATCCGGGTTTGATCTCAATCGGATTACAGCAAACTTCACAGTCTTCTATGTATTCCTGCGAGCGAATAGATGGGTCTAGCAGCATAGATATTTCTGCAAGACAATATGGACATTGAAAGAAATGTTCTAGCATTTTTGAAAGGTAAGAATAGAAATTCAACTTCTCCACTGACGGAATTACTGTTAATTGCGTCAATTAACTGACGGTATTTACGTTAATTTAGTCAGTAAATTGACGGTATTTACATTAATTCCGTCAGTAATTTCAATTTGTTAAATAATATTTATCTATTTTGCACTGTTTATCAAGGAGATAACTATGCAAAATATTCCCAGAGCCTTACTCACTGAATTTCAGCGAAAGCTCAAACCTAATAAAGTGTTAATGCTTCTCGGCCCTAGAAGATCGGGGAAAACTGCGTTTGTTCGAAATTTCCTTAAATCAATCGATATCTCTCAAGCACTAATTCTAAATGGTGAAGATGTGCTGGACGCAGCATTATTACAGGAAAGATCAGTTGCTAATTACACTCGATTGTTTGCAGGCAAAAATCTACTGGTAATAGATGAGGCACAGCACATTCCAGATATAGGGATGATTTTGAAACTAATAGTGGACAGCATTGATGGAATACGAGTGATTGCCACCGGGTCTTCTTCTTTTGATATGCACGAGCAGGTGGGAGAACCATTAGTGGGAAGAAAAAACACGCTTTTCCTATTTCCATTGGCTCAAATGGAATTTGCGAAAATCGAAGATTATAAGACCACCGTTGAGAAACGGAACGAACGATTAATTTTTGGTGGATATCCAGAGCTGATCAAATACGATGACTGGAAAGAAAAAGAAGAGTATCTCTATCAAATCATGAATGACTATCTACTCAAGGATATTCTGATGGTGGATGGGGTTAAAAATTCTGACAAGCTCTATTCTTTACTTCGCTTAGTTGCATTTCAGGTTGGCAAAGAAGTCTCTCTTGAAGAACTTGGAAAGCAACTAGGCATGTCAAAAAACACGGTGGAGCGATACTTAGATTTGCTGTCAAAAGTATTTGTGGTGTTCAAAATTGGAGGATTTAGCAGAAATCTCCGCAAGGAAATCGTAAAAAGCAGTCGTTGGTATTTCTATGATAATGGGGTGAGGAATGCGATCATCCAGAACTTTAATCGCCTAGACCTTCGCTCAGATGTAGGTGAACTCTGGGAAAACTACTTGGCCGTGGAAAGACGTAAGTTTCAGAATTACACTCATATAAGATGCAACAACTATTTCTGGCGAACCTACGATCAGCAGGAAATCGACTGGATCGAAGAAGAAGGGGATCAACTCCGAGCTTTTGAGTTTAAATACCAGCTTACGAAGAAATTCAAAGCTCCTGCGGCTTGGGCCAAAGCATATCCACAGGCTAGCTATGAAGTGATCCACTCCGGAAATTATCTGGATTGGATCGGTGGGTAATTGCTTAGCTAGTTGTAAAGTTTCACCACATTGTTAATGGCATTTCATCCCCTTCGGGGGGTTTCTTTGAAGGCGTAGCCGAAAAAGAACCCCCCCGAAGGGGATAGATAAAAAAGTTGATTATTTTTGTTTTACCACA
>Ga0314774_1000554_pt1 | contig 28959 bp, 19 predicted proteins | sample MetaGCBIA2018_FD_204515 | JGI IMG/M metagenome (GOLD analysis project Ga0314774, IMG submission 204515) | Cryopeg brine microbial communities from Beaufort Sea near Barrow, Alaska, United States - CBIA 2018 | ecosystem: Environmental > Aquatic > Marine > Coastal | place: USA: Alaska | collected...
TTGGTGTAAAAAACACCAAGTAAAACCAAAATCGAATAAAAATAGCAAAGGGGGATCAACTTGCTCCGGAATCACATCCACTAAACCCGCACAAGGGGGTCAGTTTGCTCCGGAATAAAGTATTCCTATCTTGCTATCTTTTTATATGAAGGGGGTCAGCATCCGCCGGAATGGCAGTAAATTAATATTCCTGTTGATGCCACTAAATTTGCGCCCCGGAGAGGGGTCAGATTAGTCCGGTGTATCCACTTGTTCCAGACTTATCCATTGAAGAACTAGGATTGAAACAAGATAACCCCGCACGGTTTTGATGTGCAGGGAACTTCCAGACTTATCCATTGAAAAACTAGGATTGAAACTAACATATGGCAAGTGGAGAGCAAAAACTATATAAACTTCCAGACCTATCCATTGATAAACTAGGATTGAAACTTGATCAGTACCATAACCTATAACTACAATTTTCCCCTAAAAAATGCTAATATTCATCGGTTTTAGCCGATTTCAATAGGTGCATCCTTTATACTTAAATCCCACATAAGTATATCTTCTTCAATTTCAAATTCATTTTTACAGCTATGGATCGACTGTTTCAAACTGTTTTCTTTCTAAAAATAACGTGTACAATGGCAATGATTACCGTAAAAATGATGCCCAGACCAGCGACGCCGTGCCAACCAAAATAATCATAAGCATACGCGCCCAGCACCGTTCCCAGTGCCCCGCCCACAAAAAAACCCACCATATAAATCGTATTGACCCGATTGCGGGCATCTGGATTTTTTGAGAAAATAATGTTCTGATTGGTGATATGAAGCGCCTGAAAAGCCAGATCTACCAAAATGACGCCAGCGATCAGCCCCATAAGCGAAGTGGCCGAAAAGAAAAAGATTCCCCAAGAAACGACCATCAGCAACACTGCATAGAGAATAAGCTTATTCTTACTTACTTTATCGTTCATTTTACCCACTACGGTAGCGGTAACAGCGCCAATAACACCAAAGAGTCCAAAGCCACCGGCCACATCGCTGCCATAACCAAAGGAATCTTCCATAAGAAAAACCAAGGTAGTCCAGAAGGCGCTCAGACCGGCAAAACCCAGCCCGCCACGTAAAGCGGCCAAGCGCACAGCCGGTTCTGTTCTAAAATAAAAACCGATAGATTTTAACAGGCTGCCGTAACTACCCTTATATTCTGGGACGATTTTGGGCAGTTTTAATTGTAAAAGAATAAATAAAAGAATCATTAAAACAGTCGCGGCATAGTACATAGACCGCCAGCCAAACTGCTCCCCGACAAAACCACTGATCACCCGGCTACCCAGAACACCCACAAGAAGACCGCTCATCACAATCCCTATTGCTCTGCCGCGCCCCTTCTCATCTGCGAGTTGTGCCGCCATGGGGACAAATAATTGCGGGAGCGCCGAGGAAAAACCGATAAAAAAACTGCTGATACTAAGCAATAAAAGCGAATTTGAAAGTGCTGCGGCCACAAGAGAAATGATCATAAGTAAAAAATCGTATTTCAAAATTTTCTTATTGGAAATCATATCTCCCAGAGGGATTATGAACAACAGCCCTAAAGCATAGCCTAGTTGTGTGAAAAGTGCCACATTGCTCACCGTAGACTGGCTCACGTCAAAATCTACCGCCATCTGGTGCAAAAGCGGCTGATTATAATACAGATTTGCAACCACGAGCCCGGCCGAAATACTCATTAAATATAGCACCGGGTTTGAAAGTTGGTTTTTCATTTTTGGTTTTTTATAAAGTACTTAAAATACTGTTTAACGTGCTTAATGGGAAACAAACTTGAGCCCCACGATCGAAATGATCAAAGTGGTAATAAAAAACAAGCGCCAGAAAGTTGCTGGTTCTTTGAATATATAAATACCAATGATCACCGTGCCTACTGCCCCAATACCCGTCCAGACCGCATAAGCAGTGCCTATGGGAAGCGCCTTGCTTACCTTGAGCAATAAAAGCATACTTATGGCCGCACAAATAAAAAAACCGAGATACCAGTAGGTCGAAACCATACCTACACTTTCTTTGGCTTTGCCCAGACAACCTGCAAAGGCTACCTCAAATAATCCTGCGATAATTAGTAAAATCCAGTTCATAATAGATTGATTATCTAAAAAAATTATATATTTCTAAATCTTATGAACCGCAATTTAGAATAGAACGCATGATTTTAAATACAAAAAATATGTTGCCGATCAAAAGTACTAACACACCATATATTTTACCTGGTCTAACGCAACATGAAAGAGCACTATTAATGCAAACGCTCCTGAGTATGACGGCAATTAAATCGCCATATTTATTAAAATAAAGGCCAAAACCGAAACGATCTCCAAAATACTAACCAATTGCATAACACCTGTGGAAAGCAAATGGTCGCGATCAGGATTCTTTTTTATAGATGCTTAGACTGATTCAGCATACAGGCACCGTTTTCTATTGATCCAAAATTCATTTAAAACACAAAAGAGTTAATCGAAATAAATAGTAGGTGTTTTTATTCCTTATTAACTTTTAAGCTTACTCCACTTTTCCATCTGTTAGCGTTTGGATAAAAGCAACCAGAGAACCCTGATCTTCTTCGCTCAAATCAAGATTATCAAACGGCAGCGTTTGCTCCGGCAGGTCAAACCCAAGACCACCGCCACCGCCTTTATTATAGAAATCAATGACTTCTTCCAGACTTGCATATACACCGTTGTGCATGTAAGGTGCCGTAAGTGCGGCATTGCGTATGCTGGGCGTTTTAAACATGCCGCGATGCACTTCTTTGCCATACCGCCAGTAAAAGCCCAGATCTGTATCTAACTCTTTATTGGCAGCAGTCCGAGGTACGCCTATAACCTCTTTTTCGTTATCTGTATAAAACGGTGGTACCGTACCGCTCGTTAAGGGTATAAAATGACAGGTAGCGCAAAGTGCCCTTCCCATAAATAGGTTGAACCCGTTTTTTTCCTGCGCGGTGTATGTATTTTCTTCTCCTCTTATATTTCGGTCAAATTTTGAATCAAAGGAATTCAGCGTAGCAATGTAGGAGGAAATGGCCTTGATCACATCAGTATTGTTCCATTTAGAATCTCCAAAAACAGCTGTAAACGCTGAAATATAACTCGAGTCCGCACGTATTTTTCCCGAAAATTCATGTACTGCGCCATCAAATTCGAGTTCATTTGTAAAAACACCTGAGATCTGATCAAGCAGCGTACTTGACCTCCCGTCCCAAAAAAAGCCTTTTTGAAATACCGAATTAATTAGTGTTGGAGTATTCCGCAACAGCTTTTCACCTTTGTTATTTAGGTTCGCAACAAGACCATCGGCATAGGCTTTATCAGGAACATGACAGGTCGCGCAGGCCATATTTCCGCTTGCGGAAAGATTGGGATCAAAAAACAGACGTTTACCAAGAGCTATCTGTTGCTTTGACGGATTTCTGTTGGCAGGTGGCGTAAAATACGCGACATTAAAAGAATCATCTTCAAAAAAGGTGGGCGCATCGAAGTTAAAAGGTTTATTGTTTACGGGTTCCCATATATCGCTCGCTTTGCGGATTTCCACCCAACTACGGGTAATGGGATTCATATAATCCCTTATAAAGGTAAACCGGTCAAAATGCTCAAAATCGGGGTTTTTACCTATAAAATCGGTCGCTTTTTGTATTTGTTCAGTAAAAGTAGAGTCAAGTTCATTATCTGTTTTCTGAACAAGCGCTTTTACACTGTGCTTATATACATCAAGGAGACTATTTAGAGATAGCGCGGCTTCCTGCAATCCCAGGCCGCTAACGGGCGTATCAAAACCGGCCATTGAAAAACTTATGATACGCAGCAATTGCTGATGCGTAGCGATAAAAAAACGCGCTGGGGTAAGCGGTCTTTTTTCAATATCCTTTCTAAGCACGTTGATAAGGCCACGGGTAAGTTCCAGCTCTCGATCTACCACAGCCTGGTCTTCTTCACCCTCATAAATCGACTCTTCAATCTTCTGAAGGCCCAATGGCTCCAGCACGCGTTCTGTATCTTCTATAAATACGGGCAGGGCGGGGCCATTTGCGCGGCCGCCTACTTCGGGATTGAGGTAGGATGCATACGGTTCTGCCCGCTTAAAAGCCCTACGCGCCTTTATAAAATAATCCTTTGCTTGTGTACTTGTTATCGGTACTTGCCCCAATGAATCCAGATACGCATCTGTGGCCTTTATATTTTTAAGGTAAAAATCGTGCGCGTAGTCCCAATTGGGTATTAAAGTGCTGATTTCTTCCTGTTTTTCACCGTTTTTGCAGGATTCTAAGACCAATAGGTTAGAAAATAGTAAAAAACAAAGTATATATTTTTTATTCATAAAGTGATAGGAATGCAAAGGCCCCCTTAACGGAGGCCTTTTTGATAAGTAATTTATTAAATATTATCGGGGAAGGCCTTGCAGCAAAACAATCTGCCCACCTTGATTATCCTCATAGGAAGCATTAATATCGCCATCGCGACCCTTAAAGCTTTCATCTTGCCAGTAGTGCGGTTGCAAGTTGAGCATAAAAGTTCCCGGCACACCTACTTTTTCTGAAATGTCAGTCAAAGCTCCAAACTCCCCGCTATAGCCTACACTGCCTTTTGGAGAAAGATCCTGACGGATTACTAGTTCAAGCACTACGCGCGCGTTGTTGCCATCTAAATCGGCTTGATAGATATAAGCAGCATGATCGCGTGAGAAAGAGTTGGGATCTTCCTGAAAATATATGAAGTTTTCGGTTACGCAGATGTTATCAGGGCTCTGGAGTACAGAGAGGTTTCCATCGGCGTTATTGCTGCTCGTGTTTCCGCTCACTACTTGGGTAAGTTTACCGCTAAGTGGGGAAGCCTCATCAAGTTCCAGTTTATAGACCGTACCCCAGTCATTGTAAGTACCTGCCCCAGGACCTCTTCCGGTAACGGCAAAATATACATTTCTCCCATTAGCATCAGAACCTTTCTGGTAATCCACATCTTCAACACGCATAAATGCGGAAGCACCGGCCGCAACGCAGGCATCTTCCATCTCATTTTTTGTCATGTCTTTTCCGTTGGGGATTTCCACAAATTCAACATCGTACGATACCGCGCGATCCAGACTGCTCTCATTATAGATCATGCCCTCTTCAACATCTACAAGGATAGGTTCTACATTTCCATTTTCATCGGGTGCTGTAAAACCACCGGAAATCTGCTTGAATTTCAGCACATAAATACTTCCGTTTTCTAGATCTGCGTCTCCATTTTCTGAATAATACAGCGATACCTGCCCTTCAGATCCGCTGGAATCGTCATCACCTCCTATAATCACGGTTCTGCCCGCATAAGCTCCCTGTGGTAAAGGCACCGCGTTTTCCCAAGAAAACTCGCCCAGTGCATCCAGTCCAAAATCTGCACCGGGAGTTGGGTTTTCCACATAAGGATCTATTCCTTTTACGTGATAGTTGATGCTCTCTGAAGCAGACAGGAAAATATCTTTTGTACCACCGTGTATGGCAGCTTCCCACATAGTGCCAGAACATTGCCGTGCAAAATCAGCTACACTTGAGTTAAGCAGCCATTCCCCAGAAATGGGATTGAGTTGCTTATCCAGTTTAATCCTTGATACGGAATACGCATCTTCTGCATTTACGATATACAGGTAGCCATCGCTGTCTGGGTCTTTTAAAAAACCGGCACCATCTTGCGCGCCCACAAGTTTAAAATCATTGCTCAGTGTATCTGAAGAACTCAATAGCGAGAAGGCCTTCACATAATTGAACTGTGGCATCATGGCTACGAGCGGCTCCATATTGGATTTATTGGAGAACATTCCCGGTTCTGGGGTGAAGTCCTCACCATCTTCACCATTCGACCCGTCTTCGCCATTTACCCCATTTTCTCCATTAATCCCGTCCAGGCCGTCCTCGCCATCACAGGAAGTATAAAATGCTGCCACGGCGCCCAGTAAAAAACAGTTGAAAATCAGTTTGTGTACTTTTTTCATCACTTAGATATGTTTTTGATTTGATTAGGTTACAAAACTATCTAGCCAGTTCTCAAAAAACGTTAAGGGAGTGTGGCTGCTTAATTAAAAAAAGGTAAGGGCAGTGTTACTAAGATTACTTTAGCGTTAATACATGTTTTTTATAATCAAGCATTAAAATATCTTAATCCCCTGAATATAAACCCAAACCACGGAAAGCGACAAATTGTTAATACACGCGAGTACATATACCCATAATAATAAATTAATTTAAATACACACAGGATCTAATAGCTTATCATGTAGAAGATATCTTTGGGCACTCAGAAGTGTATTTTTACTTTAAAACGCTTCAGTTAGGCTCTCTTGAGAAACAAAAACAATGCATTATTTAAAGATTTTTAAATCAGCGTTTACGGATTTTACGTAAAAACCGAAAGAAAAACCCACTTAAAATTCGGCTAAAAACAATTAAAAACAGTGTTTTTTCATCTGAAATCGTGAAAATTGTGATTAAATTGTAAAGTTAAGATGAACCCCTACCCTACTTTTAGCCTCTACATTCCCCGCATTCAATTTTTGCGATAACGGCAGCATTAGATTTACCCCCGCTGAGAACTTACCCAGGTTAGATTCAATTCCCAATCTCGTAAAGAGAATATCTCCTTTTGTATTGGCCACATCAAGGCCAAAACTTTTATTGGTTTCATAGGACTCTCCGGCCAGGCCTACTACTGGCGTAAAAGAGCGCATCTTCATTGTCGTAAATGTGCGGTAGACGTTAAGACCATAATTCCATTGGTTTCCAAACTGATAATCCTCTTTATTTTCGGTTTTAAACGTATAATTGGCCAGAACGTCTGCGCCCCAATTTTTATGGGTAACGGAGTAATTTCCCGCCAAAACTACATCCAGACTTCCCGTTCCTACCTGAAAGCTGGGGTTTACGCTGCCTGTGTTGTTTTCGCGTTTATAGTTCCCTGTGGGCAATTTTACTCCAGCGCCCACTTGTAAGTTGTGCTTAAAGGCATATTGCTGTGCCGGAAAAAGACCGTCCAACCGTGGAGCGATAAGGTTATAAAAACCTAAAATACTGATATCGCCCAGACCGTTGATATTCTGGCTACTGCCGTTATTAAGTTTCCTGTTGTGAAAATGATACGGAACGATCGCATTGATACTTATTTTAGCTGAAAGCGGAAGTTGGGCCCAAGCCTGAAGCGTATTGAAATTTTCATCGATCCACGGAGAATTGTTGTAAATACCATCTTTAGAACGGTAACGCTGATTGATATAGCGCAGCCCCACAAAATTGCCGTTGCCTATGGTTCCGTAGCCCATACTGCCACCGCTGCCGCCACAACCGCACACATCACAGTCGTCTTCAAATAGATAATTAGATTTATTGGGTATGGAATCTAGCGGAGTATTAGCATGTGCAAAAAACCCCATAGAACCTATCAATATTAATATATAATAGGTTTTAATGCTTTGAAATGTTTTCATTGGTATCGTTTATTTTTGGTCGTTTAGTATTCAGCAAACCGCTCATCGTTTAAATAAGTAGTATCGGTCAGCGTATTGAGAAAAGCGATTAGGGCTTCTTTGTCATCTTCGCTTAGCGCAATGCCCAGCCGGTCATTTTGTTTTAAAATGGGATCTAAAGTTTCTGAATCCCGCACGCCGTTAGCATAAAAATCAAGTACAGATTGTAGACTGCCAAAGCGGCCATCATGCATATAAGGCGCGGTCATCGCCACGTTGCGTAAACTGGGTACTTTAAATTTGTAATTATCTGTTGGGCTTCCACTTACTTCTGCGCGTCCTATATCATCGATTCCGGGATATGGCGGCAAGCCATTATTGCGAAAAGCATCGTCTGTAAAAAGATCGGTTTTATGGCAACTTGCGCATTTTTGCTGAAAGATTTCCATTCCGTGGATTTCCTTTTCCGTAAAGCGCACACCATCTTCATTCCGCGCATACTTATCATATTTAGCATTGGAAGAAATCAGCATCACCATAAACTGGGAAAGTGCTTTAAAGAAATTTTCGTTGTTTACCTGCCCATTCTCAAAGGCATTTGCAAAAAGGCGCTGATATTCTAAGTCTGCTTTAAGCTTGTCCATAACGTTGGAAACCGTTTCACCCATTTCAACTTCATTGGTAATGGGAATTATAGGAAAAAGATCCAGATGGGCCGTCGCACCATCCCAGGCAAACTGACTCATAAAAGCGGCATTCTGAATGGCAGGTGCATTGCCCACCCCTTCCAGATCGTCTATACCGTGGCTAAACTGATGCCCGTGGTGCGTGAAAGCTGAGCGCTGTTCATGACAGAACCCGCAGGAAATAAACCCGTTTGCGGAAAGCTTTCCATCATAAAAGAGCTTTTTGCCCAGAATAAAACCCTGTTCCGTCGGTGGATTTTTACTGATGTCGTACACCATTTCAGGAAAATTGGTTGGTATTTCCAGTTGCAGTTCTTCGTTTATTAGAACATAATCCTCCTCATTATCGTCAGCACATGAAATGCCAAAGCAGATCACGAGTAAAAGAAGTATTCTTTTGAAATGTTTTTTCATGTTAACATATTAAAGATCAAAAAGAAGCGGTCTAAGAAGATCCTATTTCGTCAACCTGAACGTATTTCAGGTTCTCACAAACATTAGCGATCAAGCTAGTGCGATTCTAAAATAAATTCAGAATAACGTATTCCATACTTCTTAGACCACCTTCTAATTTCAGTTTATTTAATGGTCTCCATTTTCACCATTATGCACATGGTCAACACGGAACATTTCGGTGGCGTTTTCAGCAATCTGTGGACTTTTAACTTCGTCTACCATCACCACGGCTGCCTCGGAAAGTATGATCTCATGCGCACCGTCCAATATTTTATTGGCATCTACGGCAAGATGTACAACCGGACTAAGCGTGGAACTCACCAAAGCATCCGTGGGCATAGAAATTTCAACCTCTCTATAATTGTCAAGCGCAGTGGCGTGACTGCCCATGTGGATCTTGAAATCTGTGGCTTCGGTGACCGTTGCACTGGTAAAACTTCCCTCAAAATTGAGGAATTTATAGCCCGCTTGCCATGACCACATCATTTCATTGTCTTCGGCAGATTTCAGAAATGCGTCATTCTGACCCTCGGCGCCCTGCTGGTATTTTTCCTGATCTACTCCCACTCCAAAACGTAGGCTTACATATTGGCCAGCGGGGATATTAGTCAAGTGGACATCCGTCATTTCATTTTCCTCACTCACCACAAAATAACTGTCATCTTTTGGGTATACACATTCGTTTCCTTGGACATCGATGAGCACAAAATTGCTCACGAGGTAATTGAAGCGGTCAATGGTCAACACTTCGCCGTTACCATTCGTGTAGGTCGAAGCGCCGAGCAAAAGATCATCGCCGTTAAAGCCGTTATCAAATTCGATCGTGAGATCATTCTCCCCGGTCAAATTATCTGTAGCATTGTCGTCATCTGAAGAACAGGCGCTAAGCGATATAAGCGCAGCAAGCAATAGAGGTTTTATATGTTTGGTAATCATCTTGAATTTCATTTAAAATTAAACATACGTATGGCTGACGGCTATGTTTTAGCCATTTTCAGCACGGTTCCGGCAGGTGGAATTTAAACGATGGGAGGCCTTAAATGGCGTTTATGATATAGGAATTGATAGGAATCTTCGTGCCTAAAAATTGGGTTCTCCCTATTTTCGATAAATGAGATGTGATCCCAAACAATAGAATATCCTTCAAAATATAGCAGGGCGAGTTCATACCTCAAAATCAGGTTCCCTTTTTTGTCCTGCTGTTCTTTTTTTGCCTCTTGGGCCATAGACTTCATGAGGTAACACTTACCGTTGCAGTGCATCTCGGGACGGTCGCGGTTTACGCAAAGTTCGGTCGCAATGTATTCATAGTTGAATACATAATCAATCACCGGCAATACCGGTCGCCCTACAATAAACAGTAGTATTAAAAGCCCAAGATACCGCATCAAAAGAATTGTTTATTGCGTTAACTCTTTAGCACTGGCAAGACTTGCGGTCATTTCTGTTTGCATATCCTGAACTTGCTTAAGTTCCTCTTTTAGGTCTGTTATTTGCGCTTCCAGCTGCTGGGAATTCATTTTTTTTATAGCGGACTTATTTTTTACAAATTCATCACCAAAATGTTCCATCCAGTCCATCATATTACTGTCTGATTTTGTTAAGCGCTCTTTGGCCATGACGTACGGTTGTGGTGCAGCACTGGTATCGGCAATTTTTTGCAGTTCTTTGGAATACTCATAGATATCCGTCATCCTGACCATTAATTTATCGTGTACATCCATCACATCCTTAAAAACAGCATGATATTCCTCCTGTTGTTTTGAAGTGTCTTCACCGCAGGATAGCGCAAGAAAGGCAAGGCTTAAAGTCCCAACCCAAAGTTTTTTTAAAATCATTGTATTATAGGTTATTTACCCATTATTTACAGGATTGAAAAATCCGCTTTCGAAGTTCATTTTCGACCTTATTTATGCCGAAAATTAGCAAAAAACAGCTGTTTTCCAGATATAAAAATCTAAAAAAATAACAGTATCAACTACATAGAGCTACTTTCCCCGAAAAAATAAATGGGTACTTTTTATTCTTGATTAATTGGAATATTAAAGACTAAGTGTGTCTTAACCTATGGGTGGATGGAAGAAATTGGATGTTTCTTCATAAGAATAGAAACTGGGCGATGTTTGAATAATACGGTGTTCTTGCTTGATTATCGTAGCAACGGAAGGCACTTCAGATTCTTGAATGAAAAACAAAGGAATATCCACTTTTTTGAGTAAGTTATCCTTTTTCTGGTCCGCTTCTTCTTTTGCTGCTTTCGCGAGCGATTTCATCAAATAACATTTACCGTTGCAGTGCAGTTCCGGCTTGTCCTTATTGACGCACAGCACCTCACTAATGTACTCATAATCAAACACATATTCCACCACGGGAAATACGGGTTTCAAAACGATCAGAAATGCAAATAGGAGAAGGCTATGTTTCACGGCTGCAAATTTAAGCAATAAACCGACTTTTTAATGGGCTTTTTTTTCTTATTTAGGCGATACTGTTACTATTAAGAAAACTTATAAAATCAACTGTTTTTTGAAAATAAAATTTAATTAATTGTATATCCGTTTAGTTTTCTAATACACGTCACCCTGAATTTATTTCAGGGTCACACAAGAGGCTAAGGTGCTGCAAGGCTTGCATATCTGTTAACATATAGCGCGGCGAGTGTGATGCTGAAACAGGTTCAGCATGACGAAACTAGCTTTTAGAGCAATTCCGAATAAACAAATCATTATTATAACCTTTTCCTTTACTAGAAAATAGATGGAAGAAAACTACCAACCCAAATGTTCTAGATCCAGAATACGATCTTTTGGTATTTTTTTAAGCAAAGAATCTATAATCCTGATCGTATCATAATTATTGATATATCTAAAGAGGAATGCTTCCAGATCAGCAATCGTATTTATTTTATCGGAACTGTTATAAAAGCCAAAACCTTGATAGATACCGTTGGTTATCAATACAAAACCGTGCTCCCCAGCTGTTCTGCCGGGTACTTTAATAATTTTATTAAGCGTTTCATTAATTAAGGTTTCATATGCTTTATCAACACGCAGATTATAAACTTCCACGACTTCCCTTTTATCACAAACTCCCCTACAATCCCCCGTATCGCTTAATGAACAAGCACCGGCAATACGTTCTAGGGAGCAAAATTTTGGACAGAGGTCATGAATGTTACATAATTCCCGTAAGCGGTTTTTTGCAGAATCCCTGTTGTAAAAAAGTTCACGGTCTGTATCTTTATAGGTTTTCTTTTCTAGGACAAGCCGTTTAACGCCTCTTTTGTTTTTCTTGATCAGGATCTGGTAGGGCGCAGGCGTTTTTACCTGTTGGGTATTGAATTTTGGCGCCAGGCTTTTAATTTCATGAGACTCCAGCAATTGGGCGATAAGGTCACTGCCCGTGTAGGCGAGATCTATCGTGCTCACTTCACTGTACATTTCCTCATTTTCATCTTTTGCGTGCATGAAGTGCGATTGCAGCCGGTTTCTTAAGCTTTTGGCCTTGCCAACATAAATAACTTCATTGGCCGCATTTTTAAAATAATAAACTCCCGGCGCGGGCAATAATGGCTGGGTAATGTGCAGCCGGTTCAACGTCATTTTAGTGGAGTTCTGGTCTTGAGATGTTTCAGATTTTAGGGCACTTGCATACGAATAGCACTTTTGCAAATGCTCCACAGCGGAAAGTCTTTTTAAGTCTTCCTCACTATTGTGTGATAAAATGGCCAGCAATTGTGTTACATCGTTATCTGTAGACGGCACTTGCAAGCGCTTATAGGTGGCTTCTAAGGTTTCATAATTCAATTGGCAGTTATAGCCTATCGTCTTGAATTCGCTCACAAACAAACGGTATTGGTACATGCTCAGAAACCGAACCCGCTGTTCCGCAATCGCATCTATAAGATCATTGGCCACATCATAAAACGAATCTGCCCGCATTAAAGTTGATTGCTCGATCCTACAATCCCGAAGTTGTTTTTTTGTTATGGAAACTGTAGGCCTTATGAAGAAATGCTGTTCTTCCAGATCGCCTTCCATCCCGGTGGCCAGATCGATCTTTACGACCACCTGTTTGCGCTTGTTTACTGCAACGGTATGTAAAATGATATAAACCAAAGTCCCTTTCCTAGCCCGTCAAAAATAAGGATAAATCCGCTTTTGGGAAACATTCCCAATACTTAAAATTTCTATGTATTCCCAAAGCAACCTTTACCGGTTTCCTGCATCTGTGGTGTATAACTTTAAATCCTTAAAATGAGAAACAACTTAAAATTAGTATTGCTCCTTGCCCTTGTCATCAGCAGCTGTTCCAACGATGATGATGATGCTTCCGGTGTCAAACCTGTTGAACTAAACTTCGATTTTAGGACAGATCTGGAAGGCTGGCAAGGGGATTTTGCAGATTATCCCGTGGGCGAGGAAACTTTTTATGAACTGGATGTCACGTACAGCAAGCTTCCCGAGCCACTTGATCAGGATCAAAATGCCATAAAGCAAGTCGGGAATAACCATAGTGACGATCTTTTTATGTTTCTGAAACGAAAAGTAACCGGTTTACAACCTGGCCAACAGTATGATGTCACATTTGCAATTGAATTTGCAACTGACGCGGCCGATAATTCCTTTGGTGTGGGCGGTTCGCCAGGAAGTTCTGTATACATAAAAGCCGGTGCCACACAGATGGAACCAAAAAAGGAAGTCGATTCCTTAGATCATTACCGCATGAATATCGATAAGGGAAATCAGGCCAGCGACGGTGAAAATATGATTAATCTGGGCGATTTTTCAAACGGTCTGGAAGAAAATAAATACGTGCTCAAAACCCTAAAAAACGAAACTCCCTTTAGTGTGACCGCAGATGAGAACGGTGAGCTCTGGCTTATCGTAGGCACAGATTCTGGTTTTGAATCCACCACTCGAATTTATTATAACAAGATTTCTATTGTGTTGGAATAAAACAGCTTAGAACCCTTAAAAACAGCAGAAAACCCTCGAAATTCAGTTGAATTTCGGGGGTTTTTGACTTAAAGTTGGTCTTTTATAGTATTACTTAGTGGCATTGATCAAAGTGGTTAATAGCTCTGGTTCGATCACCGCTCCATCAGCGCGATCAAAAAGTGCAAAACCATGATTTCCGGCGATTTCCGGCAAAGCCGATATCTTAGGAAAAAGGAACCATTTCCCTACGGTTCCAATCAAAATCAAATTCGGCTGGCGAAACTGCAAAATCCAGCGTGCGCCCGGCCACCACTTCATTATCGTCATTGGCGCAGGATATAAAACCCATTAAAAGTACCACTCCAATTAAATACTGCTGTAAGTAATATGTTTTCATAAGAAATTGTTTTTAGTTCATGCTCGTTTTATCGTCTGCCAGCGCAATTTCAAAAACCACCGCTTTATCATCTACCTGTTTTGACGGTGCAGTTAATTGAAGTCCGTGCTGGGTTTGTTTAAAGTCTATTTTTTCATTGGAACCCAAACAACGCACCGCTTCAATCTTATGGTCATTTTCGCCCAGATTTTCTTCGGAAAATGACTTTAGCAACATTGCATTGTCCGCTCCCGGAGAACCCAAAACGATAGCGTAAACGCTGTTTCCCTTTTTTGTGTACCGAATGTCCTGTGCGGTATAACTCAGTTTATCCAGAAACATACCCGATTTTTCCTGTTTGGTGGGACCTTCACCAAATATATTCCACGTGCGCGTACCATAAATGGCCTCACCATTGGTTTTGAGCCACGCCCCTATTTCTTTCAATATTTCTTGTTGATCCTGCGGAATAATACCATTTGCCATTGGTGAAATATTCAGCATCAACGCACCGTTTTTACTTACAATATCGGTTAGCAGGTTTATGATTTCGTCGGCCGTTTTTAGCTTTAATCCGTTTACATAACTCCAACTTCCCTGCGATATGGTTTCATCGGTGAGCCAGTATTCTTCGGTCTTTTTGTTCATCCTTCCCTTTTCAAGATCCTCAATACTCACCGTTTTTGGGAGCTCGCCTTCCTTGTGGGTAATTACAACTTGTTTATTTCGGGCCTCGGAATCGTTAAAATAATCGGCTACAAATTGAACTTTTATCGAGTCTGGAATTTTAGTCAGTTTGCTGTCAAAATAAATAAGATCTGGGCCGTAGTTATGAATGACCTCATGAAGTTCGCCCAACCAGTTTTTATAAAATTGCTCCTTCGGAATATTGCCGTACATAATGCGAAGCAAAGAATCTGTGGAAGCAGTCGCCATTGCAGGATTGTATGGAAAATATGACGTATCATCCAGCCATTTTGTAGAATCCTGCTGAAAAAGCTGCAGGTTCCTGGCTTTATGAAATGTGGTCACAAATTTCATATCGCGCCCATGAATGGCCTTTTCCAGTTCACCTATAATATCGCGGTGCGGACCTTTATCCATAGCATTCCAAGGATTGATCTCGCTGTCCCAATTGCTCCAACCATCGTGGTGCTCTGCAACAATACCGGCAAATTTTGCCCCAGAATCCTTGAATAATTGCGCCCATGCATCGGCGTCAAAATTTTCGGCCTTGAACTGCGGCACAAAATCGTGATAACCGAATTCTGACAGCTTTCCATAAGTAGCAACTTGGTGCTTATTTTCATCAGTCCCTTCAATATGCATGTTGCGCGGGTACCAGTCGTTTGCATACGCCGGCACCGAAAGCACGCCCCAATGTGCATAAACCCCAAATTTCGCATCCTTAAACCATTCCGCAGTGGCATCATATTTCGCCAGCGAATCCCAGTTGGCCGCATAGGGATGCATTTGTTTTTCGGTCTTCACTTCCGTTTTTTTACCTTCGGAACAACCGGTCAAAACCAGCACTAAAAACCCAAAAAACAATCCTGATTTCCACATATTTGCATTCATTTTATTAAGGTTCTGGCTCCTCCCCTTAGGGGAGGTCGGGTGGGGAATTACTTCTGCAATTCCACCTTGAAAGCAGTTTTCCCCTGCAATGGATTTTCGCTCAGCGAAAACGTATCTCCTTCTTTTTTAACCGAAATATCCTGTAGAGACTCACCTTCTGGCAAATACACTTTACCGGTGGCCGAAGTGGTCTTTGAATCCACATAGACTTTTAGATCTAGCGAGCTCCAGTCCATATCTTTGGTAGATTGCGCCAATTTGATATGGGGAATCACCGTACCGTTTTTCACCAAAGCGATAATTGGGATCTCACCAGCTGTGATTTTATGCCAGCCGGCCTCATAAATTTTATGCGTTTGGTAATCTATCCAAGTGCCTTCGGGCAGATATACATCGCGTTCGGTCTCTTCTTCAAATAGCGGCGCGACGAGCATGCTAGAACCGAATAAATATTCATTATCAATCAACCACGAACCTGCATCGTCTGGAAATTCAACAAAAAGTGCGCGCATCATGGGCAGCCCATTTTCTGAACTTTCTTTAGCCTGTGCATAGATATACGGCATAAGTTCGTAGCGCATATTATCCGCTTTGCGGAAATCTTCCAAGAAACTTTTGCTATACTCCCAAGGTTCTGTTGGCGGCTCACCGTGGCTTCTCACGTGTGAAGAAAGCATGCCGAACGGCGTCCATCTGCGGTAAAGGGCTTCTGGGGATTTGGTCACAAAACCACCCACATCATGGCTCCAGAAGCTAAAACCGCTCAAACCTAGTGATAGTCCGCCGCGCAATGTTGCGGCCATTGCCGTATTTGAGGTTGCTGCATCACCTCCCCAATGTAGTGGATAACGCTGGCTCCCGGCCCAAGTGCTGCGCGCCCAGATCAACGTATAGCCTTTTTCTTTTTGGGTAATTTCGGCAACCGCTTTGTTGTAGCGCAACGGATACAGATTATGCTCATAAAAACCGGTTCGACCAGAATGATAAATCCCGTTTAAAGGAGCAGCTTCGCCAAAATCGACTTTAAAAACGCTCACGCCCTGATCAAGCAAATGTTTCAGTTTGCCCTGATACCAGGAAACCGTTTCCGGATTGGAAAAATCGAGCACCGCATCTTCATAGGGAAGGTTTCCTTTTCGGTCTTTTACAGCCAGATTCTGGTCCATAATCTCCTTAAAAAGGGTGTTTTTGGGTGAAAAATAAGGCAATTGCCACAGCGAAACGTGAAAGCCCTGTTCTTTCATATCTGCCATCATACCTACCGGATCTTCAAAACGATCTGCCGAAAACTCGTAGTTGTTACGCCAATCCACATCAAACCAACCGGTATCAAAATGGATCACGTCGCTGGGAATTTTATATTTCCGCAGGTTATCTGCCACGTCACGACCTTGCTTTTCAGAAAAGTAAGTAATGCGGCTCATCCAGAACCCAAATGACCATAGCGGTGGCATCGTGGTCTTGCCAGTAAGATTCGTATATTCATCAAGGATATCTTTCGGCTCACCTATAAAAAGGAATAGATCTGCCACATCATCGCCCAACATCATCTTGTTTGAACCGCTAAAATACTTCCCAAAATCCACCGTAATAGGCGTAGAAGTATGCATAAAAACACCATAACCGCGGCTACTCATATAAAACGGAATGGGCTTGTACATGCTCTCGTTCTGTACGCCATTAGCATCATCTGTATAAAGCACCACTTTCTGGCCGCGTTTGTTGAATTGCGTGAACGATTCCCCACAACCAAAGATCTTTTCATCTGGCTCCAACGAAAAAACCGGCGCCATACTGCGTGAATAATCACTGCTGCGACGCACGTAGGCAAAAGGCATCACCGGCGTATAGGTATTTTTTGTATCGCTTAAATGGAGCGTACTGGTAAGCAATTTGCCGTTCTCATCATAAATTTTTACATGCCAAGGGTACGTCAGGATCTCCACTGCACCGTGGGCACTGGTGTATTTATAACCGCCGTCAATAGTGGATGCTTTCCAAAGTTCGGGATGATTTGGTGCCGTGCCGTCTACGAGCATGAGCGATTCTTCCGGTTGATTAAATTGCGGTCCGGAGGCCATTTTTATACGAACGGTACGGTCTGATACAAACTGAATCTGGAAGGGCAATTCAGGTTGTGCTTCATATTCTGTAGCAGGAAATTCATTGGCCTGTACTTCGGTGGGGCGCATGAGCATGTTGTCAAAAGCCTGCGCCGTCTCGTAGTTATAGCGCTTGTATTTTACGGTTCCTTTTCCGGTTTTTGGATCAAAAGAAGCCAGCGAATCGGCAAAATAGAAGGTGTTCTGGTAGTTTTCAAAATCTACACTTACATCTACTGCACTGTTTAAAATATCAGCATGTTGCATCTGTGCCTGCAATCCCGTTGTTGCGGCCAAAAGGCTGATTAAAATGGGAAGCTGCTTGAGTTTCGCTTTAAGCGAAAAATCGGTTGATTTTTGCCGTTTTATGTTCATTTTCAACTGTTTTATTCTGAAATTATAGTGATTGATGCTTCTTTTAATCCGGAAGAACTTGCCGTGAGAACAAGTGTACCTGCTTCTGCGGTAGTTTGTACGATTACCAAGCATTTTCCGTTGAGCGCTTTGTGTTCCTTACCTTTAAAGGATTGATGATTCGTGGGATCGCCACTGGCCACGCCTACGATTTCCCCGTTTCCTTCCAATGAAAATTGGATGTTATTGTTTGCCATGGGCGCTAAAATCCCATTTTCATCGGTAATGTTTACGGTGATGAAGGACAGGTCTTTTCCATCGGCTTTTATAGTTTCGCGATCTGCGGAAAGCGTTAACCCGGCAGGACTTCCCGCCGTTTTCACCTCGGTTTCCTTAACTGTTTTGCCATCTTTTCTGGAAACCGCTTTTAAAGTTCCGGCTTCAAAAGGAAAACGCCACATTACATGCAAATCATCGCCTTCTTTTTTCTTGATTCCCATTGATTTTCCGTTAAGGAACAATTCGACCTCATCAGCATGATTATAATAAGCCCAGACGTCAACGGTCTGCCCTTTTTCCCAGTTCCAGTGCGGCAAAAGGTGCAGCACGTCTTCATCTGTCCATTCACTTTTGTACATATAATAGACGTCTTTGGGAAAGCCCGCGAGATCTACAATGCCAAAATACGAACTGCGCGAGGGCCAGCCATACGGCGTGGGCTCCCCGATGTAATCAAAACCGGTCCAAATATAAAAACCGGAAAGGAAATCATATTTTTTGATGACTTTCCAAGTCGTTTCATGCAGCGACCCCCAGGGGGCGCGCACCTGATCGAAAGCGGAAACTTTATTTGCCGGACTTCCTTCTGAAAATGGAATGTCCCAGCGCACCGGCCAGATTTTGGTCGTGTCTGAAGGAAATTCATAGTACCCGCGCATCTCTAATGCGGATGTGGTTTCGGTGGCGATAAACGGCGTATTAGGGAAATTTTTCTGATGCTGGGCATAGGTCTGTTGTGCATAATTATACCCAATTATATCAAGGGCGCCAGAGCCTGCAAGCGCATTGGGCTGCGCAGCGGTTTCCTCAAATTGAATGGTCACATCTTTATCGGTGATGTGAATGGGCGGATTCATCGCGGCCGTCACCATTCTTGTTGTATCCAGGCTCTTTACGATAGCCGAAAGTTCTCTGCCTATCTCCGCTCCGCGCTCGCTCCATTGTTCGGGAATTTCGTTGCCGATGCTCCACATAAAAATACTGGGATGGTTGCGGTCGCGGAAAATCTGATCCTTTAGGTCGGTTTTGTGCCATTTTTCCCAGTTATTGGCATAATCGAATTCGGTTTTGCTTTTTTCCCACATGTCAAAAGCTTCGTCCATTACTATAAAACCCATCGTATCGCAAAGTGCAAGCAGTTCTGGTGCTGGCGGGTTGTGGCTGGTGCGAATTCCGTTTACGCCCATTCCTTTTAAAATCTCCAACTGCCGCTCTATCGCGCGTGTATTTATGGCAGCTCCCAGCGGTCCCAGATCATGGTGCATACAAACGCCCTTGATCTTGACCTGTTTTCCGTTAAGAATAAAACCCTTATCAAGATCGAACTTAAAACTACGGATACCAAACGGCGTTTCGTACTGATCGACGACCTTTCCGTCCAATTCGATTTTGGTGATCGCCGTATACATTATAGGCGTTTCAACTGACCATAATTTTGGATCGGTAACGCTTATTTTTTGGCTTAAACTATCGGTTTTATTAGCGGAAATCGTGATTTCTTCCGAAGAAAATAGGGCGATTTCCTTACCATCAAGCATGATTTTAGTGCTTATTTTAGCGTTTTTGGGCACTTTATAGCCATTTTTCAGCTTAATGTTTACATCTATTGTTGCGCTGTCTTGCGAAACGCTGGGCGTGGTCACAAAGGTCCCCCATTGTGGAACATGCAATTTATCGGTACTGGTGAGCCAGACATTTCTATAAATGCCACTCCCGGAATACCAGCGGGAATTGGGCTGCTGGGCGTTATCCACTTTTACCAGAATTTCATTTTCGGCTTCGCCAAATTTTAAATAAGGCGTCAGATTATACTGGAAACCCACATAACCATTAGGCCGTTTACCCAAATATTGTCCGTTAATCCACACTTCGCTATTATGGTAAACACCATCAAAAATGATATTTGTGATTTTTGTGGAGTCTTCTTTAGCAACCATAAAGGTTTTTTTATACCAACCCAAACCACCACTAAGTGCTCCGCCACCAACTCCTGCCGGACTATTTTCATCAAAGGGAAGTGCCACGCTCCAATCGTGCGGCAGGTTTAAGCTTTCCCAAGCCGTATTTGCACTAATTGTATCCTGGTCTTTTAAGCTATCATTGAGATGAAATTGCCAATTAGAGTCAAAATCGGTCTTTCTTTGGCTAAAATCAGTTTGTTCACTGTGCGAACAGGAAAACAAAGTAGCAATGGGGATACTTAAGACAAGTAAATGTTTGTAAAAACGAACCATAAATGGTGAGATATAATGATAAAACCTGCACATTTTAATTAAATATGCAGGTTTTTGTTTGGCTAATCAATTATTGTGCTTTCGGTTTAAAATGGAAAACGATCTGAGCAGGGCCTTCACCCGATCTGCTCTGGTCTCTAATTACCGCGAGTCTCATTGAGTTTTCAGTTAATTCAAGAACATTTACGCTTTTCCAATTACTCACGTCTGGGTGATAATCACCGCCGTACAAAAGCTCTACACCACCGTTAAAACTAATTGTGTGATCTGCTATGGAATACCCAAAAGAACCCGTTGTAGTTTTCTGCTCTGCAGAAGACAAAGCCGTTTGGGTCACCGAGACGTTATAACCACCATTTAGATTAAAGGTCATCTCGCCCCAATCTTTTTGCTCTAAAAGCCACTCATTTCCTGCATAATCTGGATACCAATTCCAGAAATCGCCATCTGCAGAGCCATATGGAAAATCCAACCCGGCATAACCTATGGGATTTACCATATCTAAAACCCATGTTTTCCCATCAACGCCATTGGTAAGCATTTGCCATTCTTCAGCATTAAAATATTCTTCGTCATTTGCAGAAACGTTCACCTCAACCGGTGCAGCCTCTACGGCGCCACCTTGCGTGTACACGATATAATTAACATAGTACAAACCGGCAAAAGGCAGGGTAACCTTAAAATCTGCTTGATTTGAATGCCCCAACTCATTGCCTTCAGCGTCTGTATAGCTCCAGTATGGAATCAAGGATGCATCACTGCTTGTCATGCTAACGTCATTATCGCGCTGCGCATCTTGCGTTACCGTAAAATTAAGATCTGTCGCCTTCAAATTTACCTGTGGCAGGGAATCATCCTGCGACTCGCAAGAAGAAAACAATATGGTGACCAGGACCAGACCGTACATTAATAAATTTTTCATATTCTGTGTTTTTTAGTTTCTAAATTTCGTTTACCAACCTTTATTCTGGATCAAAACCCCATTGGAAAGCGTGATCTGATTGTTTGGTATTTGTTGTAAACCTTGTGTTTTCTGAATATTTGAAGCTGAAATCGTCTTTTGTACTTCTGCGCCACCGCTCAATAAAACAGTAGATTTAGCTATTGTGCTTGCGGCCACATCTACACCCTGGCGTAACAAATCCCAATAACGAACACCTTCTAAGGCGAATTCTAAACGGCGTTCATTTTGAATCGCAGCAGGAGTTACGGCAACTTGGGTGAAATTGTCCTTCAATGCGCGTTGACGCACCTGATCAAGATAGGATTGTGCACTTGGGCTTCCCAGTTCGGCCGCCATAAGTAGCACATCTGCATATCTGATGTCGTAAAAATCTTGAAATTGGCCGATCTGAAAATCAACACCGCCCAGTTGAACAGCGAGACTATTACCAGCATCGTCAGACATAGGTGTATATTTTTTTGTATAGTATCCTGTATATTCACGCTGATTGGCCAATTTATTAAAGGGAATTTCCTGCTCTTCAACTGCGATGATAGACGCATCCCTACGCGTATCATTAGTATTAAAAGCATTATAGATATCTGAATTTACGGTCACACCCCAACCATTGCCGTAAGGGGAATATGTAAATTCCCTCATGCCCAGCATCACCATCCATGAGTTTCCATCTGAATTGCCGTTGTAGTCGCTTGTATAGGTAAGTTTTACTGAAAAGACGATTTCCTTATTATTCTCGCCTGCAAAATTATCAAGTGATGCGGCAGGCCATAAGGTTGAAAAATCTGAAACCAAACCATGCCCACTAGAAGCGATAACATCTTCTAGATGACCAAGTGCCTGCGCTTTATTCACAACACCTACCAAGTCTGGTTTACCATAATATCCTGTATAATATAGGTAAACGCGGGCCAACATGGATTTTGCCGCCCACTTGGTGATCCTGCCCGGCTCTACCGCGGTATATGCTTGTGCAGGTAAATTTTCTGATGCAAATGAAAGATCTTCTGCAATTACGGTATATACTTCCTCTGGGGTTGCTTGTGGTAAATTTTCCGCCGAAGGCGTTGTAAGTAATGGGATATTTCCCCACATTTTTACCATTTGAAAATATAAGTACCCACGAATTACACGCGCTTCAGACAGATATTGTGCACGTTCCGCTGGATTTTCTGACCAATCTATCTGATCTATTTTATCAATGAGCACATTACAACGGTAAATGCCCTTGTAGTATGCATCCCAGAGGCCACCATATAAATTCTGATCTGCAGGAGAGCGTGTAATGTCAAATTCATCTACGGCCTGAAAGCCATAACCATCTGCGCTGCCCCCACCGCCATAAAAATTATCAGACATGACCATACTGGCCACGGGATAACTAAGCCCTCCTATGCCGCCCACGGCACGTTGCATACCGTCATAACAGCCCACGAGTGCTGAGTAAGCATCTTCTGGGGTTTGATAAAAGTTAGAATCTGTAAGTTGGGTAAGCGGCTCTGCGTCCAGATAATCCTTAGAGCAAGAGAGCAACATGCATGCGCTCACACTAAGTACAAGGTAAAATTTAAAGTTTTTCATCAGTATCAATTTTTTTAAAATATTACATTAAGACCAAGCAAAAAGGTACGTGGCCGTGGATAATAACCCAGGTCTACGCCTGAAGAAAAGGAATAATTATCTGTAGAGATACCGTATCCTATTTCTGGGTCCATCCCGTCATAGTTAGTAAATGTGTACAGGTTAAGCGCAGACGCATAGATGCGTAATTTCTTAATCACAAAATCATCTGACGTCTTGGCAATATCATAACCGATGGTGAGGTTGTTAAGCCTTAAAAAATCACCGTTCTTAATATATAAATCGGAAAAATTAGTATAATTTCTATTATCAAGAGTTACGCGTGGTGTAGTGTTTGTTGAATTTTCACCCGTCCATCGGTTTAAAATATCAGTTTTATAATTTGCAAACTGATTGGACTGATTTCGATAGGATTGAACAATCTGATTACCGGCCACACCATTTGCTGAAAGGTTAAAATCCAAGGCTTTATAGTTGAAACCAATATTGAAACCAAAAGTAAGGTCTGGATTGGGATCACCTATATTTATCTTATCTGAATTATTAATTACTCCATCGTTATTCTGATCAACATAGCGCACATCACCAGCACTGGAATTGGGCTGTACTAAATTCCCATCTACAGCATACGCATTCACATCTGCCTGGGTTTGAAAAAGACCATCGGTCTGAAGGCCCCAGAAATAACCAAGTGGAAATCCGCTCTCTGCCCGATAAAATTCAGGTGAATTATCGAAAAGTTGGTTGATTTCCCCATGAATAATTCCATCTGCCGTAGGTATGTTCCCAACTTCATTCTTATTGTACGCGCCATTTACGCCCACATTATATTGAAAATCTCCAATACTATTTGCATATGATAATGCAAGTTCCACTCCTCTATTTGTCACATCACCACCATTTATAAACGGAGCATCTGCACCGGCAGTAGATAGTACTGGGGCTACTATGATAAAATCTTTATTCAGCTTTTTATAAAAGTCAAGATTTACGTTCAACGTATTATTAAGAAACCTGGCATCAAGACCTATATTAGTTTGCTCTGAAGTTTCCCATTTTAAGTTTTCGTTCGCTAACCTGCTGGGGTAAGCTCCTGGAGCTAAAACTCCTTCTTCATTCCCAAAAGTATAGTTGGTATTTGCGTATGTAACGGGCGCTAAATATTGAAATGCACCTGCATTTTGATTACCTACCTGTCCCCAACTTGCCCTTAGCTTTAAAAAGCTGACAATGTCAGAACCGCTCAGAAAATCTTCCTGTGTTAGTACCCATCCTCCAGAAATAGAAGGAAAATATCCCCAACGGTTGTCTTTACTAAAATTAGAAGATCCGTCAGCCCTAAAAGTGGTATTCAGCAGATATTTGTCCTTATAATTATAGTTTATCCTCCCAAAATAAGACATCCTTTTGTTAACAAAATTAGGTCCGCCGCCTGCACTAAGTAGACCACCGCCCTCTGAGTTTACGGCATTGTCAAGCCAGCCGTGCTTTAGATCATTAAAAGTTAGATCAACGTTAGAGCCATTAATATAGGTTCCTTCGTAATTATAGGATGATGTACCCAACAAAACTTCAAACTGATGCTTTTCTGCAATATTGAAATTATAGGTTAATAAATTGTCCCAGATCAAGGAGTAGCTTTTTGACTGTGATTGGTACACCCTATCTCTATTTCTAAAAGAATAGATGGAAAGTTGATAAATAGGATCGTAGGAATGACCGTTTGAGGCATTATAATCAATACCCAGACTGGTCCTGAATTTAAGATTATCGGTAAAATTCAGTTCGGTGTATACATTACCCAGTAATTTCTGGCTGTCATTCTCATTCATATTATTATAAACCATTTCTGCGTAAGGGTTAGCCTGCCCAGAGATGTAAGGAGTTGATGTATTTGAAGTATCAAAAAAGTCTCCATTTCCATCATTAAAAGGTAAAAGCGGTGTTACTCCAAAAGCAGGTCTGAGTGAATTGTTGTACTGATTGCCCACACGCACCCCGTTACTTTTTTCATAAGCGAAACTCAAATTCTCACCAAAGGTCACAAAACCATCATACATATCATGTTCTGAATTGATCCTGACATTGTAACGCTCGTAGTTAGACAGCCCTTCACCGCCCACAACACCACCTTGCTGCGTATATGCCAGTGACGAAGAAAACGTGGAGTTCTCGCCACCACCCGTGAAGCCCAGACTATAGTTCTGTGTAACAACGTCATCTTTAAACATCCTGTCCATCCAATTTGTATCTGTAGATAGGTTGTCTATTTCTGCATTGGTAAAAAAAGGCGTTCTCCCAGAATTTACGGCTGCTTCGTTAAAAATAACGGCATATTCTTTAGAATCAAGTAAATCAATTTTATTGGGAACACTTTGAAATCCATAATATTCATCAAAGGTAATCTGAGAAGAATTACGCTTTCCGCTTTTTGTGGTCACCAGCACAACGCCGTTAGAAGCCTGTGAACCATAAATAGCCGCAGAAGCAGCATCTTTAAGCACAGAGATTGACTCAATGTCTGCATTGTTTAAATAGGATATATCGCCGGTCAAAACACCGTCTACTACATAAAGTGGTGAACTACCACCGGTAGAACCTAAACCACGAATCACAACATTAAGGCCAGCTCCCGGTTGTCCAGAAGTTGAAGTGATCTGCACACCTGGTGTTTTACCCTGCAACGCTTCTAAAGGATTGGTTCTGCTTTGATTTTGCAGTTCATCGCCACCCACTTGTATATTGGCACCGGTAACCAATGCTTTACGCTGTGTGCCGTATCCCACGACCACGACTTCATCAAGTTCTGACGTATTGGTTACTAAAGCCACATCAATCAGATTTTGGCCATTTATGGGTATTTCCTGCGTATTGAAACCTACATAACTATAGGACAAGGTCGCATCAGCGGCAGCATCTATTTGATACTTGCCGTCAAAATCTGTTGTAGTGCCCGTAGAGGTACCGACAACAATGATGCTCACGCCGGGAATGGGCTGGCCATCCTCTGCAGCAGTTACTGTACCGTTTACATTAATAGGCTGTTGTGCCCATAAGCTGGTAAAACTCATAATCCCAAAAATGAGACTTAGGAAATACCGCGAGATCGGAAGTTTAAATAAAGTATCTTTCTTCATAAGAATTGTTTAATAAGTAGATATGGAATAATAAATAAATTGGTTTTCATTTTAGTAAATTAAAAACAAGAGCATTTCCAAATTGTCAAATAAATATTTCAAACGTTTGAGTACTTTGCTTTCGGGGTGCTAAATTATTTAAAAGAACTGATCACGAAGGGGACAAAATCGTTTTTAAGAAGGATTAAATGTTTATAGGAGCTTTCTCAAGCCCGTTAAAATTAGGCACTGAGCGATTACGTTGTATCTATTGGAAAAAGCAAGGACGACCAAGATGGCTTAGACCAAAAAATTTTCTCCTTAGATTCTATTTAGTTAAGCAAAAGATACTAATCAATGGTTTCCTTAAATTTTGAAGGAAGGATCCCGAATTTTTTCTTGAAGTTTTTGGTGAAATATTTGGGATTGTTGAAGCCTACCTGAAAAGCGATTTCAGAAATCGTCAACTGACTATCGGCTAACATTGCTTTGCCATGTTCCAAGCGAAGGTCTGTGATGAGTTCCAAAGGAGACTTTTCAAAAAGAACTACTGTTTTATTGTATAGAAAAGTACGGCTTACGCCCAGTTCTAAAGCAAGTTTTTTAACCGAGAACTCGGGGTTTGAATACTGTTTTTTAATAATTTCTAGCACCCTGCGCATCAATTTCTCATCTTCACTCTCCAGTGACACCTTACTGGAAACTTTAGGCATCTTAAGTTTTTTGCTATAGGCCTGTTGAAAAGATTTACGCTGTTTAATAAGATTCTGGATGCGCGTGTAGAGTACGTCAAAACTAAAGGGTTTTGTAATGTAGTCGCTTACGCCTATTTTTAAAGCCAGGAGTTTGTTTTCTTCTTGTGCGTTTGCCGTGAGCATTATAAAAGGGATATGCCGTGTTCTGCTATCTCCCCTTATTTTTTGGCATAAAGCGGTGCCGCTCATAACCGGCATGGCAGAATCACAAATAATAAGGTCTGGTCGTACCGCAAGTGCTTTCTTCCAACCTGCTTCCCCATCCTGCGCGATGAATACATTAAAAAATTCAAGGAGGCTTTTTGCGAGGTAATTCAAGAAATCTTCATCATCATCTATAATCAATATATTAAAAACACCCTGTTTTTCAACCGATTTTAGCTCGTTTTTGGTGGTTTTTAGAGCCACTTCTTCTTTTTCCGGAAAGGATGTAATGGAATCACCCAGATCTTTCAATGGAATTTTTATGGTAAAAACAGTACCCACTCCCGGCTCGCTCTTGACCGAAATTTTCCCTTTGTACAGATCAATATATTCTTTAACTAGGGAAAGTCCAATACCGCTCCCTGAATTTTGCGCTGCTTCGGGGTGCTCTACTTTAAAGAACCGGTCAAATATTTGCTCTTTTTCTTTTTCCCCAATGCCAATCCCGGTATCGCGAACCTTTATTTCTAATATTTTTTTATGGGAAGGGAGCTCTGAAGTATTTTTCAGTTTAAGCTCCACGCGTATTGCTCCTCCTTTTGGTGTAAATTTAATAGCATTAGCAATTAAATTATAAAGGATCTTATCCAACTTATCAGTGTCAAAACTGGTATTAAAAATGGCAATAGTAGTCTTAAAATCGATCGTTAATCCTTTGTTTTCGGCCAATTTTTCAAAAGAATTGACGATTTCTTCTATAAAGGCGATAATATTTGCCTGAGAGGAAGACAATAAAGTTTCCTTTTTGACATTGCCCAGATCAAGTACCTGATTGATTAGTCTCAATAATTTATACGCATTTTTGTTAATTGTATCCAGTTGTTCCTTCGCCTGTACATTGATTTCATACGCCTTTAATTTTTCCAAAGGTGCAAGAATTAGGGACAAAGGTGTTTTGAATTCGTGGCTTATATTGGTAAAAAACCGAATCTTCATCACATCCATTTCATGTACATGCTCGGCCTCCCTTTTATCCTGTTCCACCTTAAAATTTCTCCGTTGGCGCAAGATGATCCTTGTGCGTGCGAAATACAATAAAGCCAGGATCGCAAAACTATAAAAAACATAAGCATAGATCGTCTTATAAAACGGCGGCAAGATCTTAATCGTCAACGTAGCGGGATCTTGTGTCCAGACTTGATCGTTATTTGACGCCCTGACTTTAAATTGATATTCCCCGGGATCCAGATTAGTGTAGGTCACGCGGCGCTCCTTACTGCTGGCACTTTGCCACGCATTATCAAAACCCTCCAGTTTATAGCTGTACTTATTTTTAGAAGGTTGAAAATAATCAAGAGCGGCAAAGGCTACCGTAAATAGATTTTCACTGTAATTCAACGTGATTTTATCAGTGACTTGTATAGGTTTTTTGAGAAGGACACGACCATTGATCTCTTCATGTACTTCCACCGGCTTATTAAAAAGACTAAATTCGGTAAAGATGATTTTTGGCTTTTTCTTGTTGTATTCAAACTTTCGGGGATTAAAGCGATTAAAACCGTGCATTCCACCTACCAGCAATTCGCCGGTTTTTATTTTAAAAATGGCATTTTCATTGAATAAATTGCCCTGCAGACCATCTAAATCGTTATAATTTTTAAAATTTGGTGGAATGCGACCGCTGGTTTGATTGGTTTTATTTTTTTGAAATTGTGTGATTCCGAAGGATGAAGTAAGCCACAGATCGTTTTGATCATCTTCTACAATGGCGATGATCTTTTTTCCCGGTAAACCATCTTTTAAAGAGTATCTATAAAAAGAAACCGACTTTTCATCAAAAAGGTTGAGGCCATCTTGCGTTCCCACCCAAACATTGCCCGCGCTATCTGGATAGATCGAAAGAATATAATTGCTGC
>Ga0314774_1000555_pt1 | contig 28944 bp, 25 predicted proteins | sample MetaGCBIA2018_FD_204515 | JGI IMG/M metagenome (GOLD analysis project Ga0314774, IMG submission 204515) | Cryopeg brine microbial communities from Beaufort Sea near Barrow, Alaska, United States - CBIA 2018 | ecosystem: Environmental > Aquatic > Marine > Coastal | place: USA: Alaska | collected...
GTATCATGTGAATGTATTGGATTTTTCAGAGATAAATGAAAGTAAACATGGTTTTATTATTATGTTTATGAAGTTATTGCAAAGAGTAGAACTCTTTAGTCAATATAATGAAAAAACATTACTTGCTTATGCAGACATTATTTATGTCACGTATTTACCCTTGCTAGAAGCACTTTCAGATCAACCTGACAATGAAACGCGATTTAAAAAGGCTATGACAGGTCTTATAAGAGGTTTAATGTAGACAAACTGTGTTTGAAAATTCAGATAAAGAAGGATAGATCGGTTCGATATGATATAATAAGTTGATAAAACGTGGATAGACATCATCTTAGTGATTTTGTTAAATATATATATAAAGCGTACAAGGGAGAGAGGGGGAACTATGAAGATATACAGAATTGGCTATATAGTGCTTATGAGTATTATTCTGATTGTTGTGCTTTTTTTTGCTTTTGCGAATCAACAAAGTGAGAGTAGAATGATTATATCGTTAATGGTCTCAGCACTTTTTGTGATATCTTTGATGTTGTTTCTTTTATTTGAACTTATATATAAGAAAGTGAATAAATCCTCTAATCAAATTAATAAACTTGTTACAATGCAAGACAAGTACAAATCGTTGATAAGTGTTATGGCAGATATGATTTTTATTTATGATTGTGAAGGGAATATTCTAGACTATCAATCTTCGAAAGAATCAAAAAAGCTATTTGAAAAAAAATTAGTCATCGGAAAGAATTTAAGTGAAGTAGTTCCTGAAAAAGCAACTAAAATTGTTATAAATGCAATAAAAAAAGCAATAAAAAGTGGAGAGATACAAGAATATGAATACAATTTAAAAATAGGAGATACTATATCTTATTTTGAGACAAGGATGATTAAACAAAAAGATGATAGCGTCCTTGCAATTGTTAGAGATATTAGTGTTTTGAAGCGGAGAAGAATGCAGATAGATGAACTCAGGTACAAGGATCAACTTACAAATCTTTATAATCGAAGATATTTTGATGAAGAGATGGAGCGATTGAATACTGAGTTGTTTTTACCTTTGGGCGTTATTATGATAGACGTTAATGGATTAAAGCTAACGAATGATGTCTTTGGTCACCTAGCAGGTGATGCGTTATTAATCAAGATTGTAGGAATCCTTAAGCTAGTAGGGTTACATACAGAGGATGATTTTATTGCTAGGATAGGCGGGGACGAGTTTGCAATCATATGCCCTAATATACAAGACAATGAGATTGAAGCGATTATAATGAACATTAATGAAAGAACAAAAAACAACTTTGTCAATGAATTACCCATATCCTTATCACTTGGATGGGATATTAGAGAAACAATGGCAAACACATGGGAGGAAACATTCATTTCGGCAGAGAATAAAATGTATCGTATGAAATTAACTGAAAGTAAAAGAATAAGGAATCAAATTATTCAAATAGCAATGAAATCATTAAACCAAAAAAATATAAATGAAAGAAAACATTCATTGTGTGTAGGAGCATTAAGTGGAATGATTGCCGAGTTTATGGGACTAAGTAAAGAAGCCATAAAGACTGCAGAGACTGCTGGATTACTACATGATATCGGGAAAATAGCTGTTCAACAGGAATTATTAAGTAAGCCTGGATTATTGACAGAAAAAGAATTTGAAGAGCTCAAAAAGCATTCGGAAAATGGATATCAAATCCTACGATCAGTAGATAGTTATTCTCATTTAGCAGATATTGTTTTATCTCATCATGAAAGAATGGATGGTAAAGGATATCCTAGAGGATTTATGGAAGAAGAAATTCCTATAGCATCTAGGATTATTTCTATAGCAGAAGCATATGAGGCACTAAGAATAGACCGGCCTTATCATAAAGGCGTTAATCATAAGGAAGCAACAAGAGAAATCTTAGCAAATGCCGGCAGTCAATTTGATGAGCGAATAGTACGTGTGTTTATAGAAAAATTTAAGGAAGAGGATTTTCTAGAGAAATGTCAAGGGGGAATTATAAATGAATAAAGATAAGAATCCAGTGAAACAATCATTTGATATAAGTAAGATAATTAATCTGGTTCCAGGTACTTTAGTATATCGTGGTGTAAAATCAGAACCATTTAGCATTGAATTGTATCGATATAATAGTGACAATTATACAATCAAAAATTTCTCTAAGTTTCAAGAGTTAAAGAACTACTTAGCAAGTGAAACAGACATAGAAAATCCGATAACATGGATCAATATTACTGGAATCAATCAAGTAGAAGAGATTGAAAAAGTCGGGAATTTTTTTGGAATTATAGAATTAATATTAGAACAGATTCTCAGCATTTCCAAACATAGTATGTGCAAATACACAAATGATTATATTTTTAACGATGTACAGATGATTTACCTAGAAGACAATAAGATAAACAATGAAAATATAAGTATTTACAAGAATGCTGAATACATTATAACTTTTCAAGAAAGGAAAGGTGATGTATTCGATCCTATACGCGAGAGAATTAGTCATGACTTAGGAACGATAAGAGATTCGGATCTAGGCTATACATACTTTTCTGTTTTGGATGCTCTCATTGATAACTATTTAAATGTCATGGAAATGTTGAAATTAGAAGTTGTGTCGATGGAGGAGAAGGTCACCAATCTAGATGTTCTAGAGGTTACTAGTATACATCAAGTTAGGAAACATTTTATGCTCATTAAATTCAGTGCAAATCCGATTGAAAAATTAGTACAACAACTTTTGTCAAATCAGAATATATTAGGGATTAATAATAATGTCTACATAGAATCTTTATCTGATCATATTAAAGAAGTACAAAATGAGCTGCTTTTACAAAAAGAAATAGTTGATGGTTTGTTTCAAAACTATATGTTGAATAATTCGAATGATATGAATAACATTATGACAACATTAACGATTTTTTCAGCGATTTTTATTCCTTTGTCATTCCTTGCAGGTGTGTTTGGCATGAATTTTGAGAATATGCCAGGTCTTGCCAATATGAATGGATTTTATTATTTTATAGTGGGCTGTGTATTAACAATAATTAGTATGATTACTTTTTTTAAAGTAAAAAAGTGGTATTAGAATTGCAAATTCTCAGCTGACATTTATTCAGAATAGGATGTCGAGTCCTTGTAATATTTAGCTTGACTATTTATAGAAAAAGCGTATAATAAACCCAAATCATTAATTAGAAGGAGCGGATCTGATCGATAACAAATACAAAAAAATACGATTGCATTAGCATGACCACTATTTAAAATATACTTTGTTCTTGAATATTTATTTGCGACACACGTGTGTTGCAGTTGTTTGAGTTCGCCTGTAGGGTGATGCTTTTTTTGTACATAAAACCATTGATTACGACAGCCTGAATGTTATTTGTACCATAAATGACATTAACAAAACTTGATAAGAAACGCAATAAATAACAAAATCATGATGATGAAATAGATAAGGATATAGTGGATGGTAAAGAAATAGGTACGGATAAAAAGTATGGTAAAGAAATAGGTAAGGATAAAATGTATGGTAAAGAAATAGGTACGGATACAATAGATGGTAACGAATAAGGTAAGGATAAAATAGATGATGATGAATAAGGTAAGGGTATAAGATATGATGATGAATAAGGAATATGAAATAGACGATAATAAATTTTCGGATTACGAAGAATTAATGAAAAAGAAAGAAAAGAAACGGGTAGCAAGAGCGAAAGAAAATAAAAGCGATAAGATTGAAAAACCGAAAAGCAAAGAATTGAAAGAGTATAGAAAGTTAAGAAATGGCAATAAGTATTTAGATTACGATGATTATGACTTAGAAATTATTTAAGAAGATCCATTATGAGAAAAGACCTCTGCTTGTTTGATAGGTATTCTAAGCTATCAAACAAGCAGAGGTCTTTGAAATTTCTTGCCGTACTTAAATCAAATAAGCGAAAGATTCATATGGACGAAGATTTTGAATATCCTTTAAAGGTTGATCATTGTAATTGGTAATAATCAATCTTGAATTGATAGGGGATATGAAATCTGGAAGAATAAAAGGAATTTCATTCCCTGTAACATTACATACAACCAAAAGTTTGTTTTCAGCATCTGAGCGTATATAAGCAAAGATACTAGGGTCTTCTTCAAGCAGCAATTGAAAGTCGCCATAAACAATCAGATCCATTTCTTTTCTAAGTGCTATCAATCGTTTATAATGATAGAAAATAGAATTGTCATCTTCAAGCGCTAATTCAACATTAATGGTTTTGTAGTTAGGATTCACCTTTAACCAAGGTTTTGTTGATGAGAATCCAGCATTAGCAGTTGAATCCCATTGGATAGGTGTTCGTGCGTTATCTCGACCATTTTCCCAGATTGCTTTCATCATATCTTCATGTGAGAATCCATCTTTGATATTCTTCTTATAGAAGTTATGGGTTTCAATGTCATCATAATCCTCAAGGGAATCAAACTTAACATTGGTCATTCCGATTTCTTCTCCTTGAAATATGTAGGGTGTGCCTTTTAAAAAGTGTAATAAGGTGGCCAACATTTTAGCGGATTCCACTCGATATAATCCTTCATCACCTCTTTTGGAAACAATTCGAGGTAAATCGTGGTTGCTCCAAAAAAGTGAATTCCATCCTTCATCCGTAAGTTCGGTTTGCCACTTTGAAATGACTTTTTTGAATTCAAGCATATCTAAAGGTTTGGGTTTGAACTTACCATACACTTCATCCCAGTCTATAGTAATATGTTCGAATTGGAAGATCATACTCAATTCATTTCTTTTTGGATCAGAATACATCTTTGCTATTTCAGGAGTTGCACCCCAAGTTTCGCCGACGGTTAAAACATCTCTATCGCCAAAAGTTGCGATATTCATTTCTTTAAGGAGTGTATGTAACCGAGGGCCATTGCCGGTGATTTTACGATCCACTTCTTTGGCAATAAGATCGATAACATCCATTCTGAATCCACCAACGCCTTTGTCCAACCAAAAATTCATCATATCATATATTTTATCTCTAACTTCTTTGTTCTCCCAATTGAGATCAGGTTGTCTTCTGTCAAACAGGTGAAAATAGTATTGACCGGTTAATTCGTCAAAGGTCCAAGCCGGACCGCTAAAGATTGAATCAATATCATTTGGAACAAGACCATCATCGGTTGGGTCCCTCCAGATATAATAATCTCTATATGGGTTGTCTTTGGATTTTCTTGATTCTTTGAACCAAAAATGTTCATCAGAAGTATGATTCACGACAAGGTCCATGATGATTTTAATGTTCCGTTTACTTGCTTCTTGTATCAAACGATCGATATCATCCATAGTTCCATATTCATCTGCAATGTCCCTATAATTAGATATATCATAACCATTATCACACATAGGTGAACTGTATACGGGTGATAACCATATGACATCAATACCGAGATCATCAAGATAATCAAGTTTGCTGATCATACCATTGATATCACCAATGCCATCATTGTTGCTATCTTTAAAACTCCTTGGGTAAATTTGATAAACGACTGAGCTTTGCCACCATTTCTTTTCCATTTAAACACCTTTCATATTGCTTATTGTGTTCAATGCCTGATATCAGTACGTTGAACCTTGCTATTGATACATAGGTCATTGTATACTTGATGTAGTCATTGTTGAATCATATAGCTATTGTATACTGTGAGTGATAGTTTTATCAAGGGTGTAAATGACACTAAACTTTGGATTTTAAAAGAACGAACTGGTCGCTCATGTCGCCATCGTTCTTTCCTTTGCTTTGTTCTTTTTATCCCCTAGCTGAGGTATATGGCGATGTATGGGATAGTTCTCAGGTACTGCCACGTAGGACTTTGAATCACTGATCAAATTTTCTTACGAGGCCGAGGTGCGTTTGCTGCGCCTCGTGGCTCACTAGAAAATTGATCTGGGATGAGCGGCCTACGTTGTAGTGCCAGAGAATCTATCCTTATAGCGATATAAGCCGAACGTATTTGTAGTACCAGAGAATCTATCTTATGGCGACATAAGCCGAGAGTATACATCTCCAAAAGACAATGCTCATATACAAAGGTTCAAGGCCATTTACAACAATGAAAGTAACTTAAGAAAGGGCGATTAGAATGGATAAATACGAAAACCACAAAAAAGTCTACGATATTACGGACAATGCAGCACTCGTGCTCTCTGAATTCAATAAAATATCTAAACTCATAGATCCAGATTATAACATTCCCAACTCTCTTCAAGCAATCTTGGGTAAAGTATATCGCTATGAAGGTAAGACACAAAGTGAGATTGCCAAAATCTATAAAAGTGATTATCAGAATACCATACGTTATATAAGTGAACTTGAAACCCGTGGATTTATCAGGAAAGAAGCAATAGATAATAAAAGAAAAGTCATATATCTGACAGCGTTAGGCCAAGAAGTAAACAATCACTTCATGGAAGAGCGGGGTGAATTTATAGAACAGGTTTTGTCTCAAGTAGATGAAGTGGATCTACGGACAACAAAAGAGACGCTAAATAGGATAGCGAACATAATGAGTAACTATTCTGAATCTTTGACAAAAACAGACTAAAAGTATTGCGTCATCCATTCTTGTATTCACTCGTAGTCATATTAAAATGTTTTTTGAAAACATATGAAAAATGTTTGACACTGATGTAGCCAACTTTTTTGGTGATTTCTTCAAGTGTCATTGATTTATCGTTTAGTAGCAACAACGAAGCTTGCTTCATCCTGACATCTGTCAAATATTTGATATAGGATTGACCGACGGATTCATGGAATAAGTTGCTCAGATAAGAGGGGGACACACTCAAAACATCAGCAATCAGTGATAAACTAATAGGTTCATCATAGTGATTCAGAATATAATCTTTAACTTTTGAGACAAGAGTATTCTCAGCTTGATTGTCAAGAAGAGGTTTATTCATCATTGTTTCAATAAGTTCTATACCTTCTGACAAATTAATGACTTCATGAGTATTCACGTTATCTAAAGATAAATTTTGACATAAATAATCAAGAACATATACAGTGAAATGAGTCGTTGCCCATGAGGAGAGATGGTTAGTTGCAAATTCAAGCAGATTATCAGTTGTTAACTTTGTAGTGACAGTGTCATGAGAGTTGAGAGCATACATAAGAGTAGCAAGTAAATTGTGTAATTGCTCTATAAGAGTGCTGCTGAGTGAGTCGAGATAGAAAGTGACTGGTGTTTTTTTGGATGCAAACATAGCCTGTAGAATGGCATTATTAGCATTTTCATAGGAGAGAGAAAGTTGCAATATATCCGTTTCGACACTACCGACATAAGTGTTGAGTTCAACAGACAGAGTTTGGTCAAAAATGGAGCTTATAGAGTTATGAACCTGAAACACTGATTTTCTTAGGTTGTCATTTTGTGTCAAAGGCAGATAAACGAGAGTATTCCCGGTAGCATCAAGAAATACCTTTCCATGTGTCCCTTTGAGCGCTTGAAGGGCTGTCTGATAGATCAGAAGCTTGGTCAGCGCTGCGTTGACGGAAGTGCTTTTGGAAAGCGAAGCAGCATATGACTGCTGTAATACAAGGATGACACCTTCTTCATCCATTAGGTTGATATCGAGCTGATATAATAACGGGAAAAGGCTTTTTATCTGAACATGAGATTGTGAAACGATTGCCTGAAGAAGGTTTGTACCAATATCTTCTTTATATCGGGAAGAGAGCTGGACCAGCTTCAAATATTCGAGGTTGGAAGATTCTTTTTGATCTAGAACCGTTGCAATCTCATTTAGCATGGCTTGAAGCTCGGAATTGACGATAGGTTTTAATAAATAATTGGAAACACCGTATCGAATGGCTTTTTTTGCGTATTCGAATTCTCCATATCCTGATAATATGACTGTGACAATATGTGGGAAGTTGAGGTAGATGGTTTCACAAAGGGCAATACCGTCCATGATTGGCATTTTAATATCAGTGATAACTAAGTCATAGCTTCCAGCTGCCAATAGTGCACAAGCCTCTGAACCATCCGAAGCTTCACCAACAACTTGCCAATTGGGTGACAATTTGGGAATCATGGTTTTCAAGAAAGAGCGAGTGAGCTGTTCATCATCTACAATCATTACTTTATACATGTGGATCCTCCTATTAAAGCTGCATTGGTAAGTACAATTCGACAACAGTGCCTACATTAATGGTGCTAGTAACTTTGATGCCGTATAAGTCACCGTATTTAATCTGAATTCTTCTGTGAACGTTTAAAAGAGCAATGCCACCGTTTTTGCTATTGATATTCAGTTCATTGGTTGCCTTTACACCGTTGTTTAATTTCTCCTGAAGCGCAACGAGAGTATCTCTTGACATACCGATGCCATCGTCCTTAACACTGATAAGGATGTGGTTTTCTAATTTAGTGCTTGTAATTGTAATCGTTGTCATCTTTTTTTTGGATTCGCAACCATGGATGACAGAATTCTCAACGATAGGTTGAAGACTCAGCGCTGGAATAAGATAACTGTATAAGCTAGGATCAATATCGATTTTATAATCAAGACGATCAATATAGCGACTTTTTTGAATGGATAAATAAGCATCAAGAAGCTCGATTTCAGTCTTTATGGTAATGTCTTTTTCGATGTGACTAAGACCTCTTAGAATAATGCTTAACTTGTTGATGTTGTTGACAGCGTCATCATATTGTTCGGTTTGAATAAGCATGCTGACCATATTCAATGTGTTATATATGAAATGTGGCTGGATTTGACTGAACAAATAGTTGATTTGTGCTTCTTTCTGTAAATATTTGGCTTCATATATCTGGTGAACCAATTTATCATTTTCTGTAAACATGTGCTTCAACTCTGAGACCATGTCATTCAATGCATGTGAAAGGTAAGCAAGTTCATCTTTTGAAGATGAGTTAAAAACAACATCCAAATGACCACCTTGGATCTTTTTGATTGTAAAAATAATGTTGTTTAATGGGTGCAAAAATCTATATAAGTAAAACATGATAATCAATAGTGATGCTGCAAAACAGACGAAGGCAATAATGTTGGCAGTACGTCTTACGCCTAACAAGCGGTAATTGACGGTATCATAGGATGTGATGCCAATCATCGTCCAATTTGTGTCTTTGACATTCACATAATTGATTAGATATTGTTTGTCATTGATATTAATTTCATTAGGTTTGATAGTGCCATCTTGAATGCTTTGATAAAGAGTGTTGTATGCGACAGTATCAAAACCAGAGACGTTCGAATGAATAAGCTGATTGTCCGAATCCATGATGAAAAGGCCGCCATCGTTACCAAAATCAGGTTGATCACAAATAGTTTTAATGCCTGAGTAATTCGCGTCAACTTTTATGACACCAAGAATGCGATCTGTATTGCGAGTGCTTCGTATAACGCGTACAATCGAAAAAACAATGTTCCTTGGATTTTTGATGATTTGTTCCAAGTGTGCAGAAACCAGAAGCGGTTCTTCGGTTGCCATTGCCTTTTTGTACCAGTCATAGTCTTGATAGATTTGAGTGCTATCGATAGTAGAAGGTATTCTTTCACCTTTATAGATCTGGTCGGTCAAAAGAAAGACACGGATTATATCCTGCCTAGGAGTAATCAGTATCTGGTCCAAAAAATCTTCAATTGTACGTGTACGGTATAAGCTAATCAAGTCCGAATCGTCGATTTTCTTATCAAGAGCATCGATTACATTGTGGTCATAATAAGGTGATAAGGACAAACGGTATAAATCATCGATATAACTTTCTATGTTCATAGCAGATAACTCAATAATCTGCTGTGCCTTTTCAGAGGATTGCTCAATAAGACTTTTGCTGTATTGTGTGTATAAGGATAATGAAATAATAGTGATAGCAATTAGTATAAGTGAGGCTGTGCTTAAGAATAATTTGAAGTAAATGCTTTGAAAATTAACTTTTATCGAAATAAGATTACCCCCTACACCCAGTGAGTTGTTGTGATTTCAGAAGTCTTTAAATAGCTTAACAAAGGTAAACGTGACATTCCTGTTGAATGGTCAACTTTAGTATTATTATATCATTAACCAGAACCTTGTTGTGAAAATCTTATAATTACGAACCTATTTCTAAGATTTAAGGGGCTTCGTCTGGCTGATTAAGACGGCATGTCCAAGCCGATCTTGTCGGACTTGATTATTTTGTTGAGGTTTTTATCTGTATCGCTATTGGATAGGAAATTCTTGGTAGAGGAACCTATTGAGTTAATTGCAGAATATAGTGATATACTCGAGAAACCTGATACAAAAAGCGTCCCGTTAGCGATAAACGAGACGATGTCAATACTGCATATTCATACCAATGAGCTTTTTGAATCAGAAGAATGAACCCAATTTATCCTACTGATTTATAGAAGACTAATTACATATTAGTATATAACCTTTATTATATTTCTTGCTGATTTCAACATCAGATCTATTTATTGATTTTAGCTTCTTGCGAATGTTAGCAATATGGACAGAAATCGTACGTGTTGAAATATCACAATTAGGTCCATATAGTAGTTCGAGAATCATTTCATCAGTACAATAAGTGGTTTGTTGTGACAAGTATTTAAGTATCTTAAATTCAGTTAAAGTCAACTGAGCATAATTACCTTTGTAACAAACATCGTTTTCATCATAATCAAACAATAGACTGTTAATTACTTGAGGAGCTGGTGTTCCTGTTGGTACTTGGATACGATTGTACAGTGCAATAATTCGAGAGCGAAGTATTTCCATATCAAATGGTTTTCCAATGTAGTCATCAGCGCCATAATTAAAACCTTTAAGGATGTTCTCTTTAGAGGAATACGCAGTAAGATAAATAATACCGACAGAGGATGTTTCTTTAAACAGTTTACAAAGTTGATCACCACTTATGTCAGGCAATAGATTATCAAGCAAAATAATATCAGGATTAAAAGTTTTAAAAGCTTCTATTGCTTCATTTCCATTGTATGCTTGATAGATTGAATAGTGATGATGCTTTAAGTACATTGCTAAGCTATCAGATATATCTTTTTCATCTTCTACAATAAGTACTTTCGGATTCATTAATTCACCTCTTCTCAAGTCTAGAGTAGCAAATATACAGTCATTTGTAAAGAAAATTAAACGATAAGACCATTCGATATTTGTTAAGACTTCTTTGCAAAATCCTCAGTTTAACTATGTTATAATGACTTGGGAGTAGTTTATATAGATAGTTTTATTTTATATTAGTTTTATGGATTCACTTGGAACCAATATGAGAATTATGTTAAATAATTGTCATATTGGTTTATTGTTTTTTTGTCTCAAACATCCTATTTCACTACTTTACATCATTAAAGAATTATGCTATACTACTATCAATATAAGTGAAAATCAAGGATTGGAAAAAGTATTAGTTATTAAGGTGTTCAGCGAGTCGTCGGTGGTGTGAGGTACGATACATACAATAATTAAGAATGGTTCCATGAGATGCAAGGTGAATTAAGTAGCCAATGCCGGGATCTCCCGTTACAGAGATAAGATATCGATAATTAATTATCCGTATTAATAGAATTTGAGTGGCCAAACATTTCGTCTCAAACGAAGTGTTTTTTGTATATGTAGAGATATGCAATGGTACCATTTGGGTGGCATAACGAAGACGATTCGTCCCATATAGTGGATGATTACGTCTTTTTTTATTACTAGGAAAGTCCTCCATAGGACTTCCCGGCTGGTCGCAACCAAAGGTTGCTGCTCGCCAATGCAACCTCATCGGACAATGGTCACAATTCTGCTTTGCAGAAACCGTGTGTGTGGAACACACACTTTGTACTTACTAGACAGGAGAAGAATATGAAATTAATAACTTACGAACGCAAATTATCAGGAGATACTGAGACACCTATATCACTATATTCCAAATATGTTGGCGAAAAAAATGGATTTTTGCTAGAAAGCAAAGAGTTACCAAGAGGACGGTATTCATTTATGGCAGCCAATCCATATATGACAATACGTGCTTATAAGGAAAGAATTGAAACAGTTATGGATTCTGTTAGCGAAACGGTCTATGGCAATGCATTAGATTTGGTTGAAAAGTTAATGGCATCTATAGAGGTTACGAATACAACGGATTTATCCTTTGTTGGAGGAGCGGTTGGAACGGTTGGTTATGACATGATTCGTAACTATGAGGATATACCCGATGAGAATGAAGACACTATTGAAACACCGGATTCGCATTTATTATTTGTGAAAGAAATGGTTGTATATGATCATCATTTTCATCAGATTCACTTGATTTGTCTGGATACGAACGATATAGAAGGTGCTACAAATAGTGACAAGAGATTTGATGAAATGGAAGCGTTAATCCATGGTCGATTAAATTTAGTGAAACACTCAGAGGCTCTGGACATAGAATTCAAATCAAATATGGAGCAGGAAGAATATATGAAGGCAGTTAACAAAGCTAAACAATATATTTATGACGGTGATATTTTTCAAGTTGTATTGTCACAAAGACTAAGTGGTAAAGGTACTAATATAGATACATTTAATCTATATAGAAAGTTACGTCAAGTAAATCCATCACCTTATATGTACTATTTTAATATGAAGGATTATTCAATAGTAGGAAGTTCGCCGGAGATGTTAGTTGAACTTAAAGACGACGTGATTCGAACTTGTCCTATTGCCGGAACGAGAAAAATCGGTGAAACGGAAGAAGAAAATCTAGCATTAGCGGCAGATCTTCTGGCAGATGAGAAAGAAAGAGCAGAACACATGATGTTGCTTGACCTAGGTCGTAATGATATGGGAAAAGTATCTGAAATCGATTCGGTTCATGTTGATCAAATGATGGAAGTTCATAGATACTCACATGTAATGCATTTGGTATCTTTGGTCTCAGGAAAAAGAAAAAAAGGACTTAGCATGTTTGATGTATTAATGAGTTTTCTGCCTGCTGGAACGTTGTCAGGAGCTCCTAAAATCAGAGCTATGGAAATCATCGATGAACTCGAGAATAAACGTAGAGGCATTTACGGCGGAGCGATTGGTTATTTTGGCTTTAACGGAAATATGGATATGTGTATAGCAATCAGAACAATGGTTATTAAGAATGACATAATTAATATTCAAGCGGGAGCAGGTATTGTAGCCGATTCCGATCCAATTAAGGAATACGAAGAAACTATTAGTAAGGCTAAAGCTTTAGTAACTGCAATCACTAAATAATAAATCACATCAATATGATAAAGAACACCTATAGGACAAAGGTATAATAAGGAGGCAATTATGTTACTATTAATAGATAATTATGATTCATTTACATATAACTTATATCAGTATATCGGACATTTTGAAAAGGATATCAAAGTTGTTCGAAATGACAAGATAACAATTGAAGACATTGAGAAAATGAACCCTGATCACATTGTGCTATCACCTGGCCCAAAGACTCCAAAAGAAGCGGGAATCTGTATTGAGCTAATTCAGCATTTTTACAAGAAGAAACCAATACTCGGTATCTGTTTAGGTCATCAAAGCATTGGTGATGCGCTCGGAGGTGTGGTGAAACATGCTAAAAGCCTTTATCATGGGAAATCAAGTGTCATAGAGTTTAATAAAGATCCTATCTTTAATGGGATTGAGTCACCTGTTCAAGTAGCAAGATATCATTCTTTAATTGTTGAAAAAGACAGTTTGCCTGAAGATTTAAGTATCCTAAGTGAATATGAAGGTGAAATAATGGCAATGAAACATAAAAGTTATCCGGTATACGGATTACAATTTCATCCTGAATCTATTTTGACAGAGCATGGAATGACAATCATTGAGAACTTCTTAAAAATCAGATAATGAGTGAGGAGACATATGAAAGAATACATTGAAAAAATAATTATTGGTAATGATTTAACAGTTGATGAAATGACACAAGTCATGATGGCCCTTATGAACGGTGAAGTGGATCAGATTATTGCTTCAAGTTTTCTGACTGCTTTGAAGATGAAAGGTGAATCAGTAAGTGAAATTGTTGCAGGAGCAAAGGTTATGCGTGAAAAGGCTTCTACAATAATGATTGATAAGGAAGTCACTCTAGATACTTGTGGAACGGGCGGGGACCATTCAGGAACATTTAATATCAGTACAGCAGTAGCAATCATTGCAGCAGCGAATGATATTGCAGTTGTTAAACATGGTAATCGTTCTGTTTCAAGTAAATGCGGTTGTGCAGATGTCCTTGAGGAACTGGGCGTAGCAATTGATATTACACCGGAACAAGTGAAAGAATGCGTTGATGAAACCAACATTGGATTCTTGTTTGCTCCGACATTCCATTCGGCAATGCGTCATGTGGGACCGGTCAGAAAAACATTAGGAATGAGAACTATATTTAATATATTAGGACCTTTATCAAATCCCGCAAATGCATCATATCAATTGGTTGGTGTGTTTGATGAAAGGCTGCTTGAAATCTTTGCAAAAGTTTTAAAAGAATTAGGCGTCAAAAGAGCGTTGGTCGTACATGGCACTGATGGTCTTGATGAAATAACCATTTCAGGTGACACAAAAGTGTGTGAACTTAATAATGGAGAGATTAAATTCATGACAATTAGACCGGAAGATTTCGGATTAATGAGTGCAAGCCTCGAATCAATAAAAGGTGGGGACAAAGCTCTGAATGCCAAGATTTTGATAGATTTATTTAATGGTAAAGAAGGTCCAATGCGTGATGTGTTATTGCTTAATGCAGGTGCTGCACTTTATGTATGTGGAAAAACCGCTACAATCAATAAAGGAATTAAAGCGGCAGCAGCAGTTATTGATAGCGGTAAAGCGCTTGCTAAGTTAAATGAGTTTATTGAGAAGTCTAATACGTATAAGTGAATATGAAAATGAGGTGATTGTGTGCCAATTTATTTAAATGAAATCGTAACTAAAAAGCGAATTCGACTAGAAGAAAAGCAGTTGTCGTTAGACGAACTTAAAAAGCAAATAGAAACGGTGGATAAACGACCAAGTTTTTACGAAGCACTTAAAAGGGATGGCCTTTCAATTATTGGTGAAATCAAAAAGGCGTCGCCGTCCAAAGGTCTTATTCGAGAAGATTTTAATCCGGTTGAATTAGCCAAACAATATGAAGGTTGTGTTGAAGCCATATCTGTGTTGACTGAAGAAGACTATTTTATGGGATCTGATAGTTATCTTCAGGATGTCAGCAAACAAGTATCCATACCAACGTTATGCAAAGACTTTATCATTGATCCTATACAAATCTATAACGCAAAAGCTTTGGGAGCCAGTTGTGTACTCCTCATTGTTAATATACTATCCGATAGCGTCCTTAAAGAGTTTTTGGATTTGGCGCAGGAGCTTCAATTGGATGCTTTAGTCGAAACCCATACGAAAGAAGAAATCGAAAAAGCTGTTGCGGCAGGAGCTAGGATTATTGGTGTGAATAACCGGAATCTATCAACGTTTAAAACGTCAATTGAAGTTACGCTAGAATTAGCTAAATATGTACCTGACGAATGTATTCTCGTTAGTGAAAGTGGTATTCTATCACCGACAGATGTTGAAGTACTCTCTTGTGTAGATATTGATGCAATATTGGTTGGTGAAAATTTCATGAGAAGCGATGATATTATAAAGTGTGCAAAAGATCTTAAAGAGGCTTATAAACCTCGATAGGAAGGGTGAGATAAGGAAAATTATGAAGACGAAAATTAAGATTTGTGGTATAAAAAGAGAAGATGAAGTAGATATATTGAATCGATTTCCTGTCAGTTACGCCGGATTTATATTTGCAAAGTCAAAAAGACAAGTGACAATTGAAAAATGTAATGAACTGTCTTCTAAGCTAAGGCAAGATATTAAACGTGTGGGTGTATTTGTAAATGAGCCCCTTGATTCATTACTTAAGATTATTACAAGTTGTCATCTGGATGTTGTCCAACTACATGGAGACGAAACTGTGGATTACATCAAGGAAATCCCTATCAAAGTGTGGAAAACTATTCCGATTAAGGACAAAGACAGTCTCCTAAGGGTGCAAATCTATGAAGATAATGTGGATGGCATACTTTTTGAAACATATCATAAATCCTTAAAAGGTGGAACTGGGGAAACATTTGATTGGTCTTTATTAAGAGTTTCCAAAAATATAGCACATTCATATGAAAGAATACTTGCAGGCGGTCTAAATGCGAATAATATAAGAGAAGCAATAGAAGTAGTTGAACCTGATGTCCTTGACTTGAATTCCGGTTTAGAAGTTGAAGGATACAAAACATTTGAAAAAATCGAAGAGCTATTTAAGGAGTTGGAATTATGAGTCGTTTTGGAATTTTCGGGGGCCAATATGTGCCTGAATCACTAATGAATCCACTGAAGGATTTAGATGAAGCATTTGAACTTGCGGTTAAAGACCCTAAGTTCATGGAAGAATATCGTTATTATCTTAAACAATATGTAGGGCGACCATCACCGTTATTCTATGCAGAAAGATTAACTGAAAAATATGGAAAAGCTAAAATCTATTTAAAACGAGAAGATTTAAATCATACAGGCGCTCACAAAATCAATAATGTACTCGGTCAGATATTACTAGCTAAACGTATGGGTAAAACGAAAGTCATTGCAGAAACGGGTGCAGGACAACATGGTGTGGCAACGGCAACCGGTGCTGCATTATTCGGTATGGAATGTCGCGTTTTCATGGGCGCCGAAGATATTGAACGGCAATCACTCAACGTATTTCGAATGAAGTTACTTGGAGCTGAAGTAATAGAGGTCACATCTGGTACGGCAACGCTTAAGGATGCTACAAATGAAGCCATTCGAGAATGGGTTAAATGTGTTGAAGATACTTTTTACATTATCGGATCTGTTGTTGGACCGCATCCATACCCAACGATGGTAAGAGATTTTCAGAGAGTCATTGGAGATGAAACGAAGGAACAGATTCTTGAACAAGAGGGTCGGTTACCGGATAGGATCTATGCATGTGTCGGTGGTGGAAGTAACGCTATCGGAATATTCCATCCATTCATTGAAGATAGTTCAGTTAAACTTATTGCAGCTGAAGCGGGTGGACTTGGTGTTCATACGGGGAAACATGCAGTTGTATTATCAGACGAAGTCAAAGCTCATATAGGTGTATTCCAAGGCATGAAAACGGCGCTTCTAGCAGATGGCGATGGCAATATCATTCCGGCGCATTCAATATCAGCGGGGCTTGACTACCCGGGGATAGGACCGGAACATGCGTATTTAGCCAGTACTAAACGTGCCCGTTATGAAGTTATAACAGACAAGGAAGCACTTGACTCATTTGAATTGTTATCGCAAGTTGAAGGTATTATTCCAGCCCTTGAAAGTGCTCATGCGGTTGCATTAGCAGTTAAAGAAATTGACCAGACAACCAAAGATGAAATAATTGTCATTAACATTTCGGGCCGTGGTGATAAAGATACACACACAGTTATGGCATATTATAATCAAGGAAAAACAAATCTAGAAAGTTTGAATAAATAGAAGGGAGAACCTATGAACAGAATACAAGAAGTCCTTACCAACAGAAAAGAAAAGAATTTGAAAAGCTTCATTGGATTTTTAACTGCAGGTGATCCTGATATTAGTAAACTTGAGCCATTGCTATACGCACTTGAAGAAGGTGGAAGTGATGTTATTGAAATAGGGATCCCTTTTTCAGATCCGTTAGCTGATGGCCCTGTTATTCAAGCAGCAGGTCAGCGTTCAATTGAAAATGGAACCAATGTATATAAAGTTTTTGAAGTTCTGGAAAAGTGTAGAAACAAGATAAAAGTACCCATCGCTTTTTTAGTTTATTTTAACACACTTACTGTATATGGCGTTGAAGCCTTTGTCCAAAAATGTGTTGAAATAGGTATCGACGGTTTGATCATTCCTGATCTTCCATATGAGGAGCAAGCTGAACTAACCCAGTTTTTAGATCAGGACAAAATAGCGCTTATACCGTTTGCAACACCGACGTCGAAAGAGCGTATGGCATTCACATTGGCGGAAGGTACAGGTTTTGTATATACTGTATCCTCAATGGGCGTTACCGGTCGAGCATCAGACTTTTACAGCGATTTGGATAACTATATTAAATTAGTTCATAGCTATGCAAAAATACCCGTTGCGATAGGATTTGGTATTTCAACGAAAGAAGATGTAACAAAAATGAGCAAGCTTGCAGACGCGGTTATAGTTGGAACAGCTATTGTTAAGAATATTCATGAAAGCGGTGGAGATCCGGTGAAGTTAAAGGCATTTATTGAAGAACTGGTTTCAGGGTTATAAATAATCATGCAGTACGAGTCAACTGATTGTTTGATTTAATAGGTATATTGAACAATAATTGACGATAAGTGAAAACTTAATAAATTTATAAGAATTTAATCACACATATATCATTTAAATTTGTTATGATGTATAGGTAAGGATGAAACTTAATCACACGCAGTGAGAAGTGTATAAAAACTTAAATATATATTATAAAGAGGTGAGATGATGAACATTGCATTATTTTTAACGCCTAAAAATGATATTGTGACTTTGAAAAGTACAATGACGTTAAGGCAAGCAATGGAGACAATGGAATACCACAAGTATTCAGCAGTACCTGTTATTGATAAATATGGCCGATATGTTTACACATTAAGTGAAGGAGATATTCTCTGGCATCTTAAAGCCAATGAGGATTTGAATTTAAAAGGATCTGAATCAATAATGATTAATCAAATAAAAAGATCTAGAACAATCGAAGCAGTTTCAATAAATGCAAGCATTAGACATGTAGTTGATTTGACCCGATTTCAAAACTTTGTTCCGGTTGTTGACGATACAGGAATTTTTATCGGAATGGTAAAAAGAAGTGATATAATGCTTTCTAAACTTCATGTAATTGAAGAAGATACTACTCCACAATATAATATTGCAGGAGCTTAAGAGTTTAGAATAGACAATAAGACATATAAAGAAATTTACCGCCAATTGCATTTTGCAGTTGGCGGTTTTGCTATGTCGCCGTACTTAAGTATCCTCCATTATATAATGGCTAGACTTAGCTGTTATTTATCGCTAGACAATTGGTGCATAAACGTTCATCACCTCGCCTACCATGAAGCATAAATAACAATTCGTTGATTTGTAAAAAAAGGAAGCATCTAATCGGAATCGTAACGAATAACTTTGCGAAAGTATGTAAATTAGTGTAAAATAATAGAGTTAACACATGTATGGAGAGCGTGTAAAGTAATGTTAACTTAATCAATATTTTCAAGCTATGTTTAAGATATTGGGAGGATAAGGATGAAGAAAGTAATAAGCACTATACTTACTGTAGTAATGATGATATCAATTGCTGGCTGTAGCACTTCAACAAAAGTTGTGGGTCTTGATAAAGCGAAACAACTCACAAGAGAAGAAAGCTATGATGATGCAATCAAAGAGTTGGAAACACTTCTTGATGCGGATGAGTTCAATCTTGAAGCATGGGATATGATTGCAGAAGCATATATCAAAGCAGGACAATTTGAACAAGCGGATGAATGGTTAGAACAATATTTAGAAATGATTGATGACAATATAGATAATAAAGATTTCGACGTATCCAAAGCAATTGACTCTGTTGGTGACTTAGCAAGAGATATATTGCGTGAAGGCGAAGAAGTTAGTTCATGGTATAAAGATGTAAAACCGGCTGCTATTGAAGTTGAAGGTTTAGATGATTTGTACGAAATGGGAACTATATTAGAATTTGATGTGCCTAGTGGTTCACAGCTGTTTTACGAAATCGATGGGTATAGCGTTAAATCAGATGGCATTGAATATATAAACGGAATAGATCTTAGTGAAGTAGGATATTACAATATTGATCTTATTGTTAAGAACGAATATGGTGAGTACAGTCCGAGGTCAAGTTTCTTTGTTGAAGTTTATGATCCTGATATGTCAATGGATGATGATGGTTTAGGTGATGGGGATTTAGTTGAGGCAGGGAGTTTAGAACTTGTACTTCCAAGTTTTGATTTAGCCCCAGGTTCATATTCGGAATATATTGAACTAAGTGTTTCAAACTATGATACAGATCATCCTGATTTGTCCGTTTTTTACACAACGGATGGTTCAGACCCGTCAGATTATATGAATCTTTCTGTAAGAGGGTATTATGGTTATGTACCACTTTCAGCAGGACAATACAATATTGCTATAGTAGCTTATGATAATACCATAGATACATATAGTGATATTGCATATTATGATTATTATATTGACATCCAAGATAGTATTAAACTTGGGCTTTATATGTTGCCGGATGAAACAGTTCGCACTTACCATCAAATATTTGATGAAGCGGGAGCTTATGGTATGTTTGTAGAAATTGACGTATATGAAGATCTGACAGATCTGGATTTTAGTAGTTTACCTGATGGATTGATAACATATGGCACATACGCAGAAGATTTGGCGGCGTATGGTATGGTAGCGGATATTAACACTGTTATCAACCTCTCTGAGTATGACTATATCGGCAATGCACCCGCTATTGGTGCAATAGGTGGAGTGAATTATATGGCGCCATTGACAATTCGCCCAGAATACATGGTATATGGTGGCTACGAAGGCGTGGGTTTGGTGAATTGGGAATACATTCAAGGTGAATCAGAATGGTATGAAAATCGATTCATGTTTGCTGCGGATAATCCTGAGTTCTTCCTTGGAATCTATTATGGACTTGGCGGACCGATTGTTGATACGAGTGGTGATATGCTAAGTTTAGACAAGAACAAATTAATTGAAGCATTAACAATGATTCAATCTATGCCATCAGCGGATATTGGCTCAAAGTTATTCACCCTTGATGAAGTCGGTGATGCAATTGAAGCTAATGGAGCTGAATATTTTGTTTATGGTGATTCTATCGAACGTAATCCGGATTACTATTATGAACAAGTTGGCCCAATGCCTTTATCAAATGGAGAGATGGCAAGTTATTATAATGTAGCGACCGGACTTTTTGTGTCAAAGCTTGCGTTGGCTATGGATCCGAATATGAAATCTAAAATGCAAGAAGTATATGAATTCTTAACCAGTAATAATTATTATATGCCAAGCATTATGGTAGCTGAAGGCTCTATTCCGGCCAATCATTCACAAGCTGAAGAATATGAATTTTATCTGACACTTAGTTTAGATGAGTACATAGATATAATTGAAAATGGAGTGTCAGAGATTCGAGCATATGACTTGTATACTCTTTATGCAGCGTTAAAAGAGCCATTAGATGATTTCGTAAATGGAGCCACACCAGAAAAAGTTGCTGAGAGTATGATACAAAACATCGCTAATAGTGGTAATTAAAGCCATAATCAAGTACAATGTAAGTATTAAAGAATATTAGTGTGTAAACACTGATAATGAATGAAGGTTATAGGTGATTACATGAAGCAAGCTAGAGATACACTTAATCAGATTTTAGTACATCTGTTTAATGATATACTAAAGGTAGAAGAAAAAAGTCTTGCAAAAGGACCATATAGCGAATTAACAATGACTGATATGCATACCATTGAAACCATTGGCTTTAATCAGGAAAGGAACATGACATCTATTGCCAAAGATCTGACTATTACAGTGGGCACACTGACTATTGCTATTAATCATTTGGTTAAAAAGGGATATGTAGAGCGAAAAAGAAGTTCAAAGGATCGTCGAGTTGTACTTGTTTCGCTAACCAATAAAGGGAAAGCTGCGTTTAGACATCATCTGACCTTTCATGATCGTATGGTTGAACAGATAATGGAACAATTAGAAGATAATGAGTTAAAGGTACTGGTTGGAGCACTTCAAAAAATTGATGGCTTTTTCTCAGAAGAAAAGAAAAAACTACTTGAAAAAATCGCATATGACAAAGTAAATAAATAACGAGTTCATAAGCATAAAGTTAAAAAGAGTTCATATGTATAAAGTTAAAACGAGTTCATAAGCATAAAGTTAAGGCAGCCTCAATAGAGACTGCCTTTTGTTTGCATTGTTTTATGAATGTGTTCTATTTCATTTGAAAATGTTGCGTATAATCTTGGTGAGGGATTATGCTAATTCAGCAACAACTTTCTTAAGTGCTTCTAAAGCGTCAGCAGGAAGAACGTCAAGACCAGCTTTAACTGTTGCTCTTGATTCAATATATTGAACTCTATCTACCATACGTGCTTTAAGTTGAGCAACATAATCAGCATCTTTCATATCAGGAATAAATCCTTCAACTTCCATAAGCTTGATATCTGTAAATGTTCCCCATGATCTGAACTTAGCAGTTCCTTCAACGATAGATTCAAGTGAACCTAAAGTAATCGCTGGAGTTACCTTTTTACCCATGAAATCGCCAGTGTTTAAGATATAGCAATCAACTTCTTTTTCTTCAAACAATTGCTTGAACTTCTTATAGTCGTTAGCTAACTTGTAAGTTCTGAATGGGTTTGCATAAGGCTCAACAACCAACGCATTAGGATCAACGCCTGGTGCAAGTCTTTCAGCAGAAGTTCTCTTAGTTGCAAGTGTAGCACCCATTACTGATGCCAATGATGAACCACTTAATTTAACAACTGGAGGAAGTGTAGGGTCTTTCATTAACCAGAAGATTGCATTGATTGGTTCAGCAAATTTATCTTCACGGTTAGGTGACCATAATTTAGATTTAACAGCTCGTCCGTTACCATTTCTGACATCTTCAGTAACTAAAACGATTTTACCATCTTCATCAATAGTAGCTGCGTTGTTTTGTACAGTTAATAAGAAATTATTGTCTGGATTATCCATTGGGTAATCTTGAGTTTTGTCAAAGTATGAAGGCTCAAGAGCTACGGATGAACCGTCTTCTGATGAGATTATGAATGCATCATCATGTAATACGGTGATGTCATATTTATTATTATGTTTAGCGTGAGTAATTGTTGATTTACCTGAACCAGATAGACCAAATACACCAGCAACAAATTTTTTGCCATTTGGAAGGTTGTAACGCTTTTGTCCACCATGACAAGCTGCATAACCATTACGGTTTGCTGTTCCCCATCCGAGAGTAAGCGTTCCTTTTTTGTGCTCTCCGAAGTATTTCATACCAAGGATAGCAGCACAGTTGTGCTCTGAATCAAAGAAAGTCATTCCAAGTGGATGATCTGGATGTTTCCAAGTTGGGTCAGAGAAAATATAGATATCGCCTTCGTTGTCATAAACTTTTGAATCATTGTACATTGCAAAGTATTCATCAGTTAAGTATTGGAAGTTTAACATCCATGAGTACATGATGTTTTCTTCACCTTCTGGAATTAACAGATGTGCTTTTACCATGAAATCTTTATCAAGACCTACATAAACTTGCGCATGGTACATTTTCTTACCACGAGTGTCGTAAACTGCTTGACGAATTTTAGTTGCATATTCTTCTTGATTAACGCCTTCTTCACCTAGCACTCTTTTAGCTGCTGCGCAACGGCCTTTAACATCACCATCGTTGAAAAGAAGTACTTTAGAACCCGCATCCAAACCTAATTTTTCAGGCTCGTACACTGGAAGATCTGTTACGATTGTCCCAGGTGAGTTTACCGCTAATTTGTATGCTTCTCTTAATGAGTTTACATTTACTACGTTGTTACCATAAAATGGTGTTTCGATTGTTGAACGAATTTGAGAAAATAAAGGATTTTCCTTTTTGATTTCGTTCCATTTGTAACCTTGTTTTGTTGCCATGAAATAATTCCTCCTTTAATATTGATGTTGCATATCGCAACGAGTTTATGAAAAAGAATACAAACTAAGATTGTATTCTAACTCTGAACAAATTTATACATTGATATAATTAGCTTTTCAAGGAATTATCAACTTTTTCCCCACTATAATAATAAGTCAGTGGGTGAGAAATGTCAAGTCGTCAGTTAAAAAATTATCAAACCCAAAACTGTATTCCCAACTCTTTAGAACATTAAGGACAACCCAAAAAACATCAAGTATAAAGGAGTTTGGGTGCTTTTGATTGAAGAATTTCATGAATCTTGTTTTTGATATTTATTAGTGATACAATAATAACATTATTAAATAAGTAGAAATATATTTCTGTCATTAATTTTTGTAATATAAATATATATTAGGAGTTAATAATATGCGAATTTCAACTGGAAAAAGGATAAGGGAAGAACGTAAGAAGAATAAGCTTACCCAATCAGAGCTTGCGGGAGATTGGGTAAGTGTTGAGAATCTTATTCAAATAGAAGAAAGCCGATTTATTCCGTCATTAATCACATTAACTTGTATTGCTAAGAAACTTAACGTAGATGTCGATTATCTGATGAGCGAACAATCTCGAGTTGAACAATTGGCAGTAATTGCTAAAGAATTATTAACAGAGTATAAGAGTGACCATTTTTATAACATCATTGAACGATTGGATGAGCTTAAAGTTCAATCACCCATGTTATTTCATAATGAATTTATTGAAGACATCTATATTAGTACTTATTTTAAACAAGGTAATTATCTTACTGCAGAAGGTCGTGTAGATGAAGCGAAGTTGTGTTATGAGCAATTGTTGCCATATGAACAAGACTTCATGCTAGATAATGAATTGACAGCTTATGAGTTATATATGAAGTTAGCTGATGCCTATGGCAGGTGTCAAGAAATCGAAAAAGCTAACTTGTATAATATAAAGGCGAAAGAGTTAATCAAGAAAATGATGGCGGCGAAAGAAGTACAAAACTTGTATCTTTTGATGACGGGCAGTGATTACCAGGCAGTCATCAGTGCAGCCAAAAAAGTGGATTCTGATATGTTGGACGATTATAGTAAAGCTAAAATGAATATGGTTCTTGGTAATGCGAATTTCAACTTGAAACTATATAAAACGGCAATTAACTACCTTAGACGAGCGATTAAGTATTATGAAGAAAAAACGTATAATAGTTTAACTATTATGATGTATGAAGAACTCAGTAAATGTTATTCCAATTTAGATGAACACGAACTTGCCGTGGAGTACATGCAGAAGGCTAAGAAAAGCCAAGAGCAGAGGCATTAATTCAGTTGATTTAGCACCCTTTGTAGTGTATAATCGACATAATGAATTATTAAAGGAGGCACTAACATGGCGCAAAAACCATATTATATAACGACTGCCATAGCATACACATCAAAAACTCCTCATATAGGAAATACATATGAAGCTGTGTTAACTGACAGTATTGCAAGGTTTAAAAGAGAAGTGGGATATGATGTCTTTTTCCAAACCGGAACAGACGAACATGGACAGAAAATTCAGCTGCAGGCTGAAGAAGAAGGTATTACACCTCAACAACACGTAGATAAAATCGCTGGAGAGGTTAAAGATATATGGGATTTAGTCAATACAAGTTACGATAAATTCATTCGTACGACAGACGATGATCACAAACGTATCGTTCAGAAGATTTTCAAAAAACTATATGAACAAGATGACATATATAAAGGAACTTATGAAGGTTTATATTGTACTCCTTGTGAGTCATTCTTTACGGAGGGCCAATTAGTTGACGGCAAATGTCCGGATTGTGGAGGCGAAGTCACTCAGACTAGCGAAGAAGCTTATTTCCTCAGATTAAGTAAATACTCAGATCGACTTATGAAGCACATAGAAGATCATCCTGAATTTATTCAACCTGAATCACGTAAAAATGAAATGATAAACAATTTCTTAAAACCGGGTCTTCAAGATTTATGTGTTTCTAGAACCTCTTTTGATTGGGGTATTCCAGTAACATTTGATGAAGGACATGTGGTTTATGTTTGGGTTGATGCATTGTCTAATTATATTACAGGAATTGGTTATGACCCAGATGGCAGCAGTGAGCAGTTCAATAAGTACTGGCCAGCTGATGTGCATATAATTGGTAAAGATATTCTTCGTTTTCATACGCTTTATTGGCCAGTTATGCTAATGGCACTTGAAGTTGAACTTCCTAAACAAATATTTGGTCATCCATGGTTAATGTTTGGTGATGACAAGATGAGTAAATCCCGTGGTAATGTTGTTTATGCCAAACAATTAGTGGAGCAATTTGGCGTTGATGCAGTACGTTATTACCTATTACATGAAATGCCATTTGCCCAAGACGGTACATTAACGACTGAACTTATCATTCAACGTATTAATTCGGATTTAGCTAACATATTAGGTAATCTAGTTAATCGTACAATTGCAATGCAAGTGAAATATTTTGATAGTGTTATCCAAGAGCCCAATACGCCAGAAGACATTGATAAAGAACTTATAGGCTTAGCGCTATCGACCCCAGCAAAAATGATCGCAAAAATGGAGCATCTAAAGGTTGCGGACTCAATAGATGAAATCTGGACATTGCTTCGACGTAGTAATAAGTATATCGATGAAACGATGCCTTGGGTTTTAGCGAAAGACGAAGATTCAAAACCAAGACTTGGAACAGTTTTATATAATCTGCTTGAATCTATTCGTATGTGTGCAGTTATGTTAAAACCATTTATGCCGGAAACAGCAGACAAGATATTTGCTCAACTGAATACATCAGTTACTAGTTGGGAATCCTTAGAATCGTTTGATGGAATGAAGGTTAACGATAGTGTTGGTGTTGGTGAAGTACTCTTTGCAAGATTAGATGAGAAAAAAGTGCTTGAAGCAATCAATGAACAGAATCTTAAAAATGCACCTAAAGTGATTGCTACAGAAGAAGATGCTACGGACGTAACATCTAAAAAGGATAACAGTAACAGCAATAACAGTACCGATAATAAAAGTAACGACAATAAAACTAATAAAGCGATAGATAAATCAAAGGCTGATGGCAATACAAAAGATAACAGCAAGCCAGAAGAAAGCTCAGAACTTATTGCATTTGATGACTTTGCAAAAGTAAACTTTAAAATTGGTCATGTATTAGAATGTATTAAACATCCAAAAGCTGACCGATTATTAATATCAAAAATCCAAGTCGGTGAAGAAGTTCGCCAAATAGTGTCAGGAATTGCGTCATCATACAGTCCCAATGAGATGGTAGGTAAGCAAGTAGTTGTTGTTACGAACTTAAAACCTATAAAACTTCGTGGTGAGTTATCAGAAGGTATGATACTAGCAGCTTCAAGAAGTGACGGAACTATGGCAGTGATTACCGCTGATAGCGATGTTGAAAGTGGTGCAACAGTTAGTTAGATAATTGCAACAGCATGTAAATAAATTGAATATATGTGAAATCCAAACGTATCATTCATTGATTAATGAAAAGAGTGTAGGTGATAATATGATTTTTGAAAGTCATGCACATTATGATCATGAACAATTTCATAAAGATAGAGAAGCGGTTTTTAAAGAATTAATTAATAATAATATTCAATATATAGTCAATATTGGCTCAGACATGGAATCTTCTAGAAAGACAATTGAGTTAGCCAAGAAATATGCATATATTTATGCAGCGGTTGGGGTGCACCCTCATGAGGTTACGGACATGAAGGAAGAAGATCTTGAGTACTTACTTCTTTATGCAGCTTATGATAAGGTTGTTGCCATTGGTGAAATAGGACTTGATTATCATTATGACTATTCGCCAAGAAGCATACAGAGGTTGTGGTTTAGAGAACAACTTAAAATTGCAAAAGACTTAGAGCTGCCTGTTATAGTACATTCTAGAGAAGCGACTAAAGACACCTTTGATATCATTATGGAAGCAGATCTTGGTGAGAGAAAAGGCGTTATTCATTGTTATAGCGGTAGTGCCGAAGTGGCGCTTGACTATGTGAAACAAGGGTTTTATATCGGTGTGGGTGGAGTTATTACCTTCAAAAACGCTCGAAAGCTAGTTGAAACAGTTAAAGCTATTCCTTTAGATAAAATCCTCATTGAAACGGATGCTCCATATTTATCACCAATGCCTCATAGAGGTGAACGTAATGACTCAAGATATTTACCATTAGTGATTAAAGAAATTGCAAAAATCAAAGGTTTGACAGAAGAAGAAGTTGAAGAAGCTACGTTTCGAAATGGAATTAAATTCTTCTTCAATGAATAATAAATGATATAGACGCTTAAGTATTTGATGAATAATAAATGATATAGATGTTTAGTTAGTTGATGAAAAATGAAGGATGCAGATGTTTAATTATCAGATAAATATCTTAAAAGTCTGATTATTTTGTATATATCCAACATCTCTCTCTTTTGTTCGTAATTGTTCTTAATTCTGTAACAATGTTGTTACAATATCTTAATCTTTTTCTAATGTTTGTGTAGTATACTATACTTATATTAGTAAAGGAGAGATCTTATGGCGAGAATAGAAGTGATAGTTAAAAGTATTCGACAACGTTTTTCAAAAAAGAAAAATATTTCAGTTTCCCAAAAACAATTAAGTTATGAAGAAGTAATAAAACGCTACGAAGATCTTTCATCATAAGATGACTTCGTAGCTTTTTTTTTTGTAATCATGTTTTAAATGGGCATAATAGAACCCAGATTATTATTATTATATTCCTGTCAGCAACAAAATAATGAAGTTTTAATAATTTAATCGTTAACTTATGTTTACAAAAGGAACTCAAAGTGCTATTCTAATGTAGATAAACACTAAGAAACGAGGTAAGCGCCATGATTTTATATATAAAAGCGCTAGGATTTAGTACATATGATTCAAAGGAAAAAGCCGAAGAGCTGGTAGCGCAAGTTATTGAACATCCGACGGATCGATATATTTCTAACGACAAAGACGGTATAGTAAAAGTTGAGTATTATAAATCTTTCGGGAAAGATTTTGGTTTAGTAGTTCGCGGTGAGTTAGACAACAAAGAGGAACTGCTTATTCATACTGTATTACCTTATGCAAAAGGTCGGACATTAATGGA
>Ga0314774_1000557_pt1 | contig 28834 bp, 15 predicted proteins | sample MetaGCBIA2018_FD_204515 | JGI IMG/M metagenome (GOLD analysis project Ga0314774, IMG submission 204515) | Cryopeg brine microbial communities from Beaufort Sea near Barrow, Alaska, United States - CBIA 2018 | ecosystem: Environmental > Aquatic > Marine > Coastal | place: USA: Alaska | collected...
AATCTGCTTTTGGGTCTGAGTAATCATCAATCCCTCCCCCACGATCCCAGGTTCCGTATGCACTAATAGGAACGGCCACTTTTTGGGCATGCATTGTATTTGCACAAAAAATTATTGAAAGCACTAAAAAGCTATATTTAAATTTAAGTCTTTTCATTTTATTATTATTTGTTATATATATTACAATAATCAATTATATCTAATGGCAAAGGAATATAAACAGGTCTTCAATCCTCCTTTTCCCATTTCATTTCTCAGTTTAATTTAGACTATATTATTTTCGTTGAATATCCACTTCAATACCATTAAAAATATCATCTGTTTTGTCGGTATTTACCAAAACAAAATCAGATTTTAATTCTCCACTATGGTCTAATAACATATCCGTTACATCTACAGTCACAGATTTCCATTGATTGTCTCCTTTACCCTTTACTTCTATAGCGGTTTTCATTTGTTTTCCTTTGTTATATTTCAGCGCCCAAGTTGAACCTGCATTTTTATCCAACCAGGTGATGGTGAATTTTAAACTTTTAGGTTTTGAATTGGCAAACATTTCATCATCAAACTTAAAATACATCGTGTTTTTGCCAGTGGCATTTTCAAAAGAACGGGCGAAGCGGTCGTATTTAGAAGAATTCTTATCGATTGTGCCTCGTACTCTAAACAACCCGATAGAGGTTTCATCTGGATTTATTTGAGTTAAAAACCGTTCATAATTTCCTTCTGCAATATCCCATCCAGCATCATTATATCCAGTTTGGCTATAACGTTGATTTACCTGATTTAAATTAGCTGCTTTTAAATCATCCATTTTAGCACCTCTTGTTTCATAAGCCTTACAAATTTTCACATATCGATCAAAATTCGATTGACTTGCCTTACCAAATTCACTTTCGGGGAATTTTATTACATCTGCAGCATCAAGACCTTCATGAAATACAGAAACGGCTGTTGTGGCTGTTTCTGGATATACTTGTTGAGCGTATTTGTTAAACATTTTAAAGATATCGCTAATCTCCTTGTGTTCATATCCATATTCTATGGCACTTTTGGACATATTAGTAGATGAAACTCCCGTATTTATACCACCAAGTGCCGCCCAATAAAAACCAAGTTCCTTATTAATGTTGAATATTGGCTTTTGCCATGATTGATCCATTTCTGCGGCTGAGAATAATTTCATACCTTTTGGATTCACCAAATAAGGAATCCATTTTTCTTTAAATGACCCTTCATCAGATAAATGATGCCCTCTGTTATAGGCGCCACCTTTAATTCCAAAACCAATTTTAGGATCTATAATATTCATAACCCAATTAAAAGCTTTTGGTTGTTTTTCAGGATCAACAGCATTAAAAATCAAAACAATCTGACGATCCTCTACATCATTAAAACATTTTTTAAATTGAGTAAACGCTTCTAAACGAAAAGCTTCCCATTGGTTTTTAGCAATCCCATACTTTTCATCGTTAGGAACTCCTTTATATGGTGATTCATCACCAGTAGCACCTGTCTTTACCTGAACAAAAGCAATACAATCAAATTTATTTTTAGGTTGATTTCTTAAAAATAGTGAAAATTGCTCAATCAGTTCAAAATAATATTTTTTATATGCATCATTTAAATAATAAGGATAGTTTGCAAATTTTATTGCGTGTTTTTCTGGCTTCTTACTTGTTACCTTTACCAATGGAACACCATTATCATAAATCCAAAGTGGAGAATATGGTCCTACATTGATACTCATTTTAACGATTTTATGATATTTCGCTGCTTTATCTAAAGTCTCTTGAAATATAGAAAAATCAAATTTGTCAGGCCCTTTTGATTGCACCTCTGACCATTTAGAAGATACTTCTATCCCCATTACAAAATCTGCTTTTGGGTCTGAGTAATCATCAATCCCTCCCCCACGATCCCAGGTTCCGTATGCACTAATAGGAACGGCCACTTTTTGGGCATGTAATATGTTTATATTACATAAAATTGCTACAATTAAAAGCAGAAATAGGCTAAAATTAATTTTCAATGTTTTCATTTTAATTTTTATTGTTTTTAATTACGTCTGAGGGTAGAGGCAGAAAATCATGATCTATCAACATCTTTTTTTCTATTTCGTCTCGAAGGGTTTTCTCAATTTCTTTGTATTCTTTTTGTCCTGATAGATTATTTAATTCAAAAGGGTCATTTTCTAAATCGTATAATTCAAAAACCGGTCGCTCCTTGTAGAAATAAAAACTCTCAATCAAATCAGATAATCTTTTGTCTGTATGAGCCTTTACAACTTCGTCCCACGCCTCTGTTTTCACCATATCCACCGGTGCAAATTCTTGTTTTGGAAGTGCGTTATAAACAAAATGAAAGCGTTCTGAGGTTACTGATCTCGAAAGGTCAAATCCATCCGTTCGGGTAAGCGGACCGTAGTGCCAACCTCGCTCACCGAAAACATAATCGCGCTGATTTTCATTTTTAACTCCCTTTAATGTTTTGCTAAAACTCCTGCCAGAAATTGTACTATTAAAATTTAATCCAACAAGATCAAGTATAGTGGGTGCAAGGTCTTCGCCACTCACCAACGTTTTAGTAAACGAATTAGGTTTCGTAACGCCCGGAAAACGGATTATTAAAGGCACATGAAGACCACGACTGTGCAGCATTCCTTTGCCTCTCAGTAGTGATTCGCCATTATCTCCCATAAAAATCACGATGGTGTTTTTGTCAATCCCCCTATCTTTTAGCACCTGAATTATAGAACCAAAGCCTTTATCCATATCTCTTACATCAGAAAGGTAGCGCGCATAATCTTTTCTAACTTCCGGTATATCAGGGAAATCAGGCGGCAAAATTAATTCGTTAGGATTTATTTCTTCAAAATCATCTTCAAACATACGGTGTGGTTGATTGAATCCGAAATAAAGAAAAAATGGTTTGCCCTTTGGCACTTCATCCAGTATGGAGTTGACTCTTTGTGGCACTTCGGCTAAATGACTGCCTTTGGTATTGAACCTCGCCACATGATCAAAACGTTTCTCCAGGTTCTTCATCCCTCCCATTTTCAGAATTTCATCAGTCATTTTGTTTTTTCCTGGTAGTGCACCATCTAAATGATGATTTCTTCCGTCAAGACCAACCCAATAACCTGATTTTCTCAATACATCGGTAAAAAAAGGAACTTCTTTCCTGGAAGGTTCACTAAATCGGGTTACACCAATACTAACAGGACTGCAACCTGTAAACATTGAAATTCTTGAAGGAGCGCATTGTGGTGAGGTGGTATATGCTCTCTCAAAACGGATCCCTTCTTTTGCAAAAGCATCTAAATTAGGTGTGATTTGATACTTTAATACATTGGCATCACCGTAACTCCCCATATGTGGGTAACTATGATCATCGGATAAAATTAAAATAATATTGGGTCTCTCTATAGTTCCACTATGAACTTTATTTTGCGACAACAAAGGCATCACATTAAAAAGACACCAGCAAAGGATTAAATATTTTATATTTCTTAATTGCATAATTATTTCTTATTCGAATTTAAATGTAATTGCAAGCTATTCAGAAACTGAGTAAGCAGAACGAGCAAATATTCAAAAGGTAATGATTGTGTGACTTAAAATATGTAAGTTTTATCATATCAAATATTTAAGATCCTATTTTATTTTAAAAACTCCATAATTTTTACGGAATGAGGCGCTTGACTTAATTTAACATCGTTTTTACCGCAGGCAATGCTCTCATTGCTCCACAATTCTCTTAACTTATAGTTACTATTATTAAGCTCAAAATCTGATTTAAAATTATAAGTTTTGGTCACTTCATCATCCATCCAGTTAAAAATAGTAATGATAAGACGATCCTTGGTTTCCAGTTTCCAAATAGTAGGAATATCAACTCCTGTAAATAAATCAAGTGGCATCGCATGAACCCCCAGCTTATTAACAGCCATAATCTCCTTATTCTTCAATAACTCCAAACGCTCTAATGGTAACGATTCTAATCTATCTCCTACAAAGAAGAGTCCTCCCATAATTGCTGCTAGGGTCATATGAGATTTGGCTTCATCCAAAGTATACAAAGGAGTTACAAAAAACGCATCAGGATCACAAATAGCAATATTTTTATGAACGTAGTAATTTTGCGAGACTTGACGAGCAAATCGAATTAATCCTTTACCTACTTGCTCGTCTTCAATAGTCCCCAATGTTTTACCATAAGTAATATTAGCGTAGGGTTCCTCTTTTGATTTTACTCCAGGATGATTGATGTCATTTCCTACTCGAATTGCATCATAACACTCCAGTGCACCAAATAAATATCCCATACTTCGTGTGACAATCAAATCTTCAGGCAACGCACTTCTAATGGCGCGAATGGCTCTATTGTGAGCTTGTAAAAAGGTCATTGTTGAATCTTTACGTTTGCCTTCTGCAAGTCCTCCATAATGATGATCCCATTTCATAAAAGAGGGTTTGTATCCTTCCACCATTTGTTGATAGCGTCCAGTTAAGAAAGGTGCAACATCGGGGTGACTGGTATCTACATACTGCACTCCAATAGTAGTAACCATTTCGTCATCATCTTTATCAATTTTCTTTTTACTATAAGGCTTCAAAATCCAATCTGGGTGTTGAACCAAGGCAGGATCAATAGGATTAACACGCAAAGGGCTCATATGCAATCCAAAGTTCAATTCTTTTTTCGTTACATAATTGGATAGATAACGCATGCCGTTTGGGAATCGGTCATTCAACTTATATAAACCTGGTTCTGTCCACCATCCACCATCAATTTGTACCGTTTTCCAACCTGAAGAACTTAAGTTTTCAGCAATAAAATCGGTAGCTTTTATGATGCTTTCTTCAGAAATATCTCGCGCATAGGAATGCCATGTACTCCATCCTGGTTCTGGACAATGCATTGGTTTTCCTTTTCTCACGTTTTGACCCATAATCACCCCAGTCTCAAGCAAAGTTTGGGTGGGGCGTTGCCTTTTCCAAAAGCCAACTAAAAAAGGATCTGTAACAATTTGTTTCCCCACAGGAACCACGATCTCTTCCATTTCATAAACCGCGCCACTTCGTGCAGATAATTTCAATTTATTAAAGTCCTTTTCAACAGGCAATTCCCATTTAAAATTATTCGGCCACAATTCTCCAGCAATACTAGCAAATGTAAAAGCATAATTTTTTGAATCATTTACCAACATACTTAACCATACGCCGGTATCTGCTTTTGAATATTTGCCTTCCTTAGCTTTTTTCGTACTCAATTGATAAGGATACATGATAGCCCCTGCGTGAGGAGCCGCAACACTTTCATTAAAAATAACCCAATCTTTACTGTTTCCAGGTAATAAAATATTTTCTTTCGGTGAGTTAAATAGTCTTATTCCGCCAAGTTTAAATGCTTTTGAGGCTTTTAAAGTTGAATTCATCACCAAATAAGGACGCCCTTTCATAAGTTCAAACTGAATCGTAAAATTTGAAATTATTGGATGCCCTTCACAAATAAGATACAAATAGTCTACTTTTCCGGTATCATCATTTTCAACACTTAAACGCTTGCCTTCTTTCTGTTCCCATTTAATACTTTTAAAATCTTTGGCAGAAACCCATTTGCCATTAATTTTTATTTCAGGTGTCAGGTTGTTTATTTGGGCAAATTGTTCATCCCAATGAATACTATACTCGGCACTATTGGTTTGAAACTTTACACTAGGCTGCTGAGCCACTACATCTAAGTAAGACATTATAAACACTGCAAGAGCTATGAAACTAAATCTATTCATATTTTTTTAAGCTTTATTTATATATTGGTTTAATCATAAATTTTTGTTGGATTAGGATATGCTCTAAAAGAAAAATCGTTTTTAAAAGAATCTACCTCTAGCTGAATTCCTGCCGCTTTAAGGATAAAACTATCCAATATTTGTAAGAGGAATATTTGTTTGTGCATTTAGGCTAACTGCAATAAAACAAACAATTAGTAAAGTAATTATCTGTATCATAATTAGAAACTGTATCATAATTAGAAAAGTAATTGTCTGTATCATAATATAAATATTAAAAGGATTAATATTATGTAAAGAGATAACAATTATTCAAGTTGCATTTAGCCAAAGAGGTTCATTTATAGAGCGTTTTTGTTTCAATAAGGATTAATTCACGAATTATAGGCTTGCAATTCGCAAAATGTAACGACAATACTATTTATGTTTTTGACAAAGGATGCAATTATCACAAGGCATTCATACATTTTACAAACAATAAAACAGGATTCGTAACTCGAATAAAAATAATGCCGTTTATTAGAAATTAAGGAAGTTTCTGACGCCATTCTCAGTGGCGTTTTATAAGACAAAATTATTGAAAATGAGATAAAGCAAGGCAAAACAATATTAAGTTAAAGGGTAAAAAAGTACCTGTTGTCAATATTAAAAACGCAATCTAATGCCACTTGAAGTATAGATTCAATTGTTTAGATAAATATGGTCTTTGCAAATTCTACATAAATGGAATGAATAGTGCACTTATTTTTCAAAAAAACAGTTCAAAAGATTGCACTTAAAAGTGGACAGATCTATACATATTTCTCAAATATAAGTAATTGACTGTTTTTAGGCAGACCCTATTCAATTTTAACCTCCAGATTACGCCCTTCGCTTCTCGTCCGTGCAAACTCGTCGAAGTCAGTGATCTTTATTCCGCCAATTATCAGGTCCTTAATCACGATCCCGCGCATGAAATCATCAGGAGTTTCCGGGCGCACCCCGAAGATGCTCTTCCAGTTTTGCCCCAAGGGCACCTGTATATTATCAAAGGTGATGTCCTGGACCCCGATCATTTTGCCGTATACTGATCCGGCCATCGGCGCGAACTGGAATAGCGGGTTCACGATGGTTTCAAAATAAATGTTCTGAAGGACGATGTCGGCGATATAGCCGAAACTATTAATTTTTTTGTCTTTATTAATCCCCAACCAGAAACCTCCTCGCATCGGGTTGTATTGCGAACTGGCTAAATTGCTCACCCCGTATTGCCCATAGCGACCGTCGATGACGGTTACATTACGAATGAGCGAGTGGCCGAGGGTTGCGCCGTCTCCGGGTATGTTGCGGGTGAAGCAAAATACGTTGGCGTTATTCTGCTGCCAGGCGAACCAACCGTCGATGTCCAGACCCGTTTTAATGTAGGTGCCGTCGTCCTGCTCTATGCTAAAGAGGTTGCGCCGCACCATGCCCCACTGTGAGGCATCGGTATTTCCATGAAAGCCAGATAAGGTTTTCACGTTGGTTAAGAGCGCTGGGGAGCCGAAGAAATTCGCGGAGTGGAAGTGCCTGCCGGTGAAGGTTAACCCTTCCAGTACACCATTATGACCACTCCTATCGACTAAGATTACGTAGCTGGGCACATCTTCCTGTCCCTTGAACCAGTCCATCTTTTCGCCAGAAAGAATGCCGCGACCACGTATCGTAAAGTTTTCAATCGAGCCGAGGAAATCTTTTCTGCCATTAGAGGAAGGATCCATATAAACATAATCGTCAGCTTTTTGGTAACCATTTTTAAAAGCCGCATACGTAAATATATTTTTGTTTTGGGTAATGAGCTTCGTTCCGTAAGCATTATTATCCGCTTTAGTGCGATTAATACCAAGTATCGTTCCCGCTACATAGGCATCGCCTGGTATATAGATTGTCTGGTTGCTGAAAATGGGGAAGAATAGCCCGATGTCGTGATAGCCAGGGGAAAAATTGATTACCCGATAATTGGCGAGTTTCTTCCGGTTGATAAGGGTTTTGTAGTCATCGCTGGTTTTAATAGTTAGCACTGCCGGGTCGGCAGGGTCAGGCGCAGGATCTTCTGGCGGATTACCGAAAACAAACAATGGTCGTATCCAGTCACCGTTAACGATGATGGCCAGGTAATGCGGATCAGGCATTGTGAAAGTAAAGCTACGTCTGTCAGCTGCGTATACAGGCTTAATTTTCAATTGTGAAGGGAAGATCAGCGCTTCCTTAACCGACGGCGCACGGTCTTTCATCCTAACCGTCACCTCCACTGGACCGCGGTGGGTGAAATTGGCGAAATGCTCGGTCAGCATCGGCGGTGGGTTGACAAGGCGGTTGCCTCCACTCATCATGGTACCAATGTTTTCGTAGACAGGCGCGTTAGACGCTTGCGTGCCACTACTTTTCTGAGATACGCTCAGCTCATAATCAGGTGAATGCAGCGCATACATGCGAGGGTCATTGACTTCCGCATAGGTCTGTAAGAAATCACCCTTTGGTGCGACAATGGTCTTTATTCCTTTTAAACTTGCTCCGGTGGCAATGTTTCCGAAGACGCTGGATAAGGTTTTCGGGTAAGCGGGATCGGCTTTTTGCTTCGCACTGGGGTAGGCGATTTGGTGGGCTATTTGCCGGCCATACTTGTCACCCTCTTCGTCCTTTCGAGGGTAGGCTTTTGCCGGGTTATCAACCGCTGGCACCGGCGGGTAATCCCGCTTCGGAGCTTCGGCCACGGGGAGCGTTCCCTCCTGAATGGTCTTGCCACCGATGGTAATGTTATATGCGCACTGCTGGATATCCGGCAGGAATTTTGCCGCCTCGCCGTTGACTGTAATATTTTTCACGCTGACGTCGCGTACTGCTGCCTGCTTGCTAAAGCCAAAGGCACTGACCGAAATCGCCGGCGTCTGGTTTAATGCGGTGATATAAACATCACTCACCGATACTCCGCTTATGCTGCCCTGATATTCGCCCCTGCGATAGGGCGAGAAACCCACTGCCAAATTTAATAGTGACACCTTGGATTTTTTGCTGGTGTTAATGGCCTTGATGTTTTTAAAGTTAAAATTGCTTAGTTCGCCGAAGTGAACTTGATTCACTTCAAGCAGACTTTTCCAGTCGCCGACTACAGTTAAGTCCTCCACCGAGATGTTCTTGAGATCGTCGAGAATACGGTCGCCAACGTAAAAGGGCGCTTTTATAGCTTCAAAGCCAACGATCATGTTGCGGATGAAGGTGGTATTCGAGCCAAACGTAGAGAGGACCCGGGTGTCGGTGGATAAATAGCAATCCTTCACCGTCGACTGAGAACCAACACAGATTCCGCCAAAACCTTTTTCAAAATTAATGACCTTAACGTTTTCGATGAGCGTATTCGAACCATTGCCCATAATAGGCTGCTGAGAGGGATAGATAATGGTAATACCCTTGACTATTTGATTATCGGCGGGCTCGCGGTTAAAGCCACCAAGGTAAATTGAGTTGCTCCAAAAGCGTAACGGGCGGGGCAAGAAATTGTTATTCGGTCCCTCGGTTATTTGGTTGTTTTCGCCTGAAAGAATGCCTCGCCCGAAGATCTTCACCCCAGACGCACCGGCAGTATTCGCATCCGGCGGGCAAGTGAAGAAACCACGCACATATGCACCCGGCGCCAGATAGATTTGCAAACCCGGCTTCAGAGGAAAGCCGTCGCCCATCTCATGTAGCCCTGGCGCAAAATAAAGCGTATTTTTCGAGGTTTTTTCGTAGTCAGCCCGAGGAGTGCCTGGCTGAATTAAAAAGGTATCAGCACCCCTCATGTCAGGGACATCCTGCTCGGGAGCTTCGGCGAAAATTGTCAGGCGTCGCGACAAATCTTGGTTGAGAATCAATACATACTTGTTACCCACTGATGCGGTAAACGAGAGCGTTTTGTCCTCAATTTTATGGTCGACGGCATTACCCAGCTGGTCAATCAGCAGCACGTTCTTTAGCGGCAGACTATCAGCCAGCTGCCCAATCTTGATGAGGGCTCTAGTATCTGTCTCAAAAGAGACCCATGATTCGCGTGCTGTCTTCTTTGGTTTTAGTTCCTTTCCCATTGGCGTGATATCTGCTCCAGGCAGGTAATTTTTTCTGAAACTATTCTCAGCCACATAGAAAACAAAGGCATTCTGGCCGTTGACAGTAACACTGAAGTCGCTACTAGAGTCAATGCCCTTGGGCGCGGAATAAATTTTAGTCGATGATGTTGACAGAGTAGGCATATTTATAATGACTGCTGCTCCCAGTGCCATTAATTTGTATATAATATTAGTCATATATGTTCTTGTATTTACTTTTTACTAGGTTTTTTCATATTATCTTCTGAATTAGATTGATTTCAAAAAAAGGGACAATCTAATAATACAATAATACGGCAAGAGCGACAAATTCATGATTATAAAACGTCTCATTAATAGAGTGAAAACGTTTCAATAAATTATATGCTTAAATAGCCTACAGCAAAATAGCTCTATGACTAATTAATCGCAAAGAACGATTCACATTGGAATTTAATGCGATTTTCAATAATTATTGCCATATTCCCAGTACATTAGGAGCAAGTGAGCAGCAGACCAACTGAAATTAGGAGCCCTTAGTCGTTCACCTGTATTAGGGTCATAGTTCTCGTTTATTGGCTCACTACCAGTAAGTCCTTTAAGGCGAGTAAAAACTTGATTCGTGTACATATCTGCCATTTCCTTGTACCCATAATTTCTAATTCCTGTAATTGCAAAATAAACCTGGTCGATCCAAACTGGACCTCGCCAGTATTTATCATACTTAAATTCGGGATGATCAGCACTAACTGTGGGAAACGGGATATAGGTAGAAAATTTAGTTGGTTTCTGGTACATTTTGATGACTTCTTCCGCTCTTTCAGGGCTTGCCATTTTAGACCATAAAGGAATAAAAGCTTCTGTTCCTTCAACTGCTATAAAACCGTCTTCTAATACTCGATCATAATAATACCCATTCTTTTCATCAAAAAAATAATTATCTATTTTCTTAGCATCAAAAGGATCATCGTATGTTTTGTTTACTAACAATGACATTTGTTTTAGTAGCTTATTTTCCAGATATAAAAAAGCATTCAAATCTACCGATTCTTGATTTAAACTCCATGAAGCAGGTCCGTTCTGAACCATTTTAGCATTATCAAATCGGACGGCATTATCCATTCCACTTTCAAATTTTGCGTTTTTTAAAAGTCCGTTGTTTGAGCCGTATTCACAAATTCCGTTCTTATCATGGTCGCGATTAAGATACCACCAGCGATTGTACTTTACTAGTTTTGGGAACATTTCTTTAAGAAAATCTAAATCCTTTGTTTCCTTGTAAATTTCCATGACTGCCCAAGCTGCTAAAGGTGGCTTCGTATCTCTATAATTATTTCTGATTTTATCAGAAAACACATTGTCTGGAACCATACCATCCTCAGCTTGATAATCGAACATGGCTCTTACTTGGTCTTTGGCCAACTGAGGCGCAAAATGAGCAAGTGCTGTGGCATGCTTCCAAGAATCCCATGCCCAAAACCCATTGAAATTTCTATTGGAATGAGAAGGAATAACCCCATCTCGAAGGATGTCTCCTTTGGCAGCACGCCAATTGGCCATTAAGGTTACTACGCTTTTTACAGCCACGCGATTGTATTCGTTGGGCATGTCGTTACGGAGTGTTTTTGCCAAATATTCGTTCCAACGCTCTTTTGTTTCACTGATTATAATTGTGGGGTTTTTAAGAATGGCATTAGCATTATCGGCAGCTAAATCATACTCTTTACGATTGTTATAAAATGAAATCAGTATATATTCTCTATCCGAAACCTTTTTACTCTTAGCAGAATAACTATTGCCCTCGATAGTCAAATTAAAATTTTCAGGAAACCTAACCGCAAGTATTTCACCTTTTACCAGTTGGACAACAAGACTGTTATTCTCCTTTTTGACGATTGCATTTGACAACCAGATAGTCGAATGAATATTCCATTTTACCTGATCTGAATTCATTTGCAAAATAGCGTTGTTTTTATCTTTAAAAGTAAGTCGCTGTTCTATTTTAGTATTTTCAAATGAACTACGCATATACAACAAGCCTGGAAAATAGGAAACGCTATCTCGTTTAAACTGCTCTGAATTCAGTTTTTGTCCATTTTTCTCTACACTAATCTCAGCGATTGACTTACTAATCCAACTGCGGTCATCTATCGTGAACGGGCCACAAAATCCATTAACCCAATTTTCAATAGTGGGATTGGTAAACCCAATCCAAGATCCTGCATCAGAAAATAGAGAGGCACTATATTTTTCTGAATTGGTAGGCGTGGAAGGTGTATAAGAAAGATCAATTATTTGGGGGTAATTTACTGCAATACTACTATTTTGAGAAAATGCAGTCAATCCGAAAATAGAGAGGTAAACTACTAAAAGTAAGGTTGATTTTTTTATCATGAGTTTTATAATGGATACAATTTAATTTCTAATATATTTTTTTTTTACTTTCACCTAATTTATAAGCATTATCTGTTTGAAAATAGTATAATTTATTTTTGCTTTAATTTATTAGTCAAAGAAACGCTTAATATTAATAATCTGCGTGTTAAAAAAGTCTCATTTACAATGTCAATTTGTTTCTATTCAATAAAATATCAAATACCCACTTATAGGAATGCTTTTTTATACCAAAAAGTTATTTGTACCATTTTACTTTCTTGGTGTATAATGGGATTATGTACTCCTATTTTTCTTTTTTTTACTTTTTAATTAATTCGATGATTTTTTACCGTCACTTTTTATCAGAGACTCTACTTTAGAGAAATCCCAGATCTTCTTGGTCGATAATTCTACTTTTAATCCATCGTAGTTTTTTTGTTGTTGAGAATTTAGTTTGTGAATATCCAATGGTGACTTTTCCCATTTGTCTTTCAACATATCGTAGAATCTGCCATCCCAATAATATTTATAATTTTTATTACGGGTAAAACAGCCATAAGATGGCTTTATCTCATCGATACGTGGATAGTAGTGAACAAAGATATTTTTTCGGGGAATTGAATTGTAATCTTTGCTAAGCACACCTGCAAAACTATGTCCAACTACATTCGCGGGTATGGGTTGCTGTGCGAATTCGCATAAAGTAGGAACAAAATCGCTAAATTCAATCAAGTTATCAGTTACCACTTTTTTCATGCCTCCATTTGGAAATTCACAAATTAAACTAACATGTGTACCATTATTTTTTAAGCTGCCCTTCCCTCCCTTATAATCTTCTCCTTCAAAAGTGGAGGTAATGGACTTTGCAGTTCCATTATCGCCTGTCCAAATCAAGATGGTATTATCGGCAATATTTAAGTCAATCAGTTTTTGCCTTATTCTCCCTACGATTTCGTCGGTATAAGATACCATATCCTGAAAAGCCTCCTTTTCATTTTCCCCTTTTTTTAGCCTCATTTCTGGATTGGCCCATGTTTTTGATTTTGGTGTGGGTGTAAAAGGACTGTGAGTCAAGACCATTGGATAATACACAAAAAAAGGTTCCTCTTTGTCTTTGTTCCGTTCCAAAAAGTCTAATACATAATTACAAAAGATATCCGGACCATAATCATCTATTGTTGTTTTTAACTTCTTTCCGTTTTGCATAATTTCTGGATTTACATACCTACTCCCTTTTTTGCCTATGAAATGCCATAAACAATACTCATCGAATCCGAAATGAGCAGGTGTTGTCGGGTCATTAGCTCCAATTCCTTTTCCGTTCAATTGCCATTTTCCAGCAATCATGGTTTTATAACCTCCATTTTTCAAGATATTCCCAAATGTAACCTCTTCAAGAGGCAGATATCCAAAATCAACATAATTATCGGAATTGTACCTACCCGTCATGATTTTTACTCGCGATGGTGTGCATAAGGGCTGACTAAAACAATTGGTAAACCGCACTCCGCTTTCAGCCATCTTATCGAGCACTGGAGTTTTATAATCAACTCCGCCATTACTATTACAAGCCTCATAGCCAATATCATCAGCCATAATTAAAATAATATTTGGTCGTTTCTGAACCTGTGCATAAGTACAGCTACACCATACTGTAGAACAAATTAAAAATACATTGAATAATTTTTTCATTTTTTCTTGATTTTTATGTTATACCTAAAATTTGAAATTGTTTACCTACTTCTTAGGTTTTATCTTTGTAATTGAACGAATATCAGAAGCAAACTGCAATATATCACTTATTAAATTTAAAGGTAATTTGTTGCTTTCTTTAGTTAACTGTTGCAACTGATTTGCTATAGCATTAAATTTTTTATCTGCTTCGATTGTGGAAAGACTCTTTGCCCGATACCAATCATAATGTACTTTTCCTGATTCCACAAAAAGTTTCATTCCTTTTGCCAATATGTAAATTGCACTATAGGAATTAGTGATAAAGGTAGCTTTATCTTGAGGTAAATTTTTTGTCAACTCTGGTAATTGAGGCAGAATTTTTTCTAACCAATGTATTGCTTCCGTTTTTTCGTTCAAATATAGGTTCACCGGTTTTGACACTATACTGTTTTGAACCCGCCATTGCAAGCCAGCATCTAAACTATCTGATACTGGAACAAACAATTTTGTGCCCGGTTTTTGAAACAAATCATCAATGGCTTTCATATACCGAACATTATTCATGTAGTCTTTATCTAGAAATATAGCCTTTGGAAAACCTGAATGATTTAAAGAGCTGGTGCCATTGATTCCAATTATTTTTTGAAGCATAGGTTCCGTTTCATAAAGAATATCAATTAATTTTTCGGGGACCTTATTTCCTAAAAATTCATGTACTGCATCTATTAATACCTTTTTTGGATCAGCATCTGGTGTATAGCAAAATTGTGTCAGCATGTAGGCATTCATCCTATCGAATGATATATCTGTACAACCTCTGTCCCAAAAGAAAGTACGGCCATTCACTATATCAACTCCTTTTTTAATGCCTTCATTTACCGATTTTTTCCACCAACGAGGCAAAAAACATGGATAAAAGCCCTGTCCCAAGTATTCACAATCAGTCAAACAATTCTGTGAAACCCTATTGCTGGAAAACAACAATTTCTGATCTTGTTCAGGCATAAATGCAAAAGGTGGCATCAAGGTATTTTCTTCTGGCCAGGTATTATCTTCCATTATAATAATGTCTGGATATTTGGAGGCTACTTCAAACACGTTTCGATGTGTTTTGTTGGTATGAAAATAGTCGTGAGCAAAAATTGTTCCTTCAATATTTAGTTCTTTACAAACCTCACTCAATGCACCAACCCAAGAATCTAACCACTCTTTATTATTTTGAAGATCGGCCTCATCAAACTTTACCAACTCCCCATTTCCTTCACACATCCAAACAGTTACTCCTTTTAGTAGTGGTAATTTCCTTTTTAATAAACGGATATGATTCTTTAACAAATCCCTTAAATATGGATGAGTGAGAATGAGCTTGCCATTGACATCGAATAGCTCAGGCTTAAATTTTTTAACAAGGTCCACATCCTGAACCGGAAAAATTGGAAAGGGATATCCGTAAGTAAAATCAATATGATTATCGACACATCCTTGATAAGCCTTAAAAATCATTTCTTCCTGCCATTTATATTCTTGTTGGTTTTGGTATTTTTTAAACTCAGGCATTAATTCTTCCAGCCAGGGAATGGTTTTATCATTTCCCAAAAGTTCCCCATTTATACGCTCATCAACATTAAGTCTGAATAATTGAGCCCTGTAATGTGGTGCAAAGCACTCCCAACTTTTAACACCCCAACCTGCAATATCTTTGAACCATTTCTCTGCATCGGTAGAAGTGGCCATCATTCCTGTTAGTACTGGTTTTACCACATAGTTTGGTGACTGAGCTTGTAGTTTTACAATTCCAATAATAAAAATAAATAGGAGAGCTATAATAGCCTTTAAAGTAAAAATAATTTTTTTATTCATCACTCATATTTTTTAAATTCTAAACCCAAAGATTATTGGCTCATTTTTATAACTCTAGTCATATCCTTTTCCATTGGCACTATAAGCTTCCAGCCTTTTTTACTTTTACTAATTTCCATTGGGGTATTAGATACTATTTCACTAAACGAAGGTTTTTGTATTAACCCTAGGGCAGTGGCATCAATTTCAATCTCAACAGAATTTGGCGATTCTGGCCCCCAAACCGTTAGGTAAATAGTTTTTCCACGACCGAAGCGCTGCAATTGAACTGCTTGGGAATTAACATAGGCGTAGGTAACTGGCTCCCAACCTGCCAGACGAATGGCTAAGTTAGCAGGTTCATACTTATCCCAAAGTGCTTTATGCTCTGGCTTGGTATACCAAGAATACTCCTTAAGATAGCCAGGATGATTTGGTGGGTAAAAATATTGATATTGCACTGGACAGGCAAAACCATAAGCAGTTGTTTTAGCTAAAGCATTTTTAATCACTTCTAAAGTAGGAGCTTCCTGATGTGCTACAATATTTCCCGAAGATATTCTATAGGATTTGCGTCCCACTAGCATACGTTCGAAATCAAAATCACCAAGTCCGATTGGTTTAAAACTGCCTTCATGCCAGCCCCCAGCAACTACCGAGGCTAAGAAAAACATCCCAGTTCTCTTTTGGTCAGCCGGTCGGTTGGCATCTTTGCCCCAACCGAATTCCTTCATACCAGCCGCCTCCTGAAACAAACCACCCTGCTTCATTTGCAATCTAAAGGCGTCGAATAGCTCATAATTTGTAAACTGAGTTTGAATGCATACGCGACCTTCTTGGTCGAAGGTGAGGGGATGGTCTATATAGGCAAAATGATCACGACGATAGTTTAAAAAGTTACTCCATCCGCCAAGGCGGTCCCAGTGGATACCAATAAAATTTCCTAGTTTTTGTAAATGAGAAGCCTTGCGTAGATACATATCTGCATAAACAGGTTTTTTTTTATCAGCAAAAAGGTCGGGATCGCTGTTGTGAGGAAAATCAATACTATTATCTGATGCTTTAAAACGACCGAAAGATCCATCCGGGTTATAACACATGCTGTTGATGAGTGCGGCTCTACCCTCAATGAGCAGCTTAGATTTTGGAGCAGCATTTTTCTCATAATGCTGAATTGTGGTAGTATTTTCAATGGCATCTAGAAATTGCTCATTCGTTTTGATCTCTTTTGCATTTTTCAATCCTTGGATTCGAGCTGATGTTTTTGTATAGGCTAAGTATTCTTTAACATTAGGGTCAATTTGGCGACTCGTTTTAAATTGTTCGGTTACATAATTCATTCCTATCCAATCATGATGATGGTTGAGTGCGGTCATCACCTTTGGTTCAATTTGATAGAACTCTGGATACCAATCGTAGTATTTAGACAATGCATCACGAAATCCCCATTCACCATCGATGGAATAAATGCGGAAACGGAATGGAGCCTTAGATGGAAATTTAGTTGTACTCTTTGACAATCCGAAAGCCATTTGAATTCGAATCCCATCTGCATCAGCACCTACTTCAAACACACAAGGATTTGTTGGAGGTATACATAATGCGATTCCGCCCTTGTCAGTCCATACTGCAGGGATTGGAACCATATTATTAGATTCCGAATAGACAGGTTTATCATTTGTGATCACTGGACTAATACTTAAAGATTTGCCCCATTTCCAGCCTATAGTATTTACTGGTAAATTAAAACCAAGCCATAAGCCCCTATCCTTGCCCGTAAGATTTTCTAATACTCCCTCAAACTCAATAAAACCATTCCCTTCAGTAACCGTTGCAGATACATTGGCCTGAAGTGAACTTGTTAAGGTTAAATAAAGTTTACCATTTTTAGAGCTTGTTTTCCCTAGCATTTCAACTTTTTTAGTGCTATTGGGTTCTTGCAGAAAAAAACCTCCGTCCAATTCATTCGGAAGTTTTTCCCCGTTCAATGTAACCCCGGTAATACTCCCGTTGCTCTCTATATCCAGTTTTAAACCGGCATGATCCGATGGCTTTAAAGTTTGCGCTTGAACAGTAATGCCCAACATAAAAATCCAGAATAAATTCAAAATTGATTTTTTCATACATAAAAAAATTTGCAATATTTTTTCTATAGTAACTTTTTGACCTTTCAACCAAGAAATATATTTTAATTGAATTTGTAATAACTTAGGCTAAATCAATTAAATCTGATAATAGTTATTTAATTCGTTTTGTACCAGTTTCCACCTTCTTCGACCATCTCCTCGCGTTTTTTTAACATCATTTTCTTCATCTTATCCAGCAATACAGCATTGCCTAATGCTATATTTGTATGTTGCCTTAAGTCTGTTTCAACATTATACAATTCAAAATACCTAGGTTCTTGTATATTTATGGCATCCATGTGATTCTTTTGAAACCTCCATTGAGAGCCTTTAGGTTCGCCTTCATTTGGTTGAAACAAAGCCTCCTCTGCTGCATTATAATTAACTTGCCAAGGCTTTGGTTTTTCTTGATAGCCTAACAGAACCATGTTGCCCTCTCGAAGCATACAAATAGGGTCATGAAAGTAGCGGTAAAAAAAGATAGGCTCTTTACGTTGATACTCCTTAGTTTTTCCCAATAGTACATTAGACAAATTTTCACCATCAATAGTTCTGTCTTGTCGAACTTGAGTTTTAGTAAGACTTGCCAAGGTTGGTAATACATCCGTAAAATTTCCAACAACATCTGATTTTATACCTGCCGGAAACATACCCTTCCAAAAAGCAATAAATGGCACACGTATTCCTCCCTCATATTGAAAACATTTTTCACCACGCAGCGGAATGTTCGAACCTTCATATTTAGAGCCGTTATCTGAAGTATATATTATGATGGTATTTTCATCCAATTCATTTTCTTTTAAATACTTCATTAATTTCCCCACGGCATAATCCATGTTTTCTATACACCCATAATAATCTTTATTATTTTTGTGTCTGATTTTTAAACTGTCAGGAGCCGCCACTTTTTCATGGGGTTCGTTAAACCAAATATTCATATAAAATGGGGTTTTATTCGCCTTATTTTTTTCCAACCAATTTATAGCTTCCCCTACAACCAAATGACTTGAATATCCCTTTAGCTCGCCAACATCATCTCTATTTTTTATATAATTTACAGGATTTTTATGTGAAGGTTTTGACGTGTTGTATGTCCAAAACGCATAATCAAATCCTTGATCTAAAGGCTGAGGTTGGTTCGTGTTTTCAGAAGTTAAATGCCATTTTCCGAAATGGGCGGTAGCATATTTTTTTTGTTTAAGCAACTCTGCAATTGTTATCTCTTCATTTTCTAAGTGCATAGGTACTCCTGGAGCAATAAAATTATAAATCCCCAAACGCGTTGCGTTTCTTCCTGTTAATAAAGCAGCTCTTGATGGAGAACAAACCGCCGCACCACTATAAAAATTAGTAAAACACATACCCTCTTTAGCCAAATTGTCAATAAATGGTGTTTGACTGCTAGGTGCATTTTCTGATTGTATGTCATTCTGATTTCGATAACACGATAAATCGTCATACCCTAAATCATCAGCCAGCATAATAATGATGTTTGGCCTGAGCGGATTTTCTTGCTTGACTTGTGAATACGAATTCAAAAGGAACAAACACATTAATAAAGTTATTACATTATGTTTGATTTTCATTTTTCATTTTTTGAGTTTTCACAATTGTTAAGAAAACCTACAAATATCGTGATGTCAAAAAAACCATCAGGATTGTTTAAATATCTCATTAATCACTAATCAACAATGAGCTCTTTGATAAAACCCTGAAACAAGTTCAGGGTTTTTAATACATTATGTAACTTCAATTTTTATTTTATCAATTCCGTTACAAGTTATAATACCATAATTTAAAATAACAATTTATTACCAACCTGGATTCTGAGGTAATAAACCTGGATTCGTCATAAGATCACCAACAGGAAGCGGAAAGTATTTGTATTTCTCATCTGCCAAATCGGGACGATAATTACCAACAATATTTAATCGTTGATAATCAAACCAAAGTTTCATTTCAAAACACAACTCTCTTCTTCTTTCTGAAATCAAAAGTTCCATAAAATCACCTGCAGGGAGTATTCTTCCTAAGTTTGCTCTCTCTCTCACATCGGCAAGTCTTTCCATTGCTTGAGACTCATCTCCTAATGCATGTAATGCTTCGGCATACATTAACAAGACTTCTGAATACCTTAAAACCGGAATGTTATCTCCATAAACACCTTTCTGGAAAGTACTCGTTTCGTATACATAAGTTGTTCTTTCCATTGGAATATTATCAGGAGAGAGTTGATAATCACTCCAATATTTTTTAAAGCCTAATTTCTTAAGTTTTTTGGATTTATAGATTTGCATTTCCCCCTTTTTATCAATATAGCGGAGTACAAAAGTAGCTTCCTTACGTTCATCAGCATCCTCAAATTCATCTAAAAAGTCTGGATTAGCAGTAATTCTTTGTATTTCAATGGCTAAAATGTTAGTCTTTTTAATCCCGGTAACTGATGCCAGTGAATTTCCAACTTTTACTTCGGTAGCTTGTTTAAAGCCGATAGAAAAAATATCTTCTTTCCCGTATTCATTATTTTCTTGATAAATATCAAAATAATTGTCAATTAATCCATATCCGTGATTGCCATCATAAACAAGAGCACACATATCTCTCGCATTCGTGTACATTTCATTCATATCAAATGCATTTTCAAACGAATTCGCATTTGAATTTATTGAAGATGCTATGGTAAGATATACTTTTGCCAATAAGGCTTGTGCGGCTCCCTGGGTTGCTCTACCTGCTTCATACCTTTGGTAATTAATTGACAAGGATGTATTTTCTGCAGCAGCACCTGAAGATGAATAGTCATTCCATTTCGGTAAATCTTGAGCCGCGGTTTTTAAATCTTGAATAATTAGCTTATAAACTTCGCTTTCAGGTGCCTTATCAGGATATGCCTCGTCAATTGAAGTTACACCATTCATTATTGGAACCGAACCCCATATTCTTACAATGTGAAAATAACTCAGCGCTCTAACAAATTTAGCTTCTGCCAAAATTCGTTTCGACGACTCCTCGTTAATATTTTTAGTCTTTAATAATCTGATTAATGTGCTGGATCGATTAACACCGACCCAGATACGATCCCAGACTCCTCCCATTTTTCTTAATTCTTTTGAACCAAAATTCATGTTGGCATATCCTCCATTTAACTCTACTGTCCCTGTAGGACCTTCCAACATTTCCATAAATGTAAAATCATTTTTAAAATCAAAATAAGTATCTCGCAATCCGGCATAAGCACCATTTAATGCGGATATGCCTTGTTGTTCGTTTTGATAAAAATTTGAAGTTTGAGAAGAACTGAACACTTCTTCATCTAGGTAATCTGAACATGAAGTAAGTCCAAACACAATAATAATAATAATAATCAATAATTTTTTCATCTTTCTTATTTTTTAAAAATTAATGTTAAAACCAAAAGTATAGACAACTGGTCGCGGATAAGCAAAGTTATCAAAGGCCAGGATACTGGAACTTTGATTAGAAGCCCAACCTCCTGCATCGGGTTGGTTACTTTCAGGGTCAGTTCCTTTATATTTTGTCAACAAAATGGCGTTTTGTACACTAGCAAACAAAGAAATGCCAGAAACAAAAGGAATTTTAGCTGTTGGTACAGAATAAGATAAAGAAATATTTTCTAATCTTACATAATCTCCATTTTCAACATTACTTAAGTTTGCCTCTTGGCCGTCATAGTTTTTCGATCCTAATCTTGGAATATCAGTAATCGTATTTTCAGGTGTCCATCTATTCAACATCCTTGTTGATACCGTAGCAGCTTCTCCAAATGCATGATTGGTCCATTTTTCGGTATTAAATGTATGCGTATTCATTAATTGTATATTTGATGCGTTATAAATGTCTTTTCCTACAACCGCATTTACAAATGCATTGAAAGTCCATCTTTTATAATTCATATCAAAAGACATTCCTATGGTAAAATCTGGATGTGGTGACCCCACTTCGGTACGATCATCAGCAGAAATTTTTCCATCTCCATTGGTGTCTAAATACTTTATATCTCCAGGCGTATTATCAGGTTGAATAAGACTAACATCTCCTGAATCGGGATCGGTATAAGTATAATTATCTATTGAGGCTTGATCTGGAAAAACACCTAATTGCGGTACTTCCCAAAAAATCCCATAAGCATGTCCTTCACCAACAAAACCTGTATATTTATTATCCTTAATCATTTGACCTTCACCAAACCATTTTGTCACTTTGTTTTTATATTGTGAGAAAATAATATTAGATGCTAGCGAAAAATCCTCTTTTTGAATGATACGGCCACCTATAGTCAGGTCTAATCCTGTATTGGTCATATCACCCGCATTTATGGTAGTTTCTTCAAACCCTGATACTGTTGGTAGTGTAAAACCTTTAACCAGTAGATCTTCAATAATTTTATGGTAAACATCTGCAGTAAAAGTAAGACGTCCTCTCCACATTCTAATATCAACTCCTGCATTATACTGTGTGGCAATTTCCCATTTTAAGTCTGGATTATCAAAACTTTCAGGGGCTTCTGCTGTTACTACGTTATTTCCAAACACATAGGTTGGTGTGGACTGATGCAAACCAAGATTATAAATAGATCCTTGAGATTGGTATGGCTGAATACTAGAACTTCCAGATTTCCCTGCACTTAATCTCCATTTCCAATTTGAGATCACATTGCTATCAGCTAAGAAGTTTTCCTTGGACATATCCCAAGCAACAGCAATACCGGGAAAAAGAGCCCATTTATTGTTCGCACCAAATTTTGATGATCCATCATAACGTCCTGTTAATGTTAAATAATATTTATTATTAAACTTATAATTTATTCTACCCAAGTACCCCAATAGTGTTTCTTGATCTTTAGAGGAGCCATAGCCTTGAACAAAATTACCGGCAGCTAAATTATAAGGTCCATACAAATCTGTATTAAATTGAGTTACATCGCCCGAATCAGTAGAATTTTTTATTTTTTTACCAATCTCCATACCGCCAAGTAAGGTTATAGAATGTTTGTTCTTTTTTAAGGCATATGTAAGAATATAATTATTTGTCACGTCTTGAGACTTCCTAACTGATATATTAGCCAATCCATGTGATGATAAACCTTCTAATGTTGTAGTAGGCATATAGCTCTCTCTATCTTGAGTGCTATAGTTGAATTTTAAACTGGCAGCCAATTTAAAGTTTTTAGCCAATTTAATATTCACAAACAAATTACTTAATATACGGTCTTTCGTTTGTAAGTCAGTAGAGGTAGTTAAACGCGACAACGGATTTTCAAATTGATTCTCCTCTCCTATTACATTGCTAAAGTTGTAACTGCCATCTTCATTATAAATAGGAACCACCGGTACAGCACCATAAATAGAAGCTATTGCTTTTTGTCCATCTTTTAAATGATCATAACTTTCGCGATTTCCATTAATCTTAAATCCAAACTCAATGGATTTTGATACGTCAAATTTTCCATCAAAATTTATACCCAGTCTATTGTATTTTTGACCTTTAAAAGCACCGTTATCTTTCACAGAATTCACACCAAAACCCATTGAAGAGGATTCTTTTCCATAATTTATTTTAAATTCATCATTTGTCAAAGACCAATTTTGCGAAGTTGCATCAACCCAATCGTAACCATTTCCCCAGCTGCCCGGGTCATTTTCAGGAAATCCTATAATTTCTTCCTCGGGTAATATTATGGTAGGTTCATTGGCTTTCATCTCATAAAACAGCGTTGCATATTCTTTGGCATTTACAACATCTATCTGTCTAGACATCTCTTTAAAGGAGGAATAATGGGAATAAGAAACACTCGTTTTCCCTAATTTTGCAGATTTAGTTGTAACTAGTACAACTCCATTGGCACCTCTTGAACCATAAATTGCAGTTGCAGCAGCATCTTTTAATATTTCAATAGACTTAACATCTGAAGGACTTATAAAATCTATATCATCACTATAAATTCCATCAATAACATACAATGGCTCGCCAGTACCATTGATAGAATTTATCCCTCTAATTTTAATAGACGATGTTCCACCTGGTTCTGATCCTGTGTTGCGTATATATACACCAGAGGCCTTACCAACAAGTGCTTGAGTTAGGTTGGGAGTTGCTTGCTTTGAAATATCGGATCCTTTAATAGAAGTTATACTACCCGTTAAATCGGACCGCCGAACGGTTTCATAACCAATAACCACTACCTCGTCTAAACTTTCAAGGGAGGCTTTCATCACTACATTAAGAGTTGTTTGATTAGTGATTTTTATCACTTTATCTTCCATTCCTATATAGGAAAATTTTAACTTTTCTCCGCTTTTCGCTTTAATAGAATATTTCCCATCAAAATCAGCCATAGTACCGATTGGTTTTCCTACAACTTTTATGTTTACACCAGGTAGCGCAATTTGATTTATGTCTGTCACAACTCCTGATATGCTTATTTCTTGTGCATAATTACTTTGAATTATACCCAGTAACAAAAACACGCATAATTTTAATTTTTTGTTGAATTCCATTTTTTTTGTTTTTTGATTAATAATTTGTTAGGGTTCTTATTTATTCTGGTTTTCTAAATTCTAGATAGGATGTATCTTTTTATTTAGAATTTTTTCTTTATTTTTCTTTATTTTTCTTCGCTTTGTCAACATCCTTATTTTATTTAATAACATTGTTTAAAGCCCATTCATCATATAGTTGGACTAATTCCTTGAATTTTTCAGGATTTTTAAGCTTAAGATCATTGGTTTCATTTCTATCAACTTTCATATCATACAATGCCCAAACATCTTTATCGGCTACGGCTTTCCAATCACCTATCCGTATCGCTTTACCTTTTGCCCATTGCCAAAAAATTGGTTTCACACGTGCTGTGGCATTTTTTCCTAATAAAATAGGCAAGAAACTTTCACCTTGCATAGGAGGGATTGACTGATTTCTAAAATTAGTGGGATAGGTAGCCGCTGTAATATCTTGAAACGTAGCCATTACATCAACAAAATGAAGGGGTTGACTATTGATTGAACCTTCATTTTTTATAACACCTGGCCAAAAAGCAATAAACGGGGTACAAATTCCTCCTTCATAACTGTTATTTTTAAATAAACGGTAGGGCGTATTGCTAACATTTGCCCAGTCTTTTCTTAATGATGCCCAGTAAGATACCATACCTGGCTTTCCTCCATTTTTAGCATTCTTTTTTTCAAGGTTGCCTTCTGCATTTCCAGAGTTGGCGCCATTATCTGATGCAAATAATAGTAATGTGTTATCCAGCTTTCCAGTATCTTCTAGTTTATCCAATAATTTTCCAATATTTTGATCTATATGATCAATCATTGCTGCATAAATTGCCATCTTCAGATCTTCATTATCTTTCTCTTCTTCAGTTAGTAAATCCCAATCTTTGGCAGTTTGATCTGATAATTTCATGGAAGGGTCGACCATGCCCAAGGCTAGCATTTTCTTGTATCTTGCATCACGAATAGCTTTATAACCCTCCTTATATTTCCCTCTATATTTTGCAATATCTTCGGGCCAAGCCATTAAAGGATCATGAGGAGCAGTGTAGGCGAGATAAAGGAAAAAAGGTTTCGTATCATTTTTGTATTCATCCAAATAAGAAATAGCATGTTTTGTAAAATAGTCTGTTGAATAGAAGTCCTTATTTGTATTATAGGGTTTGTAAGACTTGTTGTCAATGTTCCAGGTACCAGGACCTCCTTTAAATATAGGTTCTGATTCTCCTGCACGTCGATCACCTGGATTGAAATGATTTGTTGCTCCACCAAAAAATTCGTAAACACGATCAAAACCAAAATCATAAAGTGTTGTTTTACTATGATTCTTTCCTGACTGCAGAGTTCTATAGCCTTCCGTTCTTAATAAATCACCCAGGGAAATAGAATTAGTAAAACTTTTTGGTTTCACAGACATTCCGTTTTGTTGCGCGTAAACACCTGTTAATAGAGTTGCCCGAGACGGGAAGCATTTTGAGGTATTGTGCATCTGTGTAAAACGGATCCCTTGATTTGCCAATTTATCCAAATTAGGTGTGCTGATCTCTCCACCATAACAGCCAATATCCGAATACCCCATATCGTCGACTAGAATAAGGATGATATTAGGCTTGTCTAATTTTTTATTATTAGAAACTTGCGAGGTTCCACAAAAAGAAACCAGACTCAAAAGGAATAGTAAATAATAGGTTTGTATGGGTAGTTTCATCTTATTTTTCTTTATTTAATTCAACAATGTTGGCTCTCAAACAAACGTTTATAAATGCTGCTGAAGTCCAAAGTTGCGATCCGGAACCGGAAATTAAACCTCCAGGGAGTTCAACTTTTTCGTGAAAAGATCCAAAACCTCCCCATTTTTTATTGCGTTTTTCAGAGAATTTAGTTCCCATGGTTCTGGCAAGTAATGCAGCATTATAACCCGTATAGTCTTTACCGTCAGCAATTTCCTTTGCCTGAAGGAAAAAGGTATCACAAAACGGCCAAGAGGCCTGATTGTGATCTCCTTTGTTATCTTCTAAAAACGGGTAAATAAGAGGGGTGCCATATTCACTTGTTGGATAGTTGTCTATAGCTTTCCGGGCTTCTTCCCCTGTTACTATGCCAAAAATAATGGCAAAAGCTGTCCCCAGGTTGTGCTGGTTTTTCAACACCTTGCCATAGCGATCCTTATAGTACGTAAAGGTGCCATCAGTCAATAGCAATTCCTTTCTAATAGCAGTTTTAAGGGTCTCAGCTCTTTTGTTCCAATATTTTGATTCTTCGGGCAAATTGCATTTTCCTGCAGCATTTGCCAGCGAAAGCATTGCTTTATAATACATGCAATTTGTTGATGTGCTTTTCAGTAAAACACAATCAGATATGGTCATCCCTTTAGGGTATGCGCTTGATGTTATGTCCTGAAAGGTAGGTTGCCCCCTAAACAAACCATCTTGAGGATCAAACCAAGGGTTGTAAAATCTTTCGAAATTTTCTTTTCCGGTAGTGTAAAACCAGTTCCAATCAGCTATTTCTGGATGCGCATTAAATAAATTATCCACTGCCCATATCCACACCACGTCATCAGTTCTCCTGGTGTAACTATTTGTTTTGTACTGAGCCATCACCTCTTTCTCATCTTCTGAAATAACTTCCCAAGGCACATTAATCTCTGATACGACATGCTCTGAGGAAACTTTATAACCTAATTTTCCTCTAACTTCACGTGTAATCATTAAAGATTTTTTCATCTTTTCCGGAAAAACGACATTTAATCCTAATATGCCCGCAAAAGCAATATCACGTGTATATATTCTATCCGTATAACGCCTTCCAGGTGCAAAATAAGTTCCAACTTCATTTGAAACTATATTTTGCTCAATATCATTCAAAGCAATCTTCCACATTTTGTTGGTCAATGGGGTTGCTTCTTTTTTTAATTCAATAGGACACTTAACATTTACATTTGGCAAATCGGCCGTTTCAAAATGGCCTAAACCATCGTCCAGGGAGTTGGTTTTTAATTCTAATGGGGCATTATCGTACACTATTTTTTGACTGTATGCACATGACATAGTCAAGAAACTTGATTGTAGAATGATGAAAATATATTTTATCATTTAACAGATTTTTATAGCTTTCTACAAAGAAATATCTTTTTAATAAGTTATAGGGATTCAAAAAGTCCCAAATACCAAGTGATTTTGTTTCAGAATTATATTTGACCTATATTTTATAGACTCTCAAATCCATTGTACAAATGCATTTGATAGTTATTCATATTAGTTTCTTTAAAAAAATTAAAACAACTTCCAGTTAACCATAAAGTCGAAAATGACTCAAATAAGATGATAAAATGCGTCATACCCACAATTGGGCTTGCTAGTAAAGAGTTGCGTTCTAATGTTATAGAAAACTATCAACAAACAGAAAGTGATTTAATTATTGCACCGCCAAATTTACCAACACCGGGAATGGAAAATGAAGGACCTATATCGGCTTCTTTTGCAAAAGCAATACTGGCGGATTTGTATCTAACTTGGGCAGGATGGCCCTTTAAAAATGCTACTCAATTTCCATTGGTGACTTCAAAAGCTAAAGAAATAATAAATTAAAATTACCATGAATTGCTGATATGGCAGCTAAAAAAGATCCATCAGAAACAGTTACACTAATAAGAATGCCATCTGAAGTGCAATATATTGCGCCAATTCCATAGACTGCTATTTCATTAAGTAATAAAAGTAAAACCCCGAAGGTTTCAAAATACAGTAAATAAATTAGTTGTTTTTATTTAGAAGCAAAAAGAGGTCATATTTTAGAAAAGACCTCTTTTGCATTTATTACAAGGATTGCTAAATAGCATACATACGTGTATGCTATGGCCCTCTTTTTTAATAAAAAGCAAGATTTTTAGATAATAAAATCCAAAATGAAACAAAATAACATAATTATTGACCCATTCACTATGCATCTCAATTAAAATTATGGCCGAATTTTGAAAAAAAATTAAACCATGGTAAATTTATTTAAATTTTTATTCTGTACAATAACTTTCATTTTATTGCTGCAAGGATGTACTAAGTCAAATGACAAAGAAGTTGATGTTACTTTATTTACTACTAATAATAGTATTGAATCTAAAGTTGAAATTATAAATGAGGGTAATGGTAAAAAGTATGTTCATATATCGCTTAAAAATAATGGAGATAAAATTGACCATTTAGATTCCATTAGAGTAGTTATAAGTCCACCTAAGAATGTTCAAAAAAGTAGTAAAACAATGTTTGGTGGAACGTGTATGGGTCGAACTCCAATTAGTCAATCTGTTGTTTCTGATGGCAAAGGCGAAAGTGATACCTTTCAAATGATAGAACTCAGCAAGAACAGTTTTTCACTTACAGGTGTGTTAACCTGGAATACTTTTCTTCCCTATATCCATTATGATTCTAAAAA
>Ga0314774_1000559_pt1 | contig 28765 bp, 28 predicted proteins | sample MetaGCBIA2018_FD_204515 | JGI IMG/M metagenome (GOLD analysis project Ga0314774, IMG submission 204515) | Cryopeg brine microbial communities from Beaufort Sea near Barrow, Alaska, United States - CBIA 2018 | ecosystem: Environmental > Aquatic > Marine > Coastal | place: USA: Alaska | collected...
GTTCCTAAGAAAGCATATTGATCATTTTCGAGCAGTTGCAGTGCCATTTTCTTTACCGAACTTCCATAATAATCACTTAAAGAAAGTGCGTTGAGCTGCAATAAACAGCCATAGCGCTGCAATTCAGCATAATATTCCGGTTTTTTATGATAATAGGTGTAGCGCTCAGGATGAGCAAGGATGGGTATGTAGCCAGCGTTGGTAATATCAAAGAGCAGTTCTTCCAGGTTAATGGGAGGTTGCAGATAAGAAATTTCCACCAGCAGGTGTTTTTCCCCTGTAAAAGGCAATAGATCGCCGGCACTTAAGTGTCCAGAAAATTCTTCGTCGAGCATATATTCGGAAGAAGCTTTGATCAAAGAAGTGTTTTTTGTCCCGGCCAAAGATTTGCGCAGTTCGTCTACCGCCCCGTGTATCGTCTCAGATGTATTCGGATAATAATCACCCATGGTATGCGGGGTGCAGATAAAGTGGCTTATGCCCAGCTCATTTAAATTGCGTACAAGGATCAGGGATTCTTCGATATTTTGAGCTCCATCATCTATGCCGGGTAAAATGTGATTGTGTATATCTGTATAACCGTCGAACAGATCAACTAAATAGTTCTTCGATTTTAAAAGAGAGAGCATAAGAGTATTTTACGTAAAATTAAACTAACAAAATTGCCATTACCGCTAAAGAACATCTAATATTGCAAATATATTCATTTATGAGCAGATGGGCCTTGCTCTTACTTCTTGTCTTACCAATTACAACCCAAGGTCAAGATGGTTTTTATGGAAAGCTTTCCGCTGCCGGCATTGCTCATCGCGAGGATGGAAATCCATTTTGGATCTATGCAAATCAGTATGGCAGGCTGGATGAGGAAACTTCACTTTGGGGCCTGGCAGAAACAGGTTACCGCACCAATTTCAATACAGATAACAGCCTACAGATAACCGCTGGGTTTCTTGCCAGCAACGGGGAAGAAAATATTGTATTTATCGATCAACTTTATGCACATTATGTGCATAAAAACCTTCGTCTGGATGTGGGCGTATGGCACCGGGAAACGCCATTGCAAAATCTATCTGCGGTAGGAGGTGATATCTTATGGAGTGGTAACGCCCGTGCAATGCCAGGAGCAGAAATACAGTTTCTAAAAGGCGCACATATTTTTGATTGGCTAACATTCAATGGTAAATTGGGGCATTATCTGCTGAATGACGACCGTTATGTAAAAAATGCCCAAGTACATTATAAAAACCTGCAGTTGCAGATCCGGTTGTCCCAGAGAGATAAGCTGAGCTTACAGTTAAGTCACTATGCGCAATTCGGCGGTATATCACCGGTATTTGGAAAACAGCCGACCGGTTTTACAGATTATTTAAAAATATTCATTGGTAGCAGTGGTGATAAAAAGGCCACAGAATCAGATCAGGCCAACGCGCTGGGCAATCATTTAGGATCGTATAATATCACTTACAATATGCAGCGCAGCGATTTTGAATTACAACTTTATCACCAGACCATTTTTGAAGATGCCTCAGGCCGCGAACTTCGAAATTTTCCAGATGGGGTATGGGGCATTTTTTTTCAACCTAAAAAGCCTACTTTTTTTAATGCACTGCTTTATGAATTTGTGCAGACCGTTTCGCAAAGCGGAAAATTTATGCCGCCACCTAATGGGAATTTTCGAGGAGGTGACAATTATTTTGGCAATAGTATCTATCAATCAGGATGGACCTATAAAAGAAGCATTATAGGACTTCCCTTTATCATTCCGCAAAATGATGGCAGGGGTATAAAAATCAACCGCTCTTATGTACATCATCTGGGAATCGCGGGAAGGGTAAAGGCAATCAACTATTCCTTAAAAGCTAGTTTTGTGCGTAATCTGGGCACATATACCGAACCAATACGGCCCCGTGAAAATGCTTTTTATTCATACTTGGGACTTGATTATCCCACTGCAATAGGCACTTTTAAAGCACAACTGGCTGCAGATTTCAGCAATCAGAAAAATGATCTCTTTGGTTTGGGCTTTGGTTATAGTATTGATTTTTGAATCTATGACCGCTAATAGTCCTGAAAATAGAGTTGATTTTTAATGGCTTTTGGGCGTTCCCCTGCGGGTCGGGCTTTGCGCTTCAATCTTTTTGTTCGTGCCTTGCAAAAAGGATTTTCACTTCAATCCCTAACGCAAATTGGAATTTAATGATAGAACAAGTGGATTAAGTTAACAAGGCTGTTTTTTAAACATGCAACATTCAACATGCAACTTTTAACCTTTTCTGGGCGTTCCCCTGCGGGTCGGGCTTTGCGCTTCAATCTTTTTGTTCGTGCCTTGCAAAAAGGATTTTCACTTCAATCCCTAACGCAAATTGGAATTTTATGATAAAACAAGTGGATTAAGTCAACGAGGCTGTTTTTTAAACATGCAACATGCAACATGCAACTTTTAACCTTTTCTGGGCGTTTCCCTTCGGGTCGGGCTTTGCGCTGCAATCTTTTTGCTCGTACCTCACAAAAAGGATTTCCACTTCAATCCCTAACGCAAGGGCATTTTAACCAAATATGGCTATTTTAAAACCAGAAGTACACAAAATCGATGTTTTTTGGCTAAAATTGACCTCTTAAGCTAATTTTCAGCCTATTTAATCAGTTGTTGGATAATGAAAATAGCAGGTCTTTTGTGCAGATCGGGCAGACTTCTTCTCCACTCGGCGATAGGTTGCGTGATTATGAATTCAGTGGGCAGCGAAATATCACAAGCCACACAAAGCTGCGTTTGGTCATGCAGTGATTTAGTCAATTCTTCAAGCATTGCAGTATTGCGGTAGGGAGTTTCTATAAAGGACTGTGCTTGATTTAATTCCAATGATACGCGTTCCAATCGTTTTATTTCCTTCCGTCGTTCCTGTTTATCAATGGGGAGATATCCATTAAAGGCAAAATTCTGACCATTTAGACCGCTTCCCATCATGGCCATAAGAATGGAGGACGGCCCCACTAGTGGAACCACTTGAATTCCGCGCCTATGGGCCATGGCCACGATTTCTGCCCCGGGATCTGCGATGCCTGGCGCTCCTGCTTCAGATAGAATACCTACTGATTTTCCTTGTTCACAGGCGTTTAAGTACGCCGGTAAATCAGCCGGTTCTGTGTGTTTATTAAGGGTGTGTAAAATGAGAGTTGGCTGTCGTTTTTTGGGGGTGATCCGTTTGATGAAAGCCCGGGCAGATTTCTCGTTCTCTACTATAAATTCATCGGTCTGTTCGATTATTTTTTTGACCGAAAGTGGTAAAACTTCCAGTGGTGGCGTGTCACCTAGTGTAGTTGGTATGAGGTACAGTTTTCCTGCGGCCTTAAATTGATGCATACTTAATGAATGATTAGCTTTTGGGTATAGGACACTGATTCTGGACTTTCAAACTGCGCCAGGTAAATGCCCTTTTTAAAGGTTGAAATGTCAATTTGTGATTCGGTCGAAGTTAAGCTTTTTGTAAGTATTTTTTTGCCCAGAATGTCAAAAATGGAAATCCTAACGTGAGCATCCCTCTTGCCGATGGCCACATGAAGGACATCTTTTGCCGGGTTGGGATAAAGGGTTACCGCCTGTTTATTGAAAGTTTCCATGCTCAGGGCATCAATATCAACCACGGTGTAAATGGTTCCCGAAGCAAGTCCGGCAACGTATAGTTCACCGTCGTTATTTACTCCAAAACTCCTGAAACCGGTATTTTCGAAATGGCCAAAATAAGTTATTGCACCCGTATCATCACTTGCATCAAGCATGGCAAGTTCACCGCTTACAAAATCTGCAAAAATGTATTTGTTCTGTAAGCTGGGAAAGCGTTCGCCACGATATACATAACCCCCCGTAATGGAAGCTCTTCCATTCTCATGGGCGTAAGTGGCTATCGGAAAAGTAAGACTGGAAGGATCGGGGCAATTTCCGGAGTCATTATAAATAGTATTGCCCTCATAGCATCTCCAACCGTAATTTGATCCGGCTGCACTTGCTGATATCTTATTGATTTCTTCAAAGGCATCCTGTCCCACATCTGCGATCCATAAGTTGTCATTGGCACTGTCAAAAGAGAATTCCCAAGGATTCCGCAAACCGTAGGCCCAGATTTCGTCCCGCTGAGCATCATCGCCCACAAAAGGATTATCTGCAGGAATGGAGTAGGGGAGTGCGCTATCTACATCCAAGCGCAAAAGGGAACCATAAAGCACGGTAGTATCCTGCGCGCGGTTGCCGGGATCGCCAGCACTACCGCCATCACCAAGGCCAATGAAAAGATAACCATCTGGGCCAAAAGCGAGACATCCCCCGTTATGATTTGAAAAGGGCTGCTCAAGATTCAGCATTTTAAGTTCGCTGGCTGCATTTGCAATATTGGGATCACCATCACTTACGCTAAAACGCGAAATCTGGGTATTGCCAACAACGTCAGTATAATTCACGTAAAAAAGGCCATTCGTTGTATAATCAGGATGAAAAACGAGGCCTAGAAGACCGCGCTCACCGCCAGTGCTTACGCGCGCGCTCAGATCTAAAAATGGGGTTTCGTTAACGCTCCCATTGGCCTCTACGATTTTGATCAGGCCGCCCTGTTCAACAACAAACAGACGGTCATCACCGGCATTTTGTATATTTAGAGGCAGGTTAAAACCAGTGGCAAAAGGCTCAATACCGATTTCCTGCGCGTAAAATGTAACAAATGAAAAAAGGAGAATAAAAGACAGTAAAAGTTTTTTCACAGGATATAGAATATTAATTACCTAGAAAGATATGTAATTATATCCTATTATCCTATAGGCGATTAGCAATTTTATCCGTTGCTTCATCCAGCATGCGATACACATTTTCAAAACCTTGATCACCTCCCGAATAGGGATCGGGAACATCAACCTGTTCCTCAGGAAAAAGTTCTTCAAGAATGAGGTGCACTTTGCAGCGCTCTTTGTCGCTACGTGCTATACCGGTAATATCGCGATAGTTGGATTGGTCCATCACAAAAATATGATCATACAGGTCAAAAAATTCAGGTTGGAACAATGTACCGCGCTGTGCGCTGATATCCAGATTATGGGAAAGTGCAACTTTTATACTTCGCGGATCAGGCGCTTTACCCACATGCCAGTGCCCGGTACCGGCCGAATCAACAACAAACTTTTCAGCATCAAGTTTAGACCTCAGCAAGCCTTCAGCTAAGGGCGATCTGCAAATATTGCCTAAGCAAACCATGAGTATTTTTGTTTTCATTTACAATGAAAATTTGCTGATTTTTAGTTTATTTTAGCCGGTTTTAGGCATAAAAGACTTGAAACCAAAAAAGGTTTAACTAGTCAATTTTTTATTGAGATCTTCCACATATTTCCTGAACTGCTTATCTGTCGTAGAAAGGTTATCTACCGTTTTGCAGGCGTGAAGTACGGTGGCATGATCACGCTGGCCTATCTGCGAGCCTATGCTGGCAAGCGAGGCCTTTGTAAGCCGCTTAGCAAAGAACATTGCGAGTTGGCGCGCCTGTACGATATGCCGCTTTCTGGTTTTAGATTGCAACGTTTCCACATCCATTTGGAAGTAATCACTTACCACTTTTTGAATATATTCTATGGAAACTTCCTTTTTAGTATGTTTTACGTAATTCTCAACGATTTTTTTGGCCAGATCGAGGGTGATTTCCTTTCGGTCATAAGAGGAGTGAGCGATAAGTGAGATAATCGCACCTTCCAGCTCGCGGATGTTAGTCTTGATATTATTTGCCAGGAACTCCACAATCTCTTCAGGCATTTCCACACCGTCCTGATAGAGTTTGTTCTTGATGATACTTACACGGGTTTCAAAACCGGGTGACTGCAATTCCGCCGAAAGGCCCCATTTAAAGCGTGAAAGCAAACGTTGCTCAATATCCTGCATATCTACTGGCGCTTTGTCGCTGGTAAGCACGACCTGTTTGCCGTTCTGGTGCAGGTGGTTAAAAATATGAAAAAACACATCTTGCGTTCCGGCCTTTCCAGAGAGAAACTGGATGTCATCAACGAGGAGTACATCAATAACTTGGTAAAAGTGTATGAAATCGTTACGATTATTCTTTTTTACGCTCTCAATATACTGTTGAGTAAACTTTTCAGCCGAAATATAAAGGACGGTTTTATCGGGGTATTTATCTTTGATCTGTACGCCTATGGCATGGGCAAGGTGTGTTTTGCCCAGACCTACACCGCCAAAGATGAGCAGCGGATTAAAGGAGGTACCACCAGGTTTATTTGCCACCGCGATACCAGCAGAACGTGCGAGCCTGTTAGAATCACCTTCCAGAAAATTATCAAAATTATAGTTGGGATTGAGTTGGGATTCAATCTCCAGGTTACGTATGCCCGGGATTACAAAAGGGTTTCTAAGTTCCGTATTTTTATTCCTTGAAGGGGCATCAACATCCTGTGATTTGTAGGAGTTAGCCCGGTTTGAGCTGGGAATCTTTTCAGTAAAAGGCTGCTTATTACCATAGGTGTTTTCCATCCTGATGACATAAACAAGCTTAGCGGTCTCCCCGAGTTCTTTTGTTAAGGATACTTTAAGTAATTTTACATAATGCTCTTCCAGCCATTCATAAAAGAATTTGCTGGGCACTTGTATACTTAGGGCGTTATCTGTTAGCTTTACGGCCTTAATAGGCTCAAACCAGGTTTTGTAAGCCTGCTTTGTGATATTGTCCCGTATAAACAGGAGGCAATTATCCCAAACTGTTTGCGCAGTCATACTCATGGTGGCGGTTAAGTTTTAAGTTGCATTATTTATTAAAGAAGCTTTAAAAAACGGAAAGATAAGGGACGTAATTCCTTCTTTTAAGGCTTTGCAAATATGTGAACAAAATATGTAAATAAAAAAAAAATAAGGGTTGCATTTGCTGTATTTTTTGTGCATGCCCCAATAAGTATCATACCTAATTTTTAATTGTTAATAAACTATGTTTACCTATATATCTACCCTGAAAGTACGCTATGCGGAAACTGACCAAATGGGTGTCGTACATCATGGCAATTATGCCACTTATCTGGAACTTGCCCGTCTTGAGTGGTTGGAAAACATTGGTTTTTCCTACAAAAAATTGGAGGAGGAAGGTGTTATGTTACCTGTTTATGACTTAAAGTTTTGCTTCAAACAACCGGCCTATTTTGATGATACCTTGACGGTTGAAACCAGTCTTGCCAAGATGCCCAGTGCAAGTATTGTTTTTGATTATAAAATCTATAATACAGACCATAAATTGATCACTTCAGCGCAAAGCACTTTGGTGTTTGTGGATGTTAAAACTCGGCGTCCCATACGTTGTCCCAAGCCCATTTTAAAGCGGCTCAAAGAAGGTTTGCTTAAGCATTAAGGACCTTTACCTCAATGCCGTGAATCGCTTCAAAACGTTGCTGGATTTTAGCTAGTTTTCCTTCTCGTATTGCCAGATCTACAGTGCAGTCCAAATGCATGGTCTGGTCCGCGATTTTGAGATTTTTTTCTTTTATGATACGCATGACAACATTCATTAAGGGGTACTCAAATTTGAGCCTGAGAATCTGTTTGATAGTACGTGTTACAATTTGGCCTGCTTCTATGGTTAGTTGGGCGCTTGTTTTATAAGCGGTTATTAGACCGCCCACACCTAAATTAACACCACCATAATAGCGTACCACTGCCACGAGCGCTTGTGTGATCCCGGCGCTTTGCAACTGGCCGTAAACTGGCATTCCGGCGGAGTTTCCCGGCTCGCCATCATCATTGGCTCGATAGTGCTCATAACGCTCGCCGAGCTGCCACGCGTAGCAAATATGAGATGCCTTGGGATGTTGTTTCCAGAGTTGCTCCAATATTTCTTTAGCCTCTTCCTCCGTTTTTATGTGAAAACCGTAGCCTATGAATTTGCTTCCGCGGTCTTTAAAGAGACTTTCTGGAGTGGGAGCGGCTAAAGTTTTGTAACTGTCTGTTTGCAAGGATTGTGTTTTGTAAACTGTAGTTTGTATTCAGTAGATTGTAAACAGTATAGAGTATACAGTTTACAATCTACTGAATACTATTTATCCACCTGCTGAATCAATGGATATTTTTTGAAGATTTCATTGACTAAATTGGCAATGGCATCTGCTTGGTTTTCATCATATAAGCTTTCAGAACTAGCACCTTTCCAAACACTTTCTTTAGTTTTTCTGTCTACAATATCTACTATTACAGTTCCATTTTTATAGGAGTAACTATCTGTATTATAGCCAGTAATACTACCAAAATTTGCAAAATCTGAATAATAATAATCCCCATAATACGTGCTTACTGCGGTATTTCCTGCTGTATATGGGTAGCTTGCATAAGTAGCATCAGGAATTGTCTTGCTGTCAAAATTTATTTTTATACTTACCAGCACCAGAAGATCGGGATTATTTCTATTTATAGTATAGCCGGCATCTTGCAAATTGGTATTTATGGTTTTTATGACCAGTTCATTAACATCTTCATCGGTCTCATTTTTTTTGGGTACCTCAATACCGGTATTTGGCAAATAGGCGAATGTATGAAATTTGCTCAGGTCTACACCTTCTTGCTTTGTAGTGCTAACCGCAGGCCCACAGGCCGTAAAACTGACAAATAGAAGAAATGCTGCCGCGTATTTTAGAATTTTCATGGATTTGGATTTCTTGGCAAAATATTCATTTAAAACCGATAATTTATGGTTTCCGAAAATGTTTAGCTAGAGTTTAACGACATGGGTTTGTTATTGACCTAAATTGGCCAAAACTGGCTATAATTGGTACTTTTTAGTCATTTTTCAGCTAGAAATGCCTACTAGAATAATTCCCAATACGGCAAGTAGCAGGCCGATCCAGTTTTTAATACGTATTTTTTCCTTAAAAAAAAGAATCGCCACCAAGGTTGAAAATACGACGACCCCTACATTATTGATCAGAAAAACGGTAGAGCTCTCCCAGCCATTGCGAAGGGCCTGCACGAGAAAGTAGATCGAAAAATAGTTGGGCACGCCCAAAGCAATACCTGCAAGCACATTTTTCCATCGGAACTGAAATTTCCCCGTAACGCATTTTATAAGGAGAATCGAAATCCCTACAGTAAAGGCAGTAGCAAAAATAAGTGCAGAAAATAGGGGCACATCATTCTTGGTAATATAACCGTCTTCCAGAAACTTGATTCCTGTATCTATGAGGCCACTGCCCAGAAAAACCAATATGGGAAAAATGAGGTTCTCCTTTTTAAGTTGAATTCCGTCTTTTTGTTTCAGCGAAGCTAAATAGACCGCAATCAGAGCAAGTATGATCCCCAAAAGTTTCAGCGGGCCCAGTTGGTCCTTATAATAGAACACACCAAAAAGAATAGGGATAACCACGCTCATTTTGGTGGCTACAGAAACTACCGCGATACCGCTGCGTTGGGTAGTAAGAGCCATAAGATTAAAAATGAGTATAAAAAGCACTCCGAGCCCCAGCGCACCTATAAACCACGGCTGATCGGGAATCTGACCAAAAGCTATAGGCCGCTCATAAAGCATTAATCCAGCGGCGCAGGCCACGGCATAATTTACGATAATCGCTTGCAACCGGTTGATCCCAAATTTTGAAAACGACTTAAATACAATAAAAATAACCGTAGAGGAGAGGACGCTATATAGCAAATACATTAAAAGAGCTCCTTCTTTATACTGAATAATTGGGTTATATCTTCTTTACCTGGTTTTATGGTCCACGTTTTTAGGCCTAGGGTTTCCGCGGCGCGGGTATTTTCTGCTACGTCATCTATAAAGAGCGTTTCGCTTGCCGTGAGATTATTCTCGCTTAAGACAAATCTGAAAATTTCAGGATTTGGCTTTCTTAGTTTAATATCATGCGAAAAGTAAAAGGCTTCAAATGCAGCTTTGAATTGGATGAAACGTGATTCGTTCATGTTTTTGATAACCTGTTCTACATGAAGATCATTGGTATTGCTCAATAAAAACAAGCGATATTTACCTGATTTTGATAACTCTTTGATCCAGTCCAGCCGCTGTTGAGGGAAATACTGGATCATGCTGTTCCAGACGGTTGTGAACGATATATGATTGAGTCGCGGAAAGCGTTCCAAATAATGATCTATAAAATCAACGGTACTTAGAAGGCCAGTTTCATAATCCATATTCCATTTTTTCATTTCATCATCTATAGCATGTATATCGAAACGTGAGAAATATTGAATGGGTGCTTTTTTGTCAAGATCTATAAATACGTCTCCAAAATCGAAAATAATGTTTTTAATCATATACAGTTTACGGTAATGTTAGATAATCGCAGTCAAAACGATTTGGTGCAATTTAAGTGATATGCTATTTTTATAAAAATACCAGTTGCGTAGTATATCGCTTTAAAATGACTTTTAACGAATAATATTTATAAAACGTTTTGCTGGTTTCCCATTTTAAGTTTAAAATAGTAGGAATAATCAAAAGGAGGGTTAAAATACCATTAAGTATACCAGAGCTTTTTACTTTACTCAATCCATCAATTGGCTATATAATGCAAATTCTTTCATAAAAAGCCAAGAAGAGTACTTAATTGTGCAATTATATGTCGAAATTTAAGAATTCGTCGGTATGGATAATTATCATGTCCTTTTAAAGCCAATAAAAACCAATAACCATTATATTTTATTTTATGAAAACTAAAAGAATATCTGATTCCATGGAAGCAGCTTTAAATAAGCAAATGACCCGCGAAGCTTTACAAGCGCAGATTTATTTGTCTTATGCATCGTGGGCGGAAGTGAACAGCTTTACCGGTATCGCAAATTTTCTGTATAAACATATGCATGAAGAACGAGAGCATATGTTCAAAATTCTTAAATATATTAATGATAGAGGGGGTGAAACCAAGATTGAGGCCATTGATGCTCCACCAGAAAATCCTGTAAATATAGAGGATTGCCTTAAAAAAACCTTGCAGCACGAGATTGACAATTCAGCAGAAATAGACAAGTTGGTCAATCAAGCCCATGAAGAAAAAGATTGGGCTACTTTTAATTTTACACAGTGGTTTGTTAAGGAGCAAATTGAAGAGGAAACTCTTGTCAATGGTCTACTTGATAAATACGCGCTTGCTTCTGAACAAAAAGAGGGCAATGCCAATTTTTATGAACTTGATAAAGATCTCAATAAAGCTCCACAATCTGCAAAGATTCCCAGGGAGGATGAATTTTAATAATCTCTGAGATCATATGGCATTTCTTTAGTTTATACTAAACTCCAAACTCTCTGAAAATGAAGCAGATTATAAATCCATCTTCTTTATTTTTAGAGAGTTTTTTATCTTAAAGAAAAGTCTCCATACCAAATACTGAATATTTATAAAATTGTTAAAGAAATTTTATGGGGAAGAATAAAGATCAATTGAGTCCCATCGCGGTGTGGGCTCTCGCCGCTGGTGGCATGGTAGGAGGTGGGATTTATACCGTACTTGGGGTGGTTATCGCAGTAGCAGGGGAATGGTCTTGGTTATCATTTTTGATCATAGGGATCCTTGCGATAACGTCAGCATATAGTTATGTCTTTCTGGCGAATATGTTCAACGAGAATGGAGGCGCTTTTGCCTTTCTGGAAAAGGTAAAAGATAAAAACTTGGCCGGTAATATAAGTTGGTTGTTGATCTTGGGATATGTCTTTACCATTTCAGTGTATGCTTTTGCCTTTGGTCATTATGTTTCTTTTGCCTTTCACGGTAGCCCTATGACCATCCGCGTGCTTGCTGCCTTGATCGTGGTTGCACTTATAGGACTAAATCTGGCAGGTGTGGGCAAACTTACCAAAGTGGAAATTGCCATCGTTAGCGTTAATTTACTGGCTCTTCTTGCGTTAAGTGTTTATGGTCTGGCAAATTGGGATGCGACCCAGCTCACTGCGGGAATAGAACCTAAACCTATATATTCCAGTCTTGTGGGAGGCGCGGCTATTTTTATGGCCTATGAAGGTTTTCAGTTACTCACGTATGAATATGACAAAATTAGGGAACCCCAAAAAAACTTCATGCCTGTTTTGATAAGCGCAGTAGTTTTTGTGGTCTTATTATATATAGTAGTAGCGGTAGGTGCAACCATGTTGGGCGGCGCCATTGCAATGATAGAATATAAAGAAATCGCTCTTTCTATTGCAGCGGGAAATGCGCTGGGAAACACAGGCGTCGTATTGATGACCGTCGCAGCGGGATTTGCCACCGCAGCGGCTATTAATTCCACACTTTATTCAACCGCCAACTTGTCTAAGAATATTGCTAAAAACAAGGAATTGCCCAGCTGGTTCAGTAAAACAAATTCGCACGATGTACCCGCTAGATCTATCATAATTCTAGGTGGATTTGCTGGACTCTTAGCAGTAATAGGTTCTCTGAGCTCGCTGGTAGAAGGGGCGAGTCTAATTTTTCTGTGCACCTTTGGTATTGTAAACTGGATCGCGTACCGCGAAAGCCAAACAAAACAATGGATTCCCGCTTTGGGTGTAAGTATAGCCATTATCATCGCTTTAGCTTTAATTTTTCGCCTTGCCGTATCTAAGCCGGTAATCCTTGGTGCTATGGTCATCGTGATTTTATTGATTGTTTTAGGGCGTCCCTTTCTCTTAAGTAAAACCAAAAAAGCATGAGGTACATTAAATATAAGAATATAGGTTTTTTGGTACTGGGATTATTTTTTTGTGTATTGGGATGTAAGCAGCCCATTGGTGATGCCCAGTTTCGTATAGCACAGTTGCTTGTAAGTGAAAAGCCCATGACGATCCAGTTATTTAAAGATGGGAAAACGATGTATACTCAAACCCTTTCATTTGGTGCGCTCTCTTCATATACCAGTGTCCCAGCAGGCACTTATTTTTTACGCGTAAGTACTGGCAAAAAAGTGCTCTTAGATCAGGAAATAGGCTTGGGAAGTAAGGGAAAGTATAGTTTTTGTCTATATGGTCTTCCCGTAAAAGGTGAACTTACAAATAGTTCCACACTGGGCAATACGCTTCATAAAATCGCGGAAGGGGAAGAAGCGAGCAATCCTAACGGCCTGTTGCCTAAATTGAAGATCCTAAACGATATTTTCTACGGTGATCGTTCTACGGCCAAAATAAGATGGGTACATGCCGCGCCGGGCGTGCAAAGCCTCAATGGATATTCTGTAACGGCGAATGCTAAAGACACCATATCCTTAAAGAAACTGGAATATCCAGAAAAATCATCGTTTATGGATGTAAAACCGGGTAAAACGGATGTTTTTTGGAATTTGGGTTCAAATAAAAGAAAAGTTGCGCGGGTCAATCGCGATCTTCAGGTGGGAACCTTGTATACCTTTTTCGTGTTTCCGCAGCGCGGGAACTATCTGGATTCGCTACAGGTTTTAACTGCAAGCGCTGAAAACCTTGAAAAGCGTTAATAGGACACATAAAAAAAGGGCGTTAACGCCCTTTTTTTTAATTAAATCAATCACATTCAGTACTTATATCTTTTTACGGCCCATAAACAGGGAAATAAGAAAAAGAACAATAAATATGAAAAACAGTATTTTAGCAATACCGGCAGCGCTTTCAGAAATCCCACCAAATCCGAAAATGGCGGCAATTATAGCAACTACAATAAAAATAATAGTCCATCGTAACATAAGTTTGGTTTTTTAGTTAGTTGATTAAAAGTATTATTTTTTTTAGTACAAATTCAGTATTTGATCCTTTGACGAAATGTTTTATAAAATATTTATGAAATTTTTGCCCCAATTGTGAAATTATCAAAATTTAATTTGAACTTTGAAATGTTCGTGCATAAAAACAAATAAAATGAGCTTTGTTTTGGAGAAAATTTAATTTTTAACCTCTTTTCTCTATTCCAAAAAGATGCTTTTTACGTCAATTTATCTTTAAAATTCAACCAACTAACACACTTCATAATGAAAAAAATTTTACTTGTCTGTGGTGTTTTACTACAGTTATCTTGCGGTTCAGATCAACCTGCCGTAACCCACGCAGAAAGTGATTATTCAATAATACCCCAGCCAGCGGCACTTCTTCCGGGAAGTGGTTTTTTTGCAGTAGATCACAATACGATCGTTGTGGGTACAGTCCCGCTTAAGGCAGAAACAGAACTGCTTACGCAAATGCTTGATAGAGCTTCAGGCTTTAGTATTGCACATAAAATAGGGGAAGTTAAAGAGTCGAGGAACAAAATTATTTTGAGTCTGGACGAGAGCATAAGTGAGCCGGAAGGTTACATGCTTAATGTAAATACAAACGACATTGAACTCACTGCAAAGAACCCAGCCGGAATTCTTTACGGGATCCAGTCGCTGCGCCAGCTTATGCCTGCCGAAAGCGAAATAAAAGCAGTAAAAAAGCTCCAGATCCCGTCCGTTATGATAGAAGATCATCCACGCTACGCCTACCGCGGCATGCACTTGGACGTAAGTCGACATTTTTTTTCGGTTGATTTTATAAAAAAATATATAGACCTGCTCGCCCTTCATAAAATGAACAGGTTTCACTGGCACCTTACTGACGATCAGGGCTGGCGAATAGAGATCAAAAAATATCCAAAACTGACTGAAATTGGTGGTTTTAGAAGTGGGACGGTAATAGGCAATCGCCCATATGGCGGTAATGACAACGCCCGTTATGGTGGTTTTTACACTCAGGAAGAAGTGCGCAGTGTGGTCGCTTACGCCGCAAAAAAGCACATTATTATAATCCCCGAGATTGAGATGCCAGGCCACGCATCTGCCGCCATTGCTGCCTATCCTTACCTTAGTTGTTTTCCCGAAGAGCCCACGGTGATCCCAGAAGCCATTATTTCTACGGGTGGGAAAGAGTTGCAGGAAAATGGTACTCCAAAGATTGTGCAGGAAACCTGGGGTGTTTTTGATGACGTCTTTTGCGCCGGTGACGATACAACCTTTGATTTTCTTGAAGATGTGCTTGACGAGGTCATTCCGCTTTTTCCTTCGGAATATATCCATATCGGCGGCGATGAATGTCCCAAAGAAAACTGGAAACGTTGCCCCGCTTGCCAGAAGCGGATGCAGGAATTAAATCTTGCAGATGAACACGAATTGCAGAGCTATTTTATACAGCGCATTGAAAAATACCTGAACGGAAAAGGTAAAAAGATAATTGGTTGGGATGAGATCCTAGAGGGCGGTCTTGCGCCAAATGCCACCGTAATGTCATGGCGTGGTGAGGAAGGCGGTATCGCTGCGGCGAAACAAAACCACCCTGTGATCATGACGCCATCAACGTATTGTTATCTTGATTATTATCAGTTCAAGGCAGATGCCGGCAAATCTACCGCAGTGGGCAATTACCTGCCCATACAAAAAGTATACAATTACAATCCCTTTCCTAAAGAACTCACCGCGGCACAGGGAGATTACATTCAAGGAGCGCAGGCCAATGTCTGGACGGAATATATGCCCACCGAAGAATATGTAGAATATAAAGTACTGCCCAGAATGACAGCGCTCGCCGAAGTGGTCTGGGTTGCAGATTCCCTTAAAAACTGGCCTTCTTTTAAAACCCGATTAGAACATTTGTCTGAGCGTTACCGTGTTTTGGGATATAATTATGCGAAGGTTGACCCAGATGGCGAAGTTTTGATCCAAGAAGAACCAGCGGAGATAAAGAGCGAATAACGGCTAAAAATGATCGTTTTCACCCTTTAAATCCAGTGTTGTTTTTCAATACTTGAAAAACATCTAAACTGTTCTTAATAGATAGCGCTATTGACATTCTTGCCTTAACTTTACGTAAAACGTACTGAAAAATACGTATTCGGTTAGTGTAAAAATTAGTTGAAAATGGATAAAAATCAGTCAAAATGAGCCGTTTTTTGTATTTAAAGAACAATTATTTCTTGAGGAAATGACACACGAATTCATTACAATTTTAGACCAGACAAGGCAGGATATGGAGCGCGGCATTCAGAATGTAATTGCCACGGTTGTGGCGCTAGATGGTTCTTCCTACCGCCAGCCCGGCGTGCGCATGTTGCTTTCTGAAAATGGCCAGATTACTGGCACTGTAAGCGGCGGTTGTGTGGAAAAGGAAGTGCAGCGACGTGCGGCAAGTGTTTTTAGAGATCAAAAGCCAAAAATAATTGCTTACGACGGTCGCTATCGCTTGGGCTGTGAGGGCATTCTTTATATTTTGCTCGAACCTTTTTCGCCTTCGGCGGAATTTATACAGCGCTTTTACAATCACGTAAATGAACGCAAGAAGTTTACTATAAAAAGCTATTACCAAAAGAATGATGAAATCTATGGAAATTTTGGTTCCATTTTTTATACTGAAACTGACGCTATATTCCCCTTTTCGGCCGATTTTCATCCTAAACCGGATAGTGGCATTCTCATCTTTGAGCAAGAAATGAAATCGTTGTTCAAGCTGCTTGTAATCGGTGGTGAGCACGACGCAGTAAAACTCTGTAGTATGGCGGCTCTGCTGGGCTGGCAGGTAGATGTGATCACTTCAATAAAAGATCCCAAAAAGCAGCAGGATTTTCCGGGTTCTCACGCGGTAAGCGCAGAAACGCCTGAAAATTTATCCCTTGATAATCTAGATGTACAGACTGCGGTAGTACTTATGACACATAATTATGCGCAAGATCTTAAGTTTTTACTTCGTTTACAGCATATTGACGTAGCTTATCTGGGTCTTTTAGGTTCCTCTAACCGCCGTGAACAATTACAAAATGACCTTTTTGAATACGCACCAGAAATCACCTTGTCGTTTCTGGAAAAAATTTACAGCCCGGCGGGTTTAAATCTGGGTGCGATCACGCCAGAGGAAATCGCGCTTTCCATTCTTTCAGAAATAGTAGCGGTAACTCGTGATAAAACGCCACATTCACTGAAGGAAACAACTGGCCAGATACATTTTTGACTATGGCATCCACAAATCTCAAAATTCTCCTTTTGGCAGCAGGAAAGTCCGCACGCATGGGAAAGCCCAAACAGCTTTTACCGGTTGCAGAAGACACATTGATAGAATTGGCGCTGAAAACAGCGATAGAAGCACGGATGGATGATATTTATTGTATTCTGGGTGCCAATTTTAAAGAAATCCAGCCGAAAGTGGAAAAATATTCTGTTGAAATTGTTGAAAATAAGGATTGGGAAAACGGTTTGGGAAAAAGTATAGCGGTAGGAACTGCTGCAATTTTAAAGAAAGAACCACAAACCGAAGGTATTCTTATTCTTTTGGCAGATCAGCCGTGGGTTGATGGTTTATATCTGGAAAAGATGATCAGTCGTTTTGAGGATCGACCGGATGCAGTTATCGCTTCAGATTATGAAGGTTTTTATGGGGTTCCGGCGATTTTCGCGAAAGCGTATTTTGAACAACTGAAAGGATTGGAAGGAGATAATGGTGCTAAAGAACTTTTAAATTCGCGTAAAATGCCCATAATCTCAGTGAAATCGCCCGAAAAACTGGATGATATTGACACCCCAGCAGATTATGAGCAATTTCTAAAATCAAAAAACCAATGATCGTAGTAGCAGATGCATTAAAATTTATTGATGAACATACCGGTCTGGGACCGAAAATCAAAAAATCCCTAGCAGATGTTTACGGTCATGTACTTGCCGAAAATGTATTTACGCCAATGAATATGCCGCCTTTCCGGCAGTCGTCTATGGATGGTTATGCGCTGCGATGGAGCGATAATAAAACCTATAAAATGGTAGGCGAAGTACAGGCGGGAGCTGCAAAAAACACTGCGCTGCAGCATGGTGATGCGGTGCGTATTTTTACTGGGGCACGCGTTCCCGATGAGGCGGATACGGTGATTATTCAGGAACATACTTCCCGCGATGAGGATGTGCTGAATATTGATAAAATGCCAGTGATGGGATCGAATATCAGACCCGTTGGCGAGCAAGTACAACTGGGTGATCTGGTGCTTGAAGAGGGAAAATTTTTAAACGAGGCCGCCATAGGTTTTCTCGCCGGACTGGGATTTGAAGAAATTCCCGTTTATGAACCGCCAAAAGTGGGAATTCTCGTAACCGGAAACGAACTTCAGCAACCGGGAAAACCGCTAGAGGAAGGACAGATATATGAGAGCAATGCAATTACTTTGCAAATGGCCTTAAAGCGTACCGGGATTAATGGGGTTACTATAGAAAGAGTGGGGGATGACCTTAAAGAAACAATAAAAGCGGTAGAAAAACTACTTAAAAACTCAGATTTAGTGTTGATTTCAGGAGGTATTTCGGTTGGGGATTATGATTATGTGCAGGAAGCATTGCAAAAAAATGGCGTCCAAGAAGTGTTCTATAAAGTCAATCAGAAACCGGGAAAACCGCTCTGGTTTGGAACACAAGGAAAAAAAATAGTTTTTGCGCTGCCTGGAAATCCGGGTTCCAGTTTAACCTGTTTTTATGTGTACGTTTGGCCCGCATTGCGTAAACTAAGAGGTGTCAAAAGCTATCAAAACAAAGAAAAAACGGCAACGTTGCAGACGACAATTAAAAATCCCTTTGGTAAGGTTCTTTTTCTGAAAGCGACTGTTAGCAAAAATGAGGCAAAACTGATGGGAGTGCAGGCTTCTTCCATGTTAAAATCTTTTGCTACGTGTAATGCTTTACTGATTGTCCCAGCCGAAATTGAGGAAATGAATCCGGGTGAGGAAATCAAATATATAGCTCTCGATCAGCTTTAAATATTCTGCATATTAAAGTAGATAAAGCGAAACCTTTTAAACGAAACATATGCTCACAATACATTATTTTGGAGAAATCGCCGATAAAACCGGTTTAAAGAGCGAAAAATTGGAATCGCGCGGGCAACAGATTTCTTTAGTATTAGCGGAATTACAGGAAAAATACGCGTTACAAAACGGCGAATTTCAAGTTGCGGTGAATCATCAGCTTATCGATGTATCCCAGGATCAAAAAGTGAGTGAAACGGACGAAATCGCCTTATTATCGGCATTTGCAGGAGGATAACTATATGAGTTCAAACACGCGTTACAGCAGGCAGATCAATTTGCCGCAAGTAGGATTTGCAGGCCAGAAAAAACTGGACGCGGCACGTGTACTGGTAATAGGTTCCGGTGGTTTGGGCTGTGCGGTTTTGCCTTATCTCGCGGCTTCTGGCATCGGTCACATTGGGATCATTGACGGTGATGTGGTTTCAGAAAGCAATCTGCATCGTCAGATTCTTTATACTACAGAAGATATTGGCCAACCTAAAGTTTCCATAGCGCAAAAAAAGCTGAAGGCGCTAAACCCTAATATTCAAATTATCGCCGAAAACGCCTATTTAACGGGAGAAAATGCACTTAAAACGGTCAAAAATTACGATCTTATTGTCGACGGTACAGATACCATTGCCGCGAGATATCTTATTAATGACGCCTGTGTGCTGGCAGGAAAACCTTTTGTACACGCTTCCATTTACCGCTTTCAGGCGCAGGTTTCCGTTTTTAATTATCAGAACGGTCCTACCTACCGCTGCTTATTCCCAAGTCCGCCAAAAGATGCTCCCAGTTGCGCAGAGGCTGGTGTTTTGGGAACTTCGGTAGCGCTGGCTGGGATGTTACAGGCCAATGAAGTGATGAAAATGATATTGGGTATTGGCGAAGTTTTATCAGGCCAGTTGTTGCTCAAAGACGGACTTACCAATAAACAGGATATTTTTCGGTTTAGCAAAAATAAAGATATTCAAATCACTTTAGAAAGTTTTAAAAAAGAGCACCAACAGGAAATAAAAAGGATAAATTTTGCTTCCGCGAAAGCGAGAAGCGGCATTTTTCTGGATGTTCGGCAAAAACAGGAAAAACCAGCGATAAACCTGCCAAATCTAGTGCAAATTCCTGTACAACAGCTGCGCGATGAATTCACCCAATTACCGCGCAACACTGCAATTTATATCTTTTGCCAGAGCGGAAAACGCAGTGAAGTAGGTTATAAATTACTGGCTGAAAACGATTTTAAAAACCTCTATTGTCTGCAGGAAAACGCTCCAGAATTAGAACATTTAATTTAGTATGAGTAAAAAAATATTTATAGAAGGCGCTATCAGTCCGCAATTTGTTGCTGATTCCATTGCAAAACATCAGCGCAAAACCAATATAGGCGCGCATAATATTTTTTTGGGTCAGGTACGCGAAGACGAAGTGGACGATAAAAAAGTGACCGCGATAGAATTTTCCTGTTACGAGGCGATGGCCGAAAAGAAAATTGCAGAAATACGTGAAGATGCCTTTGCAAAATTTGACCTGATATGTATGCATATTTACCATAGTATAGGCAAGGTAGAAGTGGGGCAGCTTTGTATTTTTGTATTTGTTTCCACCGGTCACCGGCCAGAAGTTTATGAAGCAACGGAATATATCGTGAACCGGATCAAAAGTGAGGTGCCATTATTTGGTAAGGAACATTTTGGTGAGGAAAATTATCAATGGAAAAAGAATGTGTAACCGTTAAATTGTTTATTGTTGAACTGTTGAATCGTTGAACTTTTTGAAAAATGAAGTAGATAATCTACCATTGTAACTTAGAGTAGTCATTTTCCATAGCGATAGCGCATGGAAACGCGCATCGAGAAGCCTTGAGTATTGATTAATATTGTAGAGATCCAGACTTCGCGATACTTTTTTCAATCTGCTACCGCGACTTGAAAAATACTCTGAGTGACATATAATAATTATAATAGCAATAAACAATAAAAAGGAATGGTAGACATCACTCACAAATCCAATACCCTGCGTAGCGCAACCGCACAAGCAATTGTAAAAGTGAGCAAACAAGCCACTATAGATGCTATAAAGAGCGATAAAGTACCAAAAGGGAACGTTTTTGCGATGAGTAAGGCTGCGGGATTGCTGGGCGTGAAAAAAACCGCCGATCTTTTGCCCGATTGTCATCCCATGCCCATAGAATTTACCGGGATTGAGTATGATATTCAAGATTTGAATATCACTGTGAGCGTAACAGTGAAAACTATCTATAAAACCGGGGTAGAAGTAGAAGCCATGCATGGTGCAAGTATTGTTGCCCTAAATATGTACGATATGCTAAAACCTATCGACAAAGGCATTGAGATCAGCACCATTAAATTGCTAGAAAAAACCGGCGGTAAAAGTTCATACAAAACGCCATCTACTATAGATATACGAGCTGGGGTCATTGTTTGTTCAGATCGCGTTTCAAAAGGGGAAGCTGAAGATTGCTCTGGCAAATTGATCCAGGAGCGCTTACAGGAATACGATATCTTGGCAGAACTGGTCGTAATCCCAGACGAAATCGATCAGATTCAAAAAAAGGTCAAAAAAATGGCAGAACAGTGTAATTTTATACTCCTTACGGGTGGTACAGGTCTTGGGCCGAGAGATGTGACACCAGAAGCGCTGGAACCGCTGCTCGATAAACACATTGATGGGGCAGAGGAGAAAATCAGACTCTACGGGCAGGACAGAATGCCATATGCCATGCTTTCCAGAAGTGTGGTGGGCATGATGGGTAATTGTCTTATCATGGCACTTCCCGGAAGTTCAAAAGGTGTAAAAGAGTCACTGGATGCTGTTTTACCCCATATTTTTCATATTTTTTCAATAATTAAAGGAGAAGCACACGATAATGGGTAACACCACAGATATATTACAGGATTCTTTCGGGAGACAGCATAACTACCTGCGTATTTCGCTGATCGAAAAATGCAACCTGCGCTGCACGTATTGCATGCCAGAAGAAGGGGTTATGCTCACGCCAAAAGACCAGTTGATGAGCGTTGAAGAGATTCTAGCCATTACCCGCATCTTTGTGGAAAATGGGGTGGACAAAATACGTCTTACCGGCGGCGAACCTTTATTGCGCAAGGATTTTTCTGAAATTGCCAAAGGCCTCGCAGAACTTCCGGTGCGGCTCTCGATCACAACCAATGCAATTCTTGTGGATCGTTTTCTGCCGGATTTTGAAAAATATGGGATCCGTGATATCAATGCCAGTCTGGATACCCTGAAAAATGAAAAATTTAGGACCATCACCAAGCGCGATCAGTTTCAAAAAGCGTTTGACAATATTAATATGCTCATCGCCCGTGATTTTAACGTGAAGCTGAATGTGGTGCTCATGAAGGATTTTAATGAAGAGGAGATTATTGATTTTATTGCACTTACGCAGAACCGAAAGTTAAGCGTTCGCTTTATTGAATTTATGCCTTTTGATGGCAACCGCTGGAGCAAATCAAAGTTGGTGACCGAACAGGAAATCTTGAATCGTGCGTACGCGCATTTTCAAAAGGAAAACGTGGAACGCCTGCCCAACGAAAAAAACTTCACTGCACGTAATTTCCGCGTAAATGGATATAAGGGCGATTTTGGTATCATCAGTTCTGTGACCAATCCTTTTTGTGATTCCTGCAATCGCATACGCCTTACCGCAAACGGTACCATAAAAAATTGTTTATTCTCTAATAATGAGACCAATTTACTGCAAACCTTCCGCCAGGGAGAAAATATAGAACCGCTCATCAAAAGTTTACTGATGAAAAAGAAAGCGGTACGTGCAGGAATGAATACTTCCGCTAAGCTAGAAGATCCTAAAAATCACTCCAATAACCGCAGTATGATTACGATAGGGGGATAATAGTTAACTTAAAATTAACATTTATCTGCCTTATTTAAATTGATTATTGACAGCACGCGGGCTAACTTTAAAACTTCTCTATTTTATACATGTACGTTCTTTTTCCATGGAAAAGGACTGCGCAATTTGCTATTACTATGAAAGAAGATAAAAATAAAATCTCGCAAGAATTTCAGGAAGATGCGTTGGAGTTTCAATTATCTGCTGATGAAAGGGCGATTCTAGATAATCTGGGGATTTTTGGCAAATCCAGGCGCCGTTTTCTGGGCCAGAGCTCTGCAGTAGGTCTCAGCCTTATGGCTTTTCAATTTATTTCCATAGATAGCGTGTTCGCTGGTGAGTCCGCTACCATGACTCCGCCGGTGCCCTTTAAAAATGCTATAGATGTGTCTTTTATGATTAACAAAAAGACGGAGCAACTTACATTGGACTCACGGGTTACCTTGCTGGATGCGCTTCGCGAAAGGTTACAGCTTACCGGGACAAAAAAAGGTTGTGATCATGGTCAGTGTGGTGCATGTACCGTTATTGTAGATGGGAAGCGCGTGCTGTCCTGTCTCACGCTGGCAGCAAGTTGCGAGGGCAAAAAAGTTACTAGTATAGAAGGACTGGCCGAAAATAATGAATTGCATCCTTTACAGAAGGCTTTTATAAAGAATGATGGGTTTCAATGTGGATATTGTACTCCCGGTCAGATTTGCTCATCGGTTGCACTAATGGACGAAGCTAAAAATGGTGACGCCAGTTATGTGACCGATGATATTATGGACATTTCAAAAAACCTGACGCTTTCTGATGAGGAAGTGCGTGAGCGCATGTCTGGCAATATTTGCCGTTGCGGAGCCTATCCCAATATTGTTGCAGCCATTCAGGAAGTGCATCAAGGAAGGGAAACCGATTATAACTGGCAGGAATCTTAAACGGCATACGCTGGCAAGCGGAATAAAAATTGGCTAAAAGGATTCAAAAACAGCTCATTTAAGGCTGAAAATTGCTGCAAGGCAACCGTTTTTGAAGGAAATAATACTAAGAAAAAAGTATGAGACCATTTATATATACAAAAACCGAAAATACTGCGCAGGCCACGTCAAAAGTTAAGGCCAATAAAAACGCAAAATACCTTGCGGGTGGCACCAACCTGCTTGATCTAATGAAAGAGGATGTTGAGCGCCCAGATGAACTGGTAGATCTAGGACTATTGAAACTCACCGATATAAAAGAAACGGAGAAAGGTGTCTCTTTGGGTGCTTTGGCAAACAATACGGAAACCGCAAATAATCCGCTGGTTCGGAAAAATTTCCCCATGCTATCCCTTGCCATTCTTGCCGGTGCTTCTGGGCAGATTAGGAATATGGCGACCAATGGAGGCAATCCTAACCAGCGTACCCGTTGCGCGTATTTCTTTGATACCGCAATGCCATGCAATAAGCGCGAGCCTGGTACCGGCTGCAGCGCACTTGAAGGTCAGAATCATATGCATGCCATTTTCGGATGGAACGAAAACTGTGTGGCCGTACATCCCTCAGATATGTGTATTGCACTCGTAGCCCTAGACGCTACGGTGACCCTAGCAGATGCTAGTGGAAATACACGTACCATTCCCTTTGTAGACTATCATCGCCTGCCTGGAGATCAGCCCGAAAAAGACAATAATTTGGAACCCGGCGAACTCATTACTTCCATAGATGTTCCCAATAATAATTTCGCTAAAAACAGCTATTACGTTAAGGTGCGCGACCGCTCCAGTTACGCCTTTGCGCTTGTATCCATTGGTGCTGGATTAGAACTTAAGGGAAACACCATTAAAAAGGCACGTATCGCAATGGGCGGTGTTGCCCACAAACCCTGGAGGGCGTATGAGGCAGAAAAATTCTTGAAAGGAAAAGAAGCTACAGAAGCCAATTTTGAAGCTGCTGCAGATGCCGAAATGGCCAATGCAAGAGCACTGGAACATAACGCGTTTAAAGTCCCCTTGGGAAAACAGGCAATGGTAAGAGCGCTTAACGTGGCGTTAAGTGGAGACAAAGTTTAATAAAGAAGTGATTTTTGACTTTAAGCCGGAATAACAGCAACTGTATGAAAAATAAAAATAATTTAGGATCTCCAGAAAGCAGGATAGAAGGTTACCTTAAAGTGACTGGAAAAGCCAAGTATTCGGCTGAATTTCCTATTCCCAACGCGCTTTATGGATTTCCTGTGCGCAGCACCATCGCCGCCGGTACAATAACCGATATTGATACTGCTGAAGCTGAAAAAGTAGAGGGTGTCGTTGCCGTTTTTACGCATAAAAATGCCATGAAGTTCAACCAGGTGCCAGATGCAGAATCTACTAATAAAATGACCATGCCCAAATCTGTGTTGAACACCACAGCGGTAAAGAGCTATGGTCAATATATAGGTTTTGTGGTTGCAGAAACTTTTGAGCAGGCACGTTATGCGGCAAACCTTGTAAAGGGAACTTACCAAAAGACAGATCCCAAAATAGATTTTGATACGTACGTAGATACGGCTTACAAACCAGATAATGCAAATGGGGCCGCTACAGATACCCAGCGGGGAAGTATGGAAGATGGTATGAGCAATGCTTCAAAAACTTTGGACATTACCTATCAGACACCTATAGAAGTGCATAATCCCATGGAACCACATGCGACGATTGCCGTTTTTGATGGGGATGAATTAACTGTGTATGATGCGACGCAAATGCTGGGGGCTACAAAAATTGCCATTTCCAACACATTTAATATTCCACAGGAAAAAATAAGGGTTTTAGCACCCTATATAGGAGGAGGTTTTGGTTCTAAACTTCGCGCTTGGGATCATGTGATGCTGACCATTATGGCTGCAAAAATGTTGGACAGACCTGTTAAAACAGCTATTACCCGCCAGATGATGCAGACTAATGTTGGTTTACGTCAATTAAACAGACAGCACATGCGCTTAGGCGCTACCAGCAATGGTAAATTGACGGCCATGTCGCATGAGGTTGTGACCCATACCGCGGTAGATGAGGTTTTTGCCGAGCAGGCTGGATTTATCACCCGTACAATGTATGACACGCCCAATCAGCTGGTTACGCACCGGGTTTTTGATACGAATATTCAAGTTCCCACGTGGATGCGTGCGCCCGGGGAAACACCAGGAAGTTTTGCTTTGGAATGTGCAATGGATGAAATGGCCGATGCGCTACAAATGGATCCCATTGAATTCCGGATCAAGAATGAACCAAAGAACAATCCGCTGGATGGGAAACCCTTTTCCAGCCGGTCACTTATACAATGTATGCAAGAAGGCGCCGATAAATTTGGATGGTCAAAACGCAAACAAGAGCCACGTCAAAACAAAAAAGACAACTGGCTTGTGGGATATGGAATGGCAGCAGCATCGCGTGCCGCGCCCTATCAGGAATCCTCTTCTCGCGTAAAATTATTTTATGGTGATGATGGACTAGAAGCAGCGATTGAAATGGCTGCGACAGATATAGGTACGGGAACGTATACGATCATTGCGCAAACAGCGGCCCATAGTTTAGATATTCCCGTAGACCGGATTACTGTCACCATTGGGGATTCCGATTTGCCGGTTACTCCTGGTTCTGGTGGGTCGTGGGGCGCGGGTAGTTTTGCGAGCGCAGTAGATGCGGTTTGTGAAAAGGCCAAAGATGCTTTGAAAAAGAAAATTACCGGAGATAGCACTTCCTTGACTGCTGCAGACGAACTTATGAAAGCGGCAGACCTGAAAGAATTTCAAATCGAAGCTACTGAAAGCCCGTCAGATGATTCTAAGAAGTATGCACATTTTAGTTATGGGGCGCACTTCGTGGAAGTTTGGGTAGATGAAGACCTGGGGATGATCAAAATACCACGTGTACTTTCCACTTCTGCCGTAGGTACGGTGCTAAACCAAAAAACAGCCCGTTCTCAAGTGGTAGGCGGAATCGTTTGGGGAATAGGCCAGGCCATGACCGAAGAAACTACCTTAGATAAGCGCTACGGGAGTTATGTTACCCGAACATTTGCAGATTATCACGTTCCCGTAAATCTTGATGTGGGTGATATCGAGGTGCATTTTATCCCAGAAATAGATGAGCATATTAACCGTCTGGGCGTTAAAGGTATCGGCGAATTAGGTATTACCAGTGTTGCTGCGGCCATTGCAAACGCAATCTATAACGCCACAGGTAAGCGTATGCGAACGTTACCCATTACCCCGGCTAAATTGGTGGATTATAAAGAATAGCCCGTAGCTTGATAAAACGGCTAGATACGGTTAAAATTGAAAAATTCAAGCAGTAAAAGACGTAGTATGAAAAAGTATAAAGCATTAGGATCTCCAGAAAGCAGGATAGAAGGTTACCTCAAAGTGACTGGAAAAGCTAAATATTCGGCTGAATTTCCTATTCCCAATGCGCTTTATGGATTTCCTGTGCGCAGCAGTGTAGCCAGAGGCAGCATCGTTTCCATGGATACAGAAAAAGCGGAAGCCTCAGAGGGTGTAATCAAGATCATTACACATAAAAACGCCCTTAAATTGGGTGAAAACAAGCAAAATTCCGAAGGAAAAGTCACAAATGGGACAAAAACGGTTTTGCAGGATAAGAACATTAAAAGTTACGGTCAGTATGTGGGGATCGTGGTTGCCGAAACTTATGAGCAAGCGCGTGCCGCTTCTAGAATGATTGAGATCGAGTACGACAAGCAAGACCCAATTATCGGTTTTGATGAAAATATGGATTCGGCCTACAAACCAGATCCAGGTCGGCCTTCAGGAATTGATACCTCCAGAGGAAATCTCGATGAAGGATTAAAAGAAGCCACCACGATTGTAGATGAAGTATACAATACACCGATGGAATCGCATAACCCCATGGAACCACATGCAACCATTGCTGTTTTTGACGGTGACAAACTTACAGTTTACGATAGCTCTCAAATGCTGTACCGCACCATAGGGAGTATTGCGGAAGTATTCAATATGCCCGAAGATAATATTCGGGTGGTTTCTACATTTATAGGTGGTGGTTTTGGTTCTAAATTGAGGGCGTGGGAACATGTAATGCTTACCATTAATGGCGGCAAAGATGCTCGACCGACCGGTGAAAACAGCGATTACAAGACAGATGATGCAGACCAATGCGGGTATGCGGCAGCACAATAGGCAGCATTTACGTGTGTGTGCCAACGATTCCGCGAGATTGACTGCACTTGCCCATGAAACTGTAAGCCACACCGCGGTAGATGAGCTTTACGTTGAAAAATCTGGTTATTATAGCAGATCGATGTACGCAGTTCCCAATACGCTTATCACACACCGCGTTTTTGATACTAATATTCAAGTTCCATCTTCGATGCGTGCACCCGGGGAAGCACCGGGAAGTTTTGCTTTAGAATCTGCGATGGATGAGTTGGCCTATCAGATGAATATGGATCCCATTGAATTCCGCATTAAAAACGAACCCGAAAATGATCCCCATACAGAAAAGCCTTGGTCGTCGAGATCGCTTATACAATGTATGCAGGAAGGAGCGGAAAAATTTGACTGGAAACGAAGAAAACAGGAGCCCAGAAGCAACCGTGATGGTGATTGGCTTATAGGTTATGGTATGGCTGGAGCATCGCGGGGAGCGCCTTACAGAGAAACTTCGTCACGGCTAAAATTGAACAAAGACGGTGATAAAGTAACTGCAACCATAGAAATGGCCGCTACCGATATAGGAACGGGAAGTTATACCATTATTGCGCAAGCTGCTGCCAACAGTCTGGGTATTCCCGTTGATACTATTGAAGTTCACATAGGTGATACCAATTTGCCCAAAACGCCGGGTTCCGGAGGCTCTTGGGGCGCTGGTAGCTTTACAAGCGCCGTAGATGCGGTCTGTGAAAAAGCTAAAAAAATACTTGGTGAAAAAGCAAAAATTGCAACGGATCAGGAAATGAATATTGCAAAATTATTGACTGCAGCTAATCTGAATACTTTTGAAACCGAAGCTACTGAAGCCCCTTCTGAAGATTCTTCTAATACCATTTAACCTTTAAAAACACTGGAAAAAGCATCCAAGTAAAAATCATATCCAGTAACAGATTTAATAATTTGATTTTCAGCGCTTTCAATTAGCCCCTCTATTTTAACCTCCAAAGACTC
>Ga0314774_1000560_pt1 | contig 28722 bp, 22 predicted proteins | sample MetaGCBIA2018_FD_204515 | JGI IMG/M metagenome (GOLD analysis project Ga0314774, IMG submission 204515) | Cryopeg brine microbial communities from Beaufort Sea near Barrow, Alaska, United States - CBIA 2018 | ecosystem: Environmental > Aquatic > Marine > Coastal | place: USA: Alaska | collected...
GTAAATTGAGAGATGTCTTTTCCGTAAATCAGCAATTCCAACTGATTATTCTCCATACCAGCCCACCAATATGGAGGTTCAACTCTATCGATTTTTTGGGCATATAATGTACTGCCTAAAGTTAATAGTATTAAGAAACAAATATTTTTCATGGCTTGTTATTTTAGCATTGTATAGTGACTGATTGGTTCGCTGTAATTAAAATGTCTTTCTCATTCACCAACATTTCAACTTCATTTTCCGATTCATTAAAGAATTTACATTCAGTCTGACTTTTATAAACTTTGATGATATTTCCCCTGAAATTTATGGTAAAGGAATACGATTTCCATTCTTTCGGTATTTGTGGATTGAAGGTTAATTTTCCATCTTCCCAAACACGCATACCACCAAATCCCTGCACAATGGACATCCAGGTTCCTGCCATACTTGTAATGTGGCAACCTTCATGAACTTCGTGATTATAATCGTCTAAATCCAGACGTGAAGTTCTCACATATTGTTCATAGGCTTTTGGCATTCTGTCTATGGAAGCCGCCAAAATTGAATGTACGCAAGGAGAAAGTGAAGATTCATGAACCGTTAAAGGCTCGTAAAAATCGAAATGACGTTCTAAATCCTCTTTGCCGAATTTATTTTCAAAAAAGAATATGCATTGCAAAACATCGGCTTGTTTGATATAACAAGACCGCAAAATGCGATCCCAAGACCATTTTTGGTTGATTGGACGTTGAGAACTTGACAGTTCTGCAACAGGAATTAATTCTTTGTCCAAAAATCCGTCCTGTTGTAAATATACATTATTTTCCAAACTGAAAGGAAAATACATATTCTCGGCAACATTTAACCATTCTTTGATTTCTTCATCGGTTAAATTGGTTTTTTCCGTCACGCGCGTAAAATCGTCGGAATACTCCTTTTCTACCCTATTTAAACATTCCGCAGCATATTGAATACACCATTTAGCCAAATAATTGGTGTAAAAATTATTATTTACGTTGTTTTCATATTCGTTTGGACCCGTAACGCCTAATATGACATATTGATTTTTTGCTTTAGAAAAATTAGCGCGCTGGTGCCAAAAACGTGCAACGGCGATAATTACTTCCAATCCGAATTTTGGGACATATTCAAAATCCTGTGTAAAATTTACATAGTTGTAAATTCCGTAAATCATGGCTCCGTTTCTATGGATTTCTTCAAAAGTAATTTCCCATTCGTTGTGGCATTCTTCGCCGTTCATAGTAACCATTGGGTACAAAGCCGCTCCGTTTTTAAATCCTAGTTTTTGAGCATTTTCAATCGCTTTGTCCAATTGATTGTAACGATACATCAATAAATTTTTAGCAACGCTTGCATCTTTTGTTGCCATATAAAAAGGAATGCAATACGCTTCCGTATCCCAATAAGTGCTGCCGCCATATTTTTCGCCGGTAAAACCTTTCGGACCGATATTTAATCGGGTATCTGTTCCCAAATAAGTTTGGTTTAACTGAAAAATATTAAATCGGATGCCTTGTTGCGCTTTTACATCGCCTTCAATAATAATATCCGCTGTGTGCCAAATATGAGACCAGGAATTTTTCTGGCTTTCCAACAATTGTGAAAAACCCAAATTATGCGCTTTTCTAACATTGTTAAAAGCAGCGTCAATCAAATCCTCTTTTTGATAATTTAAGGAACTTACGCAACTTCCATATTTATAGATTGTGGCAGTATCGCCTTTGGAAACAGGTAACTTATAGGTATAATGCAAAGATTTCTCTTTAACCTTATTTTGTGATTCAACCTCAAATTTTTGATCATTTAAAGTAAACGAAACTTCCATGGCTGTTGCCACATGAAATGCTGTTTTTAAGGTTTTTGAAAGAATACATCCGTTATTTTGACCGTTGACAATTTTTAGAATTTCCCAGAAATATTCATCGTAATTGGAATCTTCGTTCACAATACCGGCATCAATATATGGAGAAAAAGAAATTTCCCCTGAAAAATTTACTGCTTTCACAGCGTATTCAATGGCGCCTATTTCATTGTACTCCAGACTTATAAATCGTTTTGTTTCTACCTGAATTTCCTCTCCGGTTTCAAGAATTGCACTGAAAGAACGGCTAAGCCAGCCTTCTTTCATATTTAATTCCCTTCTGAAATTTGAAACTTGACAGGAATTTAAATCCAATTCCGTTTCATTGATTTTTATTTGAATACCGATCCAATTTGGCGCATTCAGCACTTTTGCAAAATACTCTGGATAACCGTTTTTCCACCATCCAACTCTCGTTTTATCTGGATAATAAATACCGCCAATATAACTTCCCTGAAAGGTTTTCCCTGAATAGTCTTCTTCAAAATTGGCACGTTGGCCCATAGAGCCGTTTCCTATACTGAACAAACTTTCTGAAGCTTCCACATTTTCGGGATTAAAGCCTTCTTCAATAATTGACCATTCGAAAGGTTTAATATAATTCTTGTTCATTTTATTTAATTCATTAGATTTTTTAAAAAATCGGGCGTTATGGTTGTCATATCTTTAAAAACATAATCTGCTTCATGCAACACATTGGCATCTCCAATTCCTATACTTATCATTTTTGCTGCATTTGCAGCTTGTATCCCCGCTATGGCATCTTCAACAACCACGCAGTTTTCGGGACTCATCCCTAATTTGCTGGCGCCAATTAAAAACACTTCGGGGTCCGGTTTGGCTTTTGAAACATCATTCCCGTCCACAATGGCCGTAAACCTGTTTAAAAGTCCCACTTTCTCCAAAATTAAGGGCGCGTTTTTGCTGGCAGATCCCAAGGCATATTTTATGTCATTGATCTCTAAAAAATTCAACAAATCATTTACGCCCGGCAAAATTTCTTCGGAAGTCATTTTATTGACATACTCCAAATATTCTTTATTTTTCTGAAGCAACAGCTTTTGTTTTTTTTCTTCGGGCAATTCCACTTTTCCAATGGACAATAAAATCTCAAGCGATTCAACCCGACTAACGCCTTTCAACAATTCATTTTGTTCTTCGGTAAAATCGAAACCCAAAGCCTTCGCTAAATTTCTCCAAGCCAAAAAGTGGTACTTTGCCGTATCCACAATTACGCCATCTAAATCAAATATGAATGCTTTTTCTTTTTTCATCAGTTTAAATTTTATTTTTTAGCGGTAACAGATGCTGTTCGCCATTAATCATTTCTTTGTGTGTCAAAATTTGTCCTGCCCCTTTCATTAATTCTTTATAATTACTACAGTATCATCAACATCTTTCACCCTTACAACCAAAGCAGCCGCAATTAAAAATGAAATTCCGCTGACAACTAAGGCATAAATGGCATCGCCGCCATAAAAATATTTCACCATTGGTCCGCCTATTAACGCATTTATAATTTGGGGAATTACAATGAAAAAATTAAAAATCCCCATATAAACACCCATTTTTTTAGGTGGAATTGAGCCTGCCAAAATTGCGTAAGGCATCGCTAAAATACTAGCCCAGGCAATTCCAACGCCAAGCATAGAAAGAATCAACCAATTTTCATCTGGCATAAAATAGACTGAAATTAATCCGATTCCACCAACTACCAGCGAAAAAGCATGAGTTCTTTTTCTGCCAAACTTTTTGGCAATCGCGGGCAAAAAGAAGGCATATACTGCTGAAACAGCATTGTAAACTCCAAATAAAATACCAACCCAATCACCGGCAATATTGTAGGCAAGGCTGTTATTGTCATCCAATGCCAATCCGTAAACATGATGTGCAATGGCAGGTGTTGCAAACACCCACATCCCAAACAAGCCAAACCAGGAGAAAAACTGAACTGAGCTCAATTGCCGCATTGTTAAAGGCATTTTCCTGAAATCGGAAAATATATTTAACAAACTCGATTTTTCTTCAACATCAGTTTCATCAAGCTTTGATTCTGGAAATTGTGCTATTTCTTCCGGCGAATATTCTTTGGTGGTAAATACAGTAATCAAAATACTGATGACCAAAACAGCAGCACCGATACCAAATGAAAGTATTAAATTTGTTGGCACTTCGCCTGGTTCTGCTTCGTTTAAAACACCAAACCAGTTTGTTAACACATACGGCAACCACGAACCCACAACGGCTCCAATACCAATTAATATGGTTTGCACACTAAACCCAAGAGTTCTTTGATCTGAAGGCAAAATATCTGCTACCAAAGCCCTAAAAGGTTCCATGGCCACATTAAATGAAGCATCCATAATCATCAACATCCCGGCACCTACCCATAAGGAAGGCATAATGGCGATAAACATATCGGCATTTGGCATTAATACCAGCCCGAAAGAGGCCAATAATGCACCCGTTAAAAAATAGGGACGTCTTCTGCCAAGTTTCGTCCACGTTCTATCACTGTAGTACCCAATTATGGGTTGTACAATTAAACCTGTTAAAGGAGCTACAATCCAAAACCACGACAATTCATCGACATCGGCTCCAAAACTTTGCAATATTCTGCTGGCATTGGCATTTTGCAGCGCAAAACCCATTTGAATTCCAAGGAAACCAAAACTCATGTTCCAGATATCCCAGAAACTTAGTTTCCGTTTTTCCATAATGTAATTGTTAAAAAAATATAATACAATCGAAAGCCGATAGACTTTAATTAATTGTTTTTGTGTGAAGTGTGAAAAATAGTACGGGTCAAATATATAAATAAAATTTCAAGTTCTAAGTCTTTTGAAATAAGATTTATGTAAAAAAATCAACAATTATGTACTACAACGTTAGAGTTTTGAGTTGTACATTTTGAATTGGCTAATTGACTGATTGCTTAATTGGCTCTTCATCCAAAGTTGATTTCCTGATTTTTAGATCTGGTGAAATAACCGTTTTTTGAAATTCTCCAGATCCTTTATGTTCAATTCTGTTGATTAACAATTCAGCTGCCTGCTCCCCCATCAAATACCCATGCTGCACTACAGAAGTTAACGGGGGACTTGTGAATTCAGAAATCAATCCGCTGGTAAAACCAATAATGGCAATGTCTTTAGGGATATTTAATCCTTTTTCTTGGGATGTTTTTAAAGCAATCGCCGCATATATTTCATTAACGGCCAAAATAGCATCTGGCGGATTTGGGACATTGATAACCTTTTTAATCTGTTCATATAAATCTTCTTTGTCATCTATTTTATAAATCAGACTTTCATCAACTTCAATCCCTTTACTTTTCATTGCTTTTAAATAGCCTTTCCTGCGCAATGAGCCCACACTAATAAAATCTTGGGTGGTAATTAACGCGATTCGCTTTGAACCTATTTCAATTAAATGATTGGTGGCTTTAAAGGCTCCTCCAATATCATCAATAATGACTTTATCACAATCAATATCTTCATTTATCCGATCAAATAAAACCAAAGGAAAATCATCGGTAATAAGTGCTTCAAAATGTTTGAAATTTTGATTTTGTTGGGTTTCTCTTGCGATTGATACAATTAACCCGTCCACACTTCCATTGGTGAGCACTCCCATGTTTGAAACCTCTTTTTCGTAAGATTCGTTAGAAAGACATATCATTACATTGTATCCCTTTTCGGTAGCGTACTTTTCGATGCCATTGATTACCGTTGAAAAAAAATGATGCACAATTTCGGGAATAATAACTCCAATAACCGATGTTTTTTGGTTGCGAAGCTGTAAAGCTAAATTGTTTGGTTTGTAATTGTAATAATCGGCAAAGGCCTTAATTTTCCCTCTTGTTTCTTCACTAATTTCGTGACTGTCTTTCAGTGCTTTTGAAACCGTAGATATGGACACTCCAAATTCTCTTGCAATCTTTTTTAGGGTAATTCTTGGTTTCATTTATGACTTTTTAAGTTGAAAGTTGGAAAATTAAAGGTTAAAAGCTTGAACGTTTATTAACCTGACTCTTGGAAAACAAATCGCAAATTAAATATCTACCGTTGTTTTTTGAATATATTTTCACTTATGCTGTCTAAAAATAGTTAAAAACGCTGTTCTCCACAAATATAAACTTTATAGTTAAAAATGAAGTGATTTTAAGAAGAACAATTGTGTAAAACACCATTTAAAATTCAAAAAAATAACTAAAATGTAAAATTTCAAAAAAAACTTAAAATAAGCAACTAAACTCTAACGTTTGCGTAAAAAAAGTTACAAACACGAAAACGTTTGCGAAAGTAATTTTATGATACTTATCAGTATTAATAATTGTTAAGTGCTTAACTTTACATTGTGAAATGTAATAAATAGTACAAGAATTAAAACAAACTTAATTATTAATTAACTTAGAATAGATGAAAAATTTTAAAATTTTTTTGTTTAATGTCATACTCATTTTACCTTTAGTGATGTTTGCCCAGCAAACCGTTAAAGGAAAAGTTACGGAAGCAGCAGGTGGAACACCACTACCTGGAGTTGGCGTTATTATTAAAGGAACTACTATAGGTACCGCAACAGATTTTGACGGAAACTATACTTTGGAAAATGTTAAGCCAGAAGATGTCTTATTATTTTCTTATGTTGGGTTCAATACCCAATCAATTATTGTAGGAAACAACACTGCTATAAATGTTGTTTTAACTGAAAGCGCTGAGTCTTTAGATGAAGTTGTAATTATTGGTTATGGAACTGCAAGAAAAAAAGATTTAACAGGATCCGTAAATATGGTGAATTCAGAAGATTTTAATGATGGACCTGTTCTTTCTGCGCAACAATTAATTCAAGGTAAAGTTGCCGGGGTACAAATCACTTCAGATGGTGGTGCTCCTGGCGAAAAACAAAGTATTCGAATTCGTGGTACTGGTTCTTTGTCTCTAACTTCAAATCCATTAATTGTAATTGATGGAGTACCAATGAATGATGGTGGAGTTGGTGGATCAAGAAATGTTCTAAACTCAATAAACCCAAGTGATATTGAGACGATGACTGTTTTGAAAGATGCATCTTCAACTGCAATTTTTGGTTCTAGAGCCGCCAATGGTGTAATAATGATTACCACTAAAAAAGCGAGAGCTGGTCAAGATATTAAAGTAAACTTTAATTCTAGTATGTCAATATCAAATGTAAATGATTATGTAGATATTTTATCTGCTACACAATTTACTAATTTGATAAATTCAATTGGTACCGTTGACCAAATTGCAAGATTGGGAGTTAGTAACACCAATTGGCAAAAAGAAATTTATCAATTAGCTGGAAGCACAAATTCTGATTTTAGTATTTCAGGTAGTGCTAAAAATATTCCTTATCGTTTATCAGTAGGATATACAGATACTGATGGAGTATTGAAAACTGATAATTTTAAAAGAACCACAGCTAAATTAACCTTAACACCTAGTTTTTTTGATGACAATTTAAAAGTTGAATTAAATGCAAATGGCTCTTATATAGAAAATACTTTTGCAAATAGAGATGCAATTGGATCTTCCGCAGGATATGATCCTACACAATCTATTTATGATGCGACTTCAAAATATGGTGGTTATTCTACTTGGATTAATCCAACAACTGATAACAAAGCCAATTTAGCTCCAACAAACCCATTGGCATTGCTAGATTTTAAAGATGACACTTCTGAGGTTCGTCGTTTTATTGGAAATGCAAAAATTGATTATAAATTACCATTTGCTCCTGAAATTACAGCTGTTTTAAATGTTGGTATTGACGTTGCAGACAGTAATGGTAGAAAAGTAATAGATCCAAGAATGCCTGCTGCAAGCAGTGACTTTGACGGTTCTAAAGAAACCTACTCGAACCATGCAGAGAACAAATTATTAGATTTTTATTTAAATTATACAAAAGATATAAATGAAGATAATAATGTAGGGTTTATGGCTGGTTATTCTTATCAACAATTTACATTTAATGACAATTCAAGACTTAATGAGTTTTTTACAGATCCTACATTAAACACTGATAAGCCAATTGTTGATAAAAGTAGAAATGTTTTAACTTCATTTTTTGGAAGAGCAAATTATGGTTTTAAAGATAAATATTTAGTGACAGCCACTTTAAGAGCTGATGCTTCTTCTAAATTGAATCCAAACGACCGTTGGGGTTATTTTCCTTCTGTAGCCTTAGCCTGGAAAATAAGTAATGAGGGATTTTTGCAAGATTCAAAAGTCATTAATGAACTTAAATTTCGTATTGGATATGGTGAGGTTGGAAATGTTAATGGTTTAAATGATTATCAATTCCTTACCCGTTACACAGGTAGTGTAAATGGAGCTTCTTATCAATTTGGAGATTCATTTTATCAAACATACAGACCAGAACCTATCAACGAAAATCTTAAATGGGAAATTGGAAATACTATAAATGCAGGTATAGACTATAGCTTATTTACGAATAGATTATATGGATCTTTAGATGTTTATATTAAAAAAACAAAAGATTTAATTGCTTCTAGTACTGTAGACCCATTTACAAATTTTGGTAACCGTGTGGATGCCAATATAGGTGATATGGAAAACAAAGGTTTAGAATTTGCTATAAATGTAGTACCTGTAAGAACAGAAGATCTTAATTGGACCGTTAGCTATAACCTTTCATACAATAAAAATGAAGTAACCAGAATGCCTGATGTACAAAATGTAGGTGGAATCTCCGGTGGTGTAAACAACACTATTCAAAGACATGAAGAAGGATATGCTCCTTATGCATTTTATGTATATGAACAAGTTTATGATGCCAATCAAAAACCTATTGAAGGTGTTTTTGTAGATAGAAATAATGATAATATTATAAATGATTCTGACCGTTATTTCTACAAAGATCCTTATGCAGAAGTAATTATGGGATTAAGCACCAACATTAATTATAAAAATTGGGATTTAGGTATTGCTACAAGAGCAAGTTTGGGCAATTATATTTATGATAATATAGCTTCTTCTTTAACCTATGAAAATAGAGCTACAGAAAATGATATTTTAAGCAACTTAAGTGCTGATTATTTAAATTCTGGATTTAAATATTCTACTGTCACCAATCTGTTAAGTGATTACTATGTAAAAAATGGTTCTTTCTTTAAAGTTGATAATATTACTTTAGGATATACTTTTCCGAAAAAAGACACAAAAAATATTGGTATTCGCATATTTGCTTCATCGCAAAATGTGTTAACAATTACCAACTATAAAGGGTTAGACCCTGAAGTTCAGGGAGGTATTGATAATAATTTTTATCCAAGACCTCAAACCTTCTTATTAGGTACGAAAATTAATTTTTAATAAAAACTTAAGAATAATGACGAAATATATAAAATTAACCGTAATAAGCATGATAGCCTCTGTTCTTTTATTTGCTTGTACCAAGGAATTGGATCAAGCTCCAATTGATCCAGATAGCTTTACAGAACTAGATGTTTTTAAGACCCCTGTTGAAGCCAAAGGTGCTTTAGCAAAATTGTACTCCGCCTTGGCACTAACAGGACAAAAAGGACCTGATGGAATGCCTGATATTATTGGATCCGATGAAGGCTTCTCTCAATTTACAAGAATGCTTTTTAATTTACAAGAACTTACAACTGATAATGCTGTAATTGGCTGGGGAGATCCTGGTTTACCAGATTTACACGCCATGAACTGGACATCAAGCAATAGCTTTGTTGAAGGTATGTATTATCGATTGGCCCAAGAAGTTTCTTTCTCCAATTCATTTATATCAAATGCAGAGTCTTTATCTTCAGATCCTGAAGTACAAGCATATATTGCTGAAGCACGATTTTTAAGAGCTTACGCATATTATAACTTAATGGATTTATTCGCAAACGTTCCTTTGGTTTCTAGTATTCAAACTGAATTACCGTTAGCTAGCAATCGTGAAGAATTATTTACATTTGTTGAAAGTGAATTAATAGCAATTGAATCTACGCTTAAACCCAGTAAATCAAATGAATATGGAAGAGTTGACCAAACAGCGGCTCAAGCCTTATTATCTCGTTTGTATTTAAATGCCAAAGTATTTATAGGTCAAGATAAATTTACAGAATGTATTACATACTCAAATAAGGCTATCAATTCAGCATACAGTATTAATACCAGTGATGGAAATGGGAATGGATCTGCGTATGACGAGCTGTTTTTAGCTGATAATAATACCAACGGTGCCCAAAATGAATTTATTTTCGCAGTAAATTTTGATGGTATCAATTCTCAAACTTGGGGTGGCGCTACATTTTTAGTTCACGCAGCCGTAGGTGGTACTATGAAACCAACAGATTTTGGTATAAATGGAGGCTGGGGAGGCTTAAGAACAACCAAATCATTAGTTTCAAAGTTTGAAGCCACATCAACCAATGGTGATGGTGAACCAATTGCTTGGGCAGATAAACGCGCAATGTTCCATGTAGATGGTCAAAACTATGAGATAAATACCATTGCAAATACTTTTGAAGATGGTTATGCTGTTGCTAAGTTTAAAAATGTTGATATTAATGGAGTTGCTGGAAGTGATCCAAACGGTGATCATCCTGATACAGATGTACCTTTAATACGCCTCGCAGAAATTTTCTTAAATTATGCTGAAGCTGTAAAACAAGGAGGTGCTGGTGGATCAGAAGCAGAGGCTGTGTCTTTAATTAACCAATTGCGAAGTAGAGCCTACGGTAACAATAATGGTAACATTACTACTTCTGATTTAACATTAGCCTTTATTTTAAATGAAAGATCTAGAGAATTATATTGGGAAGGTTTTAGAAGAACTGATTTAATCCGTTTTAATCAATTCACAACGGGTGATTATGTATGGCCTTTTAAAGGAGGTTTAAGAGATGGTACTGCTGTTTCTGATTTCAGAAATCTATATCCTATTCCTGCAAATGTTATCTCCGTTAATCCAAATTTGGTTCAAAACACCGGATATTAATTTAACACACTAAACCATGAAAAAACACATAAATAAAATCTTAATTCTATTCGTTGCTGCTATTTTCACTGTAGCTTGCGATAAAGATTATGATTACACCATTCTAAATTCAAATGCCGAGCTAGCTGTAAACACATCGGCTACAGCAGTTGAATTGACTAAAGATAATATTGGAACTGATATTTTCACTATTTCTTGGACGGAACCTGATTATGGATTTACGAATGAAAATCCAAACTACAAAATTTTATTTGATCTTGCGGCTGGTGATTTTTCAGAAGCAAAAACGGTTGTTACAACTACCGAATTATCAAAAACTTTTGAAGTTGATGAACTAAATAAGATGTTATTAAACTTAGGCCTTGAAGCTGATACAGCATCTGAAATTCAGATAAAAGTAATCGCTTCTGTTGGTCAAAAAAACATTGAATCGGTTATAAAAACAGTTACAGTTACTCCATTTGCGAATGTATTGGACTTGTCCACAATATGGGCAATTGTTGGAAGTGCTACTATTAACGGTTGGGATGGACCTGATATGCCGTTTTTTACAACCAGTAATCCAGATGAACTTGTTGCTTATGTAACTTTAATTACTGGTGAAATTAAATTCCGCTCAAATAATTCTTGGGATGTTAATTATGGCGATGATGGCGTTGACGGTAAATTAGATCTAGGTGGTGCAAATATTCTGGTTACTGCGGGGACCTACAGAATTTTATTTAATACTTCTTCATTATCTTATACGATTGAATCTTATACTTGGGGATTGGTTGGATCTGCTACACTTAACAGTTGGGATGGTCCAGATATGCCTATGACTTATGACTCTTATTCAGATTCTTGGAAAGCAGTTGTAACTTTAAGTGAAGGAGAAATGAAATTCAGGTTTAATAATGACTGGGCTCTTAATTATGGAGATGATGGTGCAGATGGAACAATTGATAATGGAGGTGCAAACATTGTTGTTGCTCCTGGGAATTATTTAGTTATTTTAGATTTGAAAAACAATGAATATAGCCTTACACCTATTGATATTTGGGGACTTGTAGGCTCTGCAGCACCTAACGGATGGGACGGACCAAATATGCGTTTTACGCCTGACTATAGTAAGGATGGTGTTTGGGTAATAAATAAGGTTACCTTGATTGATGGTGCAATTAAATTTAGAACAAATGACTCGTGGGATGTAAATTATGGTTACTCTGGAGTTGAAGGAATCTTAGGTAGTGATGATATTCCGGTTACTGCAGGAACCTATGATATTTTTCTAAATATAAATGAGCTAACTTATGAGTTGGTAAAACTTTAGTAGAGTGCTTATTTTATAAATAATTTTAAAAATCTGCATAGAATATTCTATGCAGATTTTTTATTAATTACATAAGTAATCGTGGGTGTTTAATTAATTTATAAAAATTAAACAGACTTTTATATTTTAAATTAACTTCATCATCATGAAAAAAATTATACACATATTTCTTTTTCTGCTTCCAATAATTGCTTTTTCACAAGTAGTAACAACCATCCCTTCAATACCCACTCCAACCAATGAAATTACCATTACTTTCAATGCTACTGGAACTCCATTAGGTGGCTATACAGGAGATGTCTATGCATATACAGGCGTAACGGTAAGTGGCGTTAGATGGTCAAATACAATCGCTGACTGGACTGTAAATACAACAAAAGCCAAACTTACCCGGTCAACTTCAAATGCCAATTTGTACACTTTGCTAATTACACCAACTGTTTATAGCTTTTACGATGTAGCAACAACTGATACTGTTACTGAACTTAGTTTCGTTTTTAGAGCATCTGATGGATCACTGCAAACAAGTCCCGATATTTTTGTTCCGCTTTTTGCTGATGGATTGAATATTACCTTTACCAATCCAACAAACAACAGCGCTTTTAACCTAAACAGCAGCATCACTATTTCAGCGGAAGCTTCCGTAGCCTCCAATTTAGAACTTTTCGTGAATGGCATTTCAAAAAAAACAGCGACTAATGCCACCGCTATTTCAACTTCCTATTTATTGACCACAGCAGGAAATCAAACCCTTAAAGCTATTGCCACAAATAGTACTGAAGTAAAAGAAACAACGATAAACATCTTCGTAAAAACACCAACGGTAACTGCCACAAAACCTGTTGGCTTAAAATATGGCCTCAATAAAAACACCGACAATTCAGTTACTTTTTTACTGAAAGCGCCTTTAAAAAATGATGTGTTGATTTTAGGCGATTTTAACAACTGGTCATTAAATGCCACTTATCAAATGAAAAAGGATGGCGAGGATTTTTGGCTAACAATTCCTGGATTAAATATAAACACAGAATACGCCTATCAATATTTAATCGATTATACTATTAAAGTGGCCGACCCCTATTCTGAAAAAATATTAGATCCGTGGACAGATCAATACATAAAAGCTGGAAATTATCCTAACTTAAAAGCCTATCCAACAGATTTAACAACGGGTTACGTTTCCACCTTTTTAATTAATGAACCTGCATACACCTGGAATATAACGGACTTTACAAAACCTGTTCAAAACAATCTAATTATTTACGAATTGCATATTAGAGACTTTACGGAATCAGATTCATTTACCGAAGCCATTACACATTTAGATTATCTAAAATCTCTTGGTATTAATGCCATTGAATTAATGCCCGTTAACGAATTTGAAGGTGCAGAAAGTTGGGGATACAATCCGGCATTATATATGGCGCTTGACAAATCTTACGGAACAAAAAACGATTTTAAAAAGTTTGTGGATGCCTGTCACCAAATTGGAATTGCGGTATTAACAGATGTTGTTTTTAACCATTCTTACGGACAATCACCCCTTTTGCAAATGTATTTCGATAGTGCCAATAACAAACCCGCAGCCAACAACCCATGGTACAACCAACAAAGTAATTTTTCTAACCCAGACGCGCAATGGGGTTATGATTTTAATCATGAATCGTCTTATACAACTTCATTCTTTAAGGATGTTTTAACGTATTGGATGACTGAATATAAAATTGATGGATTTAGATTTGATTTCACCAAAGGTTTTTCAAACACACCATATGGAGTGAGTAGTTGGGGAAGTACTTATGATGCTTCTCGGATAGCTATTTTAGAAAATTATGCAGATTACGTTTGGAATTATAATATTGCAAATAAGCCATATGTTATTTTTGAACATTTGGCTGACAATTCTGAAGAAACGGAATTGGCAAATTACGGCATTATGCTTTGGGGAAATATGAACCCTAATTACAACCAAAATACTATGGGATATAGCACTGAATCTGATATTTCTTGGATTTCATACAAGCAAAGAGGTTGGGACTCTCCAAATGTAGTTGGTTATATGGAAAGTCATGACGAAGAACGCTTGATGTATAAAAATCTTCAATTTGGAAACAGCAACGCCACTTATGATGTGAAAGATTTAAACACCGCTTTGTCCAGACAAGAACTTGCAGGAATGTTCTTTTTCACCATTCCCGGACCAAAAATGATTTGGCAATTTGGGGAGTTGGGTTATGATATAAGTATCGATGAAAATGGAAGAGTTGGCAGAAAACCAATTCATTGGGATTATTTTGACAATTCCAACCGAAAACAAATTTACAATACCTGGGCTACACTGATTGCATTCAAAAAACAGCAACCGGTTTTTAGCAGTACTGATTTTACTTTAAATGTGGGCGCATTAACAACAAAATCCATACTTTTAAAACACGCCAGTATGGATGTTGTTATAGCAGGAAATTTTGATATTACTTCAAAAACAATGACGGTCCAGTTTTCAAAAACAGGAACCTGGTATGAATATTTTACGGGTGAAGAAAAAACCATCACCAATACTTCTACAACAATTACGCTAAATCCTGGGGAATACAAATTGTATTCCACCGTAAAATTACTGGATCCAAGAGGCGGAACAGCTTTGGATGACAGTGACGGAGATGGTATTGCAGACACTATAGATTTATGCCCTAATACACCAGCCAACACCAATGTAAACAGCGCCGGCTGTCCAATTTTTTCTTTACCCTCCAATAACTTTACGGTGGAAGTTACCAGCGAAACCTGTCAGGGTAAAAACAACGGACAAATTAAAATTACGGCATTGGCTGCATTAAATTACACCCTAACAATTAACAATGCTCCATATAATTTTACAACAGCAACAACTTATACCTCTGCAAATTTACCTCCGGGAATTTACAATATTTGTATTGGCGTTACAGGGGAAACTTATACGCAATGTTATGATGTTACAGTTGCTGCAGGAAACATAGTTTCAGGGAAATCGAGTGTTTCATCAGGCAAAGCTTCTGTGGAAATTTCACAGGGAACTGCACCATTTACGATTTTTATAAACGGGAGAGAACAATTTGAAACAAGCGTTTCTATATTTTCTGTTGAAGTAAAAAAAGGCGATGTTTTGGAAGTAAAAACGGCTGTTTCCTGTGAAGGAATTTATTCAAAAACCATCGATGGCATTAACGGTGTTTTTGCTTATCCAAATCCAACGAATGGTGCTTTTGAAATTACAGTTCCAACAGCTCAAAATGAGGTCGGCCTGCCGAGACAGGTCACCATTGAAATATTCAATATCCTTTCACAATTGATTTCGGTAAAAACCTATCCGGTAGTTTACGGAAAAGTACAGTTAAGCCTCGCAAATAAACCAACAGGATTGTATTTTGCAAAAGTAAAATTAGATAAGCCTGTAACCTTGAGAATTATTAAACAATAACAAAAAAACGAGAAATCTATCATATAAAGCAACACTAAGATTGGCGAGTAAAAGCTACTGACAATAAAAGTACCAACAGTTGTTACTTCCGCAAATCTGAGTGCTTCAACTTTGAACAAAACCGATTCGGATTCAACAAAATATTACTGGAAAGTGAAGGTAAAAGGCAACCAAGGAGGACAAACTATTAGACAGATTTGGAGTTTTACTGCGGATTAGATAAATTTCTAACAATATTTTTAATGTTAGTTTCCAATATTTGACAATTCTACTATTCCTATATAATAGTAACACTTTAAAAATCCTTTTTTAAAACAAAAAACCACCCCCATAAAGGAGGTGGTAACTTGCTTTGAAAATCAGAGCCTTAATGCCTAAGGAAGATTAGGTCTCTAATGCCTTTGGAGGATTAAAGTTCTAATTACACAGCAATTAATAAGACTAAATATAAAAATAATCTATTGTATATTAATGACTTATATCATAAATAGGGTATTTATTATAGTTTACGTTTAATAAGTTACCCTACCTACTCCTTTTTATTTAATTTTTTGGACAATTTTACCATAACTATCTTCCGTTATTGTTATACTGCTATGCCTTAGAAGTTTTGAAACTATTTCCATTGGAACATCATATGAGTTTTCATAGTGTTTTTTTATTTTAATAGGTTGACAATTTCACAGTGATAATTACGCAACCCCATGGTTAAAATGCAACCTGATTTTATACCTTTTTAGTAGGTGATTTGAAAATTATTAGGAGATCCTTGATAATAGAAAGTGTAGTAAAATCAGTCTCTCAGCTAATATTAAGCATAAAAAAATCCTACTATTTATAGTAGGATTTACTTTGGTGGGCAATAAAAAGATTTGTAACTATATAGCAAATAAATGGATAAGTACCTCCATGTCAAATAGAAGTTTTGCTATTGACCACAATATTGATGAAAAGACAGTAAGAAAAATTCTTAGTGAAGATGGTTCTGAAATTCCAATCATAACATTAATAAGAATTTGTGAAGCTAAAGAAATTAAACTTTCTGATTTTTTTAAATTAATTGAGTTATAAGCTTATTTATAAAAAACCACCCCCAAATTGGAGGTGGAAATTGCTATGAAAAAGATGTAGGAAAAATAACCTACAATTCAAATATAGTAAATTAATTTATAGGGTAGGTAGGTAGGTAGGTAGGATAAGATGAAATTGTTTAATAGGTATTTTTATTATTTATAGTTTACAGTGAATCAAGTTACCTAACCTACCCTATTTAATTTTTCATTCAACTTTTGCATCTGCTCACTCACTTTTCTTTGCACAACTTTTCCATAACTATCTTCCGTTATTGTTATACTGCTATGCCTTAGAAGTTTTGAAACTATTTCCATTGGTACATCATTATAGAGTAGTACAGTACTTGCTGTAAATCGTAAGCATAAAGTGAACTGGTATTAACACTTTCATAGAGCGTGTGTTTTCAAAAATAATTAAACCTGAATCATCATACTAAAACAGAAATTTTAGCCAAAACCTTGCTCAAACCTTGCGCATAAAAAAAGGTTCCAAAACTAAATGTCTTGAAACCCTTACTGGTGTTACTCCCCTATTACTCGGAGTTGCAACCAACATTTCGTAAATTTACTTTTAACGGAGGTTTCTAAATATCTTTAAATCAAAATTAAATTATTAAAACCAGTCTCTTTTTTGCTGAGGATTTTCAATGATAATGTCGTTTTTTTATAATTCCAAAATAAATGTTTTTAATTAAACAGTCTTAAAATAATGTCCGAGTAAATGTAGTAACTCCACAAAACACCCCCTACCGAAAAGAACTTATGAGAAAATAGATTTTGATTTATAACTACAGATTTTTGACTAAATTTAAAATGATCGTATTCCAATTTTCTGTATTTGAAAAGAGTTATTGTAATTAATTCCTATAATAAAAAATATACGTGTAGAAATTAATTTCCTCTAAAAGTGATAATTGTCATAAAAAAATATGGCTGTTTTTGTAATTTTATGTATCTCCCCTAAATGTCAGTTATTTAATTATAAAGAAAATAACTGATAAAGACTTAAGGTTTACATCAAATCATAAAAGTATTGTTATTGTTTTTCAATCACTTACGCTTTTAATTTTTAAAACAAAAATTATGTCTAAAAAAACTGTACAAACTTCATTCATTATTTTAACGTTTTTAGTATTAGGGTCACAAACATTAGTATCCCAAATTACTTATAACAATTCTGCTGCTTTAGAAACACTTCTCCAGCAAATTGACGAAAATTATGTACCGCCAAAGTGGCCTGATGGAATGAATAGTATGGAGGGATTAGCAAAGACTATACCTCAAATTTATGTTGCCTTTTTAGGAGCTGCAATGAACAAACAAGAAAATTATATTAACAACAACCCAATAGCATCTCAAAATTTTAAAAATCTTAACAGTGAAATTCTATTTCAAATACCAGATATAGTTGATTTAAGTAATAGTCTAAAATCTATTAACGAAAAAAAAGTTAGTGATAATCTACTTGGTGATATTTATAATGACGCCTTGGTAGGGATAATAAATGAGGAATTTAATCAAGAATACAAAAGAAGTACAGGTAAAGATCTTGCGCAAATTAGTATGCCTTCTGTACTTGACCAAGAAATGGTTGGAGGAACAAGTTTTCGTAAAGTTGCAAGAAAAGATAAAAATGAAATTAATCTATTTGGTGAAGTAGCTCCTAAAGCAGAACTTAAGAATGGACGTCCTTACTCTAAACCTTCTAACGAGGAAGATATTCCTGAAGATATTCTTGTTGGCTCTTGGATTAGTAAAACTTATGCACCTATAACCTTTCACAAAAATAATAATGGTTATGTTGGATCAATGAGATATGAAACGAGAGCCTATAGATACGGAAAAATGGTAAATTACATAGTGATTAAGACATTTATTATAACCAATTCAGAATATAGTGGAGGGCTATTTAAATGCCGTACCTACAAGGGCACTTATACAATGAAATACGAACCTAAAGATCCGTATCATGATAATAATAAAGAGGAGAGTGCTACTATCAATGTTGCGTTTGATGGTGTTGACAAGTATTATTCTCCATCACTGATGAGTGGAAATTTGGGAGGTTATTATAAACAATAAATAAAGTTATATTAAACATACTTAAAATGAAAACACATATAAAACCTAGTAAACATTTACAGCAACTTATAGTAATATTTGGGGTTTTTATGATGCTTCCCACAGTAACTCTTGCTCAACAGAATACCCGTGAACAAATAGAAGGTAGGATTACGTTCATAGATGATGAAATCAAGAAACTAACGTATGAAAAAGAAGCAATTAGTATAGAGTTTAAATATCTTTCTGATTTTTCCCAGTTAGCTCGCCCACATCTCAGTAGATATAATCAATTTTCAGAAGCTATCAAGTTGAAACAAGAAGAACGACCAAGTTTTTTTGCGCCTTTAGAAGCTAGAGAACAATATGAAGCAGAACTAAAAACTCTTATGGCCACAAGGGACTATTATACTACTCATTTCAGAAATAGTGGTGGTGTAACTTCTTGTTTTAAAGTTCAGTGTAATACAATTGAAGAATTACAAAATGAATATACCAGATCAGTTGAATATTATAAAGATAAAAAAAGGGAATATGATAATATCGCCTTGGAACTTGGAAATCTGAATAATAAGAGACACAATCTTACAGCTGAATTAAACTATATGGGAGGTGATTTTGGGCGAATATTCGATTTAATAGGATGTTGGAACCTTAGAACAGGTAAATACATATCACAGATTGGTGTATATTCAAGTTATGATAAAACCTACTTTTATGGTTTATTAGAGGTAAATAATCTAGAAAACTATAAAGTCGGTCAAACAATGTTTAGAGTTTCTCGTGTAGATGGAAGAACATTTAGAGGTAAAGAATTCACCTATTATGTAGATAATAATGGAAAGACAAACCAAAAAGCGATTCCCGTAAAAATAACGATAAACAGTGATGGAAATTTCCTTACCTGGACATCAGATGAAACTGTAACCATGCAACGTTGTAATTAAACGTTAGTTAAAAAGGAAATATGAAAAAAATAATTCAAAAAATTGAAATTCGAAGCTGCAAGAAAATCAATATTTAAAGGATTAGCCAACACCTCATAAAATTTATGCTTACATTTAAACTAGTACAAAACGACAAACATTCAACTAACCGATTTGCTACAACCGAAAAATCTCCGATTTTTCTGAATTCAAGAACTTAACGCAACAAAAAAAAGTTCCAAAACTAAATGTCTAAGGTATCATCTTTTCATTCAACTTTTTCATCTACTCACTAACCTTCTTCTGAATTATTTTCCCATAACTATCTTCTGTAATCGTAATACTGCTATGCCCTAAAAGCTTAGAAACTATTTCCATTGGAACATCATATGAGTTTTCATAGTGTTTTTTTATTTTAATAGGTTGACAATTTCACAGTGATAATTACGCAACCCCATGGTTAAAATGCAACCTGATTTTATACCTTTTTAGTAGGTGATTTGAAAATTATTAGGAGATCCTTGATAATAGAAAGTGTAGTAAAATCAGTCTCTCAGCTAATATTAAGCATAAAAAAATCCTACTATTTATAGTAGGATTTACTTTGGTGGGCAATAAAAAGATTTGTAACTATATAGCAAATAAATGGATAAGTACCTCCATGTCAAATAGAAGTTTTGCTATTGACCACAATATTGATGAAAAGACAGTAAGAAAAATTCTTAGTGAAGATGGTTCTGAAATTCCAATCATAACATTAATAAGAATTTGTGAAGCTAAAGAAATTAAACTTTCTGATTTTTTTAAATTAATTGAGTTATAAGCTTATTTATTAAGACACTATCCTATAATTTGTGTAAATTAAAAAGTAGAATTAAATATTGCTAAAATCTCTTGTTCTGTTAAAGCGCGATTCCAAATCCCAATATCATCTATTGTTCCTTTAAAGAATTCATTTAGATTATCACCTGAAATTCTTCTTCCTATCCTTAAAGGAGAATTTGATGTTTCTAAATTTATAGATTTGCCTCCCGCATAAACCCCATTTACATATAAAGAAATAATATTACCATCGTAAACTAAAGTGAAAAAATACCAATTATTATCCAAATAATTATAATTATTGACATAAAAATCATTTTCATTTGTAAAGCTCGGACCATTAGTTGTTTCTAAATAACCTTTGAGGTAAATACAAAGTGACAAGCGTTGTTTTGAAATTAAACTCCCATAATTAATGATACAAATTTGGGTACTTTCATTAGAAAATTTCGCATTTGGATAATCGGTTTTAAACCAACCTGAAATGGTTCTTGAAGAATTATTTAAAGGTATGTTTGAAATTGTTGCTTCAATATAACTACTCACACCATTAAATTTAAACGCTGAATTTAAATTACCAAATCTATCAGTTGTCAATTGAGCATCTGAAACAATACCGTTATTATTGTTTCCACTTTCGTCATTAGCATTACTATTAAAAGGATAATAAGCTATTAAACCTTGTAGATAACATTCACTGTAACTATTTAAATATTCATTTAAGCTATCAGCTGATACTAATGAATAATAATCTGTTTCATCTAAGGCATCATTTACATAATCATACATTACAGATAAATTATTATCAGCTGTAATGGACATAATAGCGGAAACATCTCCTTCTAAAGTATTAGCCAAAACATAAGTCATTTGTTCTATATTATTTTCAAGTAAAATAACGCTATAATCACTTGTTTGATTTGTCATTGATTGACTCATACAATGCCTGCCTTCATCAAAAGTATAATGTTCTATCCAAATATTTTCTAAGTCATTAGTCATACGCATAAATTTTTGACCTTCAGCAGTCTGCAATAACCAAACATTACCATCATTACAATCTAAAAATGACACACATTCTCCTTCCACATAATCTTCGTCATCTTCAGCAGTTTCATCAGATGAACAAAGATTGTTGAGATTTAAATGAAAATTTAAAACATTATTAGTAATATGAATGTTGTCAACTTTTCCTGTATCATTTAGTACTATTGAATTAGCACTATCAAAATAAAAAGCTCCATTAATTTCACCTGAACTAAGACTGAGTACAAATGACCCATCTGAATTGAACACTAAAGAATACACTATACAAACTCCATCAGTTATTTTTGCTAAAATTATGTCATCCTTTTTTGAACTACTTTTATTATATGAAGGTTTGATACTTAAATTATTAACATCCCATTTTCCTAAAATTTGATTGTATAAAATAGGTTGGAATTTTACTTTGATGTTTTTTGGTTTATCTATAGAAATAGTAACTGGATTATCAACTCCAGTATGGTCACCACTCCATTCGACAAACTCCCATCCATTTGCAGGAACTGCTGTTAAAAGAACTGAACTTCCAGAAGGGAAATTACTGGCTGGTTTAGATGAAAGCAATTCTTCAGTAACAGTTCCTTCTCCTTCTATTTCAATTGTTAGTGGGTACTGTCTTTTCTCAAATACTGCTGTTACAGCTTTATTTGAATTCATTATGGTTGTAGTAGGATTGCTTGTTCCTGAAGCTCCACCAGACCAATTCTTAAAAACATATTCTAATGAAGGTGTTGCCAAAAGTGTAATAGTTTCACCATCATCATATTTTCCTGAAGAAGGAGAAACACTACCTCCTTCTACTGGGTTTACTTCTACAGATAAAGAGTATTGAACTACGGTGTTATCATCTTTAGAACAGGTAATAAATAAGGTTAAGACAAGTAGTAAACTTGTCATTAATTGGAATAATTTTTTCATATAATAATTTTTATTAGTTAGTAATATAATTACTAACTAAGTTATTAGCTGTGTCTATACTAAAAAGAGTTGGAAAGGGTTTAATTTTCATAAGGTTTCATAACAACTTTAAAACTATGTAGTTTAATTGATGATTTTTATGACAATTATCACAAGTCCAAATTTACTTTTAATTAATAATTATTCTCTACGAAAATCCGTAATGCTTTTATTACTTATTGAAATTTAGATATAAAAATTTCTTAAACAAAAAACCACCCCCAATAGGAGGTGGTAAATTGCTATGAAAAAGATGTAGGAAAAATAACCTACAAATCAAATATAGTGAATTTATTTATTCAATTTAGTATTTAATTTTACCATTTGCTCACTCACTTTCTTTTGTACTACCTTCCCATAACTATCTTCTGTAATCGTAATACTGCTATGCCCTAAAAGCTTAGAAACTATTTCCATAGGCACATCATTATATAATACTGTAGATGCAAATATTTTCCTTGCTGTATGCGTAGTCAATCTTTTTTCAATTCCAAGAATAGGTGCAATTTCCTTCAAATAAGAATTATACCGTTGATTACTGCAAATTTTAAATACAAACTCAGAATTTACATCAGTATACTTATCAATCAGTTGTTATGCCTTTGGAAGCAATGGAATCGAAATATTTTTTTGCGTTTTCTCTCTTACCATTTCAATCCACAATTCACCATCAAATCCTTTTGCGATATGTTTCTTTTGTAGTTTGCTAATTTCATTATATGCCAATCCTGTATAACAACTAAACACAAACCAATCTTTAACTTGTTGTAATCTTGGTTGACTGAATTCAAATGTTTCCAACTGTCTCAATTCATCTACAGATAAAAAAACAATCTCCTTCTTACCCCTTTTAGCTTTGTACATCATAAATGGGTCTCTCTCCAAATAGCCTTTAGATAAAGCAACCCTAATAGGTTTTCTAAACCTTTGAATATATTTATTAATGGTAATTTGTTGCTGTTTATTTTCAACTTTTAAGTAGTATTCAAAATCAATTAAAAACTGTAATGTCAATTTTTTCAATGGGAAATCATTGGTTTTATATTTCCATTTAATAAAAGATTTTACATTGTTTTTTACATAGTAAAACTTATTCCAAGTTGCCTGTTTTATATCGATTCCTACAAGCTTTTTAAGCATGTTTAAGTGACTTTCAAATTGTTCAACCACATCATGCTCCTTAGCTGATTTTTTACCTTTAAATGTCATGTAAACATCTTTTACAGAAATTTTTTCTTCTTGAATTTGGAGCATTAAAAAAGCCTTATTAATTTTACTTTTAATAAGGCTTAGTTGCGTATTGATGTAGGTATTTTCATCGTTAGGTGGTTTAGCAGTTTGGCAACCTCTATCCCAATATTCAGGGTTAATGAATAATCCTGTTGAGAATTCTTTCCTGTTTATATTGTAGGTGATTCTGCATTTTATTACAGATTTACCTTTTTTATTTGTTTTTGATTTATCTATATATAACCTTATTGCGATTTTCATAATAATAATTTTTTGTAGATGATTAATAATGGGGCACCTTATAGCGCACCTTTTTTCTATCAAAAAAGTTGACAAGTTGACGATTTAATAAGTTGGGAAGTTTTGGATGCAATGAATGCATACAATACAATTACAATAGGTTAAATGAAGTGTTTAGTAACTTTCTTAAAAACAAAAAAGCCAATCAATTTCTTGAATGGCTTTGTTTTGCTCCTCCTCTTAGAAGCAATAAGGTTCAACACGCGTGAATACTTCAGTAAATTCTAACAGATATTCCTAATTTTTAAATAAAAAATATGTAAATTTGAGTTGTCAACTAATACCTTCTATCTGAAATAGTTAGATGCAAATTAATTTTGTAAAAGTAGCGAATGACACATCATGAAAAGGGTTGAAAAACTTAGGTTAAATTTAGTTGTTTTTTCTGATTTTGATTTAATTTAAATTCTAAATGATATGAAAACAAAAATAATTCATTTAATTTACTCATTATTAATTTTGACTTTTTTTACAACAATTTTCTATAGTTGTTCAAAAGGAGATGATTCAACTGTAACTCCAGAAACTGTAACTCCAGAAACTGTAACTCCAGAAACTTTAACTCTACCAGTTGTAAAAACAAACGAAGTGTATAATATAACTTGGACAGCAGCAGAGGTTTCAGGTACCGTTGTTTCAAATGGAAATGACGCTTTGACTCACACCGGCTTTTGCTGGGCGACTCATGAAAACCCTACACTTTCTGATTCACATACATCCTATAATGGAAACGAGCTTGGAGATTTTAGAGATAATATACAAGATTTAACTGAAGGAACCACTTATTTCGTTTGTGCCTATGCTACAAACTCAATTGGTACAGGGTATGGTGATACAATTACCTTTACAACAGGAATGTCTTGCCTAACAATGGTGCAAAGGCAACCTGGTTATCAAGTTTGGGCAGGCGATACTCCTTATTTTCAAGAAGATAATCACTATGATTATTTTTACAGTATTGATAAATACGATTATTCTTTAATTGGGAGCTCTACTATAACTCAAAGTTTTAATACTGGAGATTATATATATTATGTAATTGTTGCCAATTATTTTTCTTGCATTGATGCAGTTGAATTTAATGATGGTTCTTATTTAAACAATAATACAGTAACACTATATACAGGATTAAGCGACGTTACAAATATGTTTGGTGCACCTGATGGTATAGCCGGCCCTTTAGGAGATGTAAATTCTTGCCCTCCAGGAACTTATAATGGTTACATAACGGATTCTGGAACAATTTCATCTAGAGGTGGTGGTTTAACTGTTATTGTAGTTGATGGTTGTCAATAATTTGTAAAATAAGCAGTATCTCAAACAATTAATAATTTCCAAATTCCACTTTTATTATAAAAGTTGGCAAGTTGACTAATGCCAAAATGCCAAGTTATTTTTCCTAAAAATTAAATATAGTTACCTAATTTCACCTTTTCTCATAGATTTCAATAAATAGCTCACCTGCATCTATAATATTCAAAGTTAATTTAGTAGTGGTAATTTCATATTCATCAATTTCATAAGTAGTACCGTTGTCATATTCTAAAATCAGAATATCACCTTGAAATCTCCAATTACCAATATCAGGAGTTCCATACGAACAACTCCCACTTCCTTCATCGGAAGTCACATTACTAAATGTATTATCGGTTCTAAACGAATAATATGATTCTTTTTCACAATCACTTAACGGGTCATTTGGACTACTCCATTGAACAGCATACCATTTACCAATCAATAAATTTTCGTTATTTTTATCAACAACTTGACTTTCATTAGATTTTGAACAAGCTCCTACTATTAGTACAAGAATCATTAATAATAATTTTTTCATAATTTAATTAATTTTAATTATTGGAATATGTTATTGATAATTTTCAATAAATGTGTTATTTACTAACTTGTACTTTTTAGTTGTAATTTCTTCTGAAAACCTGTTAGCAGTCCCAGAAAAGATGAAAAATGCTTGACTAAACTCCTCAAACAACAAGTTTTCAGGTTGAAAATGAGCTTTGTAAATATATTTCTTCTCAATATTTTCAAATAAAACAGCAACTAAAAAATAAAAAGTACCACCCTCAGAATTTCTAGCCGAAAATTCAACTAGAACATCTTCTAAACCATCATTATTAAAATCTAAATAATGCACACCTAATTTGGTCTATTTTTTTGAAATAAGGTTCTCCCCACTCATCTTTTGTTTCTTGTCTAATGGAATCAGTGTGAATTTATTGAAACTTGTATATAATTGCTTGTTTTGCTTTAGAATAGCCATTTTATCATCACTGTACTGGGAATGTGATAGCTGAGATTGACTTAGCAACAAAATAATTGTAAACCACTTAATCCATTTCATAATATATATAAGTTAGAAATTGAAAAGTTGTAGGTTTGAAAATGCAATTTTCCGATGTTAAAATGAGTGTTTTTTTTTGTTTTAGTAACATTCTAACTTACTGAATTAAGCAATTATTTTAGCCATTGTTGTAACACTTGCTCTCTGTAAAGATTCAAATATTCCCATTTATTAAATTTTTAATTTTATAATTAGACTCAAACCTAGTCAATCCCTCTAGATTTCAAAACGGCTTCAATTAATCTAATTTTTTTAGTTTTTATATCTTTTTCTAAACTTGACATCGGTTTACTGAACATAAAATCAACATTTTCAGCCAATGCTATGTTTGTCAATTCATCTGTACTCTTTTTATGTAATTTATCAATAGTAAAACCCTCTTTTTCTAGTACTGAGTTAATTTCATTACTATTAAACATAATTATTGATTTTTTATTTTTTTCTACATTAGCTAAATCTTTAAAAGGTTCAATTTGAGTTACTGTATTGGACGTATAATCATTATCCTTAGATTCAGAATTCGAAGTCCATAAAAAATAAATTATTGTAGGGAAAATTATCGGGGACATTAAATATATCAATGCCAAAAATTGACCAAAACCATTATCCGGTAATAACTCACCCACAACAGTACGGTTGTTATTAATGTTTTGAGAAATAAAATAGAACCCTCCAAAAACTATTATTAAAATGCATAAGAAAATTACAATTCCTTTTAAATTTTTCATTTTATTATTATGTTTGATTAGTAATAAATATTAATGATTTTTATTCAATAGCTACCCGCTTCAATATTCTGACAATTACATTTTATATTTTTAAAACTCAAATTGTGTGTTTTCGACTGGAAATCCGAATTAATTGCAACGATTTTTTTATAAGATTTTTCGGTTGTTTAAATCGTTAGTTGAATATTTATCTGTTTTTACTAAATGCAATATGTCTTTTTTATCATTTTTTACGATTTTCTCGATCCCTCCAATATTTACGATCATTAGCTCTTTGTTCCTCATTATCAGAAGACCAATAATTCTTATAATCACTAGCTAAATAAATGATTACACCTAAAATTCCTATTCCCAATATTACACCCATAATGATTGACGTTCTTAACGCTTTATTTTATTAACTAATTTATTTTTTTCAATTAGATTTGATATTAGTATTTAATTACGCTTGCTAAATTACTGGCGTATATTAATCTTAGAATCAATTTTATGAAATTTAAATTCTTCAATTATTTCAACTTTATGTGAATTTGTCAGTCGTGAAATATCAACTATTACACCTGGACCTTCATACAATAGAAATAATGATATTCCTTGTATATAGAAATTATCTTTATAAGGGTATGAAATTAAGTCATCATTTTTTAAATAATCTTTTTGATCTTCAATAATTCTACAAATCATTTTCGCCATAATATTTTTTCTAAATATTGAATATTAATTAAATTTAACTTTCTACTCTTATGGTTTTTCAAATTACCCCCTTTTATAGTAGGAAGTTCTGGTCACCACCATAATAACCCAACAGAAAATACTACAGAGATTAACTCTTAATGCTTTAATTAAAAAATAAAAGGAATTGTAGTTGTTGCAATTTTTTCATAGGGTTTCATAACAACTTTAAATTTATACAGTTTAATTGATAATTGTTGTGATAATTATCACAAAGCCAAATTTACATTCTATTAATAATTATACTCTACGGAAACCCGTAATGCTTTTATTACTTACTAGAGTTTAGATATAAGATATTCTCAAACAAAAAACCACCCCCATTTAGGAGGTGGTAAATTGCTATGAAAAAGATGTAGAAAAAATAACCTACAACTGAAATGTAGTAAATTAATTTATAGGGTAGGTAGGATAAGATGAAATTGTTTAATAGGTATTTTTATTATTTATAGTTTACAGTGAATCAAGTTTCCTAACCTACCCTATTTATTCAACTTTTCATTCAATCTACTCATCTGCTCACTAACTTTCTTTTGTACTACCTTCCCATAACTATCTTCTGTTATTGAAATACTACTATGCCCTAGTAGCTTTGATACAATTTCCATGGGAACATCATTATATAATAATAATAATAATAATAATACTGTAGATGCAAATGTTTTCCTTGCAGTATGGGTAGTCAATCTTTTTTCTATTCCAAGTATTGGTGCAATTTCCTTTAAATAGGAGTTAAACCTTTGGTTGGATATTCCGGAGCAAGCTGACCCCTCTGGGAACACTTAAAATTCAGGTGTTTTTATAAGCATTTATAACTGCCATTCCGGCGGATGCTGACCCCCTAAAATATAAAAGAACGTTAAAGGTCA
>Ga0314774_1000561_pt1 | contig 28672 bp, 31 predicted proteins | sample MetaGCBIA2018_FD_204515 | JGI IMG/M metagenome (GOLD analysis project Ga0314774, IMG submission 204515) | Cryopeg brine microbial communities from Beaufort Sea near Barrow, Alaska, United States - CBIA 2018 | ecosystem: Environmental > Aquatic > Marine > Coastal | place: USA: Alaska | collected...
ACCTGATTATACAATTGAGAATATATTGCAAACAGGTAATTGGATGAATGAAAAGTTTTCAGATCATTTAAAACAATATGCTTTATCAATTCAACAATATCAAGTATTACGTTCTTTAAGAGAATTAAAAGGAGAAGCTGCAAATCTTTTAACATTGCAAGCCGGAATGGTGAGTAAAAATAGCAACACAACACGTTTGGTTGAGAAATTACGGTTAAAAGGTTTGATAAGCAGAATTCAGAGTGAAGAGAATAGGAGGATGGTAGAAATTAGAATCACGGAAAGTGGTTTAAATTTGTTAGCCGAAATCGATGATGTTCATTCAGAATTTAAAAATGATATTGTAGTAGGTCTATCAGAAGATGAAATTCTGATGCTGAACAAATTATTGGAGAAAATTAGGAATAAATAAATCAACCTCGAATAAAATTGGTTGTTTTCAAAATAATGAGTTGTTACCCCCAACCAGTTATGAAAAAAGAAACTAGAATAAATAGAAAAAATTAATTACGTAGTAAGAATTAATTAAATTAAATAGTAAGAATTAATAGTAAGAAATTAATTTATTAGTAAGAAAAAATTAAGAACCTTTAAAACCTTTAAGAATTTATGAAAGAATAAATTAACCCATTTGGAGGTGGTGTCACTGTAGTCACATACTTAAAAAAGCAATCCGAAAATGCTTTATACTAAGTTAGATGGTTAGTAAGAACCTTGATGCTACCTCTTTTTTTATTAAAATTTTGAAATTAGGAATAAATAAATCAACCCCAAACCCCAAAAAAACATGAGTTCAATATTATTAATAATATTAATAATTATTTCTCTGCTTGTTATATTCTATAACAGTGCGTTTCAAAGCGAAATTAAAATTTCAAGAGCTTTGGAATATTTATACATAAAAGATTTATCTGGTTTGAAACAATTTAATTTGTTGAAATTAGATAAATCTTTTGGTATAATTAAAAGCAGCCGCAACACTCTTATCCAAAGGCCATTATTCCCACAACTGTAACTGGAAGATAATAATTGCGGCTGTATTTTTATTATAAATAGGCAGTAAATACAGCACAAACTGAAATAAATTCAATTAACCCAATGGTAATTATTTTAGAATTTAAGCTGATTGCCAATTTTGAAAAAGACGAGGATTGTGCTTATTTAAGCCAAACAAAAAAATATAAATTACACATTCATTAATTGATTTATAGAACTGTTTAAAAAAAATTATCTACAAATTTTTGAATTATGATTTTAATTGATAAAAATAATATTAGGAGTAATCAGAATAAATTAAGCAATATTTACATAAATACACTGATGCCATATTTTAAATTTAAAAATAAAAAAGGAAGATACGTAACTCCAAAAATGTGTTGTATTCCACAATAAAGTGAGAAAAACCGTTGTCCCCACAAATAAAAAAACAGTTGTAACTATCTTTTAATTGTCGTCCCCACAACGGTAGTATAAAAAAGATATAGATGTTACAACTGTTCTGTTCTTAAAATTGATATTTTTTAAAACAGCCGCAAAAATCTTGAAAAAAAAACTGTCGTCCCCACGAAATTTTTTTTACATCAAACATCACGACTGTTAATCTTTTAACCCTATTTAAAAAATAATGCTAAGAGATTAAATATTTTTTGAACTTTCTTTACGTAGTGTAAATGTAAAATATATCAATTGTAATTCCAATTATTTTTTACTTTAATTTTAGGCCCTAAATGGCTTTGATATTGATAAAAGATATTTAATTTTAAGGACTTTCTAAAATAATAAAATGATAAATAACAGCTTCAGTTATACATTAATTGTTACCAAAAATGATCTTGATTCATTGAATCATGTAAACAATGTGACTTATTTACAGTGGGTACAAAATGTGGCGATAAAACATTGGAGTTCGATAAGCAATATTGAAACTGATGATAAATATGTTTGGGTTGTGATTAGACATGAAATAGACTATTTCTTGCCTGCAATACTGAATGATACCCTTACCATAACCACTTATATCGGAGATTCCTATGGCGTGAAATCTGAGCGTTTTGTTGAAATTAAAAAGGAAGATAAGCTATTGGCAAAAGCAAAAACAATTTGGTGTTTGCTCGATAAACAGTCTATGAAACCAATTAAAGTTCCTTCAGAAATAAAGGACATTCTTCTCTCTAATAAAGCATAAATTAACAATGGTTTTACTCTATTCTAGTTTGTTTTTTTCTTCAATCCATTTCGACATATATTTTGTGCTTTGAATGGTGTGATGCAATAGCATGCTTCCAGTAAAATTTTTCAACCTGAGTTCTACACAATTTATTTGAGTGTATTCAATTTTATTAAGTAGTTTTTGTTCGTATTTTTCTTTTGAATAACAGGTGTTAATAATCTTAATCCCATTTTTTTGTGACTTTTTCCATAAGTTTTTATTGATGTATAATTCAACAGATTTTAGCGCAAATTCATTGGGGTTGTCAGCTATAAAACCATTCCATGGCAATTTATCATGCATCGCTTCGGCCCCAATTTTGGTCGTAACACTTGGTGTTCCATACAGCATCGCATCAATAAGTTTTCCTTTTAATCCAGCTCCAAACTGCAACGGTGCTAAACAAACTTTGGCATTCATGAAAACTTCTTTAGCACTTTCAGCCCAACCCTTTATGATAAATCCTTCCTTTTTATTTTGTAATTGTAGTGCTTTTTCTGTTGTGTACGCACCATAAACATGCAATTGGGCTTCTGGTAATTTTTCGTGAATTAGCGGCCAAATGATTTCTTTTAAATATTGAACGGAATTCCAATTTGGTTCATGTTTAAAATTTCCTATAGAAATAAAATGTTGTCGATCTTCAAAAGCAGGAGAGATGTGAATGGTTTCCAAATTTATTTTGTTCAATAAAAACGGGAGATAAAACAGTAATGATTTATCAATTTTAAATGTCTTTTTTAACAATTTCATTTCGTATTTGGAAATAATAAGCGTTAAATCACACCGGTAAATACTGGCAATTTCTCGTTTTGCCAAATCATTTTTTAAATGATTTGAAGTTATTATTTCATTATTTTGATAGGCCACTTGCCTCGCATGTCTCAAAAAATGCAGGTCTTCAGTATCCAAAAATCTTATGGCATCCGGGCAACTTTCGGCAATTCTCCATCCAAATTGTTCCTCTGTCAAAAATCGATCAAATAAAACAACATCTGGATTTATTTCCTTCACCAATGAATTAAAACCAGAGTCATTTAACAGAATATCAATCGTTTCGATATTTAATTTTCTCAGGTCAAAAGATTTTTTTGTTTTTGAAGCAGCACAAGCAAAAGTTACCGCAAATCCATTTTTTTTAAACAAATCCACAAGCTGAATCATTCGGAATCCGGCAGCCGTTGAGTTTGGTTCTGGCCAAACAAAGCCTATAATTAAAAGTTTTTTCATATTATTTCAAAAATAGCAATTTATTGATATCTTTTAAATAATACAGATATAAAAAAACTGAATTTTGCTTTTCTGGCTTTTTAATTTTTTTTTGTATAATTAATCATGCAATCCAGCCTTCTTTCTCCGATTTTCGAGAAAACCAAACTAAGAATAGCGCAATAACAATAATTACTAACGATAAAATCATTTTAGTTCCGGACGATTCTACATAAGTTTGAATAAAGAAGTTGTAAATAAATTGTACCATAACTGCAACAAGTGATAAGACAAAAAGTATTGTAGCCCATTTTTGTTTCATCAAAATGCCTACGCACCCAAATACGCCAGCAAAAACTGAAATGGCGAAAGCAGCAGTAACCCAAGCTGGTACATTGTTATAATAGACTTGATCAGGGGCCGGCAGAGCCGCTAAAACTTCATCGGTCATATATACCTGGCCTAAATAGGCCATTACGCCAAAGATGTTCCAAAGAAGCGCCACAGCACTAATTATCCAAAAAGTGCTTGTTGGTTTGTTAGTGCTGTCAGTCATAATTAAATTTGTTGATTGGTATAAGTTATTAGTTTTGAAATATTGAAATAAAATTAAGTAATTTATTGAAGATAAGCAAATTGTTAAAATTTGGGACTTTTGTTATATAAGGGAATGAATTGTTGTTTTTTACAATTATTTTCCTGCAATTGTATTGCAAATACAATCATAGAATTAGGTAAGTCCATGTAATTCATTGAAACTCAAAATTAAAATAATAAAAAGTTTCACTAAAATTGGAATGAAAATGCTATATTTGCAAAAGTTTCTGTAAAATTAAATAGCATTATTTAATTTATTAGAGATGAGTCATTGCAATAATTGGATAAATCATTTTGTAAATCAATCTTTAGAATTGTCATTTTACAATATTTCTTTCATATTTTAGATGACACCCTTAACTGTTTAGGAAAAACAGATTAAATATTAAAATTTTAACAATAATTAATTAATGGCAGGATCACAAGAAACCTTTGGTAAAAAAGAAAGAGAAAAAAAGCGTTTAAAAAAGAAAAAAGATAAACTTCTGAAAAAAGAAGAACGCAAAGCTGGAGAGCAAGAGAGTGAATTTATTTATGTTGATGAATTTGGGCAGCTTACAGATACGCCAATGGATCCAACCAGAAAAATAAAAGTGGAAGCCTCTAGCATAGAAATTGGAGTGCCTAAAAAAGAAGACAGGGAAGTTGAGGATACAGAGAAAAAAGGAAAGGTATCCTTTTTTGACAGCTCAAAAGGTTTTGGTTTTATTCTTGAAAATGACTCCCAAGAAAAATATTTCGTGCATGTTAGTGGAACTTTGGAGGAAATAAAGGAAAATGATAAAGTTAGTTTTGAACTTGAACGAGGATTAAAAGGAATGAATGCTGTACGAGTAAAAAAGATTTAAGTAAAAAAATATAATTTTAAAAAAGCTGCTTATTAAGCAGCTTTTTTTACGATTTTTTTTAATGATTTGAATTTTAACTTTTTTGTAAAAAATATTTTTTTGCGGTAAAATAAGCTCTTAGACACTCATTTTAGGTAAGTTATAATAAATAGTTAAAGCACTATAAATAAGCGTATCTTGCGCCTTTCAAAAAATTAAAAAGTATGGCTACATTTTTAGCATTAGGAATTCGCAAGGAATATATTGAAGCATTGAAAGAGCTAGGGATTAAATCACCTACAGAAATTCAGGAAAAAGCAATTTCTGTTTTATTGAATTCAAAAACAGATTTTATAGGTTTGGCACAAACCGGAACAGGGAAAACGGCTGCTTTCGGACTTCCAATATTACACAATATCAATAGTGCTTTACCTTATACTCAGGCATTAATATTGGCTCCAACAAGAGAATTGGTTCAGCAAATTAAAAAACAACTGTTTAAATTTACCAAATATACTGATGATAAAATTTTTGTTGAAGGGGTTTACGGAGGTGAAAAAATAGATATCCAAATAAAATCCCTAAAAAGAACCACACATATTATTGTGGCGACTCCGGGAAGATTGCTTGATTTAATAGAAAGGGGAGAAGTTGATTTAAAAAAAATATCAACCATAGTTTTGGATGAAGCTGATGAAATGTTGAGTATGGGTTTTAAACAGGATTTAAACAGAATTTTAAAATTTACGAGCGGTTCAAGAAATACGTGGTTATTTTCGGCAACAATGCCTGAAGAAATTCTTAAAATCATAAAAACTTATATGGCTTCAAATACGCCTAAAGTTACCGTAAACAAAAAGGATTTGGTGAATGTAAACATTACCCATCAATATATTAAAACGGAAGTAAAGGACAAGGTTAACCTGCTCATTAAAATATTAGAAAGAAGGAGTGCCGACAGGGGGATTATTTTTTGCAGAACAAAAGCCGGCGTACAAAATTTAACTGCACAATTGAAAGAAGAAGGTTTCTCTGTTGAAGCTTTAGAAGGCGATATGCAACAAAAAGAGCGGGATAAAGTAATGCGCGCCTTTAAAAATGGAAGCCTGCAGATTTTAATATCAACAGATGTTTCTGCAAGGGGAATTGATGTAGATAATTTGGCGTTCATTATTCACCACCAACTGCCTGAGCAATTGGAATATTACACGCATAGAAGTGGTAGAACTGCAAGAGCAGGAAAAACCGGATTTTCAATTGCCTTAATTGTTCCTAATGAAGTACAAAGAATCCACGAAATTCAGAAAGAGTTAGGCATTAAATTCATTGAAATAAGCATTTAAAAGCATACAAATAATTTCATAAAACTATTTATTTTTTACAATGATTGAACGAATTATAGTTAATAAAGAAGGGCTAATGGTCAAGTTTAAATGCTGAAAAATATTCAAAAATCGTAAGCCGTAAATAGTAACTCAGAAATCACTTTGCGTTAGCGATTGAAATGGCATACTTTTTTGGAGTGAAACGGAGAAAAAGATATAATGAAAAGCGCGACCTGAAAGGGAACGCTCAGAATAAATGGATAATTAATAATCTAAAATACAAAATCCGATATCCGATATGCTTATTCTTCTAAAATAGAAAGAGATAGTTCAATATTTATAATAATAATTTGGATTTATTTATTTATATTTGCCGATTCGATAGAAATTTTAGTATTGTGGGTGCTTTATTCGATTTGCTTACTTCAATTTCTTAAACTTAAATCATAAAACATTTTATTAAAAACATGAACATTTTCATAGCAAAATTAAGTTCTTCTACTACTAGTGAAGACTTACAGGGATTATTTGAAGATTATGGTGAGGTAGTTTCTGCAAAAGTTATTACCGACAAAGAAACGGGCGAATCTAAAAGATTTGGCTTTGTTGAAATGAAGAACGCAGACGATGCTTTAAAAGCAATTGAAGAGCTTGATGAGTGTCAATACGACAACAGCACTATTGTTGTGAGTAAAGCAAAACCAAAAACTGATTCACCAAAGCGTGACAACAAATTTGGTGGAAAGAAAAGATTTTAATCTTCATACAATCCAAAATAAAAAAGGCTATCAGAAATGATAGCCTTTTTTATTTTAGGAACTTAATTTTTTTAACGCTATTTTTTTGCTACTGGTTTACGGTGCTTCCAACCATTATTTCTTCCGCCACCATTCCCCGATTTTTTGGAACGGGAATTTTTTTGTGATTTTTCCTCTTTTACGGGCACATCATCTATGCCATCAGCAATAAAAGGGTGTTCTGTCACCACAGGAATTTTTTGGTCAATTAATTTTTGAATATCGCGTAAAAACGCCCTTTCTTCTGCATCGCAAAACGAAATCGCAATTCCGCTGGCGCTTGCGCGTCCTGTTCTTCCAATACGGTGAACGTAGGTTTCGGAGATGTTTGGCAAGTCATAGTTTATTACAAGTGATAATTCATCAATGTCTATACCTCGAGCAGCAATATCAGTTGCAACTAGAACACTTGTTTGGCCACTTTTAAAATCACCCAAAGCCCTTTGTCGTGCACCCTGGGATTTATTACCGTGTATGGCAGCGGCTCTTATATCAGCCTTTTCTAAAAACCTCACAATTTTATCAGCTCCGTGTTTCGTTCTCGAAAAGACAAGCGTAGATTCCACCGCCTCAGTTTCCAACAAATGAACAAGTAATTTAGGTTTGCTTTTTTTACTCACAAAATAAACGGCCTGTTCCACTTTTTCGGCAGTGGCCTGCTCCGGTTTTACGGTCACTCTTTGTGGGTTGCCCAATATTTTTCCGGATAAATTCACAATATCTGAAGGCATTGTTGCAGAAAAAAACAACGATTGTCTTTTTGTAGGCAATTTGGCAATAACCTTTTTAATGTCGTGAATAAAACCCATATCTAACATATGATCAGCTTCATCCAATACAAAATATTCAACATCTTTTAATGAAACATAACCCTGATTCATTAAGTCGAGTAATCTTCCTGGTGTTGCAACAAGGACATCCACGCCTCTTCGAAGTGCAGCTGTTTGTCCGCCTTGTTTTACACCGCCAAAAATAACGGTGTTTTTAATTCCGGTAAATTTTCCATAATCTGTAAAACTGTCCGAAATTTGGATAGCCAGTTCTCGTGTAGGCGTAATAATAAGTGCTCTAATTTTACGCTGATTTTTGTTAGTGCTTTTATGGTCAAGATAAAGGTGTTGTAATATAGGAACTGCAAATGCTGCCGTTTTTCCAGTTCCGGTTTGCGCACAACCTAAAAGGTCGTTTCGATTTAGCAGAATTGGAATTGATTGTTCTTGTATTGGAGTGGGATGTGTATAACCTTTAGCACTTAATGCTTTCAGGATAGGTTCAATAATTTCTAGATCTTTAAATGTCATGTATTTTTATTAAAAGTGGCAAAGGTAGGTGAATTCTTTGGATATATGTTATTTTGTAGCTAAAGCATTGAAAATGAAGATGGATAATGTTTTAGTGTTAACTTTTTTTAGTAGTAATAGTTTTAAAAAAAAAGCCTGTCAAAAATGACAGGCTCTACATTGTAAAAAGGTAAGTATATATTAAATAACTTTTACATTCACTGCGTTTAATCCTTTTTTACCTTCCTGTAAATCGAATTCAACTTCGTCACCTTCGCGTACTTCGTCGATTAATCCAGAAATGTGTACAAAATGTTCTTTGTTTGAACCTTCCTCACTAATAAAACCAAATCCTTTAGCTTCATTGAAGAATTTTACTGTTCCTTTACTCATTGTTAAAAATTTTAAATATAATATTAGCCGCAAAGATACAGTTTTTTAATTAGGTTTAACTAATTTAGCGATAAATTAATTTATTTTATTTTTAAATCTGTTTTTACTATGAATCAATAAGCGAAATAGGTGTTTTAGAGCATATAACTTATTTATTTTAAGGATTAAATAAAACGAGTTAAATATAGATAATAATTTTATACATTTAAATAGTATGATAAAAGACTTAAAATTGGCAGTTTTGATTGATGGTGATAACATACCATCAAAATATATTAAGGAAATGATGGAAGAAATTGCCAAATACGGCACGCCAACCATTAAAAGAATTTATGGTGATTGGACAAAACCGCAATTAAGTAAATGGAAAACCATTTTGCTTGAAAATGCGATTACGCCAATTCAGCAATATGGCTATACTACAGGGAAAAACGCGACAGACTCTGCGATGATAATAGATGCGATGGACATTTTATATTCAAATAACGTTGATGGTTTTTGTCTGGTTTCATCAGACAGCGATTTTACCCGATTGGCAACAAGACTTAGAGAATCAGGAATGCAGGTTTATGGAATTGGTGAAAAGAAAACACCTGACCCGTTTATTGTAGCTTGCGACAAGTTTATATATTTGGAAATTTTAGAACCTTACAGTGAAATAAAAGATGAAAAAGGGGAGGCGTCTAAGAAACGAAATTTGGACAATATAACGCCGAAAGTTATTAAATTTCTAAAACAATCCGTTTCGGATGCGGCAGATGAAGATGGATGGGCTTTTTTAGGTGATGTGGGTTCTTTAATTCTGAAAAAGCAACCTAATTTTGACTCGAGAAATTTTGGATTCGAGAAACTGACACCTTTATTCAAGTCTCTGAATCAATTTGAAATTGACCAAAGAACGCAAAGTGGTGTTCGATTTAAATTGATTTTTGTTCGTAATAAATAGCTTTGAGTATTGAGAAAATAATTATTTGGTTTAATAAGATTATGCCCAACCCAATTAAAAATAGAACAATGTAAACTTATTTTTTTGGATGAAAATTATTGATTACTTGTTTTAAAAAGCTTTTATCCAAGTGCATATAAATTTCAGTTGTCGTGATGCTTTCGTGTCCTAACATTTGCTGGATTGCCCTTAAATCAGCACCCCTTTCCAACAAATGAGTTGCAAATGAATGACGAAAAGTATGTGGACTTATTTTTTTTTTAATACCGGCTTTAATTGCCAAATTTTTGATAATCGTAAAAATCATCACTCGGGTTAATTTTTTTCCTCTTCTGTTTAAAAAAACAGTGTCTTCAAATCCTTTTTGAACATGAATATGGGTTCTTATTGAATTCAGATAAAACAAAATATACTTTTGGGTTTGCGAATTGATGGGCACAAAGCGCTGTTTATTGCCTTTTCCAATAACCCTTATAAAATCTTCCTCAAAAAATAAATCGGAAATCTTCAAATTTGTAAGTTCAGAAACGCGTAAACCGCAACTGTAAAGAGTTTCTATGATTGTTCTGTTTCGCTCGCCTTGCGGCTCGCTTAAATCAATGGCACCAATGAGCAAATCAATTTCTTTTAAGGCCAAGGTATCCGGTAATTTTCTACCAATTTTAGGCGTTTCAATCAATTCGGTCGGATTGCCTTTCCGATAATCTTCAAAAATTAAGTAATTGAAAAAATTTCGAATGCCCGAAATTAAGCGTGCCTGTGAACGCGCATTAATATTTTTGGAGGTTTCATAAACAAATTGTTTAAAATCCTCCTGATTTATGGAAATGGGAGAAATTATCATTTCGTTTTCTTCCAAATAAAGCATCAGTTTTTTTACGTCGCGCGAATAGCTGTCAATCGTATTTTGTGACAAGCCTTTCTCTATTTTTAAGTAAAACTGATAATCGTGTAAAGCGTTATTCCATTTCATTATAAAATAATTATTATTTTACTTCGGAAGTATGTAATTCGCATATTTTCATTGATATTTATGATATGTTTGTGTTAAGCTCATTTCATTTGATAAAAATAAGTAATATATTTACACTTCAATAATTAAAAAATGAAAATACTAATTCTAAACGGACCAAACTTAAATTTATTAGGCAGACGAGAACCTTTAGTTTATGGAGATTTAACTTTCGATCAATTTTTTGAAAGTGTAAAAAAGAAATATGCCGATGTGGAATTGAGCTATTTTCAAAGCAATATAGAAGGGGAAATCATCGATAAATTGCACGAAGTTGGCTTTAGTTACGATGGTATTATTTTAAATGCCGGTGCCTATACACACACTTCCATTGCCATTGGCGACGCCATTAAAGGCATTGAAACTCCGGTAGTTGAAGTGCATATTTCAAATGTTTATGAGCGTGAGGAATTTCGCCACGTTTCCTATATTGCTCCAAATGCTAAAGGCGTTATTGCAGGTTTCGGATTGCAGGGGTATGAGTTGGCATTAGAAAGTTTCGTTTAAATTTGGGCGTTACCCTATGGGGGCAGGCTATCACTGCTCGCTTTTTTTAGTTACGAAAAGCAACAAAAAAAGAGCTCAAACAAGCAGTTCTATCCTTAACGCAGGTTGAATTAATAAGTAAAATAAATCAATGCTTAATTTAATTTCTGTTAATAGTCTTGTTTTTAAAAAGTTAAGAGATAAAATTTATTTTCATAATTGCAAACGCTAAAAAAATAAAAGTATAAAGTTTTAAACTTTTTTGATTTTTAAAGGTCTAATAAAATTATGATGTTATCATAAATAAGTTAAGGTTGTTTTATTAACTAAACAAAAGAGAGTTTGACTAGCGAAGGCGAATTCATAAAAAAATTATTGAATAACAAAGAAAAGGATAAAGCCTTTAAGAAATTATTGGATCTTTATCAAGAGCGTTTGTATTGGCATATCAGAAAATTAGTTATTACCCACGAAAATGCTGATGATGTGCTTCAAAACACTTTTTTAAGAATTTACAAAAGTCTTCCTAATTTTCAACAAAAAAGCAGCTTGCATACTTGGATGTATCGCATTGCGTACAATGAATCTCTGAGATTTTTAGAAGAAAATAAAAAAAAGTATCACTTATCGTTGGATGATGTTGGCCGTAAATATTTAAATAATTTAGAAGGTGATACTTTTTTTGAAGGTGATGAAATTCAATTAAAACTACAGCGAATATTATCAGAATTACCAGAAAAAGAGCGTGTTATATTTCAAATGAAGTATTATGACGATTTAAAATTCCGTGAAATGGAAGTTATTTTAGGGATAAAAGAAGGCACTTTAAAATCTTCTTATTACAACACAGTCAAACATATTGAAAAAAATATAATGGCTGTTGAACTATTAGCAATAAACAAGGTCTAATATATACCATGAAAAAATTAAACAATCATATGGATTCGAAATTCGAAACTGGCAGTCAAATTTTATTTGACAGTAAAATGCATGAAATGCATTCCGAGGAATTAGGTCTTCATATACCTAAAGATTATTTTTCTAAATCTAAAACCGACATTTTAGAAAAGGTTTCAAACGAACAAAAAGAAGCAAGGTTTAACATCTTTTCCAGAAAAAGAATTTTTTGGTCCATTGCAGCAACTATTGCAATAATTTTCGCATTATCAATTTTCAGGCCCAATGCGCTCCCTTCTTTTGACAATGTTCCCGCAATTGTTTCAGATACAATCGATCATTTGCAAAATAATAATTTAGCTCAAGTAGAACTTATGGAGGACGATATTTTAATAACGTCACTTTTTGTTCCAGACAATGAAATTGATGAATTTGTAAATAATTATGTGCTAGAAGAATTGGTTTATGAAGAAGTTCTGTCTAATTAGATTAAATTTTTTCAAAATTTAAAACTATTCTAAAAAGGCAAGGTCTAAACAGTAGAACGTTCATAATACTAATAATTTAAAAATTAAATAAGATGAAATCACTAAAAATAATCACGTTGGCTGTATTTATGCTCCTAGTTGGAATATCAAGTGCCGAAGCGCAGCAAAATAAAAACAGAGGCAATAATATGAATAATGCCGCTGTGGAAACATTAACAGCTGAACAAATGCAATTGATTCAGGAACAAAGGGCCGAAATTAAAGCAAAAAGAGACCTATTCAGAGCAAGTCTTACAGAAGAACAATTGGCTATTTTTGATAACGCTGCGCTCACAAGGCAAGAACGCCACGATGCCTTAATGCTTTCATTAACTGAAACTCAAAAAGCGTTAATACTAGAACACCGGCAAAGTGTTCAGGAAAGTAAACAAGAATTTAGACAAATGATGACAAGTGAACAACGTCAGCAAATACGCAGCAGAATGCAAATGAATAGAGACACTCAAGGAGGCAGTGAATTGCGTGAAACCGTTAGAGAGCAAAGAAAACAGCGTATGCACAACAATGGCGGAAATTAACAAATAATTATTTGAAAAATAAGTGGTTGGGGAAACTCAACCACTTTTTAATTTGTTTAGAAATGAAAAAATACCTCGCACTCATATTATGGCTTTCAGGTCTGTTTTTTGCACAGGCACAAGAACTTACGAAAGAAAAGGAAATAGATAATTTAATAGATGAACTTTTTATGGAAGATGATGTTATAAATGAATTGACAGCATCTCTTAACAATTTTCAATTTTTGTATATTTCTACAACTTTTAATAGTGACACTTATTTTTCGGGGCGTGACATTGGTATTGACCAATACAATATAACTCCCCAAATTACCTATGCACATAGCAACGGAATATTTGCCAGTTTATCTGGAATATATTACAGTGAATTTGAACCTAATTGGGACGTGACAGTTGCAAGCTTAGGATTTGGTAAAAATATTGGAAAAAAGAAATTATTTAAATATACGGTGTCTTATTCAAAATATTTTTACGCCAATGATATTAATAATATTTACGGCAATACTTTAAACCTAGGATTGAGAATTCGAAATAAAAAGAGAACACTTGGTACGCAACTTTCAGGATCCTATTTATTTGGCGAGGAACAATCGTTTGAAATAGCTTCCAGAAGTTTTATAGATTTTAATTTACTGAAAACAAAGAAAACAATCCTAAAGTTTAAACCACAATTAAGCATCATTGCAGGAAAACAAACAATTGAACTGGCTAGAATTGTTACTCAAAACGGAGAATTATTAACGCAGTATACTGAAAATGATGTATTTGATTTGATAAATACCCAAATTAATCTGCCTTTGTTATTCAGTACCAATTCATTTGATTTTGAAGCAGGTTATAACATTAATTTTCCCAATGCCATAGGTGATGAATCCAATCTTAAAAACACCGGTTTTTTAAATTTTTCCATAGGATATTTGATTGACCTATAATATTTATTTTGAACCATCCTTTTTCTTATAGGTTATTTTATCATCGAATTTTTATTATGGTTCGTTAATTTATTAGGGGTTATTGAAATTTCACCCAACGCGGTATTTTAAATAATAGGGCACAATAAAATAATGATAAAACGTAAAAATTTGTATTGATAGCGTATTTTTAAATAAAACGTAACATTCACGATATAAATTTTGGTAAATAATATTTAATAAAAAATTAATAAAATATAGAGATATGAGTAAACTAAACTCCCTTGCAATAAGCGATAACGGTTTCATTTTTAAACCTTCAACCGGTGAATCATTTACAACAAACGAAATGGGATTATTTATAATTCAACTCCTGAAAGAGAATAAATCCGGAGAAGAAATCATCAATGCAATTATGGAAGATTTTGAAGTGGATAAAATAACTGCAGGAAGAGATTTGTATGAGTATTTGGATTTTTTGAAACGTGAACAAATGATGGATTAAGCCATGGAAAAAAAGAAATTAACCATAGGAGTCACGGGACTAAATAATATCGACAGTCCGGGCCCTGGCGTACCCGTAATTCGCGGAATAAAAGATTCTGGTTTGGATGTGCGTATTATTGGATTGGCCTATGAAAACTTAGAGCCTGGAATTTATATGCCGGGATTGGTGGACAAAACGTATTTAATGCCGTTTCCTTCCTCAGGAAGCGAGGCGTTTTTAGAGCGGTTGGATTACATTAATGAGAAAGAGCAGTTGGACATTATTATTCCCAATTTTGATTCTGAATTGTATTTGTTTATCAAATTCAGCGGTAAATTGCTGGAAATGGGCATTCACACATTTTTACCTTCTTTGGAACAATTTGAAGAACGGCACAAAGATAATTTGCCGGAATTTGCCGAAAAATATCATATTACCGTACCTGAGAGTAAAGCGCTGATGAATAGCGATGAATTGGCCAATTTACCAAAACCATTGTCCTATCCTTATTACATCAAAGGAAAGTTTTATGAAGCATTTAAAGTGTCCAACCACAATCAGGCTCTATATTATTTTAATAAATTATCAGCAAAATGGGGTTTTCCTGTGATAGTTCAACAAGCTATTCACGGCACTGAAGTGAATGTAATTGCGTTGGGTGATGGCGAAGGAAATACGGTTGCCGCGGTTGCAATGCGCAAACAATATATTACCGATAAGGGAAAAGCTTGGGGAGGCATAACTATCAGTGACGAACGCCTGCTAGAAATTACGCACAATATTATTAAAGAAACAAAATGGCGTGGCGGAATGGAACTTGAAATGATAAAAACCGATGATGGGGAATACCATCTTATTGAAATAAATCCGCGCATACCCGCTTGGGTTTATTTGGCAGTTGGGGCTGGGCAAAATATTCCTGAAATGCTCTGTCGTTTGGCTATGGGTGAAAAAGTTAAACCCGTGACAGAATATGAAAGCGGTAAAATGTTTATACGGTACTCCTGGGATTTAATAGGAGATATAGCAGATTTTGAGAAGATAATTATTTTTGGCGAACTATAAAATTATAAAAAAATGACTAAAAACATATACGAACGTCCGGTATTACGCAAAGTAGTAGAAGGAATCCCAAATAAATTTGGGAGTTTAAAAAGATTACGTCCAATTGAAACAATAGACAATGTTGCAATTGATGAAATTATTAATAAGTATGGTTCCCCTGTTTTTATACTTTCTGAAAAAACCATCAGAGAAACATACAAAACAGCGTATCGCGCTTTTTCTACCCGATATCCAAAAGTTCAGTTTGCCTGGTCTTATAAAACCAACTATTTAGATGCTGTTTGCCGTATTTTTCACAAAGAAGGCGCTTGGGCTGAAGTGGTTTCGGGCTTTGAATATGAGAAAGCCTTGGACAATAATATCCCGGGAAACAAAATTATTTTTAATGGTCCCGACAAAAGCAGGAGAGATTTAATTAAGGCTATTAACAACAAATCACTTATTCATATTGACCACTTTGATGAATTGTACACCATAATAAAATTGGTTGAAGAATTAAATGAACGTCCGCAAGTAGCTATTCGTGTCAATATGGATACGGGTATCATTCCGCAATGGGATCGTTTTGGATTTAATTATGAAAACGGTGAAGCCTGGAATGCAATTAATAGAATACTTTCAAATGGAAAAATAGATTTATTGGGCTTGCATACCCATATTGGTACTTATATTATCATGTCAAAAGCATATTCTACAGCAATCGAAAAATTGGCTGCGTTGGCGACTAAAACGTTTGATCGTTTCCAAAAAACCATCAATTATATAGATCTGGGAGGCGGTTTTGCTTCACAAAACACATTGCAGGGGGCTTATATGCCGGCTACAGACACCACCCCAAGTTTTGACGATTATGCGCATACCATAACCACGGCTATGACTGCGGTAAGTTTTCCGAATAATGAAACGCCAACATTAATTTTAGAAACCGGTCGCGCCTTAATTGATGAAGCAGGTTGGCTGGCAGGAACGGTACTGGCAAATAAACGTTTGGCTGATGGAAGAAGAGCCATGGTAATTGATGCCGGCGTAAATTTAATGTTTACCGCTTTTTGGTATGATTATGAAATATTTCCGGTTCATGAGACAAGTTTCCAATCTGAGCCAACGACCATTTACGGCCCTTTATGCATGAATATTGATGTGATTCGAAAAAATATTGATTTTCCAATGCTAAATAAAGGTGATCATTTTGTTATTAAACGCGTTGGTGCATACACTATGACTCAATGGATGCAATTTATCACTTATCGCCCCAACGTGGTTTTAATTGATCTAAAAGGGGAAGTGCATTTGATTCGTAAGCAGGAAGATAAAGAAGTTTTCCGCAGACAGGAATTGATACCGGAGTACCTGCGTTAAGCTGCTATAAATAAAATCAACCCCACTTTTAATAAGTGAAAGTTCATAAATAATGAAGAAAAAATTATCACAAAAAACGCTTTATCTAGGAGAGGCAATTTTAACCAGTTATTCCCAAATTTTTTTTACGGAAAACAGGATTTTAGCTAGTATTCTTCTTTTTGTAAGTTTTATTGACTGGTGGATGGGGTTAAGTGGTTTGATAGCCGTAATTACCGCTATTGCATTGTCTGAGTTATTGGGATATTCATCAATTACAGTTCGTAAAGGATTGTTTAGTTTTAATTCTTTATTGGTTGGATTGGGGATTAGCACTTATTTTTCTCACGGGATTGAAGTCCTCTTTTTAATTGTTATTGGGAGTGCCATCGCTTTTTTCGTCACTATTTTTTTAATAGGATTGCTCGCAAAATACACATTGCCGTTTTTAAGTTTACCTTTTGTGCTTGCAATGTGGTTGTTACTGCTGTCCTTCCCTGCATTTTCGGGGATTGATTTAAATGCGGAAGCACTTTACCCTTCAAATATGTTTTTTAAAATAGGCGGTGGGTCACTTGTTTTTTTGATGGATTGGTTGAATCGTGTATTTTTGGACACAGGTTTCGACACTTATTTTTTGTCCTTGGGCGCTATTTTTTTTCAATTCAATATTTTAGCGGGGGTACTTATTGCCATAGGTTTATTAATTCATTCACGTGTTAACTTTCTGTTTTCACTTTTGGGTTTTTTTGTAGCTTACTGGTTTTACTCATTTTTGGGTATTTACACGGGGTCGCTAAATTATACCTATTATGGTTTTAATTTTATATTGTCAGCCATAGCGATTGGAGGTTATTTTTTAATTCCTTCAAGGCAATCATTGCAGTGGAGTTTGTTGTTAATCCCAATGCTGGTAGTGGTTACGGTAGGTTCTGATCGTCTTTTTGCTTTTTTTGGTTTGTCGGTATTTTCATTGCCGTTTAATGTGGTGATTTTGGTGGCTTTATATGCATTTAAAATACGTTACAATCAAACACACTCTCCAATTTTAACGATAGTTCAACAAAAAAACCCGGAAACAAATGCTTATTTATTTGATAGTCAGCCAGTAAAAGAATATGCTTCATTTATTTTTCCAATCCGGTTACCATTTATAGGTCAATGGTCTGTAAATCAGGGGCATAACGGTATTCATACCCATAAGGATTTTTTTCGTTTTGCATGGGATTTTATAATAAGAGACAATGCTTCGGAAAAAGAATATAAGAATGAAGGTTTGTTGCCCAGTGATTATTTTTGCTTCGATAAACCTGTGATAGCACCAGCCTCAGGAACCGTTGTGGCTTTGGTAAATACGGTTGACGACAATGAAATAGGAGTTGCCAACACAATTCAAAATTGGGGAAATACAGTAGTGATAAAGCATCAGGAATATTTGTATTCAAAATTAAGCCATTTAAAAAAAGGTTCAATAGGAGTGAAGGTTGGTGAGACTGTTTCTGAAGGGCAAACTATAGGAAAGTGCGGCAATTCAGGACGCTCACCTTATCCTCATCTACACTTTCAATTACAATCTTCCCAAGAAATAGACAGCCCTACCATTTTTTGGCCTTTATCAGAATATATTGTGGGTGATGAAACAAAACTAGGATTTGTGCAGAAAGGAATTCCAAGAGAAAATGAAGCAGTGTCTAATATTCCAACATCACCTTTATTGCAGTCAGCTTTTAAATGGAATCCGGGAGATGAATTTTTGTTACAGATGAAAAATGATAAAAAAACCAGTGCTTTCGAGATAAGAAATGAAATTGACAGCTTCAACCAGTCATCATTGCATTGTCTTAAAACAGGCGCTAAGTTATATTATGAAAATAATGGCAAAACTTTTTCAGCATTAAATTACAGGGGCTCAAAACGCAGTGCATTATTTTATTTTTACCGTTCCCTTTATAAGGTGGTTTTAAGTGATGACAGCAATCTCAAGGTTGAAACAAATTTCCCCGTTCATCATCTGTACCACTTTCCGTTGCTTTTAATTCAGGATTTTGCAGTGCCTTTTGGGATATTTTTGAAGGGAAATTACATGTTGTCCTATAAAGAAAATACACAAATATTCAACCTTAAACAATTGGAGATGAATTCTGAAATTTTAGGAAAAAGGAAACAATCTTTTTTTTCAGCTCAAATAACAGTTCATAAAAACAGGGAAATTGAAATATGGAATGAAATGCCAAAACACTTAAAAAATTATTTAAAATGGGAAAACAAATTTGTTTAATATTGGTTTTGTTGGTGGTTACAACAATTCAAGCTCAGGAAAAATCGTTATCGTTTAAGGAAGTTGACAGCACAACCTATGCCTTATATTTAAATGAAGATTGGAAAACGCTGTTGGAAATTGGGAAAAAGTCCAGAACAGAAGGAATTGATTTTTATTATCTTAAAGTTAGAATGGGAATTGCTTATTATAAAGAGGGTAAAATGTTAAGCGCAGTTAAACTTTTGGAAGAAGCCTATTCCGTTAATACTTATGATGTCATTGTGCAGGAATATCTTTATTGGGCATACAGTTACAGTGGTTTAATTTTGGAATCACACATGTTTTATGAAAAAATGTCTAAACAGGTAACTGATAAAATACAAATGGATTTGCCTTTTGTGACTGCATTGGATTTGAGCGTATTGGTCACAAACAATTCGGATTATGATCGATTGTTGTTGGCAAATGATAACGTTAATAATAATGAAACACGTTATTTCCCTAAAAATTATCAATTATTTTCATTGGGGTTAAACCATCCTTTTTCCAATAGAGTAAATTTTTATCACAGACTTTCCATAATGCCCACTTCATCAGTACAGCAAGAAAATTTATTGGGGAAAATCACAAATACTTCTTATAAGGTTGATGAAACCCGTTATTATGCGGATATGACTATTGGGTTGGGAAATCGTTGGTATTTAGACACTTACTTTAATATTGTTTTTGGAAAATATGCTAATTTAAATTTAAATTTAACCGGTGAATTGAGTGCAAGAGGACCCAGAAACATAAATGCTTCATCATTTTATTCATCTTCTACTCTAAATTATACCGATTTTGTTTTTGGAGGTTCGTTAACGAAAGCTTCTTATTACGTGCGAAATACAGTAAACGCTTCGGTATCAAACTTAAACGGATTTAACCAGTTTCAAGGAGGATACACAATGTCATTGTACCCATTGGGAAGCACATTATTGGTGCCTTTTGGCGCTATCCAATTTCAGAGTCAAGATGCCAAATCCAATATGGTTTATACCGGTGGCTTATCCGTAAACACAACAAATTTTTCAATTACAGCTTACGGAAATGTGGGTGAGTTGAATAATTTTGTTGTTAATAATGGGTCAATAATATACAATCAATCAGCGACTGCTTTAAACGAACTTGGATTAATATTGGAATTTTATTCTAAAAACACAATCCTGAAAGTTGGCTATTCTTTTATGGAGATGGAGGATTATTATTACACACAGGAACAAATAATAATAAGCGAAAAATATCAATTTAATCAACAAAACATAATAGGGGGAATCACATGGAATTTTTAAAAAAAACAATTATTTTAGGTCTTTTATTCCTTTTATTCAGGCCGGCTGCTTTTGCACAAGTTAATTTTTTAACAATGCAAGAAGCGTTTAGTAAAAGCTATGTTCTAGAAACACAGGGTAATTATAAGTTGGCAGCCGATCAAATTAAAGCAGTTTATATTGATAACTCATACGAAATTAATTTGCGTTTGGGATGGTTGAATTATATGGCAGGAAATTTTAATGAGTCAATAGCCTTTTATAAAAAATCAATGGCTTTGATGCCTTATGCCGATGAGCCAAAATTTGGTTACATTTTTCCATTGTCTGCATTGGGAAACTGGGATAAGGTGATAGGTATTTATAATGAAATTTTAGCCAACTCGCCTCATAACACCAGGGCAATGTACTATTTGGGCTCAATTTACTATAATAGAGGACAATTTGACAAGGCAATTTTAAATTTTAAGCAAATTGTTGACCTTTATCCGTTTGATTATGACGGATTATTGATGTATGCTTGGAGTAACCTGCAGTTGGGAAATAAAAAAGATGCCAAGATATTGTTCCAAAAAGTATTGCTGAATAAACCAAAGGATGCTTCTGCATTGGAGGGCTTGGCATTAACAGGTCAATAATTATTTATTAATGGGATGTAAATTTTTTAATCGAATCTTAACAGGCTTAAAAATTTTCAAATACGCCCAACCCGAACAAGGCAAAATCATATTTTACGGGATCATTTTTGTCCATTTTTCTCAAATTTTTATCCAATTCAGTCAGCGCTTTGGCATCATTTTGTTTTCTTGTCAATAAACCAAGTTTTCTGGCAACATTGCCTGAATGCACATCAAGCGGACAAGAGAGTTGGGCAGGCGAGGGGGCATTCCAAATTCCGAAATCCACGCCTGTTTTATCGTTTCTGACCATCCACCGCAGAAACATATTAATGCGTTTCGCCGCCGAGCCATTTAACGGATCCGAAATATGCTTTTTAGTTCGTTCTAAATGTGGAATTTCAAAAAATATTTTTTTGAACTCATGAATTGCTACTTGCGTGGAATTGGAAGTTGTATGTTTTGAAAATACATTTTCCATGCCGCCATGATTTTTATAAATATGCTTCAATGCGGATATGAAATACTTAAAATCATTGACATTAAAAGTTCTGTGAACAAAATGTTCAATGTTGTCCAAATGATGCGGTTGGTGGTTTAGCACAAAATCGTAAGGAGAATTTCCCAACAAGTCCATCATATTTTGAGCATTTTTGATAATTGATTTTCGGTTTCCCCAGGCAATGGTGGCTGTTAAAAAGGCGGAAATTTCAATATCTTCCTTCAATGAAAATTGATGTGGAATTTGAATGGGATCACTTTCAATAAACATCGGATTGTTATATTGAATTACCTTATCGTCCAAAAATTCTTTGAGTTCTGTTTTAATCAAGGTGAATTAAGGTTTCAGTTTTATTAATAATTTCTGCAGGATTTGTTTCAAAATCAAACCAGTGAATTGTTTCGTCTTTTTTATTCCAGGTCACTTGTCGTTTTGCAAACCGTCGTGTATTTTTTTTAATTTCTTCAATGGCGAATTCTAAAGTGCATTTCCCGTTAAAATAGTCAAAAAGTTCCCGGTAACCAACAGTTTGCAGCGCATTTAGTTGTTTGTGAGGATACAATTTTTTAGCTTCTTCAAGCAAACCTCCTTTCAGCATTAAATCAACACGATTGTTTATTCTTTTGTACATCACTTCTCTGTCGGCTGTTAAACCTATTTTTATCGGAATAAAATTTCGTTTTGTTTTGTCCTTATTTTTGAAAGAGGAATAGGGATTTCCAGTTCCAATGCAAATTTCCAAAGCCCTGATTAACCGGTGCGGATTTTCAATTTCTATTGTGTTGTATGATTTCGGATCTAATTCTTTTAGTTGATTTTGAAGTGTTTTTAGCTCGCCATTTTCAATTTGTTTGTTTAATATTTTTCTTATTTCAGGATCTACTTTAGGAAAATCGTCAAAACCTTCAAGTACGGCATTGGTATATAATCCGCTTCCGCCAACCATAATAATGATATTATTTTTTGAAAATAATTCATCTAATTTTTTAAGGGCATCTTTTTCAAATTGTCCGACGCTATAATTAGTGAAAATTGATTTATTTTGAATAAAATGATGTGGAGCAGCAGCCAACTCTTCTGAAGAAGGTACAGCAGTGCCAATTTTCATTTCTTTATAAAACTGCCGTGAATCACAAGAAATAATTTTTGTTTTAAAATGTTGTGCCAATTTAATACTCAAAGCTGTTTTACCAATGGCAGTGGGGCCAATTACTGTAATTAAATACTTATTCATCATTCAATTTTTTGCCACATTTATGGCAATATTTAGCATTGTTTAAGTGGTTGTCTGCCAAACAATGTGGACATGATTGCGTATTGGTATGAATTTTTAATTCTTGTCTCGTAATTGCAGAAGTTACAATTCCCGTTGGAACCGCAATAATTCCATACCCTAAAATCATGACAATACTTGCAATAAATTGTCCTAATGGTGTATTAGGTGAAATATCACCATAACCAACAGTTGTTAAAGTAACAATTGCCCAATACATACTATAAGGAATGCTTGTGAAACCATTTTTTGGACCTTCGACCAGATACATAATAGTGCCTAAAATAATGGTGAGCACTATAACACTAAATAAAAATATTAAAATTTTGGTTTTACTTGCTTTTAAAGCGGTAGTTAAATTAATGGAAGCTCCTAAATACCTTGATAATTTTAAGATTCTAAACACCCTGAGCAATCTTAAGGCGCGAAGTACAATCAATGCCTGTGTTCCAACAAAAATTAGGGATACATATTTAGGAATTGTTGCTAAAAAATCTATAATTCCATAAAAACTAAAAATATATTTGGCTGGTTTTTTAATGACTAGTATTCGCGCAAAATATTCCAGCGTAAAAAGGATGGTAATTGTCCATTCTGCATTATTTAAAAAGTTATGATAATTGGAGTCAATACTTTCGACACTTTCCAGCATTACAAGTATAATACTGAATAAAATAGCGATAATTAGTGCAATGTCAAACCATTTTCCAGCTGGAGTGTCAGCTTCATAAATAATTTTATGAAGTTTGGTTTTCCAATTTGTTTTGTGCGCTGTTTGTTTCAAAATAAATTTTTTATAAAAGAAAGACTAAAATAAAACTTTTATTTTAATTAAAATCGGATTAGTTTTTCAACATTATTTTTTTGAAGATATTGTTTAATAATAACCCTGTTATGGATTGAATTTTCCATAGGAGAAATTAAACACCTCAGAATTTCAATATTATTTAGTTGATGGGCTAAGTTGGTGAAACAGAAACCTTTTACCTCATTGTCCTCAATTAAAACAACCGATTTCTCGCCCAAATTTCTTCCTTTGTCAACCACTACCATATTGGAATTGCTAAAGCTAATTTGTGTGAATTTATTTTTAGTCGATAAATTAAATTTTGGCTTGTTTATTTTTAATTCTTCAGCATATTTAAGTTCTGCGATCAGCTGGTTTCCAGTTTCTTCATAACTTACGGAAATAACTTCGGTTTGTAATAACATTGCTTTTTTGGAGGTTCTTAAAAACAATTGGTTCACCGCTTTTTTAATGCTTTTGCCTTTTCCAATATAAAGAATGGAACTGCTGCTGTGAATATAAAAAACACCTGTTTTTGTGGGCAATTCCTCTATCATTGAAAGCAATTTAGGTGCCATTGTTCTGATGTTTTCCTTTATGGCGGCCTCTTTAACGATTTCTTTATAAGAGTCTTTGTTTAGTAAAAGTTTAAAAAGTTGTACAGTTGCAATGGCATCACCGTCGGCTCTGTGTCGGCCTGATAATGGAATTCCCAGCGTCCTGCATAAATTCCCCAGTTTATAGGAATTCAGGTCGGGAATTAATTTTTTACTCAATTCGACGGTACAAAGAGTTTTTCTGTTGAATTCAAATCCCAAACGTCTAAATTCCGTAGTTAAAATTCTATTGTCAAAATTTGCATTATGTGCCACCAAAACGCAATCTGTAGTAATTTCAACAATACGTTTTGCAACCTCATAAAATTTAGGGGCATTTTTCAACATACCTGAGTTTATACCCGTTAAGTTCACCACAAAAGGCTGAATTTCACGTTCAGGATTTACCAAACTTATAAATTGATCAACAATTTGATGTCCGTCAAATTTATAAATGGCAATTTCTGTAATGCCCTCTTCATTAAATTTTCCTCCGGTGGTTTCTATGTCAAGTATTGCGTACAAATTAATTATAATTTCGTGATCCAAAAATGGCGCTTCCAACCCTAATCATGGTACTTCCTTCTTCTATGGCAATTTTATAGTCGCCACTCATGCCCATGGATAAAATAATAGGATTAACATTAAACGATTGATATTTTTGAAGTGAATCAAAAAAGGTTTTAAGCGTCTTAAATTCATCCCTGACAATCTCATTATTTTCAGTAAAACTGGCCATTCCCATCAATCCTTGTATGTTTATGTTTTTCAGGTTTTTTAATTCTTCAGATTTTAATAATAGCTCAACTTCAGCAAATGACAATCCAAATTTTGTTTCTTCATTTGCTATTTTAACTTCAAGCAGGCAATTAATAATCCTATCGTGTTTAAGCGCTTGTTTGTTTATTTCCTTAAGCGTTTTAAAACTGTCGACTCCGTGGATTAAATGCACAAAATGAGCCATATACTTCACTTTATTGCTTTGTAAATGACCAATCATATGCCATTCAATATCTTTAGGCAAGATATCGAACTTTTCGACCATTTCCTGAATTTTATTTTCTCCGAATGCTCTTTGTCCAGCCTGATAGGCTTCTAAAATTGAAGACACAGGCTTGGTTTTGGAAACCGCAATTAATGCAACATTTTCAGGCAGTGAGTTTTTGATGTTATTTAGATTTTGTTTTACAAGCACGCTTAATTTAATTTATTGATCACCAAGCCCGAACGTAATTTCGGCTCAAACCAAGTTACTTTTGGAGGCATAATATTACCAGTATCGGCAATATTCATTAATTGATTCATGCTTACTGGGAATAATGCAAAAGCGACAGCCATTTCACCGCTGTCAACGCGTTTGCTCAATTCTCCTAAGCCTCTGATACCACCAACAAAATCAATTCGTGTATCAGTTCTTAAATCTTTTATATTAAGAATTGGTTCTAAAACATATTTTGATAAAACGCTTACATCTAAACTATCAATAGGATTGTTATCGTTAAAAGTACCTTCTTTAGCAGTTAAGCCATACCATTTACCCGTTACATACATTGAAAAATCATGTAATTTTTCTGGTTTTAGGATGTCTTTGCTGATTTCATTAATAATAAAATTTTCTCCCACTTTAGTAATAAATTCTTCAGCACTCAGCCCATTTAAATCTTTTACAACGCGATTATAGTCAATAATTTGTAATTGATTATCTGGAAAATGTACTGCCATAAAGAAGTTATAAGCCTCTTCACCAGTATGATTTGGGTTTTTTGCACTGAATTCGGCACTCATTCCAGCTGCAGCAGCGGTTCTGTGATGTCCATCAGCAACATAGGTGCAAGGAACTTTTTCTTCAAAAAGTTGTTCTAATGTTTTATTAATTTTTGAATCTTCAATAACCCAAAAATGATGTCCAAAACCATCTTCAGCCGTAAAATCGTATTCAGGAGCATTATTTGTTACAATATCTGAAACAATAGCATCAATTTCAGGAACAGCTCTATAGGTGAAAAATACGGGTTCTATATTTGCCTCTAAAATTCTTGAAAGAACTTTACGATCTTCTTCTTTGTCTGGACGTGTTAATTCATGTTTTTTAATTTTTCCATCCAAATAATCTTGACAAGAAGCAGCACCAACAATACCATATTGTGTTTTGCCTTTCATTGTTTGGGCGTAAATATAATAATGAGGCTCATTATCTTGTACTAAAAAACCTTTGTCCTGAAAAGTATCAAAGTTGGACCTCGCATGTAAATAAACTTTTTCATCATGAGAATCTGAACCTTTTTCAAATTCAATTTCAGCACGTGTTATGCGTAATAAGGATGCAGGTTTTCCTTCAGCCATTTTAGTTGCTTCTTCAGAATTCATTACATCATATGGTAAACATGCAACTTCTTCTACTAGTTTTTTAGGAGGTCGAAGCCCTTTAAAAGGTTTTATAATTGCCATTACTTTTGTTTTAGGTAAGTTTTTTTTATTTTAAAATTTCAATAATTTGATGTGCTAATTCTGTACCAATTCTATCTTGTGCTTCACCAGTTGCAGCACCAATATGAGGAGTTAAAGAAAGGTTAGCATTCATTAACAATTGAATTTCTGGAGTTGGTTCATTTTCATATACATCAAGAGCTGCGCCAGAAATTTTTTCGCTCTCAATAGCTTTCACCAAAGCCACTTCATCAATTACACCGCCACGAGCTGCATTCACAATAAAAGCACCATCTTTTATAATTTTAAATTCTTTTGTTGAAATTACATACTCATTTTGAGCAGGAACGTGGATTGAAATAAAATCGGACTGTTTTAAAACGTCTTCTTTGCTGATGGTTTTTATGTTGAAAAATACTGTTTGATGGTCAAAAAATTCAAGTTCTAAGGTTGCAGCTTCTAAAAATGGATCAAAAGCAACCACTTTCATTCCCAATCCTAAAGCAACTTTAGCGGTAGCTTGCCCAATTCGGCCAAAACCAAGTATACCAATTGTTTTTCCTTTTAATTCAATACCTTTTGCGTACGATTTTTTTAAATCTTTAAATTTAGTATCTCCAACTAAAGGCATATTTCTGTTCGATTCGTGTAAAAAGCGCACCAATCCGAATAAATGGGCAAAAACAAGCTCTGCCACAGAATGTGAAGATGCCGCTGGCGTATTTATTACTTTAATCCCTTTTTCTCTTGCATATTCAACATCAATATTATCCATTCCAACACCGCCGCGACCAATAATTTTAAGGGTAGGGCAGTTGTCAATAATGTCTTTTCTTACTTTTGTGGCGCTTCTTACAAGTAATACAGAAATTTCATTGTCATTAATATAATCAACAAGTTGATCTTGAGGTACTGTTGTTAAGTCTACTTTAAAACCTTTTGCTTCAAGTTCCATAACACCACTTGTTGCTATACCGTCATTTGCTAATACTTTCATGTTATTTTATATATTTAGTTATGATAATTGTTTTTCAAGTTTCTGCATTGCGTCCACCAATACTTGTACACTTTCAATAGGCATTGCATTGTAAAGACTTGCACGGTAACCTCCAACAGATCTATGGCCTTTAAGTCCATTAATTCCTGCGGCATTCCAAAGTTTGTCGAATGCTTCTTTATTGGTTTCATCGGTAAGATTAAAAGTAACGTTCATCAATGAACGATCTTCTTTTTCTGCATAGCCTTTAAATAGTGGGTTTCTATCTATTTCAGTATATATTAATTTGGCTTTTGCTTCATTTAATTTTTCAATTGCCGGAATTCCGCCTAATTTTTTCAACCATTCTAAGGTGAGCATCGATACATAAACTGCAAATACAGAAGGTGTATTAAACATACTTTCTTTTGCGATAAGTACTTGATAATCCAAAATTGAAGGAATTGTTCTTCCTGATTTTCCTAAAATTTCATCTTTTACAATAACCACTGTTGTTCCTGCCGGACCCATGTTTTTTTGGGCACCCGCATAAATAATGTCGAACTTGCTAAAGTCTAGCTGACGTGAGAAAATATCAGAACTCATATCGCAAATCAACGGGCAGTCAGTTTTTGGAAATTCTTTTAATTGCGTTCCAAAAATGGTATTGTTTGAAGTACAATGAAAATAATCTAAATCAGATGGAATTGCATAATTTTTGGGGACATAGTTATAGCCTTTGTCTTTTGATGATGCAATTACCTCAATATTACCAAGCTTTTTTGCTTCTTTTATTGCATTTGCACTCCAAGTACCTGTATCTAAATAAGCAGCTTTTCCATCAACTTTTAATAAATTGTAAGGAATCATTAGAAATTCGAGACTTGCACCTCCTTGCAAAAAAAGGACAGAGTATCCTTCAGGTAGGTTTAATAATTCTTTCACTAAGTTACAAGCGTTATCCATCACATCAACAAAGTCTTTGCTTCTGTGTGAAACTTCAATTAAAGATAAATCAAGACCATTAAAATTTAATAAAGCATCTGATGCTTTTTTAATAACTTCTTGAGGTAAAATCG
>Ga0314774_1000562_pt1 | contig 28635 bp, 21 predicted proteins | sample MetaGCBIA2018_FD_204515 | JGI IMG/M metagenome (GOLD analysis project Ga0314774, IMG submission 204515) | Cryopeg brine microbial communities from Beaufort Sea near Barrow, Alaska, United States - CBIA 2018 | ecosystem: Environmental > Aquatic > Marine > Coastal | place: USA: Alaska | collected...
AAACGCAGCAAACGCGTCTCGGCCTCGTAAGAAAATTTGGCCAGTGATTCAAAGTCCTACGTGGCAGTACCTGAGAACTATCCCATACATCGCCATATCCCTCAGCTAAGGGATTAAGAGAATAAAGCAAAAGACAGAACGATGGCGACATAAACGACCGGTTCAATCTCCAAAGCTCCAACTGATGATTGCACTAAGATCTAAAGCGACCCAAACAACCAAGTCTTTTCCAAACCCAGAGTTTATGCCGCTTATCCAGGATAGGATACAAGACCTATCTCATGAGACTTTGAATCACTGCTTAGATTTCCTTACGGGGTCTGAGTGCGTTTTACGCTTCAGTAGCCCACTAGGAAATCAACCTGGGATGAGCGTCTGCTTGAGATAGGTTCTTGTATCGCTATCCCGATGGCGACATAAGCGACCAGTTCGTTATTAAAGCTTCGAGTGCGTTTGCGCCAAAATCTACAGCGACATGAGCGACCATTTCAATATCGAAAGCTTAGTATATGATACAATGAACAAAGACCTAAATAACACCCATAAACTCAAAAGGAGGAGACAATCATGAAAAAAGTTTTTAAATTATTTATGTTTGGATTATTATCACTTATCACCTTAGTATTGATATTTTTATCTAAAATATTGAATTCATTGGGATTACACCCGGAATATGAAAAAAGTGAGTATGACTATCGAGGTAAAAAAGCGTTGATCATTACAACCAGCCACGATACATTAGGTGATAAAAAGACAAAAACAGGTGTTTACGCTTCTGAGATGACCGTGCCGTATTATGAGTTTTTAGAAGCTAATATGGTGGTAGACATAGCTAGCATTGAAGGTGGTCAAATACCAATTGAACCCAATAGCATTAAATACCCAGTAGCAACATCTGCTGATCGTAGGTTTTTAAAAGATGAAGTATTTCTTCATAAAGTGCAATCTTCGCTTTGTATTAATGACGTTGATTTTCTTGATTATGATATTATTTATATGGCAGGCGGATGGGGTGCTGCATATGATCTTGGAACTAGTGATGTTCTAGGAGAGAAGCTTACCCAAGCAAATGAAGACGGTATTGTACTTGGATCGGCATGCCACGGTGCCCTTGGATTCCTTAAAGCTAAAGGAATTGATGGTGAACCATTGGTAAAAGATAAACGAATGACAGGTGTGACAAATAAACAAATAAAGGAATTGGGTATCACAGTAACGCCGATGCATCCTGAAACGGAACTGAAAAAACTAGGTGCGGATTATCAAAGTGAAACTGCATTCGTTGATGTTTTTGCTAACTTAGTCGTTGTAGATGGAAATATAGTAACAGGACAAAATCAAAATGCAGGTGGCGAAGTCGCTCAAAAGTTGATGAAGTTGTTAAGATAAATTCTATATTAAGTTAAACCACTCGTTAGAGTGATAAGAATTTTTCTATGTCGGATATTCGATTAACTAAGATATAAGGGCTCTTTGTCAAATGTTGGGGGAAACCCATATAATTTCAATCAACAATCAGTTCCCGAGGAAGAAAATTCTTCGGGAACTTTTTGGTTGACTATGAGGTTTGGTGGCTTTCTTTATGCGCAAGAAAGAAATTAACGTGAGCTAGACTTACGTTAATTTTCATGCTATAATTATATTACGAGATTCGTAACATACGTTATTCGGAGTTTATTTCCATGAAAGAGGTCATAATGGTTAATAATAAGCACGAGTCCTGGATAGAAAGCTTAGATAAATTCACATATCATACTATTAAGTTCTACAAATCAGAAATTGAATCAGAAACATATACGGAAAGTCGTAAAAAAATGGGAACAATAGAACTAGGTATACTTGACCTATTAGAATGGACTAATGAATTGTCAGTGAAGAATGTGATTGAATTACTAAAAGCTCCAAATTCTACGATTACAAGTGCAATTAATCGTCTTGAATCCCAAAAGATACTTAGACGAGATATCCATCCTACAGACAGACGTACTTTTATCATAAGTTTAACTCCAAAAGGCCAAGAAATTATTGACTATAGACAACTTGAAAAAAAACAATTATTCAACTACCTGCTGAGCTCACTCGATAATGATGAAGAACGAGAACAACTTATAAATTTAACACAAAAATTGTCAAAATCTTTAGAAACTGCCAATGATGATTTACTAAGGAGGATGCATATGGATAAGTTACAGCAAGAATTTAATGCCTTTGGACCATGGATTGTTGAAATAGAGAAGGAATCTGAAATACCACCTCAATTCAAAAAAGCAGCAGCTACAATATTAGAAGCAAATTTTTCTTTTAAAATTCCACGTGATATTGAACGAAGAGATTTAAAAGCAGGGATGCCTTTATACAATCAAGTCATTGGAATCTATGATACGGACTTGAAAATTTTCACACGTACCAAATCCGCGTTTGAATTAGAAGTGGTTGAATATAGCAAAATTCAGTATATTCAAATCATTAGAGATTTGTTATATGGAGAATTAATGATTTTAGCTGATGACGAAGAATATTCTTTCCACTTCAATCCGGTTTCTTATGATATTGTTGAAAAAGTCGTTACAATACTTAGAAAAAACTACTATACAAAAGGAAATGTTATTGATCTTGATCAAATAGTAGAGCACGAGCATGTGGAAACGCCAATATTTAGAAATTTGTTAGCACAGGAATTAAAAACTGAAGCAGTAAAAATGATTGAATATCATCCATTTATTGAACTCGAAAGACAAAAAGTATCAAAATTAGCTTACTTAAAGGATATGTTTGGCAAACCGGTATTACAAGACTCATTGTTTTTAACAAATGGAAAAGAACTTATTATTCTCAGCCGTGTTAAAGAAATCAAGCGAGAGCGTGAAACTGATTATGGTTACAAACGTACGTTTATCCCACTTACATATATTCAGAGTGTAACCGTTTCAGATGATGCAGTTATCGGAAATCTTAAAAATTTAGAATTGCATATTGGTCAATCAATATTTACTATTAAGCTTGAAAAGGATAGAGATATCAGCGAGTTTATGAAACTGCTAAAAAGGGAATAACAATCAGTTAACTTAGCATCAAAAAAGCTTGACGTAAAAACTAAATAGGAGTAGTATAATGAATAGGTATTCACTTTTGGATATCTATTTTTTCTCGTAAATAGTGAATGGAGGTTCATTTTATGGCTCAAGTTCTTAAAGATGAAGTTAAAGATAAGATTAAACAAAGTGCAGTTGATATGTTCACACAAAAAGGTTACATAAATGCATCGATTAAAGAAATCGCAGCTAATGCAGGTGTTTCAGTGGGAAATGTTTATCGTTATTATAAGAACAAATCTGTTCTTTATAAAGCAGTTATTCAAAGTGTGTATGATGGGGTGCAAGAAATAATGAATGCTATAGAATTGAATAAGCAGTACCGTTTTTTACTTGACGGGAAAGGTGGAAATGAGAATATATTCTATCCGATGAAGCAATTTATTCAATTATATAGGAAAGAACATAAAGTGTTTAGAATGTTGTTAAATGGACAACGGGACCAACATTATGAAGAAACTATCATACAATTTCTTGAAATGTTGAAAGGATATTTTTCCAGGTTTTGGGGAGTATCAAATTATCCGGGTGGATTAAGTGACATTGAAGTTAGTGCGCTAGCAAATGCAATTATATTTGCTGTGATTGATATTCTGAATCATGTTGATGATAATGAAGCTAACAATATTGAAGTTGAAGAGCAATTAATGGCATTTGCTCCAAATTTGATACGCGGAGTTTTCTATGCAAAAAGCAATATGGAGGGGTTAACATGAAAGCGAAAATACTCATCATAATTGTATTAATTGTTGTTATTGGCATATCAATTATAAAAGTCAATGATTACTTTAAAGAAGATACAACAGTGAAAGAAGTCATCTCCATCCCTGTAAAAACGATAGCAATAAGTGAATCATCCGTTAAGGATGCACTTGTTTATCAAGGTGTTATTACACCGAATAAAATCGAACAAATCGGCTTCAAAACAACGGCAAGGCTGGAAACCTTTAACGGTGAAATCGGCGAACTGTTAGCCGCTGATACCATTTTGGTAGAATTAGACATTAGTGACATGCAATTATCGTTGAATGCAGCAGACAACCAATTAAGCGCAGCAATGGCGGATTATCAGAGAGCGCTTAAAGGCTCAAAGCCTGAAGATATTGAACTTGCCAACATAAGTGTCAACAAAGCAACTGAGGCTGTTGATTATCTTGAGAATAAAGTGGCGGATCTAACAAAACTATTTGAAGAAGGGATAGTGAGTCAAAGCGAGCTTGAAGGAGTGACTTTGGAGCTGAATCTAGCATTAAGTGATTTGGAACTCGCTAGTAAAAGCTATGATAAAGCAATTAGCGGTGCTGAAAAAGAAGTGATTCTAGCAGCGCAAGCGGTCGTTGAACTGGCAAAAACAAATAAAAAAGCGCAACAATCACTCATTGAAGATGCTACCTATACGCTGACACAACCTAGAGTTTTGATAGAACGATTTTATGAAGAAGGAGAGCTGGTGCCAGCAGGATATCCGGTTGCGATTTTAAGAAGTATTGAGCAAGGCGTTATTCTTGGTGTTACGCGTAATGATTTGGATAAGGTATTCATCGGACAAAAGGCAGAGATTGTTTCTGATCGATTGACCAGTCTTGGTGAAGTTGTTAGAATTGCTGAAATACCAGACCAAAATCATTTTTTGTATGAGGTTGAAGTAAGTGTTGACAATGAAGAGTATAAGGTGGGTGAAATAGTCAGCTGCCAACTTATGTTGGGCACTAAAAATGTAGTTATGATTCCGATTTCAGCAATTATGAATGATGGAATCGATTATGTATTTGTTAATGACAATGGAATTGCAGCTAAACGAAAAGTCGTGATTGAAGAAGTTCTTGAAGGAAAAGCAATGGTAACTGGCTTGGAGATGGGTGATGAAATGGTTATTAATAATCTTAATAAAATACATGAAAAAAGTAAAATCCATATAGAAGAGTAGGTGGAATATGATTAAGCTAGCGATTATAAACAAAAATATTGTGTTCTACATTTTATGCATTGTTTTTATCGGCGGTATGTACAGTTATTCCGTTATGCCGAAACAGGAGGCTCCGGATATAACAGCGCCTGTTGCAAGAATTACTGCAATATATCCTGGTGCCTCACAAGAAGACGTTGAAAAATTTGTTACAGTGAAGATAGAAGAAGAGCTAATGAATATGGAAGCATATGATTATTCTTTTTCTTATACCTATAATAGCATTTCAACACTGATTGTATTTATGAAATATGGGATTGATACAGACCAAACATGGACAGAACTTAGACGTAACTTTAATGACCTACAAAAAGAACTGCCAAGCGAAGTGTTACAACTGGATATTAATACGGATATGACAAATACTGCTGGAATGATTATTTCATTAACTGGGGAACCTTATGATTATGATGAATTAAGTTTTTATGGAAGACATATTAGCAAAGAACTTAAAGCAATTGATGGTGTGAGCCGATTTGAAATGATTGGAGAAGTTGGCAAACAAGTGAAAATAACGGTTGATGCAAAGGCAATGAATCGGCTGGATATTTCATATGAAGAATTATCAAGACTTCTTAAGGCACAAAATCTAGAGATTCCTTCGGGAAATATTGAAACAGAAGATGAAGATATTCCTATCAGAATAAAGGGTTCGTTCACGAGTCTTTATGATATCGAAAATATCATAATTGGTGTGTCCAGAGATAATTATTCAGTGCTTAAGTTAAAGGATATCGCAACTATAGAATTCGAATATGAAGAGGCTTCTACTATTTTTACACGAGACGGCAAAAAGGCTGTTCTGTTGATTGGATATTTTGAAAACAATAAAAACGTATTAGCAGTTGGTAGTGATGTCAGAGATGAAATTGACGAGTTGCGTAAAACACTGCCCGATGACTTGCAGTTTGAGGAAGTTGTATTTCAACCTCAAGAAGTTGATAATGCTATTAGTGGGTTTCTTAAGAACTTACTGTTAGGTATTGCTTTTGTAATCATTGTTGTCTTTATTGGAATGGGATTTAGAAATGCAATTATTGTATCTTTGGCAATACCGGCGTCAATATTTGCAACACTTGCTATGATGCCGCTATTTGATGTGAAGATACATTCGATTTCGATAGCTGCGTTTATTGTAGCATTAGGTATGTTAGTTGATAACGCTATTGTTGTCAGTGATTCTATTCAGAATAAACTAGATGAAAGTATAGATAGACTAGATGCTTGTGTGAGCGGAACAAGAGAGGTTATCATTTCGATTCTGACATCAACATTAACAACCGTTGCAGCATTTTCCCCTCTTATCCTGTTGGAATCCATCGCTGGTGATTATGTTGAATCTTTACCTCAAGTTGTTATTATGGCACTTGTTGCTTCTTTCTTTTTCGCCTTTTTAGTGACACCTTGTTTAGCATATGTGTTCTTTAAACCGAAGTTGCATAGAGATAAGGTGAAGAAGAAAACGGTGATGCAACAATTGCTTGAATTCTCTCTTCGAAGAAAATTCATATCCTTTGTTTTAGGAATTTTAATGATTGGAGCACTTAGCAGCAGCTTTCTGTTTTTGAATGTTATCTTTTTTCCTAAAGCAGATAAAACGATTATGTATATTGACATAAAAGCAGAGAAAAATATAGATACACATTTTACGAAAGCAGTCACAGATCAAATCGAGACAATTATGGAAAGTGAAGCTGGCATCAAACATTACACAACTGCCATTGGAGGAGCACTTCCTAAGTATTATGACACACTTGGGGTGTATGCGGAAATTCCTGAAAATGCTCAAATCCTCATGGAAATAGATTTGGAACAAACGAGTTATGTTAAAAATACGGAGTATGCTAAAGATTTACAGGCTAAGATTGATAAAACTCTCATCGGAGGAAAAGCAACAGTTAAAGAGTTGGAATATGCTGAACCAATAAGTTCACCGATATTCATTCGAGTTACCGGGTCTGATATGGAAAGTGTTAGGGAAACAACGAAAGTGCTTCAAGATATATTAGAATCCGTCAAAGGCTCAGACAATGTGCGTACGGATTATGATCCTTATGTATATGAATATGAGATAGTATTAGATAATGAAGCCTTAAGCTTTTACGGCTTAATGAAATATGACGTGCTAAATGAAGTTAGTATAGCACTTCGTGGCCGTGATGTTAGTGTATTCAGAAAACAAGGTGAAGAATATACAATTAATTTGACAAGTGATGTTAAATCAATAGTGCAAATAGACAATCTCATGGTGAAATCGAGTGCGACAGGAAATAAGTATTTAATAAGAGATTTGGGTGAAATAGTACTCGTAAAGATTAAACCAATAATTCGTAAATATAATGGAGAGAATTCAATCATATTAATGAGTGATCTTGAGCAAGGCTATGACAGTCGAACGATTGAAAAAGCATTCAAGGAACAAATCAAGACTATTGAACTTGGAGAGGTTAAGCTGATATATGACGGAGAAAGCTCAAAGATTGTAGATTATTTTGGGAGCTTAGGAATAACTGCAATATTTGCAGCGTTAATGATCTTTACAATATTACTGGTTCAATTTAAAAATTTCAGGCAATCGTTGATTATCCTTTTATCATTGCCTTTATCTGCGGCAGGTGCAATATTCGGATTATTCTTAATGAATCAACCAATTTCGTTTACAGGCATGCTTGGTATTATTAGTTTGATTGGAATTGTTGTAAATAACGCGATTGTACTTATGGAATATATCAATATGAAACGAGTTGAAGGATTGAGTGTAAATGAAGCAGCTATTAGTGCGGCTGTTGTAAGATTTAGACCTATTATTCTTTCAACTGTTACGACGGTTATTGGACTTTTACCATTAATGCTCTCAAATAGTGAGTTGTTTAAGCCGATGTCAGTTACTTTGGTTTTTGGACTTTTGGTTAGTACATTCTTGACACTTGTGTTTATACCGCTGACTTATACCGTTGTTTTTCACGGTGATGAATAAACTTGTTCGATTCAACTTCATTACTATGCTTCATGGGCATCCTGAGTTGTTTGCGGTTCATACTGTTGCCATAGTTGCGTTATGATTGTTTCTTGTCATTGAAAAGCCTCCTAGATTAATTTGTTTCTCATTAATCTAGGAGGCTTTGTATTTATACAACGTTAGTTACAGACGCCTTGCAATTTATAACAGTCAACTTTGAGACTTTTTACGGACAACAAAAAGTACACAATTTAAGTTCATATTTATTTTATAATCATTTTTACTAAATATCTCCATGAGTCTTATGCTCAACACTTGTTTATCTTGAGCATCTAAACTAATATATCCATTACCGGTGCTGATAAAATTCATAAATTCGTTAAAAGTGTACTCTGATTTCCATGGATATTGATATACATCGGTTTCTTCAAATAAATTAGTTGTGGCTATTCCATCAATGGTTCGATGTTTAAAAGTTTGTAATCCTTTTTCTTCAATCATTGATAATACTTTATACTCTCTTAGCAATGCAGCGAGTTCATTTGAGACAGAATCTCCTTGATTGATATATTTGTTCCAAAATAGTGCCATCACTCCATTCTCTTTTAAGCTTTTGGCAATTTTTTTATAACCTAGTGGTTTTGGAATCCAATGAAAAGATTGGGCAGCGAATGCTAAATCAAATTTATTATCCGATACTTCCCAATCTTGAAAAGGTGAACAAACAAATGTCACATTTTTAAAATCTTTATATTTATCACGTGCTTTTGCAACTAGATGTTCACCTTGTTCAATGCAAGTCATCTTATAACCGCTGCCTGAGGAACAATCCGTAGCTTCCCCGCTGCCTAAGGAAAAGTCAGTAGCTTCATCGCTGCTCGAGGAACAATCCATAGCTTTATCGCTACCTAAGAAACAATCCGTAGCTTTACCGCTACCGGCACCAATTTCCAATATTGAACTTCCGGTTGAAATCTTCGAGAGTTCTGTTAAGTCAGTAATCATCTCCTCAGGATAACTAGGTCTATACAAATCATAAATATCTGCTACAAGGTCAAACTTTTTGCTTTCTTCAATCCAATCAGGGATAAAATTCATACGTTCACTCCTATCTAAAAGGCCAAATAAATCATGAATCCATTCAATTTATTATCCTTATTCTTTATTCTTCATAGTCCAATTCCTTTTGTCGCTTTGCTACTCTTGTATATAGACTAACATAAGAGTTTTAAGAATTTATATCTTTTGGATTGATATCCTATTAATTTTTCGGAATATTCACTGACATGAGATGCAGTAACAGAACCTTTGTTATATTGCAAAAGAAGCCGTCAAACGAGGTTATATCCAATCATTTATGTCAACAACTTACTTGGAAATATCAAAAGTATCTGACTTTTGTTTCGGCCATGTGTTAGAATAAGATATAAACGGGAAGAATAGGAGAGTATTATGATTGCAGCAATTACATTTAATCCAGCGCTTGATAAAACAATTCGAGTTAAAAATATAGCATATGGTGAAGTTAATAGAGTGAATCAATTTAGAGAAGATTTAGGTGGTAAAGGGATCAATATGGGCCGTATTCTTGGTGGATTTGGCATTCAAACTAAACATATAACTGTTATAGGTGAAGAAAATGAAAAAACTGTATTAGAATTCTTTAAAAAAGACAATATGGCTCTTGATTATATTAAGGTTCCAGGACACACAAGGACCAATATTGTAATTGTAGAAACAGAAAAGAATATAACAACTGATATTAATGAAGAAGGCACAACGGTTGATGCGACACATATTAAGAAGCTATTTAAGCTTATTGATAAAGTAGCTGAAGACAGCACATATTTAGTAATGGGTGGATCTCTTGCAAAGGGAATGCCGGTTGAAATGTATGGACTAGTCGCCAACAAATATAAAAATCAATGTAAAGTCGTTATTGATGCAGATGATGAATTCTTAATAGAAGGTTTGAAAGGTAGACCTTACCTAATTAAACCGAATATCCATGAATTGGAAAATGCTCTAGATAGAGAATTGAAATCAGATAATGAAGTGGTAAAGGCAGCGAGAGAGATAATTGCAAAATATGGAGTAACGTATGTATTGGTTTCAATGGGCAAAGACGGTAGCATACTTGTTACTGAAGAACAATCATTTAAAGGTGAAGCAATTGAAACAACGATAGTTAGTACCGTAGGTGCAGGAGACTCAATGTTGGCTGGCTTTGTGTTTGGACTTGAAAAAGAGATGAGTCTTAGACAATGTTTAGCTTTTGGTTCTGCTTGTGCTGCTTTGACAATCGGCGTTGAAGGATATCCAGTCTTATCATTAGAGAAGGCAATGGGAGTAAGTAGAAAAGCTAAGGTGCATGAACTTGATTATTAAGAATGCAGGATTTGTTCGGAGAATTGATGTTTGTATTAACATTAAATCATGGAGGGTGAAATATGTTACTAATTAAAAATGGGAAGATCTATACCATGACCGGCGAGATACTGGAACAATCATCAATTCTTATAGAGGATGGGATTATAAAAGGAATCGATGATCATATTGAAACACCAGTCGGTTGCGAAGTAATCGATGCAACTGGAAAATTCGTTTTCCCCGGTTTCATTGATGCTCACTGTCATGTTGGGACATTTGGCTCTGGCGTTGGTGAGATGGGTATTGATGTTAATGAAATGACTGATCCGATCACACCTCACGTAAGAGCAATTGATGGTATTAATCCAAGGGATGAATCCATTGAACAAGGTGCAAGAGGTGGAATAACAACGGTTGCTACAGGCCCAGGAAGTGGAAACGTGGTTGGCGGAACATTTCTTGTGATGAAAATGCATGGGCATAGGATTGATGATATGATTATAAAAAATCCATTAGCGATGAAGTGTGCGTTTGGTGAAAATCCAAAAAGAGTATATGGTGAAAAAGGAAAAACTCCAATGACTCGCATGGGTACAGCTGCAAACTTAAGAGAATTATTATTAAAAACGATTGAATATAAAAACAAAACAAATATAGCTTCGGAAGCTGGCGATATATCTAAAATGCCAACATTTGACATTAAATTAGAAGCGATGTTACCTGTGATTAATAAAGAAATTCCATTAAAAGCTCATGCACATCAAGCCGATGATATATTTACTGCTATACGAATAGCGAAAGAATTTGATTTGAAGCTTACATTGGATCATTGCTCGGAGGGACATTTGATAGCTAACGATCTTGCCAAAGAAGGTTATCCTGCTATCGTAGGTCCTACTTTTGGTTGGAAGAGTAAATTTGAGTTAAGAAATAAATCCTTTGACACACCTAAGATATTAGTGGAAGCAGGAGTTAAGGTTGCAATCATGACAGATAGTCCGATTATTCCGATCGAAGGATTAACGATGAGTGCAGCTTTAGCACATAAAGCGGGTTTAGATATAATGGAAGCATTAAAATGCATCACTATCAATCCAGCTGAGATTCTGGGAATTGATGAAAGAGTTGGTAGCATTGAAATAGGTAAAGATGCTGATATTGTTATTTGGGATAGACATCCTTTCGATTTGCAAGCTTCACCGGAATATACAATTATAGATGGTGAAGTGGTTTTTCGTGCAGGGTAACTAATACACTTTATTGGAAGACTTTTTGATCAGTTTATTGGCAATGAATGAATGAAAATTTAGAAACTACCATAAAATATTCGTTTTGAGACTATCTATTAGAGTCTTGAACGAATATTTTTTGCAAATGTGAGAAAAATCGTTAATTTTTTGGCGAATTAAGTATTTTGTTGAAAAAAAGACGGTATAATTGTATAATTAGAGTATAAAATTTTGTGAGGAGAAAATTATGGATCAAATGGACAAATCCATCCTTCTTCTACTTGAACAAAATGCTCGAATGACAGTTTCAGAAATTAGCAATCGTATTAATTTATCTGTATCAGCAGTGTCAGAGCGTTTGAAAAAGTTGGAGAATACAGGAATTATTGAACAATACACAACAATTATTAATTCTAAGTATTTGAACAAAAACCTTACAGCATTTATGTCCGTTGCTCTTGATGGACCACATTATGTTGAAAAATTGAAAGAATTTGTTGAAACGGATGAAGAAGTACTTGAAGGATATTATGTGGCGGGTGAATTTGATTATATGTTAAAGATAATTACCGAGAACACAGAATCCCTTAAAGACATTCTCGATCGAATTAAAGGCATTCAAGGCGTAGGTAAAACGAAAACTATAGTTGCTTTAGCAACAATTAAGAAAAAACATTCAATTGTACCTAAATAAATCGTACGATACAGAATATAGGCAATGCATTAGCAATACATAAACGGTGCATAAGCAGTATATAGGCAAGTAGATAAACAACACATAAACTGTACATAAGCAATGAATGTAAATATGAATAAGAGAGGTGTAATTATGATTATTGGAGTTCCAAGAGAGATTAAAAATAATGAAAATCGTGTTGCATTAACACCTGCAGGAGTTATTGCATTAGTAAAGGCAGGCCATGAAGTATTTGTTGAAGTAGACGCAGGTATCGGTAGTGGAATAACAAACGAAGAGTATTTGGCAGCAGGTGCAATCATATTAGATACAAACCTGGAAATATTTGCCAAAGCGGATACGATTGTAAAAGTTAAGGAACCTCTTAAAGAAGAGTATGACTTGTTTAAAGAAGGTCAAACTTTATTTACTTACTTACATCTTGCAGCAAACTTAGAACTTACAAATGTTTTATTGGAAAAGAAAATCACTGGAATTGCTTATGAAACGGTACAACTCAGTGACCGTTCGTTACCATTGCTACGTCCTATGAGTGAAGTGGCAGGGAGAATGTCAACTCAAGTAGGCGCAAGCTTGTTACAAAAATACAATGGTGGCATGGGAGTTCTGCTTGGTGGAGTTCCAGGAGTTCCACCTGCCAATGTTGTTATTATTGGTGGTGGTATTGTAGGACTTAATGCAGCAAAAATGGCGATAGGATTCGGTGCCAGAGTTACGATGTTAGATATTAGCGCTGAACGTCTAGGTTATTTAGATGATATTTTTGGTGGAAAAGTTGAGACGCTATATTCGAATGAATTCAATATTGCAGAATCAGTAAGAAAAGCAGATTTACTCATCGGTGCCGTACTTATACCTGGAGCAAAAGCGCCAAATTTAGTATCAGAAGAAATGGTAAAAACCATGAAATTAGGTGCTGTTGTCGTTGATGTTGCTATTGACCAAGGTGGTTCTATTGAAACCATTGACAGAGTGACAACTCATGATAATCCAAGTTATGAAAAGCATGGTGTTATACATTATTCAGTGGCTAACATGCCAGGTGCTGTACCAAGAACTTCAACGTATGCGCTCACAGGTGTGACACTGAAATATTTATTGGACATTGCTAATAAGGGAGTTATCAAAGCAATGAAAGAGAGTAAAGATCTTTTGCACGGCTTAAACACGTATAAAGGTTATTGCACATATAAACATGTTGCATATGATTTGAATATAGAATATAAAAATCCCAAAAAACTACTATAATTCTTACAAAAAACAAACAAGAGGCGCTCAAAAGAGTTGCCTCTTTGTTTAGTTGTTGACTATCTATTAAAAGTCAAGTAAAATACGGATATGTTATATAACAACTAAAGTTATGGTATAATATATTCGTTCTTAAATAACCTGTTTTAATTCAATGACGGTAATTATATATACAGAATAGGAATATTATGTCAAATAAAACAAAAAAGAAATCAAGAAGATTAATATGTATCTTATTATCGTTCATCATACTTGTTATTATAGCTTTATGGAATCAACCAGTTAATCGCACATATACAGTTAAAACCGATAAACTTAAGTCGACAATAAAAATTGTACACTTAAGCGATTTACATAGTACTAAATATGGGAAAAACCAAGAGAGACTAATTAAAAGGGTAACTAATGAAAATCCGGATCTAGTTGTATTAACAGGCGATATTGTAGATGATATTAAAGATGAAGAAGGCGCTTATCTTCTTGTAAAAGGACTAGTAGATGAATATCCCGTTTATTATGTTAGTGGAAATCATGAGAATTGGCATCTAGCGACAGAATCAATCTATCAAGAATTAGTAAATATGGGTGTTGTTGTTCTACGAGATAGACATGAAATAATCTCAATAAATGGCGAAGAAATTATGGTTGCCGGAATTATGGACCCAGATAGATCTATAAAATCAAATCAAGAAGTCACAATGTTAAAAAGTCTTAATTCAGTTGGTTTTGATGAGATACCTGAAGGTACATCAGATTTGTTTACAGTATTGTTAACACATAGGCCTGAATATTATGAACTTTATAAAAAGTATCCTATTGATATTGTCTTAACAGGGCATTCTCATGGAGGGCAAGTAAGAATTCCATTTTTGATTAACGGCTTATATGCTCCAGATCAAGGATATTTTCCGAAATATGCAGGAGGCTATTACAAGATGAAAACTTATGACATGATTGTTAGTCGTGGACTATCCTTAAGTTTTTGGTTACCAAGAGTTTTTAATCCACCAGAAGTCGTCATTATTAACGTTATAGGAGGAGAAGATGAAGAATAAACTGACTATATTTTTATTGTGTTTTATACTTTTGTTTATGACAACAATCCTTGCAGAAGAAGGTGCAGTGAACGTGGTTACAGCTATAGAGGAGACAGACGAAGAAGTGACAATCGATAAGGAGCTTATTGAGGAAGATGCATTATCAGAAAATGATGGTGCTGATGAATCAGAGCAGGAGATAATTACGGATCCTGAAGTATTGGATAAGATTGAACAATTCAAGCTAAGGTTTTCGGGAACTAAAGAAATACCTGTCGAAACACAACAGCATTTGTCAGAAGCTTTATCAACTCAATCAATGCCAGTTGATGTGCTTATTAATGGTTCTTTCTTAAAAACAGATGTGGATGCATTAATTATTAATGACAGAACTTATCTTCCGCTTAGAGCGGTGGTTGAAGCGTTTAATTTCACTGATGTTCAATGGAACGCGGACGCATATAAAGCGGTTGTTAAATCAGGAGAATCTGAGTTGCAGTTTTTAATCAATACGCCAAAGGTGATTGTCAATGATGAAACATTAGAAATGGATTCGTGTTCTCTTATCATTGAGGGGAGAACAATGGTTCCGATTCGATACATAAGTGAGTGGTTAGGCTTTACTGTTGAGTGGGATTCTACCTATTATACGGTAAGTCTTGTTAATGAATCCTATGATGTGAATCCTGATTATCTTGGTGGAAGGATTTATTCAGTTGATGAAATGAAGACATTCGCAAAACTTGTAATGAAAGAGGCGGGTTCGGTTTCCTATGAAACTAAACACGGAGTCGCAAGTGTTGTGATGAATCAAGTAGAGGCTACATATTTAGAGGATACGATCACTGGAGTTATCTTTGCTAAGAGTCGTTTGAATCATTTTCCGCCAGCGCATAAAGCAGGATTTTATGATACGATCCCTAATGGAGAATGTGTTCTAGCAGTTAAAAGAGTGCTTCGCGGTGAAAATTCAATAGGACCTTGTATATTTTTTAATACGAGCCCCTTTAAAGGTAAAACTGTATTCAAAGAAATTGATGGCGTTTATTTTTGTTATTAATGATTTGTTGGAATAGCCTACTTATGGTAGTCTAGACAAGATTAATCGCTAAATGAAATAGAATTGTAAGACTTTCTTTCATATTAACAGATAGAATATTTGATACAATGAAAGAAGTATGAAAAATATAGGAAAAGAGGAATCTAAATGTTTGATGTATTAGTTTGTGATGATGATAAGGATATTGTAGATGCAATTGCTACGTATCTTAAGATGGAAGGATATAATCCAATAAAGGCTTATGATGGTGAGCAAGTATTGAGTATAATGGAACAACGTAGTGTTCATTTATTAATAATGGATATTATGATGCCCAAGTTGGATGGTATTGAAACAACAAGTCGTATTCGTAAAACATATAATATTCCGATTATTTTGGTTTCTGCAAAATCAGAAGATTTCGATAAAATCATGGGTTTAAGTTATGGAGCAGATGATTATGTTACAAAACCTTTTAATCCGCTTGAATTGATAGCAAGAGTGAAATCGCAACTTCGACGTTATACAAATTTAGGAAGTCTGATAGTTGAAGAAAATCTACTTAAATCAGGTGGATTAACTCTAAATATGGAGACGAAGGAAGTTAAAGTTGATGATGAATTAGTAAGCGTTACACCGACAGAATACCGTATCATTCATTTGCTCATCAAAAATCCGGGACGAGTTTTTTCAATTCAAGAGATATATGAGAACGTGTGGAACGAAGATGCAATTGGAGCAGAGAACACAGTTGCCGTTCACATAAGAAGAATTCGTGAGAAACTTGAAATTAATCCTAAAGATCCAAAATATCTTAAGGTGGTGTGGGGTATTGGATATAAAATTGAAAAATATTCCGTATAATATTTTTGTAAAATGTATTGCTCTTGTAATTATTGTCATCAGTTGTATTCTACTTTTGGATTTTCAATATATCAGCAGTCATAGTGGTGAAGCTTTTTATGATGAGGCTTTCTTTGAAACGGATAGTTTTCAAGAAACCTATGTAAGGCTTAGTCACAATGTCGTTGAGAAGTATCTGGATTTAATTAGTGACACCAATATCGATGATACCCGTAGTGGAGTTGATGTAGTTATCAGTAAGGATAGGCTAGAAGCCATCAATGATAATCTCAGGAAGGCTCCCTCATTTTTGTATGTGTTTATAAATAATGATACAGGTGAAACCATAAGTAACATTGGCACTGAACCGAGTCAAAGTGAATCAAAGCCAGAGGGTGAAGCCTCAAACAACTTGGATGAAACGATTGTTAAAGATGAATTGAGTATAAAGCCTGCGGAGTACATTAAATCTTTGAATACTGTTGTTCAATGGGATTCGTCAGGTGTGTTTTTCCCTACCAATAGTGTCATGGTTGATCAACCATTTTCTTATAGACACTACATATCCTCATCACAGTTTAGTGCAACAAATGTCAGTGCAGCAGATGTTATTTATCGATTACGCAGTGGCGATTGGACATATTATACTGCCGTCGATTTTAGTTTGGTAAATGAGGATCTTCTTTTTGGTAATGATTATTTGAGTTTTAATAATAGCAAAGCACGTATAGACAACTATATACCGTTTGTAACGAGTAGCTTTGTATTCCTATTCCTAATGACAATTTATCTTGCTACCGTTATTGGCCGTAAAAAATCAGACACGGATGCTGTTCTGTTCTTTTATGATTACATCCCAATTGAGATTCAAACGCTTATTGTGTTTGTTGCATCAACTCCATTGATGCAATGGATTAATTTTGGAAATGCTATGACGGATGAAAGAGAATACAGATTTCAATTGGCCATTCGTTCTTCAATACTCATAGTAGCATTACTTGCAGAAGGTCTTTCAATTGTGCGCTTAGTAAAAACCAAGTATATTTACAAAAATCCACTGTTATTTATCTTTGGTTGGTGGATACGTAAGCTATTCATTTTAAATTATATGGGACCTCTTGTGAAAGTAAAAGTACTAGTAATAGGAAGTTGTTATGTAATATACACGGTAGCTACCGGGATTTTTCTTAGTTTGGGATTTAGTTTCCAGCTTAAATTGATTGCGTTATCCATATATATTGTTATTCACGCATTATTAGTTATGTATATGCTGACAATGGTGAGAGACATCAGCAGTTTGATCACAGCTACCAAAAAAAGGGTAGAGGGTGACATTGCTTACCCAATTAATGAAAATGAATATAAATTCGGATTTAAAAATTTCGCTAAAGATTTAAATGAACTACAAAATGGACTGCAGCTTGCATTAGAAGAAGCTATCAAAGGTGAAAAGCTTAAGACGGAATTAATTACAAATGTATCACATGATCTTAAGAATCCATTAACATCCATTGTAACGTATATCGACCTGTTAGATAAATCACTTATTCGAATGAATGAGCATGAAATAGATGAGCAGGAAAGAGTTGAATTGCAAGAATGTATGGAAGATTATATTGAGATTATCAATAAGAAAAGCTATAGACTAAATACATTAATCGAAGATTTGGTTGCAGCAAGTAAAGCTTCAAGTGGTAATCTGGCTGTAGACTTAATGAATATAGATATTCATCAGTTAATGCTTCAATGCCTAGGAGAAAAAGAACAAGGTTTTGTTCAAGGCAAACTTGAGATTATACTAGAACCATTGCATTCAGAACCAATATGGGCACATGTTGACCCGAATCATATGTATCGTGTTTTTGATAATCTTTTATCAAATTGCATTAAGTACTCGCTTGAAGCGACAAGGATTTTTATTACTATGGAGGTTCTTGAAAATGTAGTTATAACTATTAAGAATATATCCAATCACCCTCTGGACTATAAGGACAAAGATTTATCCAAACGATTTGTTCGAGGTGATGATTCTAGGTCAACGGAGGGTTCGGGTCTGGGCTTATCTATTGTTGAGAGCCTACTGGCGTTACAAGACGGTAAACAACAAATAATAGTAGATGGGGATATGTTTAAGGTGATTGTCAGTGTTCCAGTAGGAGTCATTGAAGTGATAAGTGAGGAAACCAATGTGGATATTTAGAATTTTATTACCCATCATAGCTTTGTATATTATATATTTATTTACATTTAGATTTGCTGTGGGTATGATGCCTGTTTGGCTTTTCTTGTTTGGATTGTCATTATTGTTATCCTTTGAATCAATTTATGTAAAGATGTTTCAATCTGCTCTTTTTAAAAACTTTTTTCTGTTTGGACTAGTATTATTTCTTCTGATAGAAGTTACGATTGTATATGCAGGCATAAGAACAGACTTAAAAGAGGATAGCGATTATATTATTGTCCTTGGAGCATCCGTCAGAGGTGAAACAATGAGCTTAACGCTTCATAGAAGAGCCAAAAAGGCATATGAGTACTTGGCTTTACATGGAGACGCAAAAGCTGTTCTGTCGGGCGGTATGGGCCCAGGAGAGGACATTTCAGAAGCGGAAGCAATGCGAAGATATCTCGTGAAAAAAGGGATTGATGAAAATCGATTGATATTGGAAGATAAATCAACAAACACCAAAGAGAATATTGGGTTTTCATATAAGTTCATCGAAAAAGAGGCGGATGTTATTGTGATTTCAAGTCGTTTTCACATTCTGAGAAGTCAGATGATTGCCAAAAAGCAAGGGAAAACCATGAAGGGAATTGGATCTGGCACTCTTATATATTTAGCTCCCAATTACTATTTAAGAGAATTCTTTGGTTTGTTTTATGAAATATTTCGGTAAAGATATCGTGGTATACGCAACAAATTAACTGGAATTGTATATCACTACATGATATGAGCCGAATTTAGGGCTTTTCTTTTTGTGTGAATAGAGTATAATAGTATGAGTGATTTAGCGCTGGAGGTTATAAAATGTTAAATAAAGAACAATGGAACTATGAAACAAACCGTCTTAATAAAATAATGGAACAGATTAGTAGAAATATACTAATGAGTATAGATAAAATTAATTCGCAAAGAGAATCTTTGAAAGAAATAAATAAAACGATGATGTCAGAGTTTAAGTTTGAAACGGAGTCTACTATAGACCTTGAAGGTGCTGCTGTTATGCATCAATACCAAACGATGGGACTTAATGTTGAAAATGCAATGAATTATCAAAAACAACGTAAAGATGAACTCATTAAGTTAAGTGAAAGTACTTACTTCGCAAAAATTGTCTTTAAAGAAGACGGAGAAGATGAAGAGGAAGTGTATATTGGCTCCAGTTCGTTGATTGAAGAAAATGGATTTGAATATTTAGTCTATGACTGGCGAGCTCCTATTTGTGGTATTTTTTATGATTATGAAAAAGGGAACGTTAGTTATGAAGCGCCAAGTGGTGAGATTAATGGAGAATTAATCAACAAAAGACATTTTAAAATTTTCCAAGGTCAGATTAAGTATATGTTTGATTCAAATATCAATATTATGGATGACATGCTTAAAGAAGCATTAGCTAAGAGTGTTGACGACAAAATGAAAACCATTATTACAACAATTCAGAAAGAGCAAAATCAAGTTATTCGTGATGAAAGTTCGGATGTGCTTGTTGTCAGCGGAAGCGCCGGGAGTGGTAAAACATCCATAGCTTTACATAGAATTGCGTATTTATTATATAAAAACCGTGATAAGATAATCTCTAGTGATATTCTTATCTTTACACCCAATGATATTTTCAGTGATTATATCTCTCATGTTTTACCTGACTTAGGTGAAAAAAATGTAGATTCAATTACATTTAATGAATATATTCAAAACAATTTAGGTGTATATATACCATTGAAAGAGGATGAGCAGCAATCTCTTTTCGGTGAAACAAAAGAAGAGGGCGATAAACGTCCGGATCCTTCTGAGAATAAAATTTTAAAATGTTATTGGCAAGAAATTGAAAGTTATTATGAACAAATGGAATACTTGCTATCTCCGAATAAAGATAAAAGCTATCATCAACGTGTTGAGTCAATGACGAAAAAGTCTTCAATTGAGTTTTTTAATGCTTTTGAAGAATACATTAATGGAATTGAACTTCAAACTGACTTGTTTAATGATCTGAAATTCAATAATCAAGTTCTTCTTTCAAAAGAAGAAATGATGAAGAGTTATTTAGATTGCGCGAATGTAATCAAATGCTCGTCAAGGCTTATGCAAGTGAGACAGAGAATGATGGAAAAAATTCGAGAAAAGAAAAGAATTGTTGCTAAAGAACATGAAAAAGAATTATTGGATGGTCCGGATTTTTATACACAATCAGATATACAACGAAAAATCTATAAACATTTGAAAAGACACTTTAAACCATTAAACCGTAAAGTGAGACTAATGACATCGTTAGATCTTCTTAAACTTTATAACAATTTTCTGATTCAAATGGAACTTGAGCCAGTGGCTTTAAGATTGAATTTTGAAGATGCTCTTTGCCTAATGTATATGAAAGGTCGTCTTGACAATATTAAGGAAGTCCATAAAGTTAAATATCTTGTTATTGATGAAGCTCAAGATTATGCATTGTTACACTATAAGATAATCTCACTTATTTTTGGCCATTGTAAATATACGTTACTTGGTGACCCTAATCAAGCTATTCATCCATATATTTCATCAAAAGTCAGTGGTGAGATCGAAGACTTTTTAGGTAAAAATCCTAGACACATTCGATTAACAAAAACCTACAGATCAACGAAACAAATAAGCGATTTTTGTGGAAAGATATTACCTCAAACAACGGATGTTGAGAATATACTCCGTAGCGGTAAAGAACCGCTTATTGTTGAAAGCCTTGTAAGTGAATCTCCAAGTTTATTGTTGACCAATGTACAAAGATCATTAGATGATGGCCTTCAATCAGTCGCAATTATTGGAAAAACTAAAGAACACTGTACATCGCTATTTGAACAACTTAAAGATAGTCATATCAGTATTGGTTTGATTAACAATGAGGAACAGCTTTATAAGACGGGTGTCATTATAATTCCTAGTTATTTAGCTAAAGGGCTTGAATTTGACAGCGTGCATGTCGTTTCGGATAAAGTCTACAGATACGACGAAGAAAGAGAACGTCAATTATTCTATACAGTTTGTACAAGAGCGTTACATGAATTAACAATCTATTACGAAGATAGACAACCAAAACTACTAAAAGCTATTGATTAAATTTGTTGGCTATGAGATAATTAAATATCGTTTAGGGAACGGTGTTTAGTATGGCTTAAATCTCATAGCCACAAAGAACTTCATGTATTAAAACAAACTATTGGGGCAGGATAGTTTTATTTTTGTGTGTAAAGACATAGGAGAGAATATGAAGAATAATGCTCTAGAAACAAAGGCTGCTAATGAATTTACTTTGGATAAAGATTTTCATCCATTCCGTGATGAGCAATTTAAACAATCGGAATTATCTAGAGAAGAAGAAATTGTTTATAATGACATTCAAATGATGGATCTTTCTGATGCGAAACAATTATTCGCATCACTTTCAATTGAAATGAAAATTAAATCTATGCGCTACATTTGTAGCCGTCGACTATTTGATTCAATACTTATATCTGAAGATGATAAGAAAAAGCTTGATCTAGCGTATATGGACTCATTTGGGTCCCTATGTGCCATGGATGAAAGCGGGACTCAGACAATATCTCTAGAGAGCCATGTTATCACAAGAATCTTGTATATTTCGGAATCAATGTCAATAAAAGAATTTTACCGCATGGAAAATGAGCTGACATTATTGGACCTAGGTTATATAGTAATCACGCAAGTTATAAAAAGTCGATTAAGGTTTCGCAGATGGCAAGAATAACGCTTTTATCGTATTGGATATATCTTCTGTTGCGTTCTTGAAACAAAAAGATTATAATTATCCTATAAGAGCATACAAAATATTGACTATTCTTTCACAAAGTTTTCCGCAAACGATAACTTATTATTACTTCATAGAATAACATTCAGACTGGAATTTACAATTAAATGACATAAACGTTTACAGAAGTTACCTAGGCTTTTATTAAGTCTTATTTGTGTTGGATTAACACAAGGTTAAAAATGTAATCACAAAATCGAAAGGACGGATTCTATGGAGAAATTAATGTATTTTATCAACAAAAAAAGTCATATTCAATATGATATGAATTGTATCGAAAAGTATATTCACGGTGGATCTCATGACCAAAGTCTTGAAAAAGCTTGGGATGAGTTTGAAAATGAATTAAAGCTTGTAGAAAATGAAATTGAACTGCTAAGTAACCCTAATACGAAAGAAGTAGAAGTCAAAAAATTAGAGTTAATGGACCAGATTAAAGAACATAAAAAGGAAATACACAAATTAAAACGACAGGTAGAATCTTTAGAAAGAATGATTACGGTAGAATCATAAATCGTTAGGAGGCTTAATTATGGAAACGAAAACAACTTGTGAATGTGAACAAATTTCTGATGAAGAAAAGTTGGTATTCATTGATGAAGTTCTAAAAGACTATAATTACGAAGAGAATAACCTGATTCAAATTCTACATATGGTACAAGGGATTTATGGTTATCTTCCTATTGATGTGCAACAGCATATTGCTAAAAAAATGAATTTACCATTATCCAAAGTTTCCGGAGTCGTTAGTTTTTATGCATTGTTTTCAACTGAAAAAAAAGGTAAGTATGTTATCAAAGTTTGTTTAGGTACTGCATGTTATGTCCGTGGCGGCAAAAGGATTATAGCTAGGCTAAAGAACATATTAGGTATTGATGTAGGCGAAACTTCGGAAGATGGCAGATATACTCTTGAAATAACCAGATGTATTGGTGCTTGTGGATTGGCTCCGACAATGGTGATAAACAAAGATGTACATATGCAAGTGAACCCAGATAAATTATTGGACATTTTAGATGACTTAGAATAGAGGGGAGTGAAACTTGTGATTAAAAGCTTTGAAGAATTAAACCTGGTTAAGTTTAATCGAACTCAAATGTTACGCAAAATGGATAAAGTAATCAATGTTTGCTATGGCGCTGGTTGTATTTCAGCTAATTGTGAGTCTATTTACAGGGAAATCAGCTCAGTGTTAAAAGAATATGGATTATTTGAAAAAATCAAGATTAATCAAACTGGATGTATAGGGGCATGTGACCTAGGTCCGTCTATGTATATTCAGCCGGATGATGTTTATTATTGTAAATTAAAACCAGCAGATATACGAGTCATAGTTGAAGAACATATTATTAAAGGGAATATAGTTACTGAAAAATGTTATTTTGACAAAGTTAAAAATGAATATTATGAACATTTGAGAGATATTCCGTTTTTCTCGAAACAGCAAAAATTAGTCCTTAAAAATTGTGGATTTATGGACTATCATAGCTTGGTTGCTTATATCGGCAATGATGGATATCATAGTTTATATTATGTAATAAAAGAGAAAACACCTAAGGGTGTTGTGAATGAAATAAAAGACTCAGGGCTCAGAGGTCGAGGTGGCGGAGGCTTTCCAACAGGAGTCAAGTGGGAATTAGGAGCGAAAGCAGTCGGTGACCAGAAGTATATTATATGTAACGCCGATGAAGGTGACCCGGGTGCGTTTATGGATCGATGCTTATTGGAAGGCGATCCTCATTCAGTCCTTGAAGGTATGGCAATTGGCGCATATGCAATAGGGGCCAATAAAGGTATTGTTTATATCAGAGCAGAGTATCCGTTAGCTGTAGACCGTTTATCAGATGCAATTAAACAGGCAAGAGATGTGGGATTACTTGGTGACAATATTTTCAACAGCGATTTTTCTTTTGATGTTGAAATCCGTATAGGAGCGGGAGCTTTTGTATGTGGAGAAGAAACAGCATTAATGAGTTCAATCGAAGGTAAAAGAGGAGAACCTAACCAAAAACCTCCATTTCCTACAGATAGTGGATTGTATGGAAAACCAACAGTTATTAATAATGTAGAAACATTAGCCAATGTACCAATGATCATATTGAATGGAACAGGGTGGTTTAAGAAGTTTGGAACAGAAAAGAGCAAAGGAACAAAAGTGTTTGCTTTGGCTGGGGCTGTCCGAAACTCTGGTATTGTTGAAGTTCCAATGGGGGTTACCCTTGGTGATATTATTTTTGATATTGGCGGTGGAATTAAGAATAATAAGAAATTTAAAGCTGCTCAAACAGGAGGTCCTTCAGGCGGTTGCTTGACTGCGGAAGCACTAAATACTCCAGTTGATTATGATTCACTTAAAGAAAAAGGTGCTATCATGGGATCGGGCGGTCTTATAATCATGGATGAAGACAATTGTATGGTTGATGTTGCTAAGTTTTTCATGGAATTCGTTCAAGATGAATCCTGCGGGAAATGTGTTCCTTGTAGAATCGGAACAAAAAGGATGCTGGAGATATTAGAACGGATAACTGCTGGACTGGGCCAAGAGGGGGATATAGAAAAACTCATTGAGCTTGGTGAGAGCATTAAAACTTCATCACTTTGTGGACTTGGACAAACAGCTCCAAATCCTGTTCTAAGTACAATTAAGTATTTTAGGGAGGAATATGAGGAACATATCCGCGATCAAAAATGTCGTGCCGGAGTATGTACTGACTTATTCTCTTCACCATGTCAAAATGCATGCCCTGCCGGCGTTAACGTACCTGGATATTTAGCTCTTGTAAGTGAAGGCAGAGTAAGAGACGCCTACGATTTGATTCGCAGAGAAAATCCATTTCCTGCTGTATGTGGTAGAGTCTGTACTCACCCGTGTGAAAGCAAATGTCGAAGAGGAATGCTTGATGAATCATTGGCCATTGCGGATGTTAAACGTTATATAAGTGACAAGGTGTTTGAAATGAATGAACCATTTAGGAAAATTCAATTTCCTCCAACAAGCAAGAAAATTGCTATCATTGGTGCTGGACCATCTGGACTTACATGTGGTTTCTATCTTGCTCAAACAGGTCATGATGTAACAGTATATGATTCAAAGCCATATGCTGGTGGAATACTTCGATATGGAATTCCTGAGTATCGTTTACCTAAGGATATTCTTCAAAAAGAAATTGATATTCTTAAACAATCCGGTATCAATATGATTTTAAATACGGAAATAGGCAAAGACATCTCCTTCGATGACTTAAGAAAAGAACATGACGCTATATATATTGCTACAGGTACACAACTTAGTAATACGATGGGCATAAATGGAGAAAATCTCACTGGTGTTTACCCAGGCCTTGATTTTCTTAGAGATGTCAATATGGGCAATGAAGTTAAGGTAGGCGATAAAGTTGCAGTTATCGGGGGAGGAAGCACAGCAATGGATGCAGCAAGAACTGCGATAAGGCTTGGTGCCAGTGAAGTGCATGTGCTATACCGTCGTGAAGAAAAAGATATGCCAGCTGATCGTCGTGAAATTGAAGAAGCACTTGAAGAAGGTGTGTATTTACATGAATTAGTTACTCCGATTTCAATTGAAGGCCATAGAAAAGTAGAACAAATTCGAATTTCTAATCTGAGCCAAGGTAAATTTGACTCCTCAGGTAGACGACGCCCAGTGAAAGAAATTGGCACAGAGTTTTTAATGGATGTTGATATGGTTATACCGGCAGTTAGTCAACATAGCGATCTTCCATTTGTTGATAAAGAAGATATTGAAATAACTGATTGGGGTACTTTTGTAGTTGAAGCAACAACAGGCATGACCAAACTTAAAGGTGTTTTTGCCGGTGGTGATATTGTACGTGGACCGGATACTGCTATTTGGGCGATTGCAGATGGTAAAAGAGCAGCAATAGCAATTGATAAATATTTAGGTGGCAGTGGTAATCTTAATAAAGGTGAAGATATTGAAATTCCGGTTGCACGAGATGAAGAATCGCCGGATGAACATATGCGTTTTGAAAGACGTATGTTAATGACGAATGAAAGAGCGTTTAATTTCAAAGAAGTATCGAAAGGTTACCATAAACTGAATGCTATGGCTGAAGCAATGCGATGCCTACGATGTGACAAAAGATAGGAGGGACATGATGGTATCATTAACAATTAATAATAGGAAGATTAAATGTGAAGATGATTTGACAATCATCCAAGCAGCTAAACAAAATGGAATTAACATACCAAGTTTCTGCTATTTAGAAGGTGTTCATGAAATTGGATCTTGTCGTGTTTGCGTCGTTGAAGTTGAAGGTGCGAAGACACTCCAAGCATCGTGTATGGCAAAAGTCAGAGAGGGTATGGTAGTCAAAACCAATACGGAACAAGTCCGAAAAGCAAGGAAAGTTGTGTATGAGTTACTCATGTCTGACCATAATCAAAACTGTCTTATTTGTAGCAGAAGCGGTAGTTGCGAATTCCAGGAATTAGGAGAAATTCTTCGAATCAATGAAGAGAATCCTTATGAAGGAGCTAAGTCAAAAGAAGGTATGATAGATTCGTCAAATCCTTCAATTGAAAGAGATTTATCAAAATGCATCTTATGTCGTCGATGTGTAACAGTTTGTAATGAGATACAAGGAGTTGGGGTTCTGAATTCGCAAAATCGAGGATTTGCATCTTTTGTCGGACCGACGGCTGACTTTGAACTTATGGACTTGAATTGTACTTATTGTGGACAATGTACAATGGTTTGTCCAACAGGAGCACTTAAAGAAAAAAGCAGCATAAATGAAGTATGGGAAGCTATCAATAATCCGGATAAAAGGGTGGTCGTACAAACGGCTCCAGCTGTTAGAGCGGCACTCGGTGAAGAATTCGGTTATGAACCAGGGACACTAGTTACAGGTAAAATGGCAGCGGCGCTTCGCATGTTAGGTTTTGATGATATATTTGACACGAATTTTGCAGCTGACTTGACAATATTAGAAGAAGGCACTGAATTTTTAGGTAGAGTGAAGAAGATGCTAAACAGCGAATCGGTAACTCTTCCTATGATAACAAGCTGTAGCCCTGGATGGATTAAATTTATCGAGCATAATTTCCCAGAGCAACTAGACCATCTGTCAACATGTAAGTCACCTCATATGATGTTAGGTGCATTAGCAAAAAGTTATTATGCTGATCAACTGAAAATGGATAGCAAAGATATGTATGTCGTTTCGATCATGCCTTGTACCGCCAAGAAATACGAAGTTACAAGACAAGAAATGGAAACTGACGTTGATGCTGTTCTAACGACCAGAGAGCTTGCTAGGATGATTAAAGATGCAGGTATCGAATTTACAATGTTATCAAATGAAGAATTTGATTCACCGATGGGACTATCTTCAGGTGCAGCGGATATCTTTGGAACAACGGGTGGTGTTATGGAGGCTGCTCTTAGAACCGTTTACGAAGTAGTCACAGGCGATCCGGCTCCATTTGATAACCTTCATGTTGAGTCCGTTATGGGATTGGAATCAATTAAAGAAGGTAGTGTAACATTTGCAAAAACACTTCCAGAGTACAGCGGACTTGAAGGTCAAACAGTACGTTTTGCAGCGGCAAGTGGATTGTCAAGTGCAAGAAAGTTAATGGATGATATCAAGAAGGGTGAATCACCTTATGCATTTATTGAGATCATGGCTTGTCCTGGTGGCTGTATTAGCGGTGGTGGACAACCAAGACCTACAACGGATGAAATACGAATAAAAAGAATGAATGCCATTTATCGTGAAGATGAGAGCAAAACGCTTAGGAAATCTCACGAGAATGAAGCAGTAACAAAACTTTATGAAAACTTTCTTAAAGAACCAAATGGTCATATTTCTCATGAACTGTTACACACAAGTTACGTTAAGAGGGGTTGATCACAAAGGAATGATTCAGTAAGAATAATGTAGGGGCTATTGCGCTGAGAATTAGTGCGGTAGCCCCTGGTTTAGAGCTTGATGATGCTAGTGTAATAGAATATAATCTACAGATATTCTTGCTATGGTTTTATAACTGTGATAATCTGAATTCATAAAATAAAAGGAGATTATATATGAAGATGAAATATGACTATCAAGAATTAATTGATGAGCTAAAAGATGAAATTGGTGTGGGTTCCTTAGA
>Ga0314774_1000564_pt1 | contig 28587 bp, 25 predicted proteins | sample MetaGCBIA2018_FD_204515 | JGI IMG/M metagenome (GOLD analysis project Ga0314774, IMG submission 204515) | Cryopeg brine microbial communities from Beaufort Sea near Barrow, Alaska, United States - CBIA 2018 | ecosystem: Environmental > Aquatic > Marine > Coastal | place: USA: Alaska | collected...
TAAAATCTTAAGGTGGTTATAGCGATAGGGCTCACCTCTTCCCATACCGAACAGAGAAGTTAAGCCTATCAGCGCAGATGGTACTACCATTAGGTGGGAGAGTATGTCACTGCCTTTCTTTTGAAAACCTTCAACTTTAATGTTGGAGGTTTTTTTTTGACATAAATTGTAGAATTTTTATCCAGTAAAGTACTTTTTCTGAATTTTTTAACCTTATTTTGTTGTGATTAATTAATATATAGAGACATGAAAGAACAGAATTTTAAGAATCACAGCAAATGGGTGATTGGATATCATGGAATAACCCTTATAGGTATTCTTGCTTTTTTAGTAGGTTCAATAATAAATTTTTTAAAGTCATCAGAGGATAATTTATACTCAGCTTCATTATTGGTATTGCTTGGGTTTATTTTAGTATTTATGTTTTACTTTACCAGATCTTTCGCATTAAGGGCTCAAGATAGAGCCATTAGCGCAGAAGAAAAGCTTAGATATTACATTTTAACGGGAAAATCTATAAGTAATAAGTTAACGACGAGGCAATTTGTTGGATTGCGTTTTGCATCTGATGAAGAATTTCCTGCTTTGGCTGATAAAGCAGCAATGGAAAATCTAGCAGAAAATGACATTAAAAAAGCAATCATCAATTGGAAAGCTGACGAATATCGTGTTTAAAATGTAGTGACTACACTTTTAAAGAAAAATCCTCCTATCTATATAGAAGGATTTTTAATTTAATATCGCTTTCAACATGCAGAGTAGCTATTAAATAATAATTCAAAAAGTTACTTTAATCCGATTTAAACATTATTAATTCAAAAATACTATTTTTTATAGGCAGTGCTGAATTAAAGTGATAAAAATGGATTTTACGTAGTATAAATTTAATATTTTAGCCAAAAATATATTTAATGAATTACTTAAAACATGTTGGGAAGTATTTTATAATGCTTCGGCAAGTTTTTAGAAAACCTCAAAAATGGTCTGTTTTCCGAGAAATGTTATTTAGGGAAATTGAAGATTTAGGGTTAAAATCATTAGGAATAATTGCATTTATTTCCTTTTTTGTTGGAGGGGTTATTGCTATTCAAACGGCATTAAATGTTGATAGTCCTTTTATACCTAAATACCTGATTGGTTTTGCTACAAAACAATCAATGATATTGGAATTCGCACCAACATTTATGAGTGTTATTTTGGCAGGGAAAGTAGGGTCTTATATCTCTTCAAGTATTGGTACCATGCGTGTTACCGAACAAATTGATGCCTTGGAAGTAATGGGAATCAATTCTTTAAATTATTTGGTACTTCCAAAAATTATTGCAACAGTATTTTTTTACCCATTGTTAATTTCATTGGCCATGTTTTTGGGAATATTTGGTGGATATGTTGCTGGAACATTGACTGATTTGTTTAATAGTGAAGATTATATTTATGGTCTTCGACTTGATTTTGATCCTTATTATATACAATATGCTTTAATCAAAACAGTTGTTTTTGCATTTGTTATTGCAACCATTCCTGCGTATCATGGCTATCATGTTAAGGGTGGCTCTTTAGAAGTTGGCAGGGCAAGCACACAAGCGGTAGTTTGGACAAGTGTCGTTATTATTTTATTGAATTATTTTTTAACCCAAATGCTATTAGCCTAAATGATTGAAGTCGTAGATTTATATAAAGAATTTAAGGGCATACCGGTTTTAAAAGGTATTTCAACAACTTTTGAAAAGGGCGTAACCAATATGATTATTGGTCAGAGCGGATCTGGTAAAACAGTTTTTTTAAAATGTTTGGTGGGGCTACACATCCCTGATAACGGGGTTATTTCTTTTGATGGAAGAAAACACACCGAACTTTCTATTAAAGAGCACAGGCTGTTAAGACAAGAAATTGGAATGGTTTTTCAAGGCGGTGCGCTTTATGATTCTTTAACTGTTGAAGAAAACATCATGTTTCCGCTAAAAATGTTTACAGATCAATCATTTGAAGAAAATCTTGATCGCGTAAATTTTGTTTTAAAAAGGGTGAATTTGGAAAATGCAAATAATAAATTTCCGGCTGAATTGTCTGGCGGGATGCAAAAACGAGTATCCATTGCTCGAGCCATAGTGATGAACCCGAAATACCTATTTTGTGATGAGCCTAATTCCGGTTTAGATCCAAATACGGCAACAGTAATCGATAATTTAATAAAAGAAATTACAGAAGAATACCAAATAATTACCGTGATTAATTCTCATGATATGAACTCTGTGATGGAAATTGGAGAAAAAATTATTTTTTTAAAGGATGGTGTAAAAGAGTGGGAAGGAACAAACCAGGAGATATTTAAAACTGAAAATGAGGCTATTGTGAATTTTGTGTATTCTTCTAATTTATTTAGAAAAGTAAGAGAGGTTTATTTAAAAGAAACAAAGTAGTTAAGAAGTTTGTTTTTATTAAATATACCGTTATATTTGCACCCGCTAAAAAGAAAGAGATTGACCTGGTAGCTCAGTTGGTAGAGCACCTCCCTTTTAAGGAGGTGGTCCTGGGTTCGAGCCCCAGCCAGGTCACAAAATGCTTCTCAGGATAGGGGAGCTTTTTAATTTAAAATCTTGGTGAGATACTCAAGTGGCCAACGAGGGCAGACTGTAAATCTGCTGCGCAAGCTTCGAAGGTTCGAATCCTTCTCTCACCACAAAAGCCTCAGACAAATTTGTTTGGGGTTTTTTTATGAACATAAGACAAAACGTTTAACATTATTAGAATTATATTAAACAATATTTGTATATTTGTGGAAAATTGAATGATACAAAATGATAAAAAAAGTTGTTCTTTATTTGTTTTTATTAAACCTGTCAATGGTTTTTTCCCAAAACACGGGCACCTTAAAAGGAAAAGTAATTGATATACAGTCAAGAGATAATTTGCCTTTTGTAAATGTTATTGTTGTTGGAACAAGTCTGGGTGCGATTTCAGATGAAGATGGGGTATTTGTTATTAAGAATGTCCCTTTAGGATATGTAAAAGTTCAAGCTTCTTTTTTAGGATATTCAACTGTTTTTTCTGAAGATTATTTGGTAACCAATGAAAAAACGCCTTACATTTTCATTGAATTAATTCAGGATAATGAACAGTTGGAGGAAGTGATTGTGCAAAATAAATTATTTAAAAAATCAATAGAAAGTCCGCTATCACGCCAATCTCTTGGTATTGCAGAAATTGAAAGAAACCCTGGCGGCAATAGAGATGTTTTAAAAGTGATTCAATCCTTACCTGGTGTTGCATCAAATCCAGGGTTCAGAAATGATATTATTATTAGAGGCGGCTCTCCTGTTGAAAATAAATTTTATCTGGATGGCATAGAAGTCCCTGTAGTGAACCATTTTCAAACACAAGGCTCTACAGGAGGGCCGGTGGGAATTATCAATGCCGATTTAATTCGAAATGTTGATTTTTACACAAGTGCATTTCAATCTAATAAAGGAAATGCATTGAGTGCTGTGATTGAGTTTACCCAGAAAGACGGAAATCCCGAAAAAATAAATACAAGAGCAACTATTGGTACTTCGGATGCCGGAATTACATTAGACGGTCCAATTAATGATAAAACAACTTTTATCGCATCGGTTCGCCAGTCGTATTTACAATTTCTGTTTAAATTAATTAAGTTGCCTTTTTTGCCAACTTATAACGATTTTCAACTAAAAGTAAAACACCAATTGTCTGCCAACAGTGAAATTAGTTTAATTGGCTTAGGCGCCATTGACAAGTTTAGGTTAAATGAAAGCGTAAATAAGAATGTTACCGATGAAGAAACCATAAAAAGAAATCGTTATATTTTAAGTATTGTGCCGGTTCAGGAGCAATGGAATTACACAATTGGAGCTTCTTACAAGCATTATTCAGACAATTCTACACAAGAGGTTGTTGTGAGTAGAAATGAGCTGAGTAACAATGCTAAAAAGTATTTTAACAACACAGCCAATGCTTCCGATGTATTGCTGGACTATACTTCAAAAGAAACTGAAAATAAATTTAGGTTTGAAAATAGTTCAACTTTGGATAATAATTATAAATTATCCATCGGTTTTGGTTTAGAGCAAGCCAAATATTTAAATACAACATTTCAAAAAATCGCCAATTCAGGAGGGGTTTCAGAAATAGATTTTTCTTCGGAATTATCGATGTTTAAATATGCGGTATTTGGGCAAATTTCAAAAAAATATTTCAATTCAAAATTGGGGGCTTCCTTTGGATTGCGTTTGGATGGAACGGATTATAATGACGAAATGCAAAATCCGCTCAATCATTTTTCGCCAAGAATTTCCTTGGCATATTCACTTTCGGAAAAACTCACCGTAAATGCCACTGCCGGTATTTATGCGCAGCTTCCAACCTATACAATTTTGGGATATAGAGATGCGGAAAATAATTTGGTTAATAAAAATAATGGACTAAAATATATTCAGGCAAATCATTGGGTAAGCGGACTTGAATTTTCGCCGAACAACAGCTCAAAAATTAGTGTGGAAGGTTTTTATAAAAATTACAAAAATTATCCTTTTTCCGTCAGAAATCAAATCAGTCTGGCAAACTTAGGGGCAGACTTTGGAGTTGTGGGGAATGAGGAAGTAATTTCAAGATCTGAAGGAAGGGCTTATGGGTTTGAGTTTTTTGCGCAAAAGAAGTCTTTTTCCGGATTGTACGGTATTTTATCTTATACCTATGTGGTTAGTGAATTTAAAGACAATTTAAATAGCTATATTCCTTCAACCTGGGACAACAAACATTTGTTAACGGTGACAGGAGGCAAAAAACTAAAAAGAAATTGGGAAATAGGCGGTAAGTTTAGATTGGTCGGCGGACGACCTTATACGCCATATGATATGGATGCATCTTCCGAAATTGAAAATTATAATGTGTCTAATCAGGGAATTTTAGATTTCAGCCAATTAAATACCGAACGATTTAAAACCTTTTCTCAATTGGATCTTCGAATAGATAAAACCTGGTTCTGGAAAAAGATGTCTCTAAATTTTTATGTGGATGTTCAAAATGCTTTAGCTGGGGAAGCGGTTGAACAATCTTATTTAATCCCGACCTTGGACGCCAACGGAAATAAAATAATTGATTCCAATAACAGTTCCAAATATGTGTTGGAAAGTGTAGAAAATACTTCAGGAACCGTGCTTCCAAGATTTGGCATTATTTTAGATTTTTAGCGATTGTTAACAATAAGGCTGTCTAAATTTAATCGTTTTTTAAGCCATTTTTTTAATTTAATTTCTTCCTGTGATTTATTTGAAACATCAGCTTCCCATTCTGCATTAAATACTGTAATGGTATCAACAGTGGTAAAATTAGTATTAATAAGCTTAGCGTAGCTTAATTGCTTTAAACCGCTATAATTGATTTGGGCTTCTTCACTAATTTGTATAAAAGGAATTTGGCTGTTGTAATAGTTACCCAATTCAGTTTCCAAAAGTTTAATTCTTTCTTCTTTCTCTTTTAAGGATTCATCTCTTGAGGTAATTAATATTTGATTTTTCCTGTACAATTCCGTCAAGTTTTCAACATCGTGCATCAAATCTGAATCAGCACCCTGTTCAATAATTAATTTTGTGCCTTTAAGGCCATATTTAGGAAGTTTTGCTGCCCAGTAATTAATTTCTTCTGAAGAAAGCTTTTTTCCGTACACATAAATTTTTATCTTTTTGCCTTCATAATCTAAATTAGCGGCTTTTTCGTCAATAATGCTGATTCCACTCTTTTTTAGGTCAGTTATTAAATTTGTGGCAGCTTGTTTAAATTGATTTATTTTGAATAAATTAAAAAACAAGTAAATACTTCCCGCAAACACTATAAATGCAACAAACGAAACCAGCCGGGCTATCCGTCTTCTTTTAGAAGAGTTCAAATATTTAACCATTGGGAATTTTAAAGATTTTACAATTCCAAAAGCAGCCAAAGCAATAAAAATAGTGTTGATTGTAAATAAAAACATGGCACCGCCAAAATAGCTGAAATTGCCTATTGCAAGTCCATACCCAGCAGTGCAAAGTGGAGGCATTAAAGCAGTGGCAATGGCAACACCCGCAATGGTGTTTGTTTGTTTGCTTCTTCTGCTTATGGCAATTATAAGGGCTAAACCACCAGCCATAGCAATAAATACATCACGTACATCAGGAGCGGTCCTTGCTAATAGCTCTGGCGTTTCATGTCTGAATATTGGAATTAAAAAGAACAGGAATGAAGTTAATAAGCTTAATCCAACCATAACACCCAAGTTTATTAATGAGCGTCTTAAAGTGTCTATATCATTGATGCCAATAGACAATCCAATACCTAAAATAGGGCCCATTAAGGGAGATATTAGCATGGCACCAATAACAATGGCTGGAGAACCGATATTTAAACCAATTGAAGCTATTAAAATTGAAAAAACCAATACCCAGGCGGTATGACCTTTCATGGAAATATTTTCTTTTATATCTTCAATGGTGCCTTTTTTGTCTGTGCCATGTTTAATGTCAAGCAGTTCATAAAAAAATTGTTTCAGAGCTGCCCAGGCCAACTGTAACTTGTTCACGTTAGCCGGTATGTCTAACTTCTTATCTTCCTTTGGCTTATTATCGCTTTTTTTCCCCATACCTTATTAATTAAACAAAATCCTCTCCAAATTCGATTTTTACCGCTGATGTGATCTTTTTTATTTCCTGTTCTTTGTTTTTTGGGCAAATAAGAATCACATCATCTTTTTCTACTACAATATAATCATTTAAACCTTGAATCACAATACGTTTTTTAGATTGTGTTTTTACAATATTATTTGCGGAATCTATGTAAATAACACTGCCGCCCAAAGTGGCGTTTTGGTCCGGATCTTTTTTTAATTCTGCGTATAATGAACTCCAGGTTCCTAAATCATTCCAGTCAAAATTTACAGGCAAAACAAATACATTGTCCGCTTTTTCCATGATGCCGAAATCAATGGAGATATTTTCTGAAAAAGCATAATTTTCTTCTATAAACTTTGTTTCTAGTACGGTATTGTATTTTTTTTCTCCTTTGGAGAAAAGGGCGTACATTTCAGGTAAATGTATTTCAAAAGCTTTTAAAATGCTTTTTACGCTCCATACAAAAATACCGGCATTCCAAAGGTAGTCACCGCTTTCTGAAAATTGTTTGGCAATTTTCAAATTGGGTTTCTCGGTGAATTTTTTAACTTTTTTTAGTTCGTTTTCTGAATTTTCAAACTGAATATAGCCGTAACCTGTATTTGGTGTTGTTGGTTGAATGCCAAGCGTTAACAATGCATCATTTTCAACACAGAAGTCGAATGCTGTTTTGATGTTTTCTAAAAATTCTTGTTCATCTTCAATCCAATGATCCGATGGTGCAATCACCATAATGCCATCTGGATTTTCATTATAAATTTTAAAAGCGCTATATAAAATGCAAGGTGCTGTATTTCGCATTGCTGGTTCTAACAGCAATTGTTTCGATGAAATTTTTGGAAGCTGTTCAAGAACTAGATGTTCATATTTTTTATTGGTGGCAATTAAAATATTTTCATAAGGAATGATTTTTTCAAAACGGCTGACTGTTTTTTGGATTAATGTACTTCCGGATCCCAGCATATCATGAAATTGTTTGGGAAACTGTTCTGTGCTCATAGGCCAAAATCGGGACCCAACGCCGCCGGCCATAATTACGGTATAATAATTCTTATTCATATCAATATAATTTATAGTTCAAAAACATGAACTATCAGTTGTTTTTGTTTGTAATGACTTATTTTAATGCCCAACAAGGGCTTCCACTTCCGCATTTGGATTGAATAAATAAACCTTTTTGCTGGCCATTTCAATGCATTCAAATCGCGTTCTTCTTTTGGCTCCTTTTTTAAAATCTTTGTTGTTGAAGCTAAAAAAACTTCCGGTTTCCAACTCAAAGATAAAACTCTTTCCCGACTTTTCATTGTACATATTTAGTTCACGCGTCAAATTGACATCGGCTCCGGTACTCGCTTTCGGATTTTTAAGGTAGTTTGCCAAATGTGGCAGCAGGTGCGATGGATAAATGCTCGGCTGCAAAAAAGGCAACATTAAATGCTGAAAATTTTGTTTCCATTCTATTCCGTGTGGTTTTACTCTTTTGTGTTTTTTGAAAGTTACCCAATGCGCCAATTCGTGAATCAGCGTAAATAAAAACTGATATTGATTCAACGTGTTGTTTAGCGTAATTTGAAAATCGCCATTTATTTTTCTTTTAAAATCACCGTGTTTTGTTGCCCTGTTGTTTACTATTTTAATATGAATAGGATGATTCGTTAAAATTTCTTCAACCAATTCAACTGAATTTTCAGGAATGTATTTTGAAAGTATTTTCATATAAAATTATGGCGTAGTTGAAGAAACTTGTAAAATTTTTCCGTTGTAAAATTTGTTTCCGGTTAAGGCAAAATTGTAAATATAATCGGCCATTTCTTCCGCAGAAACAGAAGCTTTATAACCGGGAAAAGCTTCTTCCAGCATTTCTGTTTGCACAGCGCCCAAAGCCAATGCGTTAAATGAAATTTGTTGTTCTTTGTATTCTTCAGCCAACACTTCCGTCAACGTTAATAAAGCGCCTTTTGAAGAACTGTAGGCTGCCAATCCGGGAAATTTCATGCTTCCCTGTACACCGCCAATACTGCTGATATTCACCACGTGACTTCCTTTTCTTAAATAAGGAATGAGCAATCGCGTAAGTTCGGCAACGGCAAAAACGTTGACTTTATAAACTTCCAGAAAATCTTCTGAAGTTAATTTTTTAAAGGGCTTATTGATTAATTTCCCTGCATTATGAATCAATATATCAACTTGTTTCCAGTTTTTATTTACAAAATCCTCCACCTTTTTCAAGTCGTTTTCATCTGATAAATCCACAGAAATTGCGGTGATATTTTTCAGGTTTAGATTTTCTAAGGGCACTGAATTTCTCGACAAGGCCAAAACCTGATAGTTGTTTTTAGCGAATAATTGCGCCAGTTCAAAACCAATTCCGCGACTTGTTCCTGTAATTATTATGTTTTTCATTTTAATTAAAATTAATATGTTGGTAAGCGCCAATATCTGGAGATGCAGTTCTTGTAACGCCTAAAATATCATTTGGAACTAAAAGTGTTCCTTCTTCGCTTCCTTTTTGAATAGCCTCAGAATCTTGGCCAATAATTAATTCATTATTCCCGGGCGATTTAAAATTCGGATCCCCGTTAAAAATATTGTCAATATAATTTATTGGATCATTAATTTCCTTAACTCTAATCATATTATTTTTAAAGGAATAATTGAAAACGGTGCCTTCAACTTTGTCAACCAACAATTCTATATTGCTGTTTCCGTCAATAATGCAATTGGTAAAATTTGCGGCATGTAAATCTCGAGCTTCCACAACTTGCGTATTGTCTTTGTTATAGGCGTAAAAGTTGTTGATTAAAACACTGGGGTATTGGCGAAAACTGTTGTTCCAAAAATTGGCAAATGTGGAATGAACAAAATTATAAGTGCCACCAGTGGTGCAGGCTAAAGAGGATTGTCCGCTATTGTTAATCACCAAATTTTCCCCGTAAATATTTGTTTCTCGCCCTAAAATCCCATAGTTGGAACTGTTGTAAATCTGGCTGTTTTTAATAATTAAAGTAGGAGCAGAGTTGCTGCCGATTGAATCTGAAATAATTCCTGCGGAAGCATTTTTTATGATGGTATTTTTTATGATGTTATTTTTGCTTCCTGCACGCAGCCAAATCGCGCCCCATTGTCCCGGAATTTCACTGAATTGAGGTTCAAGCCTGTCACCTTCAATAAAAACTTTCTTGTTTAATTCACCATCAATAATCAAGGTTGCGTTTTTACTTACAATCAATCCTGAATTTGCATGAAAATGAATTTTTGCGTCTGGTTCTATAATTAGTGTTTTGTTTTCAGGAACTGCGCAATAACCATAAATTATATAGGGTTTGTCATTGGTGAAAGTGGTATTGTCTTTGAGGTAAAATCCGTTCACGTCTAAGTCCTCACCATCAGTTGTTGTTCCTATAGAAATTTTTTCAATAAAGCCATTTGAATCTTTTGAAGGATATAAAAAATGGGCGTCTTTAACCAAAGTCACCAATGTAACATCCTGCAAATTTTCGCCATTGTCAAAAACAATGAAATCTGTATAAATTGGATTTGTTACCTGACTGTAATCAATAGTGGTTTCAATAAAAATATACAAACTGTCTTTGGCTAAAATTTCCACATTTTCAAAAAGTTTACCTGAAATGCCGTCAACATTCAACCTGTAAAATGAATTTTCGCCCCTGCCAAGTCCAATAAATGGAATGGAGATGTTTTTATTGCTTTTATTATAAACTTTTATATTATAAGTGCTTGAGCCAATATTGGTGAAAACCGTATCTAAATAAACAGTGTCTTTTGAAAAAGAAAGTTTACCCGAACTTAATACTGTTGAAAAATCTTTTCTGCACGATGAAAAGGCCAGCAACGTTAAAGCAAATAGAAAAGTTAAATAATAACGCATTCGGGTTGTTTTTGTAAATGTAAAAATAATTTAAAGAATGTTATTTTTTAATCAAGGCGATTTCATACAATTTACTCCAATGTTTTCCGGTTACAAAAAGGCGGTTGTTTGCTTGGTCAAAAGCGATTCCGTTAAGCACTTCATCGGCATCATCTAATTTTTGTTCTTTTTCAATAGTGTTTTTTAAACTGGTTAAATTGGCAACGCCTTCAACCTTGCCATTTTTTGGATTCACAATTAAAATAGTATTTTGCTGCCAAATATTTACATAAATGAACCCGTTTACATATTCCAATTCGTTCAGCTTTTCAACTTTGCGTTCATTGGTATAAACTTCAATATAACTTTCCTCCACAAGGGTTTCCGGATTCAAAAACCAAATATATTCTGTGCCGTCAGTTTTAATTAATTTTTCGCCGTTATGGGACAATCCCCAGCCTTCCCTGCTTTTGGTATACTTAAAAGATTTTTCTTGCTCAAATGTGTTTAAATCATATACAAAACCAATGCCGCCTTGCCATGTGAGTTGGTATAATTTGTTGTTAAAAATAGTGATTCCCTCTCCAAAATATTGGGCATCCAAATCTTTTTGCTGCAAGACCTTTCCTGTTTTTAATGCAACTTTCCTAATTGAAGAACTTCCTTTTCTTCCCGTTCCTTCATACAAAAATCCGTTTAAATATTCCAAACCTTGGGTATAGGCACCTTTATCATGCGGGTAGGTATTTATAATTTTATAGGTATATATATCGGGAGCCGAATCAGCCAAAAAATAAACAGTTTCCGTAACTTTCGTTGTCTTGTTTTCGTAAAAAACAATCGCGGTAATTATATGTTTTCCAAGTTTATAATCGTTAATTTTTAAAGTGGCAGTATGGGCATTACCTTTAATTTTTTTGCCATTTATAGAAAACTGGACGGAATCAATTATTTTGTTATTTTTTTCTGAAACAGAAATAGCCAATTCCTTATTTATCTGAATTTTTTTTGGTGCATTTATAATAAATTTATGTTCACTTTTACAAGAGAATATGGCCATGAATATAAAAAAACTAAAAAATGATTTGTAGAACATAACTAAAATTTGCGTTTTATTGATTTTTTATGTAAATAAAATAAATTATTTGTTTGAAGTTTCAAAAATATAGTTAAATTTGCAGTCTTAAAAATAAAATTACATTTAAAACGAGTTTACGATGAAAAAAGGTATACACCCAGAAAATTATAGAATGGTAGCATTTAAAGATATGTCAAATGAAGATGTGTTTTTAACTCGTTCAACAGTAAACACTAAAGAAACTCTTGAAGTAGATGGTGTTGAATACCCTTTGGTAAAATTAGAGATTTCAAGAACTTCACATCCATATTACACAGGTAAAACTAAAATGGTTGATACTGCTGGACGTATTGATAAGTTTAAAACCAAATATGCTAAATTTAAGAAATAATTAGCAACGTGAAAATATTAAAAATCCTCAACGAAAGTTGGGGATTTTTTTTGTTATAAGTCAAAATTTTTACCAATATAAAATCTGGTGATTTATATTTTTAAAAATGTTTAATCTAAATTCATAAAAAAACCCATTGCATTAGCAATGGGTTTAAAAAATTTATAAAATAAGGCGGGATATTAAGCCAGCATTGTTACAGGGTTTTCAATAAATTGCTTTAAGGTTTGCAAAAAGGCAGAGCCGGTAGCACCGTCAACTGTTCTGTGATCGCAGGCCAACGTAACTTTCATGGTATTCCCAACTACAATTTCCCCGTTTTTAACCACAGGTTTTTGAATAATTGCTCCAACGGATAAAATAGCTGAATTTGGCTGGTTGATAATAGAGGTGAATTCTGAAATTCCAAACATTCCCAGGTTAGATACCGTGAAAGTGCTTCCTTCCATTTCTGCAGGCGTTAATTTTTTGGATTTCGCCCTGGTCGCCATATCTTTTACTTCAGCGCCAATTTGAGTCATTGTTTTTTGATCTGTAAAACGAACAACAGGCACAAGCAATCCATCTTCAACCGCAACAGCAACACCAACATTTACATGATGGTTGATGCGCGTTCTGTCGTCAAACCATTGAGAGTTTACTTTAGGGTGTTTCTTCAAGGCCATAGCACTTGCTTTTACCACCATATCATTAAAAGAAACTTTTATGTCTGGCAATTCGTTAATAAGTTTGCGAGATTCAATAGCATTGTCCATATTAATCTCCAGCATCAAATAATAATGGGGAGCGGTAAATTTTGATTCTGCCAATCTGCGCGCAATTGTTTTACGCATTTGCGAATTGGGAGTTTCTTCAAAACTTTCTGTTCCTGAAACAATTGGTGCAGAAACTGCTGATACCGGAACATAATTTTCAACATCAGATTTTACAATGCGTCCGCCTTCACCGGTTCCGGAAACTGTATTCAGGTTAATTCCTTTTTCTGAAGCTATTTTTTTTGCCAAAGGTGATGCAATGATTCTTCCCGAATCATTTGCTGTAACCGGCGCTTGTACAGTTTCGGTAACTTTTACAGGGGCAATTTCAGCTGATTTTTCAGGTGCTTTTGGCGCTTCAGGAGCTTTTGTTGTTTCTGGAGCTTTGCTTGCGTCTGGTGCAGCAGCTTCTTTAAATTCTTTCACAATGGCGTCAATATCTTCACCTTCTTCACCAATAATGGCCAATAACGAATCTACCGGAGCGCTTTCACCATCTTTTAAACCGATGTATAAAAGCGTGCCTTCATTAAAAGATTCAAACTCCATTGTTGCTTTATCGGTTTCAATTTCAGCTAAAATATCGCCTTCTGAAATTTTATCGCCTACTTTTTTTAACCACTGTGCCACAACTCCTTCAGTCATTGTGTCACTTAAACGTGGCATTGTTATAATTTCTGCCATTTATCTATGTTTTAAAAACGGATAATCTTTTTGTTCGTAAACAATATCATATAAAAGTTGTTTCTCTGGATAAGGAGATTCTTCAGCAAACTGAACACATTCTAGTACTTTATCTTTTACTTCTTGATCCCAAGCTTTAATTTCTTTATCCGTAGCGTATTTTTTATCTTTAATGACCTCCAATACTTGGGAAATCGGATCAATTTTACGATACTCGTCAACTTCATCCTTCGTTCTGTATTTTTGGGCATCACTCATTGAGTGACCTCTGTAACGATACGTTTTTATGTCGAGTAAAGTTGGACCGTCGCCTCGTCTGGCGCGTTCAATAGCTTCTTCCATAGCTTCAGCAACTTTAACAGGGTTCATACCGTCTACAGGTCCGCAAGGCATTTCATAACCCAAACCAAGCTTCCAGATATCTTCATGATTAGAAGTTCGGCTAACGGAGGTTCCCATGGCATAACCATTATTTTCACAGATAAAAACGACAGGAAGTTTCCAGTTTATGGCCATATTAAAAGTTTCGTGTAAAGAACCTTGTCTGGCAGCGCCATCACCAAAATAAGTTAAGGTAACGCCATCACTTCCAAAATATTTGTCGGCAAAAGCCAAACCTGCGCCTAAAGGTATTTGTCCGCCCACAATTCCGTGACCGCCATAAAAATTATGTTCCGGAGAAAATATGTGCATAGAACCGCCCATACCATGGGAAGTTCCGGTATATTTCCCCATCAATTCAGCCATAATTCTTTTAGGATCAACGCCTAATCCGATAGGCTGAACATGATTTCTATAAGCCGTAATCATTTTATCATTTTTCTTCATGGCGTGCAGGGCTCCTGCCAAAACAGCTTCTTGTCCATTATATAAATGCAGAAAACCTCTTACTTTTTGTTGAATATAAAGTGCTGCCAATTTATCTTCGAATTTTCTCCAAAAGAACATGTCTTTATACCAATTGATGTAGGTTTCTTTAGTTATTTTTTTCATTTATAAAAAATATAAGTTAAGGTCGAACTGCAAAAATACTATTTTGCAGTTTAGTAATTAAGCAAACCGCTATTTTTTTTACGATAATGTTTTCGCTAAATTAGTTAGAATAGCAGGAATTTTATGGAATTCATAGTAATTTCATTTTTATGATGATTAAAAAAATGTTAATGCAATAAAAAAAGCAATTAAGACAATATATCCGAAATATATCTGTTATATTTACTGGCAGTTAAAAATTATACTACAGTTGTGGGGACGACGATTTCTTTTATTTAATTTAACTGCAATATTCTAAGATGATGTATTAAAAAATAACAATAATATACTACAGTTGTGGGGACTACAAATATTATTATTTTAATACATTAATTAGAAATAAAAAGTCTCGAGATTTCTCGAGACTTTTTAATTTTAAACTAAAATGATTTTTATTCTTCCATATAATCCTCAATAGGGTTGCAAGAACAAATTAAGTTTCTGTCACCCAAAGCATCGTTCACTCTCGCAACAGATGGCCAGAATTTATTTTCTCTTATGTACGCAAGCGGAAAAGCAGCCTGTTCACGCGAGTATGAATTGTTCCATTCATTTGCAGTGATAACACTTTCAGTATGCGGTGCATTTTTTAACATTGGAATTAAAATACCATCATTGTCCATAATTTCACTTTTAATGCTGATAAGTGTGTCACAAAAACGATCTAATTCTTGTTTTCCTTCACTTTCAGTAGGTTCAATCATTAAAGTGTCATGAACCGGAAAAGAAAGTGTTGGTGCATGAAAACCATAATCCATCAATCGTTTTGAAACATCCGTAACATCGGCTCCGGTATTTTTAAATTCTCTGAAATCAAGAATCATTTCATGAGCTGAAAATCCATTTTCTCCGGAATATAAAATTTTAAAATGTTTCTCTAATCTGGATTTCATATAGTTCGCATTTAAAATAGCATATATGGTGGCTTGTTTTAATCCGTTTGAGCCTAACATTTTTATGTAGCTGTAAGAAATCAGCAAAACCAAAGCCGAACCCCAGGGAGCCGAAGAAACACCAGTAATTCCATGTTCACCGCCAGTTTTAACCATGGGGTTTGAAGGTAAAAATGGCGCTAGATGTTTTGCGACACAAATTGGACCAACTCCCGGGCCACCACCACCATGAGGGATCGCAAATGTTTTATGTAAATTTAAATGACATACATCCGCACCAATTGTAGCGGGATTTGTCAACCCAACTTGGGCGTTCATATTGGCGCCATCCATATAAACTTGTCCGCCATTTTCGTGAATAATCTTCGTAATTTCTTTAATTGAACTTTCAAAAACACCGTGAGTGGAAGGATAAGTGACCATTAAAGCAGCCAGACTGTCTTTGTACAACAATGCTTTTTCTCTGATATCGTCTACATCGATATTTCCTTGCTCGTTTGTTTTGGTAACAATCACTTTTAAGCCAGCCATGACCGCTGATGCAGGATTGGTTCCGTGTGCTGATGAAGGAATTAAACAAATATTTCTATGGCCATTGCCTTTTGATTCATGAAAGGCTTTTATAACCATTAAACCGGTATATTCACCCTGTGCGCCTGAATTTGGTTGCAATGAAGTAGCGTAAAAACCGGTTATTTCATTCAGTGATTCTTCCAGTCCTTTAATAACTTCCTGATAACCTTGCGCTTGTTCTAATGGCACAAATGGGTGCATATTTCCCCAACTTGGCGAACTTATTGGAAACATTTCAGAAGCGGCATTTAATTTCATAGTACAAGAGCCCAATGAAATCATAGAATGTGTTAATGAAATATCCTTTCTTTCCAATCTTTTGATGAAACGCATCATCTCGGTTTCTGAATGGTATTTTTCAAAAACTTCATGTTCCATAAATGAAGAAGTTCTTGTAAGTTTTGAAGGAATAGTATTTTCAGAAATTGCATTTAAAACCACCGATTTTTTACCTTCTGCCTCAGCCAGGATGGAAAGTATTTCATTGATGTCCTCTAAATTGCTTGTTTCATTTACGGAAATACCCACTAAATTGTTTGAAGGGTAATAAAAATTTATTTCATTTTTTTCTGAAATTTCTTTAACCTTGGCGGCATTTGAAACTTCAATAAGCAACGTGTCAAAATAAGTACTGTTTAATTGTTTTAAACCGAGATCTTTTAACCCTTTATTTAAGGTTGAAGCTAATTTATGGATGTTGGTCGCAATATATTTTATTCCTTTTGGACCGTGATAAACACCATACATACCTGCCATCACTGCCAATAAAACTTGGGCTGTACAGATGTTTGAAGTTGCTTTTTCGCGTTTTATATGTTGCTCTCTGGTTTGTAAAGCCATGCGCAGGGCACGGTTTCCGTTTTTATCTACAGAAACGCCAATTATTCGCCCTGGTAAAGCGCGTTTGTATGTTTCTTTGGTTGCGAAATAACCTGCATGAGGACCTCCATAACCCATTGGAATCCCAAATCGCTGGGTAGTTCCAACCACCACATCTGCACCCCATTCGCCTGGAGGTGTTAAAATTGACAAACTCAATAAATCGGCAGCCACTGCTATTTTGGCATCAACCGCTTTTGCTTTTTCAATAAACGAAGTGAAATCATATATTTTTCCGCTTTTTCCAGGATATTGAATAAGTGTTCCGAATACCTCCTTTGTAAATTCAAATTTTTCGTGATCTCCAAATATTAGTTCTATTCCTAATGGAATAGATCGTGTTTTTAAAATATCAATAGTTTGTGGCAAAACCTCATTGGAAACAAAGAATTTTGAGGCATTTGCACTTACCTGTTTACGTGATCTTGAATTGAACAGCATTAACATGGCTTCAGCAGCCGCAGTGCCTTCATCTAATAATGACGCATTCGCTATTTTTAATCCTGTTAAATCGCTTATCATAGTTTGGTAAGTGATTAAAGCTTCCAATCTGCCTTGTGAAATTTCAGCCTGATAAGGTGTGTAAGAAGTATACCAACCCGGGTTTTCTAAAATATTTCTTTGAATAACTCCCGGAAGAATGGTTGGGTGATACCCCAATCCGATATAATTTTTAAATAATTTATTTTTATTGGCAATTTTTTGAATGTGTGCTAAATACTCAAACTCACTCATCGCTTTTGGCAAATTCAACTCATGGGTCAATCGAATATCTGTTGGTATTGTTTTGTCGATTAATTCATCTAACGATGCAACACCAATGGTCGCAACCATTTCTTTGACCTCATTTTCTCGAGGTCCAATATGTCTTAAAACAAAGGAATCAGTTCTCATATATGTTTTGGTATTTTTTATTTTAATGAGTCCAAATTTAATGAAAATTCCACAATGAGAATGCCATTCATATTACTTAATTATCATATTTTGTTAACCAAAAAATTCATTATAATTTCAAATAGGTACTTTTGCGATATGCAGTTTTTTAAAAAAATAATTGATTTTTATATTTTCAGCAATATTCACGTTGCTTTGGCCGGATTTTCAATCACGAAAATCACACTGATTAATTTTGGAATTGAGGATAATTTATCACCGCTGTTTGTGGCTTTTTCCATAGTGATATCCTATAATTTTATTCGCTATTATGACATAAAAAAGAATAGGTTGATTTGGTTTAGAAGCTGGTTTTTTACAAATACAAAGAAAATAGTGGTGCTTACAATTTTGGCAGCATTAGGAATAGGATATATTTTGTTATCCGCCGATTTTAACTTAAAATCGTTGGTTATTCTTTTTCCCTTTGCTTTTATGACATTATTTTATGCAGTACCGTTATTTAAAATAGGAAAAATTGAAATTTCATTCCGGAATTTCCCTGTAGTGAAGATTTTTAGCATTGCCATTGCTTGGGCGGGTATTTCGGTATTTTTTCCTTTGGATGATGGGAGTTATCAATTTACTTCAGCAGTTTATCTGGAGTTTTTTCAACGGATTTTATTCCTGCTGGTAATAACGATTCCGTTTGATATTCGTGATGTTGATGCGGATTCAAAAGAGTTAAAAACGTTGCCGCAGATTTTAGGAATAATCAACTCGAAAGTTTTGGGAACTTTTTTGTTGATTGGATTTGTTTTGTTGGAAATTTTTAAAGAAAATTTCACGTATGCCGGTTTGCTGATGGTAATGATAGTCTCATTTATTTCCGGACTTTTTTTGTGGTTTTCATCGACCGAAAGGTCTCGGTATTACACCAGTTTTTGGGTAGAATCAGTACCCATAATTTGGTTGGGATTGCTGGTGTGTTTTAATAATTATTTGTTTTAAAAATTTAAATTATATGGAAAATAAAAACCTGAAATATTTTGAAGTAAATAAAGATACCTGGAACAAAAAAGTAAGTGTTCATATTAAATCCGATTTTTATGATGTTGAAGGCTTTAAAAAAGGAAAAACATCCTTAAACAAATATGAGTTGGAAGAATTGGGTGAAGTGAAAGGGAAATCGCTATTGCATTTACAATGTCATTTTGGTCAGGATACTTTAAGCTGGACCAGGCTTGGAGCCAAATGTACCGGCATTGATATTTCTAATGAAGGAATAAAAAATGCGAAACTTTTAAATGAAGCACTGGGTTTGGACGCCACATTTATTGAAAGTAATCTGTATGAGGTTCCCAAAAATGTGAAAGGCAAGTTTGACATTGTTTTTGCTTCTTACGGCGTTATTGGTTGGTTGCCCGATTTAAAAACTTGGGGCGAAATCATTGCAGGAAAACTTGAAAAAGGAGGGGTTTTTTATTTGATTGAATTTCACCCGATTGTTTGGATGTTTGACTATTTGCAAATGCCGCCAAAACTGCTGTATCCTTATCAAAATAGTGAGGTAATTTATGAAGAATATAAAGGAACATATACCAATAGAGATGCAGACATCATTAGCAAAGAATATGGATGGAATCACGGTTTGGGTGAAGTTGTTTCGGCACTGACTGCGGCCGGACTTCATATTGAATTTTTGCACGAATTTGAAAAATCGCCTTATAATATTTTTCCGGAAATGGAAGGAACTGCAGATGGTATGTTTGTACAAAAAAGTGGTGAAAAATTATTTCCTTTAATCTATTCCATAAAAGCAACCAAAAAATAAAAGGCTTCCGATTTGGAAGCCTTTTTAGGAATTATTTCTTGCGTTCTTTGCGTAAGACTTCGCGAAATTTGCGCTTATCTTATTTAAAAAGTTTTTCGATTTTTTCTTTTTCTTCTTCGGCCAAGGCACCATCAACCAAAATTCTCCCGCTATATTCATCTGTAATGATTTTTTTGCGACCTGAAATTTCAACTTGTCTTTGTGGTGGAATGGTAAAGAATGATCCTCCGGAAGCACCTCTGTCAATAGAAACAACAGCCAAACCATTTTTAACATTTGTTCTAATTCTGTTGTAGGCAGCTAATAAATTGTCATCAATTAATTCAGCATATTCTTTAGATTTTGATACCAAAACATTTTCTTCTTTCTCGGTATCAGTCATAATATCGTTCAACTCAGCCGCTTTATGTTTTAGCAATTCTTCTTTTCTGGCAAGGTTTACTTTTGTGCCTTCAATAACTTCGTTTTTTTGCTCAATTTTTGCTCTGTGCTCTTTAATTCTTTTTTCAGCCAATTCAATTTCAAGTTCTTGAAATTCAGTTTCTTTACTGATTGAATTAAATTCTCTGTTGTTACGAACTTTCTTTTGTTGCTCTGTATATTTTTTAACCAATGTGTTTGCTCCGTCAATAATCAACTTTTTATCGGTGATTTCTTTTTTTAGAGCATCTACTTCTTCATCTAAATTAACAAGTCTTTTGTTTAAACCAACAACCTCATCTTCTAAATCTTCAACTTCTAAAGGTAATTCACCTCTTACGTTTTTAATTTCATCAATTCTTGAATCAATTAATTGCAAATCATAAAGAGCTCTTAACTTTTCTTCAACAGTAACTTCTTTGCTTTTAGCCATATTATAAGTAATAAATTGGATTTGTGTTTTTTTGCGATAAAATGATTGCAAAATTAGGAAATTTTTTCGTAAGTATATCAACTAAAAGATTTTTTGTGAATTGTTCACTTTCATAGTGGCCAATATCTGCAATAATCAGTTTGTTTTCGGCTTTGTAAAATTCGTGATATTTTATGTCGGCAGTTACATAAATATCGGCACCTGCTTCAATGGCGTTTTTAATGGCAAAACTACCGGATCCACCCAAAACAGCCACTTTTTTAATGGGTTTCCCTAACAATTCTGAATGGCGAATTCCTTTTGAATGCATGGTGTTTTTTAAGAAATTTAAGAAGTCAATTTCGCTTTTTTCTTCTTCCAGCTCACCTGTCATTCCAAGACCGATTTCCTGATTTTTATTCTCCAGAGAAACGATTTCGTAGGCAACTTCTTCATAAGGGTGCGATTTAAATAACGCAGAAAGGACATTTCTTTCCTTATGTTTTTCAAAAATTACGCCAACTAAGGTTTCATTTTCAGTATGTAATTTTCCTTTTTCTCCAACAAACGGATTTGAATTTTCATCACCTCTAAAAGTTCCGTAACCTTCCGCATTAAAACTGCAATTGTCGTAATTGCCAACATTTCCTGCACCTGCGTTAAAAAGTGCCTGTCTTACTTTTTCAGCAGCGTCATTTGGCGCATAAGTTGTGAGTTTTCTAAGCGTATTTTTTTGCGGAATCAATATTTTTTTGTTTTTCAGGCCCAACATTTCGCAAATTTTAGCATTTACGCCTTTAAATGAATTGTCTAAAGCCGTATGCATGGCGTAAATGGAAATGTTATTTTTTATGGCTTTGATGACTACGCGTTCCACATAATTTTTGCCGTTCAGTTTTTTTAAAGCAGAAAATAATATGGGGTGAAAACTTAGGATTAAATTGCATTTGTTTTCTATAGCTTCATCAATCACGTTTTCTAAGGTGTCCAATGTCACCAAAACACCTGTTACTTCGGTGTTGAAGTCGCCGACCAACAAACCTACATTGTCAAAATCTTCAGCGTAATTTAAAGGGGCAATTTCTTCAATACAAGCGGCAATATCTTTAATTTTCATCTGTTTAAATTTTATTTTTTAGCGGTAACAGATGCTGTTCGCTATTAATCATTCCTTTGTTTATCAAAATTTGTAAAGCTCGTTTCATAGTTTCAAAAGCGTTAAGAAAACAAAGATAAAATTTACCAAAGAAAGTTTAAGTATTTATACAGAAATTTTGTGATTTGTTCGTATTTTCGCTTGTAGTGGATTTCATAAGAAAAATAGCATATCCGTTTTCAATATTGTATGGATTAATTACAAGTACACGTAATTATTTGTACGATGTTGCCATTTTAAAATCTGCGCATTTTAAAACGCCTACGATTGTTGTCGGAAATTTAAGCGTTGGAGGTACGGGAAAAACGCCGCAAATAGAATATTTAATCGATTTGTTGAAAGATGACTGCAAAATTGCGGTTTTAAGCCGGGGCTATAAAAGGAAAAGCAAAGGATTTATGATTGCTGATGAAAATGTTTCTGCGGAAATTATTGGCGATGAACCTTTTCAGATTCATTTAAAATATCCGGAAGTAATTGTATGTGTTGATGCCGATAGGACCAACGGAATTAAACAACTGGAGCAATTGGAAATTCCTCCGCAGGTTATTTTGCTTGATGATGCTTTTCAACATAGAAAAGTGCAGGGCGGATTTAGTATGGTGTTAACAACTTACGCCAATTTATATGTGAATGATATGATGTTGCCAACCGGTAATTTACGCGAGAAAGCTTTTGGAGCTGATAGGGGGCAAGTTATTATTGTGACCAAATGCCCAAAGGATATTTCAGAAAAGGAACAGGCAGATATTATCAAAAAATTACACCCCAAAGCACATCAGCAAATATTTTTTACGACCATATCTTATGATACGCAATTAAAAGGCGCATCAACTTTGGATTTAAGCGATTTGGCTGATTTCGATATTTTATTGGTTACAGGTATTGCAAATCCGGTGCCGTTAACCGAGTATTTAAAAAGTAGAAACCTTAACTTTAAACATTTGAAATATCCGGATCATTATCATTTCAATTTAAATGACATTGGGGAAATAAATTCGGCGTATGAATCGTTATTAGCAACAAATAAAATAATTTTAACAACAGAGAAGGATTATGTCCGTATTTTTGGAAAACTAAAAAACTTGCATTATATCTCAATAAAAACAACATTTATAACTCATGAAAATGAGTTTGACAATCTTATAAAAAATTATGTGGAACAAAGTTCAGGAAACAGTTAAATTCTTACAAAATAAAGGTGTTTCAAAAGTAGATTACGGTATTATTTTAGGGACAGGATTGGGGAATTTAGTTGAAAAAATGGACATTGAATATTCAATTTCCTATAAAGAGATTCCTAATTTTCCGGTTTCAACGGTTGAAGGCCATTCAGGAGAATTGATTTATGGCACAATTGGCACCAAAAAAGTGATTGCGATGCGAGGCCGTTTTCATTATTATGAAGGCTGGACAATGGAGCAAACAATTTTTCCTGTGCGTGTGATGAAATATTTGGGCGTTGAAAATTTAATTGTTTCAAATGCTTCTGGTGGTGTGAATCCCGCATTTAAAGTCGGCGATATTATGATTATTACCGATCATATTAATTTTATGCCGGTACATCCATTGCATGGTAAAAATGATGAACGTTTTGGGCCAAGATTTGTGGATATGCACGAGGCTTATAGCAAAATAATGATTGCTAAGATGGAGCAAGTAGCCTTAAGGTTGAATATTCAGGTACATAAAGGAATTTATTTGGCATTGCAGGGACCCACTTTTGAAACGCCGGCAGAATATAAAATGGTGAGAATTTTGGGTGCCGATGCTGTTGGGATGTCAACAGTTCCTGAAGTTATTGCTGCAAAACATATGGGGATGACTTGTTTTGGAATTTCGGTAATTACCGATTTAGGCGTTGAAGGAATTGCGGAAGCCGTTTCACACGAAGAAGTGCAAAAAGTAGCGAAAATTGCAGAAAAAGCAGTTGGTAAACTGGTGGAGGAATTTATAAAATATTAAAGGAGAGCGTTTTTAAAATCTCAATACTTACTTCTTAATTTTCGTAGTATAAATTTTTCACAATGCCATCCGCAAGCCCTATTTTAGGAACAAATATTTTATTGGCGCCGCTCCATTCCATAATGGATAAATAAATTTTAGTTGCAGGAATAATAACATCAGCTCTGTCTGGATTTAAGTCCAGCTGAATAATGCGCTCTTCATAAGTTAAATTGCTTAATAACGCTAATTGATTCTTTATGTAACTTAAATACAATGGTTTACCCATTGGTCTTCCCGAGATCTTAAAAATTTTATTGATATTTCCACCTGATCCAATGACAGATACCCTCTTTAAATTTTTTGTATTTTCTTTGACCCAGAGCTCAATGCTTTTCCAAATATTTTTAAATTCTTTAGTGTCATCTAACAAGCGGACAGTTCCTATTTTAAATGATTTTGAGTTGATGATTTTTCCTTTTGAAAAGAGCGTAATCTCAGTGCTTCCACCTCCAACATCAACATACAAATAAGAGTTTTTAACAGTAATCACAGTATTTAAATCTGTTCCGAAAATTATTTTAGCTTCTTTTTTTCCATCTATAATATCAATTTTGATTGAAGTCTTTTCAAAAATTTCATGGGCAACTTCATGTCCGTTGACAGCCTCTCTCATAGCTGATGTAGCGCAGGCTTTATATTTTTGAACGCCATGCACTTCCATTAATAATCTGAAAGCTTCCATAGCCTTAATCATTCTGATTTTATTTTCTTTTGAAATTTTTCCGCTAAGAAAAGTATCAGCCCCTAAACGAATTGGGACACGAACCAATGCCGATTTTTTAAAACTTGGCTCTTTGATTTTGTTTTGTTCGGTTATTACATTCACCAGCAACAATCTTATGGCGTTAGAACCAATGTCAATTGCGGCAAGTTTTTCAATTTTCAAAATAGTGCTATTTATAGTTTTTAGGAAATTCTGTCAAAAAAGTTTTTCCCGATTTAATATCTTTCCAATGATTGGTGTCGAATTTAATTCCAACAACCCCACAAGTTGGCACGTGATCCAAGATGACGCTTCCAAATTTATTCACAAAATCGCTAATGCCGTGGTCATGGCTAAAAATAATGGCCGAATCAAATCCGTCATCCAATGCTTTTACGGTTTTAATTAAATAACCATCGCTAAAATTGAATAATGATTTGCTAATTCTAAGATTTGCAAGTGGATAATTAAAAGTGTAGGTAAAAATCATGGCGGTATGTAATGCCCTGTTTGCGCAACTTGCAACAAACACATCTGGAGTCGCGATTTTTTTTTGCAGTACATTTGAAATTAAATAAGCATCATTAATTCCTCTTTCCTTTAGAGGGCGATCAATGTCCTTAACACCTTCGTAATCCCATGAAGATTTTGCGTGTCTAACAATATAGAGTGTTTTCATATTGGTTTTAGTTGTGGTTCAAAGATAAGATTTAAGGAGCCAACCGCTCAATTTTCCAATTAAAATCTTCTTGAAGCGTATATTTAATCCTATCATGCATGCGATTTGGCCGTCCTTGCCAAAATTCTATACTGATTGGTTTTACAATATAGCCGCCCCAATATTTCGGACGGATGATTTCCTTGTTTTCAAATTGTTTTTCAAAGGAAGCCAGGCGTTCATCCAAATAACTGCGAGATGGAACCACTTCACTTTGGTCTGAAGCCCATGCGCCTAATTTACTTCCGTCTGGTCGCGATTCAAAATAACCATCTGATAAATTTTCAGAAAGTTTTTCGGCAACACCCTTAATGATAACCTGACGTTCAATACCTGCCCAAAAAAAGGACAGACAAATATTTGGGTTTTGTGCAATGGCTTTCCCTTTTTCGCTCTTGTAATTGGTGTAAAAAATAAACCCCTCCCATGTGAATCTTTTTAATAAAACGACCCTGTTTTTTGGAAATCCATCAGCGCCAATGGTAGAAACTGTTACAGCATTTACTTCAGAATCTCCACCAAATTCTTCCACTTCAAAAAACCATTTTTGAAATAATTCCATCGGATTTTCTGAAATTCCTTCTTCAGAAAGCTCGCTTTTTTGGTAAATTTTTCTATAATTGCTTAAATCCTTTTCCATGCCACAAAATTAAAAAATCTTTTATTGGATTATAACCTTTTCGTTTATTTCTTTTTTTGGTGCGCTTATGATAAGAAGACCCACAAAAGTGATTAATCCGTTTACGATTAAAAGCTCATAACCAAATACGTAGCCATTTAAAAGCTGGGTTGAATAGTCATTCAAAAAATAGGTAAAAACCACTGAAAGAATAGCGATAATCCATACCAAAGAATCCTTTATGGGAATTTTTGTAAAAATTCCAAATGCAAACAATCCTAAAAGCGGTCCATAAGTATAGGATGCAACTTGCAATAAGCTGCTAATCACATTTTCTTTAAGCACATATCTAAAAGTAATGATGACAATAATCAAAACGATTGAAACCGCAATGTGCGTTTTTTTTCTAATGGCTGTTTGCTTTGATTTTTCCTTTTTTTCAATGTCTAAAAAATCAATGCAAAATGAGGTGGTTAAAGCCGTTAAGGCACTGTCGGCGCTTGAGTAGGCCGCAGCAATCAAACCTAAAACAAAAAAGATGCTGACGTAAAGACCTAAATCACCATGAAGCGCAATTTCTGGAAATAACAAATCGGTTTTAACAGAGCCATCAACAACCGGGATTGCAATGCCAAATTTTTCGGCATAAATAAATAACAAAGCACCTAAAACTAAAAACATAAAATTAACTATGATAAGCACAAGACCAAGTGAAATTACATTCCATTGCGCTTCCTTGGTGTTTTTGCATGTCAGGTTCTTTTGCATCATATCTTGATCCAGGCCAGTCATTCCAATGGCAATAAACATGCCGCCAAAAAATGATTTCACAAAATGTTTCTTGCCATTAAAATCATCAGTAAAAATAATTTGGCTGTAGTGTTTAAATTCTGAAGAAGAAAAAATATCTGAAACAGACCAATTTAATTTGTCGATAATAATAAAAATGGTGGCGAATAAAGCAAAAAGCATAAAGGTAGTTTGCAGGGTATCGGTCCAGACAATTGTTTTGATTCCTCCTTTAAATGTATAAATCCAAATTAAGAGAATAGAGAGAATTACCGTAATTTCAAAGGGAACATTCCAGGCATCAAAAATATAATACTGTAAAACAGAAGCGACCAAAAACAACCTGAAAGCCGACCCCAAAACCCTGGAAACAAAGAAGAAAAAAGCACCGGTTTTGTGGGAAGTTGGCCCAAAACGATGTTTTAAAAACTCATAAATTGAAGTTACCTGTAAATGATAATAAATAGGAATGAGCACATAAGCAATCACCAAATAGCCAAACATATAGCCAAAAACGATTTGCATATAACTAAACTGTGAACTTTGAACCCATCCCGGAATTGAAATAAATGTAACGCCGGAAAGAGAAGCGCCAACCATTCCAAAAGCAACAATGTACCAAGGCGATTTTTTGTTTGCTTTAAAAAATGTTTCGTTGTTGTCATTTTTCCCCGTGAAGTAGGCTATTAAAAGAAGCACACAAAAATAAACTGCAATGAGGGAGAGAATATAAATTGGCTTCATTAAAATTTTTTAAAATTAGGATTAACAAAGAAAGTAAAATTATTGGGAATATCTTTCCTAATTGTATATTTGCAACATGAATTTTTCTTCAAAAATATTGGAAAATGCCGTAAATGAAGTTTCTCAATTGCCCGGAATCGGGAAAAGAACTGCATTGCGATTGGTTTTGCATTTATTAAAACAGCCGGCATCACAAACACATCAATTGGCGCTTGCACTTAATAAATTGGTGGACGAGATTAAATTTTGTGAAAAATGCCACAATATCTCTGATAAGGATGTTTGTGAAATTTGTTCAAATCCCTCCAGAAATCCTGAAATTCTTTGCATTGTTGAAGATGTACGCGATGTCATGGCCATTGAAAACACTTCACAATTTAGAGGATTGTACCATGTTTTGGGTGGGAAAATTTCCCCAATTGAAGGAATTGGACCCCACAATTTAACCATTGAGAGTTTGATTGAAAAAGTAAAATCGGGAAGCATAAAAGAAGTTATTTTTGCATTAAGCTCCACCATTGAAGGCGATACCACAAACTTTTATATTTATAGACAATTGGAAGCCTTACCTATTAAAACTTCAACTATAGCGAGAGGAATTGCGGTAGGCGATGAGCTTCAATATGCCGATGAGGTTACTTTAGGCAGAAGTATCGTGAATCGAATTCCGTTTGATAAATCTTTTTAATAAAACCATGGCTATTCTTCGAAAAATATCCGGCCATTAAAACAATTTTAAAACCATCTTCTTTTCCAAAAAAGAAAAACACCCAAAGAGGTAATTAGAAAAGAAATTATTAAAACAATCCAAAATCCCCAAGTGTTATCTTGTAACGAGTTTGGTACATTCATACCATACAAACTCGCAATTAAAGTTGGAATCATTAAGATAATGGAAATTGAGGTTAATTGCTTCATAATAACATTTAGATTGTTGCTGATTACAGAGGCGTAAGCATCCATCATTCCGGTTAAAATATCATTATATATATTAGTAGTTTCCAAAGCCTGTCTTAATTCTATTTCAACATCTTCAACCAAATCTTCATCTAAGGTATTTTTATTGGCTCTCAAATTTTTAACCCTGTGAACCAAAATCGCATTGCCCCTTAATGAAGTTGTAAAATAGACAAGGCATTTTTCAATTTTAAATAAAGTTTGCAAATCTTCATTTTTAATCGATTTTTCCAGCGTGTTTTCGGCCGATTTTATTTGTTGGTTTATTTGTTTTAAATATTTCAGAAACCAAACACTTGAGGATAAACATAGCTGTAATATAAAATCAAAATTATTTTGTTTGATAATATTTTTACGTTTTGAAAATTGTATAAAATCCGGAATCAACTCTGTTTTGTAGAAGCAAATTGACACAAAAACATCATCTTTAAAAATAATTCCCACCGGACCGGTTTCAAAAGGGTTATTTGTTTTAGGGTTTTTAAATGGAATCCTGAATAAAATGAAAACCCAGCCGTCTTCAATTTCTATACGCGGACG